>Ga0335078_10002737_pt1 | contig 26600 bp, 23 predicted proteins | sample Lox_Sample_32_FD_206711 | JGI IMG/M metagenome (GOLD analysis project Ga0335078, IMG submission 206711) | Soil microbial communities from Loxahatchee National Wildlife Refuge, Florida, United States - Lox_Sample_3.2 | ecosystem: Environmental > Terrestrial > Soil > Wetlands | place: USA... | reverse complement strand
GTCCATGTAGGCGTGCCTGTAAATGTCACCGTCGGCGTAAAGCTTGGTGTCGCAGTGAATGTCGGGGTTGCTGTCGATGTAAATGTACTTGTTACTGTCGGTATCGGCTCGCATAAATAAAATTTCAATACTACCCCGCCGAATTTCTGCGTCAACAATACATCATTCCCGCTTCCGGCAAACCCTATGCCCTTTGCCTCCATGAACCCGGAGCATATATATACCAGGTTCCATGCCAGCGGTGTTGTCACTCCGTCCCCGCTCTCCGTATACATACCGTAGCTTCCGTTGCTGAAAGCCACAAAAAATGCCCCGCCGTATTTTGTTATGCCGGTTACTACAGCCGACGATGTAACTACCGGGCTGCCGGTCAGCTCGGTTAATGTGTTCGCGTCAAATACCCTTATTCCGCTTGCGCTGCCGACATATATATGGCCGTTTGCGTATGCAACCGACTCGTTACCGGCTCCTGCTCCCAGGTCTACTATCTGCGGCGGAGATGCGTACGACGGTGCGCTGTATTTCACCAGGTATCTGCCTATCACTCCGTACACGTTGTTTGACGGGTCCACTGCCACATCGTGCGGGTACGACTGCGTTCCTCCTGTATCCCCGTTTATGTTCAGGGTTATCAGCGGTGTTGACGGCATCCCTGATACTGCGAATTCTTTCAGCGTTCCGCTACCTGAGTCCGCTACCCATATGTAATTCAGATTGCTTTCCAGTGCAAGTCCATACCCGTCACTTATCCCGCTACCGAAACTTCCGCAGCTTGTCCCGTCAAAATAATAGCAGTTTATATCGCCTGCTCCTGTGCCGTGCGATACATAAAATTTGTTGTTTGTCTGGTCAACTGCTATGCCTACTACTATCTGCGAGCCTGCTGCTATCTGCTGTATCGGCTGGCAACAGCTTGGCGTATTCGTCTCTGTAATTGTCGGAGTTGCAGTATCTGTAACCGTACTTGTTAATGTTATTGTGAATGTATCTGTTAATGTACTTGTCTGCGTCATAGTCGGCGTTTCAGTGTTTGTCTGTGTTATCGTATATGTATATGTAGTTGTTGATGTTGATGTTCCTGTCGCGGTAACTGTAAATGTCGGAGTTCCTGTCTGTGTCGGCGCAGCTGTAGGCGGGCAGTTAAGCAGCCTGAAATACTGCAGGTTCGTGCCTCCTCCTGTCGCCCCTGTCATTCCCCAGTATACGTCGTTTGTACCTCCGAATATTGTATTCACCATATCACTTGTGTAACTCAGTCTAAAAACATTATCAAAATATATATTTAATACGTGCCCTGCTGCGTCCCATTTTAACTCAAACAGGTGTTCTGTATTGTCCTTTACCGTAGGCGTTACACCGCTCACGTTAGGCGTCAGTGCAGGCACGGGCCCTGCTCCGTTATGATATACAGATCCGTCAAGCCCAACCGCTATGTGGTCATACGGTGGGTCCCCGAATTCAGTATTCTGGTGCGTGTCTATTTCCACGTCTACTGACGGAGATATTGGTGTTCCACCATTTACAGCTCCGTAACCAAGCCCTCCTCCGAAACCTCCAAGTGCACTTGTACCTCTTGGGTCATTCTGCAATACAAACGCTATACCGTCTGACCCGTTTGGGTCATACCCGAGGTATACGGCAAACTTTATATCGAAGTTCTGGTTTAAGTCTATTCGCTGAGGATCCCATGCAGCTCCCGCCTCATTGTTTGTCTTTGTCGTGAATGTTATCGCGCTTCCTATATCGGTGCTTGAACCGGTTGCAGTACCTGTCAACGTCCAGTTGACATTGCAGAATACCGTTGGTATCTCGGTCAGGGTTATTGTGTATGTTGCAGTTGATGTCACTGTGCTTGTATATTCAGCAGTCAATGTCATGCTGTTTGTTGCTGTCGGCGTGTTTGTAAGAGTTCTTGTTTCTGTATTTGTCGGCGTTGCCGTCCTCGTCGAAGTTATTGTCCTCGTCTCTGTTTTCGTATTTGTCGCTGTATAAGTACGCGTTGCCGTATGTGTAGGCGTTGCCGTCCTGGTCTTTGTTATAGTCTCGGTCACAGTAATCGTCCTAGTATCCGTTTTCGTATTTGTCGCTGTGAAAGTATTCGTAGCAGTATTTGTAGGCGTTATTGTCCTTGTTTTGGTTATTGTGCCTGTCACGGAATGTGTAGGGGTTTCAGTCCTTGTTGATACTTCTGTCCAGGTCGCAGTAATCGTCCTCGTCCCTGTTTTCGTATTTGTCACAGTATAAATACGCGTTGCCGTATATGTAGGTGTTGTTGTCCTGGTCCTCGTTATAGTCCTGGTCGCGGTATATGTCGGTGTTGTTGTGCGTGTTTTTGTCTCAGTTAATGTCGGCGTTATCGTCGGTGTCTGATAGCCAGGAATATAGGTAGGAGTCGACCCCAGGCAATAAGTATCAGGGCCGGCCTTCATTTGAACAACAAAAGGATCCAGTGTATTTGCAGTAAAAGTAATTGACATTGTAGTGGGTAAAGATGTGACACCAAAATAGCTGGGATACGGGGTTATATTAATATTGTCCTGTACAACATTTAATACCCCTGCAAGAACGTAGCATTGATAAGGTTTTGAACCGTTGATTGTGATGTTTGCTTCTATCTGGTACGGAGGCGTGGAATTCAGAATATCTACTGAATTTATTGTAATACTATTGATCCAACCGCAACCCGAACATGCCGAAACAACGGCATGCACAGCTTGAGGCGCCGAGACCAAAGACAATCCGTATAAAATCACTATTAAAAAGATTCTATAAAACCTTGACATGGCTGTATTTTCTTTCATTTTGCACCCCTTACATCTTTTGTTTATGTTATTTATTTCAGTATTAACATTCGCATATATTATATGTTTTCTCTTTATTTGTAAAGGTATTTTTGATTAATTTTCAGTTAAGAATAGTATTTTGATTTGAAAGGATTTATAAAATAAAAAGAGATGGTAAAGAGTTTTTATTTTTGGTGAGGGAGCTATACTCTTTATCCATCTCTCAATGATTAGACATCTTTTGGTTAAAAAAGTTCCGGTTATTTTTATATTATTTTGCCCCCAATGCCTTACTACAGCTTCCATTAAACACCGAATTACATTACTTTAAGTCTTCTTGCCTTCAATGCCGGTTATTACTGCGCCCGCCAAATATCGTTTAGATAATAAGCATAAACAGTACTTTCGTAAAAACCTGCTATTACCCACATTTCATTGTTGAATACTACACTTGAATGGTTTGCCCTTGAAGTAAATGCATTGTTTGACACGGTTTGTTTCCATACGGCTCCGTCGGCAGAATACCACACGTCATTAAGATAATTCCCGTTGCTGTTTTCTCCAGCTATAACCCAAATTGCATTATCGTATACTACGCTGGTATGCCCGTTCCTGGCCGGAAAAGCCGCATTCTGCGTTGCTGCTGCCCAGTTTATACCATCACTTGAATACCAAGCGTCATTTTTGCAGCTGTTATCATTTCCTGCTATGACCCATAATTTATTATTAAAAGTTACGCTTGAATGCCCGAACCTTGGGCTAAACGCAGCATTTCCAGTGGCCAGTGCCCAGTCTGCCCCGTCCGTCGAATACCATACATCATTGGTGTGACCGGTGCCTACCCCTCCTATAACCCACATATCATTATTATATACGCTACTTGTTTGCGCATACCTGTTTCCAAAGGCAGCGGCAGTCGTTGTGCACGCCCATGTGGTACCATCTACCGAGTACCACACATCGCTTTTGCTGGAGCCGTCAAACCCTGCTATAACCCACATCTCATTATTATATACCAGGCTGGAATGCATTATCCTGGCGCTAAAAGCGGCATTTGATGTGGATTCCTGCCAGTATATGCCATCCATTGAATACCAAACATCATTATATAAAGTACTGCCGTTATTAATGCCGCCTGCGATAACCCACATTGCGCCGTCATAAACCACACTGGTATTGTAATCTCTTGCCGTAAAAGCTGCAGCCCTGTTTGCCTCTGTCCATGAGCTTCCCGGAACTGCTGTTGGTGCCTGCGCAGGTACGGTCGGGTTTACTGTCTTTGCGCAGGCCTGTATAAGTACCATAACCATGAGTACGGCTGATAAAACAAGCAGTGTTTTTTTCATATTAAAACTCTTTTGTTATCTGTATCATTGTAGAGTTTGCCGACTGGTTGTAACCCGCCTTTACCTCAACCGGAAAAGCGTTGTGCAGCCAAAAGTAATCGATAATTGTGTAAAGCAGGCAGGCGCTGCCCACCGACAAAGGTATTACTACATTCGAGACCCTGTCATCCACTTTTTCTTTTTCATACATCAGCCGCCAGTAGTTTTCAACGGTTGTATTGTCAATCTGCTCCCTTAAAGTGTTATAAGCGTCAGCCTGGGTGTTATAATCCATAACTGCCCATACTGTAAGCCCTGCAAGTATGGCGTCTGCGCCTATAAGCGCCCATCCGTAACCTGTCACAAGCCTGTGTGTTTCAGGCTCGTATGGTTTGGCTTCCTGAGCAACTGATACCGTGCTTGCTGTATCGGTAACTGCAGCGGCAGCTGTAGTGGTATCCCCTTTTTCGGCAAATATAAATCCGGTAAAAACCAGCATAATTACGGCAAAAATAATTATTGTTTTTTTCATGTTATGAACACCTCCGATTGATTTTTTACCTGAAAAAATTATATCACCTGTATTAACGCGGTCAAGCAAATAAAAACAGGCTCAAATTTCAAATGTTCAAGCTCAAGGCATCCCGCATTGAGCCTTGACCTTTGTATTTACTCCGACAGCTTTATTATCATGCCGTTTTGCCTTGCCCTCTTGTGCGCTATATTTAAAAGCAAAAACAAAATGATAATATAAACCGCTGTTATGGTGAACCCTATTGCAAGCGGGTGCGAAAAAACAGGCTTAAAGCCGTAGCCTGTCCTGAAATATTCAAGAAAGTATGTTATCGGAATTATTGCCGATATGTACTGCACTGCTTTAGGGAGCATATTCACCGGGTAATAAATCCCGCATATAAGCATAATTATCGTTGTTATCATCCATACTATTTCCACTATCCTCTGGCCGAAAAAAAGTATGATAAAAATTACGCTCATGCCTATTATAAGCGCGCTCAGGAAAATCCCTATTATGGATAAAACTACTATTTGGGCCGAAGGCAGATAAAAATGGAACGCCCACATTGAAAACCCCCCGAGTGCCACATAAACTATTATGCCCCTTATAAGCCCGAAAAGCCACGACCCTATTATATAATCGTAGTGCGAGATCGGCGTAACAAATGTCTGCTTCAGGCTCTTTGACCACACGTCAAAAAGCAGGCCGTATGCCACGTCCACCTGGGTGACCTGCAAAGCTCCCGACACAATGGCACCGGTCAAAAGGAACGCCCTCATATTCGCCGAAAGCGACAGGAAATTCCCCATCATGCCTATCGATATGACGCCTATGGCCGGCCAGAAAAGTATTTCCACAAAGGCGTAAAAATTCCTTTTCGAGAATATGTAACTCCTGTATGTAAAAGCAAGTATTTTATTGATTCGCGAGCGCAATGAACATCCCCTCCAAATCTTTTGTTTTTGTCATTTTTTTCAGTTCTTTTTTTGTGCCCATGGCAAGTATCTGCCCGTTCCTTATGAACGCTATCCGCTCGCACAGTTCCTCTGCCTCGGGCATGATGTGTGTGGTCAGTATCGTGGTTATATCGCTTTTCCCGTGTATTTTTTTTATCAGCTTTCGCGTCTTCTGCGCTATGTCCGGATCAAGCCCTGTTGTAGGCTCGTCAAGCAAAAGTATTTCGGGGTCATTAAGCATTGCCTTTGCCATGGCGAGCTTTTGCTTGTTGCCTGTCGAAAGCTCATCGTAAAGCACTTTGCGGTTTTTATCCAGGTCAAAAAGCTCGATATTATGCTCTATCCTGTATTTCAGGTCTTTTCCCGAGTAGCCATAGAGCATGCCGTAAAATCTCAGCGCCTCTTCCACGTTTAGCGACCACGGGAAATTCGGGTTTCCGGAGCACATGTTCATGCGGGTTTTGATGTTGTTGCTGAAATTCCTTGTGACGTCATGCCCCATTACCTTTACGCTGCCTTCATCGGTCTCGAGCTGGCCTATCAGGATATTCAGGAATGTTGTTTTTCCAGCCCCGTTCGGCCCCAGCACGCCGAATATTTCTCCTTTTTGAATATCAAGGTCTATTCCGCGCAAAGCATAGGTCTTTCTTTTACCAAAAAACCCGCTTTTGTATGTCTTATGTATTCCTCTGACTTCTATTATGTTTTCTTTTTTCATATTACCTCAACCTGTCCCCTTTATTAAAGAGGGCATGGTTATTTCGTCTTTATTATGAACTTTTCCACCATGTGATGCGGGTAGTAGGACAGCTTTGCCTTGCGCAGGCCCTCATTATCAAGGTCCTGTTCCCTGTTTATAAACTGGAAACCCGCAAGAAACCTGGCGCAGAACATCTGGTTTATTGCCTGGTATATTCCCTTAAATTCATGGTTTGCTTTTTCTATATGTACAACTGCAGTATTATTATTCAGCCTGCCTGCGATGGTGAATCCCTCGACATTTCCCTTTATTTTCATTGCCGCTCCGATAACCGGCAGCTTCTCGTAATTTTTTAGGACTTCCATGACTGCATTGTTTTCGTTAAAAAGAGAAATATCGTCCTTGCACGGCTTCATGCCGCACCATTTGTCCTGGAATTCGATGCACTCGCCTATCACTTTTCCCTCTATGGCAGCAATCTCGTGTTCCGGGTAGTTGTTATTGAATTTATTTATCTGGTTCCTTTTGCCGTCGTACTTCCTGCCCTTTAGTTCCACCAGGTCATCGCGAAGGTAGACGTAATCCCATTCTTTCCTGTCTTCCTCAACAGCAAACTCTTCTTTCAGCCCGGGATATTTTTCTATAATATCCTTGGTCGCGGCAAAAATCTGCGCGCACTTGCCCTGCCTGTCGCAGTTCCGCAGCAAATCCTGAATCGTCTGCTGTATTTCGCTTTCGCCTATCGGAGGAAAAAAATAATGCGTATTGTCCCTCTCTATCTCCACGCAAATATTTCCACGATGCCTTGATATTCTCCTGTCCCTTACCACCCTCCACGCGAACATTTCTGTAAAATTAAGTTCAGACACCTCAGGCTGGTATTTTTCCAGGGCGGCCTGTATAAGCGGTCCGTGCTCTATTCCAAAATGCTCGTTTTGGGGATACTCTTTTAGTTGATTAATGTTCATGTTTTTATACTCTCTTTTCAGGGTTTTAAATTTCGGTTTGGTATAATTATGGTTATTTTACTATTACGTTTCCTTTGCCTTTTATGATTTTTCCTATCTTATATACTTTTTCGCCTTTATCTGCCAGGGATTTCCTTATTACAGCTTCCTTATTTGCATCCGCGATAAGCACCATGCCAATGCCCATATTAAAGACCCTGTGCATTTCTCCGGAATCCACATTACCAAGCTTCTGGATGAGCCTGAATATAGGAAGCACGGGCCAGTTTTTTCTCTCTACAAGGCAGTCCACGTTTTTTGGCATGACACGGGGAATATTGTCATAAAACCCGCCGCCTGTCAGGTGCGCTATGCCATGCACGCTGCTGAAATATTTCCGTATGAGAGGATAAACCGAGTTTAGATATGATTTGTGGGGCTTCAAAAGCGCTGCTCCCAGAGTGGTTCCAAGCTCTTTTATATATTTCTTATATGAAACCTTTTTACCTTCAAAAACGCGCCTGGCAAGGGAAAAACCGTTTGTATGCAGGCCCACTGACCCGAGGCCGATTACTATATCGCCTGCCTTGACTTTTGCTCCTGTTATTATTTTACCTTTTTCAATCTCGCCTATTATTGTGCCGACCAGGTCATAATCGCCCGGCTTATACATGCCCGGCATTTCCGCTGTCTCTCCGCCTATAAGCACGCATTTGTTCTCCCTGCATGCCTGCGAAAGGCCCTTTATTACGTCCACCAGCACTTTTCCTTCCAGCCTGCCCGTGCCGAAATAGTCGAGGAAAAATAAAGGTCTTGCGCCCATCACAAGTATATCGTTCACACAATGGTTTACTATGTCGCATCCTACGGTATCATGAATATTCAGCTGCTGCGCTATCTTGAGTTTTGTGCCTACGCCGTCAGTACTCGCGACCAGCATCTTGCCGCCTGCGCCGTCTATCCTGTACACTCCTCCGAAAGAGCCGATGTCGGTTGCCGTATTTTTGTTAAAAGTTGTCTTAATAAAAGCCTTTGCCCTGCCAAGCGCCCTAGTCGCCTCGTCTATGTCCACTCCTGCTGCTTTATACGCACTGGATTTCATATTCTATTTTCCATCCTTATCTTTATTATCTAATATCGACTATCGCATATCAAATATTTTTTAAAATCTCGGGTACGAGCCGAGTATCTTCACAAACCCGCAATCCCTGCTTACTTCCTCAATCGCCTTTTTTACCTTTGGGTCTTCCCTGTACCCGGCAAAATCCACAAAAAAATAATAATCCCAGGCCTTTTTGCCTGACGGCCTTGATTCTATGCTTGTCAGGTTTATACCGTACTTTGACAGCGGCTTTAATAGGTGGTAAAGCGCGCCTACCTTGTCTTTAATCGAAACCATTATTGAGGTTTTGTCGTTTCCTGTCCTCTTGCTGTCGTCTTTTCCAAGTATAAAAAACCTTGTTGTGTTGTCTGTCATGTCCTCTATCGAGGACGCAAGAATATTCAGCTTGTACATGGACGCAGCGAGCTTGTCTCCTATGCCGGCTGATTTTTTGTCTTTTGCAGCCAGCATGGCAGACCTGGAGTTGCTGGATGCTTCCTTGAGCTCGGCATGGGGCAGGTTTGCCTCGAGCCAGTTCCTGCACTGTGCCCGTGTCTGCGGGTGCACATAAACGGTTTTTATGTCTTTTAAGTTCTTTGACTTTGAAAGCAGGTTGTGCCTGATTTCAAGCAGCACTTCAGAGCATATCTTCAGGTCAAAATCCGCGAACATGTCAAAGGTGTAGTTTACTGCTCCTTCCGTGGAGTTTTCCACCGGCACCACGCCGAAGTCCGCGTTTCCCTTTTCAACCTCCATAAAAACGTCTTTTATGCTGTCCTCTGGCATGTATTCCGTGGCTTTGCCGAACCTTTTCATGGCAGCCAGGTGCGTGTATGACGCCGGCGCGCCGAAAAATGCCACCCTTATTTTTCTCTGTAAATCCCTGCTTGTCGAAAAAATCTCGTTGTATACCGCCTCTATGCCCTTTGCCGGGAATTTTCCTTTGGAGGATTTTTTGATGTTTGCAAGCACAATGGCTTCACGCGCAGGGTCGTAAACGTTGCCTGCGCCGTTTTGTTTTAATTCAGCGACTTTTTTCACAGCATCAGCCCTGCTGTCAAGCAGTTTTACTATCTGCTTGTCTATAGCGTCGATTTCTTTTCTTATCTGCTTCAGGTCTTTCATTTCGCACCTCAAAGTATTTTAGGATTTTGATTTAAACATTTGGAATCCAAAATCCAACATAACTTACTTTTTCTTAAAAAACTCTATCTCTTTTTTTACAAGGAACCGCCACTGCCCCGGCTCGAGTCCCTCCGCAGTTACCATGCCTACCCTCGTGCGTTTCAGCCAGACAGGCGGTATGCCCGCGGCCTGCATCATTAATTTTACCTGGTGGTTCGCTCCCTGTGTAATCACGATAAAAACCACGTCGTTACTCTTGTTATGCTGGGTAACGCCTGCTTTTTTCGCCTGCAAAAACTTTCCGCCTATATTAATGCCTTTTTTTAATTTATTCAAGGCATAATCAGTCAGCCTTCCCTTTATTTTTGCCACGTACACTTTTTCCACTTCCGAAGAAGGGTGTATGATTTTATTCGCCCACTCGCCGTCGTTTGTCATCAAAAGGCAGCCTGTAGTGTTGTAATCAAGCCTGCCTACAGGAAAAATGCGCTTGTTCAGCCTGACAAAATCCATTACTGTCCTCCTGCCCTTATCGTCGGACACCGTAGTCACGCAGCCTTCCGGCTTGTTAAGGACAAGATATACTTTTGGTTCCGGCTTTATGAGCTTATTTTCAAATTTTATGGAATCCTTTTTCGGGTCCACTTCAAAGCCAAGGTCGCTTATTACGTTGCCGTTGACTCTTATCTGCCCTTTCGTTATTAAATCCTCGGCTTTTCTCCTGGAAGTTATGCCGCAGCTTGCTATAAATTGCTGGAGCCTCATACAGCACCGCCGTCATTTCCGCCTGTGCCATTGTCTCCGCTGTCAGTGCTGTTCTGCGAATCGGTTGCGGGCTCTGGCTCACCTTCAGCCTGTTCTGTGCTTGCCTGCTCTGTTTCCGCCTGCTCCGTGCCCGCCTGGTCCGTACTTGTCTGCTCCTGCGGTTGTGCTTCTGTTTGGGCTTTGCCCGGTTCATCAAAATCAAACACAGTCTGGTTCTTGACTTTTTCCACCCTGTCATCCCAGTTTTCTATATTTTCCTCTTTTTCAAGTATGGTCTTTATTTCCTCTATCTTAGGCAGTTCTTCCATGGAATTTATCCCGAGGTATTGGAGGAATTCCTTTGTAGTGCCGTATAAAAGCGGCCTGCCCGGCGAGTCTTTCCTTCCTGCTATTTTAACCAGGTTCCTTTCAAGCAAAGTGTGGTACACTCCGTCTGAATTTACTCCCCTGATAAGCTCGACTTCCTGTTTTGTTATGGGCTGCTTGTACGCGATTATCGCGAGCACCTCAAGCGATGGCCTCGATAGCCTCGCAAGCAGCTTGTTCTTGTAAAGTTTTTTTATAAAGGGCGCATAATCAGGCAGGGTCAGCAGCTCGTAACCGCCGCCTATTTCCCTTATGCTCACAGGCGAGTCGCTTTCCTTTAAGTGTATGCTCAGCCTGTCGACCGCCTCCTCAACTTCCTTGTGCGTCGCGCCGAGCACTTCTACGAGCGTATTGACAGGTACTGGCTTGTCGCTTGTAAAAAGCAGCGCCTCTATTATCTTTTCTAATTGTTTTTCTGCCATTTTCTCTCACGTTCGTATTTATTTTTTCTTTCTGTTTTTAAATCTAAGCTCAACAATCTACATTCAACAATCAGTTTAAATCAACACTCAACAATATTTTTAATTATTCCTGTATATTATTTAAAATATTTATGTCTATTTCTTTTTGCACAAGGTAAATCCTTATGTCATCGAACAGCTTTTCCTGGTACACGTTTATTACCCTCAGGCGTATAAGCTCAAGTATTGCGAGGAAAAGTGATACAACGTAAAGCCTGCTTTTCTGCACGTTTACAACATCGAAAAAACTCACGAATTCGGATGTTTTCAGGATTTCGATAAGCTCATACATCCTGTCTTTGACCTTCATTGTTTCGCCCGGTATCAGGATAAGTCGCCTTTCCTTGATCCTGCCCAGTACCTCATCCATGGCTCGTACAAGCGCATACATGTCCAGCGACAGCTCCTTGTCAGCCGCGCTTATGCTTATCGGGTAAAGCCTCTCGAAAAGATCCCTTTTCCGTGCCTCAAAAATCTTCAGCTTTTCCGATATTTCCTTGAATGTGTTGTACTCTATCAGGTGCTGCACCAGGTCCAGCCTCGGGTCCTCTTCCTGGTCCTCCACGAACTCGTCTTTGGGAAGCAGCATTTTTGATTTTATATAAATAAGCGTCGCTGCAATCACAATGAACTCGCTTGCAATGTCGAGGTTCAGTTTTTTCATCATTTCTATATAAGCCAAGTATTCCTCGGTGATTTTCGCGATAGGTATATCGTATATGTCGATCTGGTTTTTCTTTATCAGGTACAAAAGCAGGTCAAAAGGGCCCTCAAATACCGCCAGCTTGAGCTGGTAGTTGTCCGATGCCGGCGCTGCAGGGCTCATAGCTCAGCCAGCTGCATCAGTTTTCTCACCTGCGCCATTGTCTCGCCTGCCGCTTTTTTCGCCTTCTTGTCGCCTTCGGAGATAATAGAATCCAGGTCCATCTTTTCCACTTCTTTCCTTTTTTCCCTTATCGGCGCGAGTCGCGCGTTTATTTTCAGCGCCAGGCTGTTCTTGCATGCGACGCACCCCAGCTTGCCTGCCTTGCAGTCCGCAACCAGCGCGTCGAACTCTTTCGAGTTATAAATCCTGTGCAGCGCATTGCCTGCGCAAGTCTCGGGATGGCCCGGATCGTCTTTTCTTATCTTCTGCGGGTCAGTGAACATAAGTTTGACTTTATCGTTCACTGCCTTCTCGTCGTCTGTCAAATATATTGCGTTGTTGTAACTTTTGCTCATTTTCCTGCCGTCTATGCCCGGCAATTTCGGGAACTCGGTCAGTATCTCCTTTGGCTCGTTGAAAAATTTTCCGTAAAGGTTATTGAAGCGCCTTGCGATCTCCCGTGTGAGCTCCAGGTGCGGCCTCTGGTCCTCGCCGATAGGCACCTTATCCGCGTTGTAAATAAGTATGTCCGCGGCCTGCAGCACCGGGTAGCCCAGAAATCCGTAAGTGGACAGGTCCTTATCTTTGAGTTCCTGCCTCTGTTCCTTATATGTGGGGTTTCTTTCAAGCCACGGTACAGGTGTGAACATTCCCAGCAGCAGGTAAAGCTCTGCGTGCTCTTTCACCGCAGACTGCACAAAAAGTACTGCCTTTGCAGGGTCGAGCCCCACGCTCAGCCAGTCTTTGAACATGTCCAGTGTATTTTCTCTTACGTTTTCAGGTTTCTCATATGTCGTGGTCAGGGCGTGCCAGTCCGCGACCATATAAAAGGCATTATATTTATCCTGCATATCAACGTAACTTTTCAATACTCCCTCTAAATGGCCCAGGTGCAGTTTTCCTGACGGCCTCATTCCGCTCAATACGCTTTGCATGTAATCGCTCCGTTTCACTTTGAACTTTAAACCGTGAGCTTTGAGCCTCTTAGCTCACATGAACACTTTCATTATATACATTAAAAAATCAATCAGCGGGTTGAATATATACCTGTACAGCCCTGTCGCTACAAAAATTATCACAATTATCATTCCATACCTGTCCAGCCTCGCGAACCTGTACGCAAGATCCTCCGGCAAAAGCCCAAGCACAACCCTGGACCCGTCAAGCGGCGGTATGGGGATAAGGTTAAAAGCAGCCAGCCCGGCATTAATGAAAAGGTTTATTTCCACAAATGCCTCGAGCCCTGGCGACTGCAAAACAGGCGCAAAAGACGCCAGTTTCCATATTAAAAGCCCGGCTATGGCGAGCAGTATATTTGACACGGGACCCGCAAGCCCTACAAACATCATGTCTCGCCTCGGGTTCTTGAAATAACGCCAGTCAATCGGTACCGGTTTTGCCCCGCCTATAACAAATTTTGACCCGGTAAGTATTAAAAACCCGGGCAGCAATATAGACCATACAGGGTCTATGTGTGGAAGCGGGTTTAATGTAAGCCTGCCGCTTTGTTTTGCTGTCGGGTCACCGAGCTTGTACGCCACATATCCGTGGGATACCTCGTGCACTATCACAGACAGCACTAAAACCAGTATTTGCATTACTATTGTCATGTTTTTTCCTTCCGAAAAAAATATTTTCAATTATTATAACACAATCTAATAATTATCAACTTAATTTATTTCTGCTTTAACCGAAATAAAAAAAGGCGGCCTAAAGCCGCCTTTTTGTTATATTTCATTTTAGTTTATTTTGTTGTTTGAACCGTGGCGGTTACCTCTGCCGGTGCCGCTTCTTCCGATTTAGCGGCTTTGGAAGGTTCCATTTTTTTCTCTGCCTTTACTTCTTTTTTAGCTTCCTGGGTGTTTCCTTCAGCTGCAGCTTCCGCTCCCGCCTCTGCTCCGCCCAGGTTGTCTGTGGTGAATTTCATGACCCATTCAACAAACTCAGAGTTGCTTTTTATCTTGTCCGCCGCTTCCTGCGGTTTCAGGTCTGTTGCCTCGTCAAGCAGCCCCTTTGCCTCGTCAAGCAGCCCTGTAAGCGGCTTAAATGCGCCTGCGAGCTCCTTCTGGAAGGCTATCTTTTCATCGCTTGGCTCCATGGCTGATAGTTTCTGCAGCTTTGCTTCGTAATCAACCGACTTTTTAAAAGCCTGGATCAGGGCGTGCGCCGCGTTATTAAGCTGCCATGCCTGTATTTCCACTTTTTTGAATTCCGCGGCCACATCTGCTGCTTTCTTGTAATTTGTCACTGCGGCAAATGTATCGCCAGCAGCATCAGCGTCGTTTGCCTTTTTCTTCGCGTCTTTGTAATCCTGCCATGTGGATGCCACGACAAGTCCTGATAAAGCCAGAACAAGAACACAAACAATTACTATCAGTTTTTTCATGTTTCCCTCCTGCTTGAAGATTTTAATCATATAACGAATTAATTGTATACCAGCACCGGAAAAATGTCAAAATATTTCTGTCTTGATGTCTAACTGTATTTTTTACCCCCCTTTGATAAAGGGGGCTAGAGGTGATTTTTGCTGCCCCTCATCCTCTGAAATTCTTATCTCTTGGAATCCCAAATCCAAAATGCCAAATTCCAAATCTTACTTTACTACAGCCATCTTACCCCAGTCTTTAATTTTTGACCTGCCGTCAGTTGCTTCCACGCTGTAAATATATACCCCGCTTGCCACTCCCCTGCCTGTTTTATTCTCGGCATTCCAGTATATGCTGTTCATTCCCGTCTGGCCCTGCTGTGTTAATTCCAACACAACCTCCCCACTTATAGTGTATATCTTTACATCCACATCCGCCTCATCGCATAACTGATATATAAAATAGGTTCCGTTTGAAAAGGGATTAGGCGAATTTTTATATAAAGTCAGGCAAAGCGGAACTTGAGTAGTCGGAGTTGCTGTTACTGTCCACGTCATGCTCATCGTCGGTGTTTGAGTTTGTGTTACTGTAATTGTTCCTGTTGGTGACATTGTATAAGTCAATGTCGCTGTAATAGTTGCTGTATTGGTATTCGTGATTGTATAGGTTTGTGATGCTGTCGGTGTCGGGGTATATGTATATGTCTGTGTTATCGAAAAAGTTGGAGTAGGGCTTCCGCATACACCGAATTCTTCTATTCTATAATTACCAGTGTCTGTTACATAAATATCCCCATTGCTGGCTATGGCTATTCCTCCAGGCTGATTAAATTGCCCATTGCCGCTTCCTAAGCTTCCCCATTGTGTTATGTATGCGCCTGAGCTGCTGAATTCTTCAATTCTGTTATTGCCCCAGTCTCCAACATATACATTTCCACTGCTGTCTACGGCTATGTAAGTTGGCTCATTAAACTGCCCACTTCCGCTTCCTAAGCTTCCCCATTGTGTTATGTATGTGCCTGTACTGCTGTATTCCTGGACTCTGTTATTCTCCTCATCTGCAACATAAACATTTCCATTACTGTTTACTGCCACTCCGGCAGGGCCCCAAAACTGCCCGTTCCCACTCCCTAAATTACCCCATTGAGTTACATACGTACCTGTACTGCTGAATTTTTGGATATTATCATTAATAAAATCTGCAACATAAACATTTCCGCTGCTGTCTACTGCTATTCCCTCAGGAGCTTTAAATTGCCCATTACCGCTTCCATAATTACCCCATTGAATCATATATGTCCCTGTGTTACTGAATTCCTGTACCCTGTCATCGGACACATCTGATGCATATACATCCCCGCTGCTGTCTAATGCTATTCCAAAGGAACCCTTAAACTGCCCGTTGCCGCTTCCATAACTTCCCCATTGTGTCATATATGCGCCAGTACTGCTGAACTCCTGTATCCTATAGTTTTGATAATCCGTAACATAAACGTTCCCATTGCTGTCTATGACCACTCCATCAGGCCAATCAAACTGACCGTTGCCGCTTCCTTTGCTTCCCCACTGAGTTATATAACAGGGCGTAGGCCCGGATATTGGAGTATTTGTATAGGTTGGCGTTAGCGTGTTTGTTAGTGTTGATGACAAAGTTGGCGTTAGCGTTGTTGTTGGAGACAACGTCTCTGTTGTGGTTAAAGTCGGCGTTATCGAAAGAGTAGAAGATATAGTCTGTGTAGGGCTTATTGTAGAGGTAAATGTCTCTGTTTCACTTATTGTCTGCGTCGCAGAAGGCGTGAAAGACGATGTCTGCGTCGGGCTAGGGCACGCGCCGAACTCTTCTATCCTGTTATTTCCTTCGTCCACAACATAAATGTTCCCGTTTGCGCCCACTGCCACGCTGGAAGGATACTCAAACTGGCCGTTGGCGCTTCCTGCAGTTCCCCACTGGGTCATGTATGTGCCGCTGCTGCTGAACTCCTCTATCCTGTCATTTAAATAATCCGCGACATACACGTTTCCGTTTGAGTCTAATCCCACACCGATAGGAACCTCAAACTGCCCGTTCCCTGTCCCAGCACTTCCCCACTGTGTTATATATACGCCGCTGCTTGTGAATTCCTGTATCCTGTTATTCAAAACATCCGCTACATACACGTCACCGCTGACAGAATCTACTGCTATTCCAATAGGGTCATAAAACTGGCCGTTGGCTGTCCCGCTTACACCGCCGCCTGCTCCCCATTGTGTAATATAACCGCCGCTGCTTGTGAATTCCTGGATCCTGTTATTATAAGTATCCGCGACATACACATCCCCGTTGTTGCTTACAGCTACTCCTTCAGGCCCATAAAATTGTCCATTGCCTGTTCCCGGAGGTAAGCCGCCCCATTGCGTAATATACCCTCCGCCGCTGTTAAGCTCTTCTATCCTGTTATTGTTCCAGTCCGCGACATATACATCCCCGCTGCCGTTTATCGCCAGCCCGTCAGGCTGGTCAAGGTTCCCGTCTCCGCTTCCAAGCATGCCAAATTGTGTGATATATGTCCCATTAGCGGTAAATTCTTCTATCCTGTTATTATATGTGTCTGAAACATACACGTTCCCGCTGCTGTCCACTGCCACTGCTGAAGGTGTGACAAACTGCCCGTTGCCGATCCCATAGCTGCCCCAGCTTGAAATAAAGCATGGCGGCGAAACAGCCGCCGCATTGGAGCATGTTATGAGAAGAATAAACAATATGAACAAAAGGTATTTCTGTGCTTTTGCCAAAACATATCCTCCGCTCAAGCGCCCCGACTTTATTGAGGGCTTCAAAAAGCTTTTGTAGCCGCACCCTTTACGGGTGCGCGCATTTACTTGTTTCTTTTAAAACCGCAGGCACAGGAAAACATATTTAAACATCTATCATATTCAACGCCCGTCAAAGCAAAATGCGTAGACGGATAAAGCCTGCGGCTACAACTGCCTATAATACTTTCTACCGCAGCAAGGCCGCGAATCCCGGTTATCCCGAAATTTTCCTTAAAACTTCCTTCACGCTTACAGAGTCGCAGTTCCCGTCTTTTTTTTGTAAAATTACAACTTTGTTATCGCCTATCGGGGACCACCGTTTTGCCGTGCTCGGCCCGAATATGGCTACAGTATCGCTTACCAAAGACACGGCATGCATTATGCCGCTGTCATTGCATACAAACTTATTAAACCTCTGCGCTGCAGCCATAATATCCAGTATGCCGTTATTCTGTAATATAAAAGCGTCCTTTATTCCTTCGATAATCTGCCTGAAAACTTTTATTTCATCCTCTTCCCCCAGCCCGTATACAACTACAGTTTTGGCCTTGTATTTCTTTTGCGCGGCAAGGATCAAATCCCTGTAATTTTTCTTTTCCCACCTGTTGTCTTTTTTCTTAAGCGTCGGGTGTATTCCGATCACAAAATCTTTTTCTTTTATGCCGTGTTCTTTATAAAAATCTTTTGCTATTTGCACAGGCTTATCCGGCAGCACGATTTCCGGCATCCTGATTTTTCCTGCAAATCCTAATTTTAAAGGTTTTAAAAGCATCATATCCTTTTGGCTCTCATGCAGGATATCGTTGTATAAAACAACTCCCTTATTGTAAATTTTGTGCCCCAGTTCGTTTTTTTCGCCGGCTTCCTTGAACCCTATCCTTATTTTACATTTTGACGCAAGCGTCATGATTGCAGATGTCATGGAAAACGGGTACGAGTGGAAATTAATCACAAAATCGCATCTGCTTAAAAACAGTTTCAAACAAACCTTAATAAAAGAAAATAAGTTCCTGTTGTAAACAATTATGTCATCCCTGCTGAAAAACAGCCGGGCTATGTCCTCTCCCCTTTTGCCTGCCACTATCGTCATCTTTGCATCCTTATTCAGTTTCTGCCTGAGCAGGCTTATTGCCGGCACCGCCAGTATGAAATCCCCGAGCCTGTCCGGCCTGAGCACAAGCGCTGATTTGGCCTGCCTGATATCCGGTATTACTGCGGCCTTATTTTCATTTATCAAAAGTCCCATAAGCGTTATAAAAAAACTTTTTATGCTTTTTTCAATTATTTTTTCCGGTTTCATTTTGAATATTTTTATCCTTTTTAATATCTACTTTCTAATATCTGATATCTAATATTAGAAATACACTGCCAGCGACAGCTTGTGGTTGAACTCCTCCTGCCCAAGTATCAACTGGCTCAAAAAAGCATAGTCAAGCTGCGCCAGGAAACCCGCTATCTGGTATTTTATCCCGCCGCCGAGCGTGTAATTCGACTCATAACTTGTCAGGTCATAGTACCCGCCTGCCCTCAGGAAAAATATTTTCAGTATATTTGCCTCTGCCCCCGCGCTGGCGGTAATATCGTACTGGTTTTCATCGAAGTCCGCAAATACCGATATAATCCCGGGCAGTGCCTGTACTTCTGTCCCGAGCTTCAGGTCCAGGGGTATATGTTCTGTCGTGCCGGTGCCCCAGTTTAAAAAGTTCAGCATATCCTGCAGCATCACTCCAAACTGCACCATTTCAGACGGCTTGATTATCGCTCCAAGGTCGCAGCTCATGCCGAACGCGGGCGTGCCTACAAGGTTGCTGGATATTACCTTTACATTGCCACCCAGGGAAAACCACTTTGTGAAGCTTTTTGCGTATGTCCCGAAAAACGCGTTTTCAGAGTCCGACACCAGGGTATAGCTCGAGGTGTCGGTCTGTCTTGCTTCTATGCCGCCTATGCCGAAATTTATCCAGTTAAGCGCGAAGTTCCCTGCGTTTGAAGGGTAAATAAAGTTGAAAAAATTACTGGTCATATCCGTGGTCGCCATCCATGACACCATGCTCGAAAGCGCCATTTTATCCTCAAAGGCAATGCCGGCAGGGTTCCAGTACGGCACTGTCGCGTCGTCCGTATCCGCGGTGAATGCGCCTGCCAGGGCAAGCGGCCTTGCGCCGTATCCGGAGCTGAGGAAAGCCGCCGGCCATCCTGCAGTGCCTACGATACAAAAAACTTTGCCGGATAACACAACAAGCATAAATGCTGTCAAAATTAATTTTTTCAAATTTTTCCTCTTTTTTAATATTTTGTAGCCGCACCCTTTATGGGTGCGTATTTTTTCTTTTCTAAATGCCGCAGGCTAAAAGCCTGCGCCTACATTTTAAAACAAAAAACATTTATAAACATATTAAAAAAGGCCGGGCTTGTATTTGCCCGGCCTCATATAACCGCTATATTATTTACTTTACAACTGCTATTTTCTTGGTAACCGTCTTTGTTTTTGACGAGACTTTCATGATATAAACTCCGTTTGCGACTTCCACGCCGTTGTCGTTTACGCAGTTCCACTGTATTGTGTTTACCCCGGCAATGACGTCATTCTGGCTCAGGTCCTTGTGCCATACAGCCCTGCCGTTTACATCGGTTATCATTATCTTTATCTCCTGCGTTGCTGTAAGCGGGAACCTTATTGTCGTGGAGCCCTTGCACGGATTCGGGTAATTGTACGTGTTGGTGTCCGACATGTCCTCGGTTATGTTTATATTGTACTGTGTCGGTTTTCCAATATTGCCGGCCGAGTCTTTTACAGCAGCTGTAAATACCCATTTGCCCGTCTCGAGGCCGGACAGCTTTATTTCAGGCGACGAGCTGAAAGTCGCCTTGTCCGCCGAGAATGAACCTGTATTTTTCGATATTGTGTAAAGGTATCCGGATATGCCGTTCAGGTCTGCAGGCGCAGCTAGCTGTATGACCGGCGAGTTGTCCGTGTACCACAGGCTCTGGTCCGGATGCGAGGATGAGCTCACCCCAGGCGCCGCAGGCGGCTCCTGGTATATGACCCTGATGGTATTGGTCCTCATATGGGTGAAAACTATATCGTTAAGCCCGTCACCGTTGACATCGCCTGCCGCTACTTCTACGGGCCCGAAAGTCTGGTCCTTGTCTGTCGTTACCTGGAAGCTCTTTATTACCTGGAAAACTCCGGCCCTTTTCATTATTACGTCAATGCTGTCGCTGTCCCTGTTTGCCGTTATTATATCATTCTTGCCCGATCCTGTGACGTCAGCCACGCATAATCCGTTTGGCCTCGTGCCTGTTAGCTTGATTGTGGTCGTCTGTGTCAAAGCCGGCCCCTGTATTATTGAGACTGTGTTGTCGTAAAAATTCGCCACTACTATATCGTTGCTGCCGTTATCCATCACGTTTGCTATTGCGACCTTGCACGGCCCGCCGCCCGTTGTAATGTTGTTCGCTATTGTAAGGCCTGCGCCGGCCAGCTTTATTACGCTTACGTTCCCTGCGTTATAGTTTGCGCTCACAACAACATTGTCTTTGCCTATCGTGCCCATTGCCACATCGGTCGGGTTCCCGGGCACTGGTATTTCCAGTTTCTGGACGTTCTTTGAAAACTCATTCATAATGACCACTACTTTGCTGTCGCTGTAAACCGCGCAGGCTATGTCAGGCTGGCCGTTATTGTCAAGGTCTCCGATCGCCACGCCCACAGGATGCTTGCCCACTGCTATTGTGTCCTTTAGTACCGGCGTGCCGTTGTTATTTGTGTAAACCATCACGGTGCCGTCGTCGTAGTTTGAAATCGCGATTATGCCTGTGCCGTTAATATTCGCGTACGCCACGCCTCTTGGCGAATTGCCGCACTGCAGGGGAGCCGGCACACTGCTGCTGCCCGGGTAAATAGATACAGACGAGTTCGGCGTGTTTGAAGTGTCCTGGCCTATTAGCGTGCCTGCGCCGAAATTCGCCACTATTATCTGGTTCTTGTCTCCTATCGCAACGCCCCTCGGGCAGACGCCTGTCCCGATAGTCGTGATATCCGAAAGGTTATTCCCGTAAACCGCGCAGAACAATGCAAAAACTGCTGCCATTACCAACGTTGTTTTTTTCATTTTTTCCTCCTTATGAGTCCGTTGATTTTGCTTAGCGTCCACAGCGAAAGCAAAATCTTACGGAGTCTTATACCCGTTCAAGTCCGAGGCTGTTGAAGCCGAGGACAAGCGGTAATTTAATATAACAATTATATATCGTATTGTGCCTATTGTCAAGGTTGAGTGAATAAGCGAAATGTGCTGGGTGCTGCTGTTTATTATCGTCCACGAATTTGAGCCCGGCGCGGCTATGGCAAGCTCATAGTGGTCGAAAGCGCCGCCGTACGCGCTGCCCACGACCAGCATCGGCTGCGTCACGTCCGCTCCGTCCACGTTTATCAATCCTGTGCCGTCAAGCTTTGTCAGGCTGTCTACTTCCACGAATACCGTTGGCGAGGCAGTGACCGTGCTTGTTATTGTCGGCGAAACTGTCGGGCTCGGCGGCGTGCCGGCCTTAAACTTGAATGTTCTACTGCCCAGCGCGACCCCGGCTCACTGTTGCAGGACACTACTACAACAATGAGCCCTACCTATATAAGTGTCGAAAGGATTTTCATACGACGGCACTGATAAGCAGTATGCGTCGAGACCGCCACTTCTGCGCAGAATATTTAAAATGCGCAGTCAATGCTGTCGTATGTTATTTTTCCTTTTTTGTTAGCGTTTTCTATCAAAGGACGGGCACAATCTCAAACCATCATGTTACAATACCTGACTAATCTCTGCTTCGCCGACTTTCAACACATACCGCTTTATTAATTGCTAATATTCTTCAAAAAATCTTCTTTATTAAAGTTGATTATTGTTTGTTTCATAAGTTCCATCTTTTGTTTATCTACATTTCCTTTTGAAAATTTTTCAACTTCCTTTAATGCCGTTTGTTTACTCATACTATTAACAAAAATTTTTGAAATAATTATATTAAATTCAATATCTATATTGTTTTTATCCATGCTTAGCTTATCGTTAAACATTGCTAACGCCTTTTTATAATTTTCAATGGCGTTATTCAAATCCCCTTCCTTTTCATATAAAATTCCAATAAACAGATATAATTCAGGATAATCTTTTTTTAATTCTATGATTTTTTGCAATGCTAATCTTGCATCTCTATATTTTCCTAATTTTATATAGATTGAGGCCTCGTTAACATATCCGAAAATATTTTTATTATCTAATTCTATTGCTTTACTTACTAAATTTAAAATTTGATATAATTTTTTTTCATCTTTCGATTGTATGCTATTATAATCAAAAATTTGCTTTGCTATTGTTTTATTTAATTTTATAGCTTTTTCGGAATTATTTTCTTTATCATTCTTTATACAACTTGTTATTATCATAAAAAAAAGTAAAATAATAAAACAATATTTAAAAACCCGATTAATAAATATTAACAACTTCGTTCTTGTCACCATTTGGAGAACCTCCCCCTTCCGGGACTTCATAATAATAATCTACGAATATTCGCATTTTTACACTTCCACTTTGTGGTAGTATAGTCTTTGCTTCACCGATATAATCGTAATCTGGTGATATATAAATTGTCTCTTCTTCATTTTCAAGAGATACAGTATTAGTATCGTTACCGTTTACTATTAAAGTTATTGATCCACTCCAAGTAGTAGTATCATATGTTCCGCTAGCCGCTGTAAATCCAGTTAAACTAATCGTTAATTCATATTCGGTACTTTCTTTTTTTCGATTTTATAATACCCGTTAATTGTATAGCTCGCAGTCGCACCTGCACCTTCATAAATTGTATATAACAATTTCGAGTAGTGAATTTGAGTCAACCCTACTTTATATTCATTTTTAGTAGGAATTTTAACATTTGAATTAACTGACATTATATCAGCTACATCAATGCTAGCCATACAAAATTCTATGTCATCTAATCCCAAAGGATCTATTTTATTAATACTATTATTACTCGCAAAAATATATTTATTCAATGTTATTGGTCGTTTCAAAATACCCTCAAAATTATCCATCGTCCAGAATCTTCCCAAATTCATTTGCATGTAACGTGCTCGGAGATAATATTGCCCTAAATCCGGATCATATTGTTGCCCCTGAAAGAGGTAGACATTAGGCGTTATACCATTTTGATAAATAAGCATCCCAAATGCATCGTAATCATATGTGTCGGTTATAGCTCCGGTTGTATCATAAAGCTGTCTTACTGAGCCTATGCCGTCATACCCATAATACTGCGTCCCCGTCGTGCCCAAAGTACTTGTCTGGCTTATCAAATCCAATCCATATGTATACCGCTTCTGGACTGCATAGCCACCGTTAAGTTCTTCGAGTACTTGTACATATCCAGTAGGATTTTTATCGTCTGTTAGATATCGTATTATTGTTCCGTTTGTGTTTTTCATTACCCTTATACCGTCTCCGTCATAGACATAAGTAATATTAACACCATTTCCCGTGACAGACAATAAATGATTTTCATCGTCGTAAGTATACGTCCATCCATTAGGCGCAGTTGTTGTAGAGCCGTTGCCATTATACCCATACCCGCTTGCTGTCAGCCTGTCATTGTTATCATATTCCCCTGAGAAACTCTGGTCAGGCAGTATGCCTGTCGGCGATGTTGCCCTTGCTTGCCTGTTGCCTACAGGGTCATAACTGTACCCGGCATTGTAATTCGGGCTGGTTGAGCTTACAGGGTTGTTTGTTACTGTTTCGTTTGTCAACCTGTAGAGGTTATCATAAACCCACGCTACTGTCCTGCCGTTATTTTCGGCCACGCCTGTCTTGTTGCCGGCAGGAGCCAGTGTATATCCGAAACTATTTATCGTACCTGTATTGTTCGCCATCCCTACCCACGTCAGCCTGTTGTCAGGGTCGTAGTTATATGTCGTTGTCACTCCGTTCGGATACGCGCATACATTCAGGTTGCCTGAATATGTGTCATACGTATACGCTGTTGTCGAGTTAAGTATGTTATCCGTGACAGCCGACAGCGTGCCGTTAGTTTTATCATACTGGTATCCTATATTCACTCCGTTAGTCTCAGGCGCGCCGTTTTTGTCTGTCGTGTAAACCCATGTCAATTGCCCGCCTGCCGCATAGGCATAGTTCAGCGTTCCTTCAGGGCCTGCTTTTTTCACTAAATACTTTCCCATATATGAGTCATAAGTATATGTTGTTAAGCCTGAATTATCCGTCATTGTCCATCTTGTGCCCGAGCCTGGATAATACGTGTAGTTTACGTTAACGCCGGGCATTGATTTTGACGTCAGCCTGTCTGTTTTTTGGTCATAACCGTAGGATATAACATCGCCGTTAAATGTCGTCTTTGACGTCACGCAGCCTGTGTTGTCGTAATTATATGTTTCTGTCTGGCCAAGCGGCAATGTCCTTGTCTTTCTCCTGTTCATGTTGTCATAGGTATATGTTGTTACGTGCGTATTTGCGTCTGTCTGCGTGAGCTCGTTGCCCGCGTAATCATAGCTGTATGTGGTGGTCCCGTTATTCGCGTCCATTACCCATGTCAGGCTGTTTGTGCCGTCATACAGGTACTGGGTTTACATGTTGTTCTTTTTCTATCAAATGGCGGGTGCAACTTCAAACCATTATGTCATAAAACCTTGCCAATCTCTAAGTTCGTTGATTTTTAACACATAAGAACGGAAAACTATTTTTTCGACTTTTAAATTGTTTTATTTTTATGGTGTTTCATTAACCCCAAAAAATGCATGACCTATTCCGATTGCAAAATACAAATAAAAATAAAAAATTATCAAAAAATATACCAATGCAAACGGAATTCCCTTCCATTTATAATAATGTAATATAAGAAGCGCAGGAATAAGCGCAGGAATGATTTCTTTTAATAAATAGATAAAATTGTTACTAGGATTAGGTAAAATAAATGTTGCGAAAATAGTAACAACAGGAAAGTAAAGACATGTTAAAATTGTAATTAATAACTTAATATTTTTTTTATACAGTAAGAAAACACAAATTGCTGTCAGTAAAATCGAAATTATGATTGGAATTAAAATCAGTTTTAAGACAAAAAAAAGCAACGAGAAAGTACAGATAAGAACGCAAAACGAAATCAAACTTCCTATAAGTTTTGTTTTCATAAGTTATCATTCCTTTCTATTGATATTTTCGTTAATCTTATTGAAAATAATTCAATTTTCATATATATATTAAATATTAAAAAATATTTATACCCCATCCAGTTGCTCCATTTGGTTCCGGTTCATTAAATCCAGAATCATTTAATATTGTACTAGTAAAACTATTTGAGTTGCCACCCAACCCTTGAATTGGTATAGGCCAATAATCGATATCGTTATGATAAGAAACAAAAAGAGCTTGCATCTTGTTTTTTATTTGCATTATTTCGGCCTCACTTTTATTCTTTATATCATCAATACCCAAATAATAAACATCAGGCGTACAGTCTCTTTCAATCTCTTGAAGTTTTATCAATTTCCCTAAATTGAAAGGCATATTATAATATGTCTTTTGGTTTGTGTTTTGTTTATAGTAATCTTCTTGTTGTACTGAATATTGAAATTCATAACCCCAGTTTCTATATAAAACATATTCCGAAACAGCTTCATAAATTTTTTCAGTTATTCCATATCTATTTTTAAACACTAGAAAGGTATGTTTTTGATTGTATTTTTTTAATGTTGGAACTGAATCAACACCTAATATTATTTCGCCATCAGCCGGTTTAGGATATAGCACTGTTACTGGAGTAGATAAAATTGCTAAAACACTTATTGTTATAAGCGAAGTTATGTCGTCAATTTGCGAACCTGATGGATCAAAATTATTTATTGAATCATTATTTACAAAATTATATTTATGCAAACTACTTGGATTTTCACTGTTTCCCTCATAACTATCCATTGTCCAAAATCTGCCAATATCAGTATTCATGTATCTTGCGCGCAAGTAATACTGTCCAAGGTCTGAGTCGTACTGCTGCCCTTGGAAAAGGTAGACATTCGTTGTTGTGCCATTGTGATAAATTAGCGTACCAAAAGCGTCGTAATCGTATGTATCTGTAAGATTTCCAAAGCTATCTGTCAGTAATCTTACCGAGCCTATTCCATCATAACCGTAATACTGCGTACCCGCCGTGCCCATAGTATCTGTCTGTGAGATGAGGTTCAGCCCATAAACATATCTCTTCTGTACCCCATATCCGCCATTTAGTTCTTCCAATACCTGCGAATAGCCGGTCAGGCTATTGTCATCTGTGAGATACCTTGTTATTGTTCCGCTTGTATTTTTCATTACCCTTATACCATCTCCATCGTTCTCGCTTCGCTCAGGTTTCTGGTTTCTTGTCTCTTGTTTAAGGTGTCGAAAGGATTTTCATACGCCAGCACTGATAAGCGGTATGCGTCGAGACCGCCACTTCTGCTCAAAATCAATATGTACAGTCAATACCAT
>Ga0335078_10002736_pt1 | contig 26602 bp, 28 predicted proteins | sample Lox_Sample_32_FD_206711 | JGI IMG/M metagenome (GOLD analysis project Ga0335078, IMG submission 206711) | Soil microbial communities from Loxahatchee National Wildlife Refuge, Florida, United States - Lox_Sample_3.2 | ecosystem: Environmental > Terrestrial > Soil > Wetlands | place: USA... | reverse complement strand
CGCGGCGAGGCGTACGGCATCACCCTCGCCGCCCGCCCCGCCGTGGTCCGCCACGCGCGCCACGGCGGCCTCCTGGCGCCGCTGCTGCGCGACCTCTACGCCGGGCCGCCGCGCTTCCAGCGCGAGGCGGAGCTGGCGCGCCGCCTCGCCGAGGGCGGCGTGCGTACGCCCGCGCTCCTCGCCGCCGTCCGCTACGACGCGGGCCCGCTCCACCGGGCGGACGTGGCCACCGAGCGCATCGAGGGCGCCGACCTCGTCGAGGTGTTCTTCGGCGAGCGGCCGCCCCGCGGCCCGGCGCGCGAGGCGGCCCTCGCGGCGGTGGGCCGGCTGATCCGGCGCCTGCACGACCTCGGCTGGGTCCACCCCGACCTGCAGCTGCGCAACGTGCTCCTCGCGGGGTCCGCGAGCGCCGCTCCCGAGGCCTGGCTGCTCGACGTGGACACGTGCCGGCCGATGCGCGGCGCCCCCGACGCCGAGCGCGCGCGCAACCTGGCCCGGTTCGAGCGCTCCTGGACCAAGTGGAACCGCCGGCGCGGCGGGCGGCTCACCGACGCGGACCGCGCCCTCCTCGGCGCGGCCTACCTGGCGAACCCGACGTGACGGCGCTCGCGCCCTGGACCGGGGGCCGCGTCGGCATCGTCATGATGAGCGCGCTGGGCGACGCCGTGCACGTGCTGCCGGTCGTCACCGCGCTCAAGCGGCACGCGCCCGCGACGCACGTCACCTGGGTGCTCCAGCCCGGTCCGGCGGCGCTCGTGCGCGGCCATCCGGACGTGGACGAGATCCTGGTGTTCGACAAGGCGAAGGGCTGGCGCGCCTACGCCGAGCTGCGGCCGCTCCTGGCGCGCCGCCCCTTCGACCTGGTGCTCGCCCTCCAGGTCTACTTCAAGGCGGGCCTCGTCACCACCATGACCCGTGCCCCGGTCAGGCTCGGCTTCGACCGCGCCCGGGCGCGCGACCTGAACTGGCTGGTCACGACCCACCGGATCCCCCCGCACGCGCCGCAGCACGTCCAGGACCAGTACTTCGAGTTCCTCACCACGCTCGGCGTGCCCGCCGAGCCCGTCACGTGGAACCTCGGGCCGTGGCCGCACGAGCGCGGCGCGCAGCGCGCGTTCTTCCAGCCGATCGGGGCGCCGGTGGCGACGCTGGTCATCGGCGCCAGCGAGCCGCGGAAGGAGTGGCTCCCGGAGCGCTGGGCCGCCCTGGCGGACGCCCTGGCCGAGGGCTACGGCCTGCGCACGGTGCTGGCCGGCGGCCGCTCGCCCCGCGAGCTGGCCACCGAACGCGCGATCCTGGAGCGCACGCGCCACCCACCGCTCTCGACGCTCGGGATGCCGCTCCGCGATCTCGTCTGGCTCCTCGACGGGTCCGCGCTCGTCGTTTCCGTCGATACGGGCCCGCTGCACATGGCCGTGGCGCTCGATCGTCCGGTGATCGGGCTGCTCGGCGCCTGGAATCCGAAGCGGACCGGGCCCTATCGCCGCTTCCACGACCTGCTGGTGGACGCGTACGGCGATCCCGGCGAGGACTACCCGATCTCCCTGGAGAAGCGCCCCGGACGGATGCCGCGCATCGGCGTGGACGACGTGCTGGCGAAGGTGGAGATCTGGAAGGCGCGCTACGCGGGGGCTCGCGCGGCCCCGGCCCGTCAGCCGCCGGAAGGCGCCGGCCCGGCCCGGTAGGCCGGATCGTTGTACATCTTGAACTGGCGGTAGACCTTCGGCACCACGCGGCCCGCGGCGATGGCGGCGAGCAGCTCGCCGAGCTCGGCGGCGAGGTCGTCCCGCTGCCGCTCCAGCACGGCCAGGTTGGCCGCGCAGCGGGCGCGGAACGCGGGCGAGGCATCGGTGCGCGCCGCCTGCTCCCGCATGTGATAGAGCTTCAGCTCGGCGATGCTCAGCTTGTCCGCCAGCCAGCCGACCGTCTCAGCCACGGGTGCGCCCTGGCGCCCGGCGCTTCGCCGGCGGCCGGCGCGCGCGCGCCGCTTCGACCGCGACGGTCACCGCGGCGTCGATCCGCTCGATGAGGTCGTTGCGCTGCTGGTTCAGCCGGTCGATCGCGCGCTTCGCGGCCGCGACCTGGCCGTCGTCGTCCACGCGCGCCTTGTCCTCCTCGTGCCACAACTCGATATTCGTCTGCGCCAGCCGCGCGATCAGGGAGCCCAGCGTGTCGCTCATGCGCATGCCCCGGAGAAAGTCCGTCACCGGCGCGGCCCCGCGGCCGGCGGATGCCGGAATCTAACCGTCGCGCCGCGGCGGCCGATACGGCCGTCCCCGCCCCGCTCCGGACGCTCCTGCCGCCCGGCGCGCCGTTTCCGCGCCGCGTCGGCGTCGTCATGCTCTCCGCGCTCGGCGACGTGGTGCACGCGCTCCCGGTGGTGACGGCCATCAAGCGGCACGCGCCGGCGACGCACCTGACGTGGATCCTCCAGCCGGGCCCCGCGGCGCTGGTGCGCGGCCATCCCGCGGTGGACGAGATCCTGATCTTCGAGCGCCGGAAGGGCTGGCGCGGCTTCACCGCCCTGCGCCGCGAGCTCGCCGCGCGCCCGTTCGACCTGCTGCTCGACCTCCAGCCGTACTTCAAGGCCGGCCTGATCACGTGGCTGGCGCGCGCGCCGGTCAAGGTCGGGCTCGACTGGGCGCGCGCCCGCGACCTCAACTGGCTGTTCACGACCCACCGCATCCCGCCGCGGCCGCTCGGCCACATCCAGGACCAGTTCCTCGAGTTCCTCGACGCGATCGGCGTGCCGCGCGGCGAGCCGTCGTGGGGGTTGGCCCCGACCGTCGAGGAGCGCGCCGCCGCCCGGGCGCGGCTCGCCGGCGTCGAAGGCCCGCTGGTGGGCTTCGTGGTCGCGACGAGCCGGCCGGCCAAGAACTGGCTCCCCGCGCGCTACGCCGAGGTGGCCGCGCGCCTCGCCGGAGAGCGCGGGGCGCGCTGCGTGCTGCTCGGCGACTCGACGCCGATCGAGCGCGCGGCGGCCGACGCGATTCTCGCGGCGACCTCCGGCGTCGCCGCGCCGCCGCTCGACGCGCTCGGCGCGGGGCTGCGCGTCACGCTGGGGCTGTTCGAGGCCTGTGACGTGGTGGTGTCGCCCGACACCGGGCCCTTCCACATCTGCGTCGCCATGGACGTGCCCGCGGTCGGTCTGTACGGCTACACCAACCCCCGGCGGGTCGGCCCATACCGCCGCTTCCGCGATCTCGTCGTCGATGCCTACGGCGAGCCGGGCGAGGCCTACAGCGCCGCGGCGGGCTACCGCCCGGGGAGGATGGCGCGCATCGGAGTGGAGGACGTGTACGACCGGGTCGCGGCCGCCCTGGCGCGCTACGCGCCGGGCCCGCCGTGGAGGCGCTTCAGGCCTGCGGCGTGATCCCGCCGAAGCGGTAGGAAAGCCCGAGCCGCGCCAGCAGGTCCACCAGCAGCGTCAGGCCCAGACCCATCACGGTGAAGTAATCCCCCTCGATCCGCTCGACGAGCACCGCGCCGTACCCCTGGATTCCGTACGCCCCGGCCTTGTCCATCGGCTCGCCGGTCGCGACGTACGCGGCGACGGTCGCGTCGTCCAGCGCGCGGAACCGGACCCGGGTGCGGCTGACGCCCGACGCCATGCGCGCCTCCCGCGCCACGGCCACCGCGGTGAAGACCTCGTGCTCGCGTCCCGCCAGCCGTCGCAGCATCGCCCGCGCCTCGGCGGCGTCCGCCGGCTTGCCGAGGATGGCGCCGTCGATCACCACGATGGTGTCGGCCCCGATCACCACGGCCCCCGCCCGCGCCCGCCGGGCCGCCTTCTCCCGCGCCAGCCGCTCCGCGTGCGCCGCCGGCCCCTCGCCCTCGCGCCAGGTCTCGTCGATGTCGGACGGCACGACCTCGGGCGCGAGCCCGAGCAGCTCGAGCAGCTGCCGCCGCCGGGGCGAGGCGGACGCCAATACCACCGGGAGGCCGTCCCCGGCCCCCCCACCGTCACCCCTCACGTCTCACGCTTCACTTCTCGAGCACCAGGGTCACCGGTCCGTCGTTGACCAGCTCGACCTCCATCATGGCGCCGAACCGACCGGTCTCGACCCCGAGCCCGCGCTCGCGCAGCAGCGTGACGAACCGTTCGTAGAGCGCCTCGGCCTGCGCGGGCGGCGCCGCCTCCACGAACGACGGCCGGCGTCCCTTCGACGCGTCGCCGTAGAGCGTGAACTGCGAGATCACGAGCACGCGGCCGCCCACGTCCGCGAGCGGCAGGTTCATCTTCCCCTCGGCGTCGCCGAACAGCCGCAGCCCGGCGATCTTGTCGGCCATCCACGCCAGGGCCGGCTCCCCGTCGGCGGGGGCGAAGCCCGCCAGGACGACGAAGCCGCGCCCGATCGCCCCGACGGTCTGCCCGTCGACGCGAACCGCGGCGCGGCTGGCGCGCTGCAGGACGACGCGCACCTACTCGACCGTCACGCTCTTGGCCAGGTTGCGCGGCTGGTCCACGTTGCACCCCCGGCGCACCGCGATGTTGTAGGCCAGCAGCTGCAGCGGCACCGACGTCAGGACCGGCGTCAGGATGTCGAGCGTCTCCGGGATCGGAATGGCGTGATCCACCAGGCGGGTGATCTCGGTGTCGCCCTCGGTGACGACGGCGATGACCCGCCCGCCCCGCGCCCGCACTTCCTCGATGTTCGACATGATCTTGGAGTGCACGGCGTCGCGCGGCGCGACGAACACCACCGGCATCAGCTCGTCGATGAGGGCGATGGGCCCGTGCTTCATCTCCGCGGCCGGGTAGCCCTCCGCGTGGATGTAGGAAATTTCCTTCAGCTTCAGCGCGCCCTCCAGCGCCACCGGGAAGTTCACGCCCCGGCCCAGGTAGAGGACGTTGGACGCCCGCGTGTAGCGCTCGGCCAGCTCCTCGATGAGCGGCCGCTTGTCGAGCACCGCCTCGAGCTGCGCCGGCAGGCGCTTGAGCGCCTTGACGATCTCGCGCCCCTGCAGGATGGACAGCGAGCGCAGCCGGCCCAGGTGCAGCGTGAACAGCGCCAGCGCGACGATCTGGCTGGTGAACGCCTTCGTGGACGCCACGCCGATCTCGGGCCCGGCGTGGATGAAGATGCCGCCGTCCACCTCCCGCGCGATGCTGCTGCCCACCACGTTCACCACGCCCAGCGTGCGGGCGCCACGGCGCTTCGCCTCCCGCAGCGCCGCCAGCGTGTCCGCCGTCTCACCCGACTGCGAGATCACGATCACGAGCGTGTGCTCGTCCACGAGCGGATTGCGGTAGCGGAACTCGGACGCGTACTCCACCTCCACCGGCAGCCGCACCAGCTCCTCGAGCATGTACTCCCCGACCAGCGCGGCGTGCCACGACGTGCCGCAGGCCGTGAGGACGATCCGGTTCACCTTCAACAGGTCCTCGTCCGTGAGGTTGAGGCCGCCCAGCCGCGCGGTGCCCTCCTCGTCGAGGAGCCGGCCGCGGAGGGTGTTCCGAACGCTCTCGGGCTGCTCGCAGATCTCCTTCAACATGAAGTGCGGGAAGCCGCCGCGCTCGATGGTCGCGAGGTCCCAGTCGATCTGGCTGACCTCCTTGCGCAGCGGCACCGCGTGCCGGTCCTTGACCTGGTAGCCGGACGGCGTGATCACCGCGAGGTTGCCCTCGTCCAGGTACACGACCGAGCGGGTGTACGCGAGCACGGCCGACGGGTCCGACGCGACGAGGTTCTCGCCGTTGCCCAGCCCGAGCAGCAGCGGGCTGCCGCTGCGCGCCGCGACGATGGTGTCGGGCTCGCGGACCGAGACGACCACGATGCCGTAGGTCCCCTCCACCTCCTGCAGTGCCGTGGCCACGGCCTCTTCGAGCGAGCCCTGGTAGAACTGCTCGATCAGGTGGGCGACCACCTCGGTGTCCGTGTCCGAGACGAACCGGTGCCCCTTCGCGACCAGCATCTGGCGGAGCACCATGTGGTTCTCGATGATCCCGTTGTGCGCCACCGCGATGGTGCCTGCGCAGTCGCTGTGGGGGTGCGCATTGCGGCTCGTCGGCGCGCCGTGCGTGGCCCAGCGCGTGTGCGCGATGCCGGTGGTGGCCTGTTGCCCGTCCCGGCCCAGCTGGGCCTCGAGCGCCGCGATCTTGCCGGCGGCCTTCTCGACCACCAGCCGGCCCTCGGTGATCAGCGCGACCCCGGCCGAGTCGTAGCCGCGGTACTCCAGCCGCTTGAGGCCGTCGAGGAGCACCGGCAGCGCCTTTCTCGGCCCCACGTATCCCACGATTCCGCACATCGCCCTATGGCCTCCCGCCGCCCGCGTCCAGGGCGGCCCTGCCCCGTGCCACCAGCGCCTCCGCGTCCGCGAGCGTGGGCGCCTCCGCGATCACCCGCACGACCGGCTCGGTGCCGGACGGGCGCACGTGCACCCATCGGTCGGCCAGCGCCAGCCGCAACCCGTCCTGCCGGTCCGCCGCGGCGCCGGGCAATGCCCGGCCCAGCGCGGCATACGCCGCGTCCAGGCCGCCGGAGGGACGGGGAAGCTTGGCCTTAACTATAGTGTAGCGTGGCGCGGAGTTCACGAGGCCGGACACGGTGGCGCGCCGCGCCGCCAGGAGCGCGAGCGCCAGCGTCGCCGCCACCGGAGCGTCGCGGCCCAGGTGCACCGCCGGCAGGATGACGCCGCCGTTCCCCTCGCCCCCCACCACCGCCCCGCGCGCCGCCATCCGCTCGACCACGTTCGCCTCGCCCACCGGCGCCCGCTCCACCGTGGCGCCCGTCTCCCGCGCGGCGTCGTCCACCACGAGGCTGGTGGACAGGTTGGTCACCACGGGCCCCGCTCCCGGCGGGCGGTGCGCCAGCACCGCGCGCACCGCGAAGGCCAGGGTGTAGTCCTCGCCGATCGGCCGGCCCGTCTCGTCCACCAGCGCCAGCCGGTCCACGTCCGGATCCACCGCGATCCCCAGGTCGCTGCCGGTGGCCCGCACGTGCGCGCTCAGCGCCCCCAGATGCTCGGGAACGGGCTCGGGCTCGCGCGGGAAGCGGCCGTCGGGCTCGAGCTCGATGCCGTGGACCTCGCAGCCCAGGGCGTCCAGGAGCGCCGGCATGATCGTGGCGCCGGCCCCCCGCACGCAGTCGAGCGCCACGCGGAACCGCCGCGCCCGGATCGCGGCGACGTCCAGCCAGGACAGTCCCAGCACGCGGTCGAGATGGAAGCGCACCGCTCCCGTCTCCTCGCGCCGCCGGCCCTGGACGCGTCCCTCCGCCGGGGCCCCGCCCGCGTCCACCAGCGCGAAAAACGCCTCCGCCTCCGTCCGCGAAAGGAAGCGGCCGCCCGGCCCGACGAACTTGAGCGCGTTCCACTCCACCGGGTTGTGGCTCGCGGTGACCACGATGCCGCCGTCGCAGCCGCCGTTCAGAAACTCCACCGCCAGCTGCGCCGTCGGGGTCGGCACCATCCCGAGGTCCACCACGTCCACGCCCGCCGCCGCGAGCCCTTCCGCCGCCGCCCCGACGAACGCGGGCCCCGACTGCCGCGAGTCCCGCGCCAGCGCGACCGTGCGCCCGCCGCGGCCCGCCACGAACGCGCCGAACGCCGCCGCGTAGCGGGTCACCACCCCCGGGACGAGGTCCACCCCCACGATGCCGCGGAGGCCCGACACCGATCGCATCAAGGTGGAGCTCAGCGGGCAAGTGCGGCGATCGCCGCTTCGTGCAGCGCCCCGACCGACACCGGGGTCGAGATCGGCAGCTGGCGCAAGTCCGGGAAGGCCCGCTCGAACACCTCCACCAGCCGTCCGTCGAACTGACTGCCCGCCTCGCGGCGCAGCTCTTCGAGCGCGGCGGCCGGTGCCCGCGCCGGCCGGTAGGCCCGCCCGGTCGTCATCGCGTCGAACGCGTCCACCACGGTCACGATCCGCGCCGGCAGCGGGATGGCCTCCCCCGCCAGGCCGTCGGGCAGCCCGCCGCCGCCGACCTTCTCGTGGTGCGACCGCACGATCTGCAGGATGCGCGGCCGGTCCCGCAGCAGCGGCGTCAGGATCTTCTCGCCGATGACCGTGTGCTCCATGATGTGGAGATACTCCTCCTCCGTCAGGCGCGCCGGCTTGTTCAGGACCGCCTCGCGCACCCCGATCTTGCCGACGTCGTGCAGCTCCGCGCCCAGCCGCAGCTCCTCCACCAGCACCGCGTCCAGCCCCAGCGCGCGCGCCACACCCGTCGCGTAGGTCGCCACGCGCGCCGAGTGGCCGCGGGTGTACGGATCCTTCGCCTCCAGCGCGTGCGCCAGCGACTGCACCCCCTGCACGAACAGCTCGCTGATCCGCTGCGCCTGCGCCTCCACCTTCCGCTCGAGGTTGTGCTGGTAGTCCCGGTTCTCGAGGATCAGACGCCGCTTCTCCAGCGCCTGCCGCACCCGCGCCCGCACGTCCTCCACCTGGAACGGCTTGGCCACGTAATCGAGCGCCCCCTGCGTCAGGCACAGCGTCGCGCTGGCCACGTCGGAGACGGCGGTCACCATCACCACGGCCGTGTCCGGCCAGCCCTCCCGCAGCGCCGCGAGAAGCTGCGTGCCGTCCATCTCGGGCATGCGGATGTCGCTCACCACCAGGTCGGCCGGCTCGGACGCCATCGCCTCCAGCGCCTCGCGCCCGCTGCCCGCCTCCCGGCAGGCGAACCCCTCGCTCGTCAGCAGCCGCGTCAGGATGGAGCGCAGACGCGGCTCGTCGTCCACGACGAGGCAGCTCATCGGCCGAACGTCGGTCACGCGCCTAGCGTAGACCGCACACCCGGCGGTGTCAACCCGGACGCGGCGCGCCGTCCCGCCCGCGGCGCGCTTGCTGCGCTCCCGGGCCGGTGGTAAGGTTCGCGCAGAACCCGCTCCGGACCCCGCATGACGCGCATCCGCGACCACGATCTCGATCACGCCCTCGCCACGCGGGCCGTCCACGCCGGCCAGGAGCCGGAGCCGCTGGCGGGCGCGGTGACCACGCCGATCTTCCAGACCTCCACGTACGTCCAGGAGGGGCTGGGGCGCCACAAGGGCCACGAGTACGCCCGCGTGAGCAACCCCACGCGCGAGGCCCTCGAGCGCAACGTGGCCGCCCTCGAGGGTGGCGCCCACGGGCACGCCTTCGCTTCCGGCATGGCGGCGATCGACGCCGTGCTCACGCTCCTCGCCGCCGGCGACCACGTCGTGTGCGGCGAAAACGTGTACGGCGGCACGCACCGGATCATGGAGCAGGTGCGCGCCCGCTTCGGCCTCACCTTCAGCTTCGTGGACACCCGCGACCCCGCGGCCGTCGAGCGGGCCCTGCGGCCCGAGACCCGGATGCTGTTCGTCGAGACGCCGACCAACCCCATGCTGCGCCTCGCCGACCTCGCCGCGCTGCGCGCCGTGGCGGCCGCGGACCGCCTGCTGTTCGTCGTGGACAACACGTTCGCCACGCCCGTCTTTCAGCGCCCGTTCGACTTCGGCGCCGACCTCGTCGTCCATTCCACCACCAAGTACCTCAACGGGCACTCCGACATGGTCGGCGGCCTCGTCGTCAGCCGGCGCGACGACCTCGCCGAGCGCCTGTCGTTCCTGCAGAAGTCGGTCGGTGCCGTGCCGGGGCCCTTCGACTGCTGGCTGGTGCTGCGGGGCACCAAGACCCTGACGCTGCGCATGCGGCAGCACGACGCGAACGGCCGGCGCATCGCGGCGTGGCTGGCCGCCGACGCGCGGGTGCAGGCCGTGTACTACCCCGGCCTCCCGAGCCACCCGCAGCACGAGTTGGCCTGCCGCCAGATGTCGGGCTTCGGCGGCATGCTCTCCTTCGAGACGGGTTCCGCCGAGCGCGCGCGGCGCGTCGTGGAGCACACCCGCCTGTTCGCGCTGGCCGAGTCGCTGGGCGGCGTCGAGAGCCTGATCGGCCATCCGGCCAGCATGACGCATGCGGCGGTCCCCCGGGCCATGCGCGAGGCGATGGGGCTCACCGACGGGCTGGTCCGCCTGTCCGTCGGCGTCGAGGACGCGGACGACCTGATCGCCGATCTCGACCGCGCGCTGGCCTCCTGACAGGCCCTGAAACGCGGCATCCGCGGCGCCGTAGGGGAATCGGGTACCTCCGGGAGACACCATGACGGACAGCGATCAGACGATGCCCGCGCGCCGGCCGCGCACCGTGCTTACCCAGATCTCCTCGCGCGCCTGGGAGCACGCGGCCGACCGCGCCGCCCTCGGCACGCTCCGCGCCATCCCCGGCTTCGACGACGTGGTGCGCAAGATCTACGGCTTCTTCGGCGAGCGCGGCGTGCGCCTGCTCTTCCAGGCCAACGCGGTGCGCGTGGGGCCCACTCAGTTCCCCCGCGTCCACGCCGCGTTCACGGACGCCTGCGCGACGATGGACTGGGAGCCGCGCCCCAGCCTGTTCGTCTCCCAGACCCCGCTCGTGAACGCGGGCGCCTTCGGGATGGATCGGCCGTTCATCGTGCTCAACTCGGGGGCGCTGGCGCTGCTCGACGACGAGGAGTTGCACACCATCCTCGGCCACGAGCTGGGCCACGTCATCAGCGGGCACGCGCTCTACCGGACCATCCTGTTCATCATCCTCGAGTTCGGCTTCCGCAACCTGCCCTTCCTCGCGGGCATCGCGCTGCTGCCCATCCAGCTCGCGCTGCTGGAGTGGTACCGCAAGAGCGAGCTGTCGAGCGACCGCGCCGGCCTCCTCGCCAGCCAGGACCCCGTCGCCTCGATGCGCATGTTCCTGAAGCTGGCCGGCGGCGGGAACATGTCCGAGATGAACCTCGACGCCTTCATGGCACAGGCGAAGGAGTACGAGGAGGGCGGGGACGCGGTGGACACCATCTACAAGGTCATCAACACGCTCGGCTACACCCATCCGTTCCACACGCTGCGCGCGGCCGAGCTGCAGCGCTGGGTGGCGGGCGGCGAGTACGACCGGATCCTGCGCGGCGACTACCCGCGCCGCGGCCCCGAAGACCGCGACGCGCCGCTGGCGGCCGACCTCGGCGCCGCCGGCCGGTACTACGCGGACCAGGCCAAGAGCGCGGTGGACACGGTCGCCGGTGTCGCGAAGAAGGCCCGCGACGCGTTCGGCAACGCCTTCAAGGCGCCCGGGGCCAAGTGAGGATCCTGGTCGTCGGCGGCGGCGGGCGCGAGCACGCGCTCCTGTGGGCGCTGCGCCGTGACGCTCCGGAGGCCGCGCTGTTCTGCCTCCCCGGCAACGCCGGCACGTCGGGCCTCGCCACCAACCTCGCGGGCCAGGCCACCGATATCGGCCTCGTGGTCCGCACCGCCCGCGCCGAGCGCTGCGACCTGGTCGTGATCGGTCCGGAGGCCCCCCTCGCCGCGGGGCTGGCGGACCGCCTGGCCGAGGTCGGGATCCCGGTCTTCGGCCCGACCGCCGCCGCCGCACGCATCGAGTCCTCCAAGGCCTTTGCCAAGGACCTCATGCGCCGGAACGGCGTGCCGACCGCCGACGCCCGCACCTTCACCGACCTCGAGCCCGCCCTGGCGTACATTGCCGGGCACCACGAGCCGCTGGTCGTGAAGGCCTCCGGCCTCGCCGCCGGAAAGGGCGCCATCGTCTGCCCTACCCGCGCCGACGCGGGCGCCGCGGCGAGATCCATGCTCAAGGACGCGGCCTTCGGCGCCGCCGGAGCCGAGATCGTCGTGGAGGAATTCCTCGAAGGCGAGGAGCTTTCCGTCCTGGCGCTGACCGATGGAGAGCACTTCACGGTGCTCCCACCGGCACAGGATCATAAGCGCCTTCGAGATGGCGACGACGGGCCGAACACGGGTGGCATGGGAGCATACAGCCCGGTCAGCATCGCCTCCGACGCCCTGCTTTCCCGCGTTGCGGAGCAGGTTTTCACGCCCACGCTCCGCGGGTTGCGGGACATGGGGGCTCCATACCGCGGGCTTCTCTACGCCGGTCTCATGCTTCGCAATGACGGGAGCATGTCCGTCATCGAGTTCAACTGCCGCTTCGGTGATCCCGAAGCCCAGGCCATCCTGCCTGTGCTGCCAGGTGGCGTGCTCCCGGTGCTCCGGCTTGTAGCTGAGGGTGGGTGGATGCCCCCGGGCCACCACCTTGGCGATGCCCGCGGGGTGGCGGTCACGACCGTCCTGGCCGCCGCCGGCTACCCGGACCACCCGCGACTCGGGGCCGCGATCGCCATCCCTCCGGAGCTGGAGGAGGACCCGGCACTGCATGTCTTTCACGCCGGCACGACCCGGGACGCAGACGGCAAGCTGCGCGTGGCCGGCGGGCGGGTCCTGGCCGTGACGGCGACGGCGGCGACGATCGCGGAGGCGGCGCGGAGGAGCCGGGCGGCGGCGGAAGCGGTCAGCTTCGAGGGCAAGCAGTTCCGGCGCGACATCGCCTGGCGAGAGACGGCCAGGCACCCTTAAGCGCGTGCCCGAGCTTCCCGAGGTCGAGACGATCGCGCGCGACCTGCGGCCGCGGCTGGTGGGCGCGGCGATCGAGCAGGTGCGCGTGCTCAAACCGGACATCCTGCGCGGCATCGGGCGCTCGGCGCTGGAGCGCGCGCTCGCGGGCCGGCGCATCCGGGCCGTCTCGCGCCGCGCCAAGCACGTCGTGGTCTCGCTCGACGACGGCCGCCGCCTCGTGATTCAGCCGCGGATGACGGGATCGCTGCAGGTGCTCGCGGACCCGCGCCGCGCCGACCGGTACGTGGCGCTGGCGGCGCGCCTCTCGACGGGCGGGCTGCTCGCCTACCGCGACGTGCGCCGCCTCGGCACCATCCACCTGCTCAGCGCTCCGGCCTGGGAGCGCTATACCGCCCGCCTCGGCCCCGAGCCCCTCGAGCGGGCGTTCACGCCGGCCCGGCTCGCGGCCGCGCTCGCCGGCGGCCGGCTGGCGGTGAAGAAGGCGCTCATGGACCAGCGCCGCCTCGCGGGCGTCGGGAACATCTACGCGAACGAGGCGCTGTGGGACGCGGGCATCGACCCGTCGCGCGCGGCCGGTGCCGTGGATGGCGACGCCGTGCCGCGCCTCCACCACGCCCTGCAGGACGTGCTGCGCCGCTCCATCCGCGGGCGCGGCACCACGGTCCGGGACTACCGCACGGGAACAGGCGAGGCCGGGACGTTCCAGGAGCGCCTGAACGTGTACGGCCGCGCGGGCCGGCCCTGCCGCCGCTGCGGCCGCCGCATCGTCGTGACGCACGCCGTGGACGCGAGGGCCACCTACTTCTGCCCCGGATGCCAGCGCTAGCGCTCGCGGGAACGCCGCCGGCGCCGGCCCTCGAGGAGCTGCACGAGCGGGTCAAGGCCACGGCGCAGCGGCGCCCCGGCACCTACCGCTTCCTCGACGCCGAGGGCGGCGTGTTCTACGTGGGCAAGGCGAAGGACCTGCGCGCCCGCCTGCTCAGCTACTTCTCCGCCCCCTGGCCGGACAGCAAGTCCGCCCACCTCATTCGCGCCGCGGCCGACGTCACCTGGCGCTACGTGCCCAGCGAGTTCGCGGCGCTGCTCGAGGAGCTGCGGCTGATCGCGCGCCTCAGGCCCTTCTCCAATGTCCGCGGCAACCGCGCGCAGCGCCGCATGGTGTTCGTCAAGCTGACGGGCGGCGCCGCGCCCAAGCTCCGCGTCACCGAGCACACGGCCGACCGCGCCGCCCGCTACTACGGGCCGTTCCAGAGCGGCTGGCGCACGGCCGACGCCGTGCGGGTGCTCTCCGACCTGCTGCGGCTGCGGGACTGCGCCCAGGACCTGCCGATGACGTTCGCCGGCCAGGAGGAGCTGTTCGCGTCCGCGCGGCCCGCCGCCTGCCTCCGGCACGAGCTGGGCACCTGCCTCGGGCCCTGCGCCGGGAAGTGCGGGGCGCAGGCGTACGCGGCGGCCGTGGACGCGGCGGTGGCGTTCCTGGAGAGCCGGACCGTCGGGCCCCTGGCCCGCGTGCTCGACGCGATGGCCGAAGCGTCCGAGGCCCGCGACTTCGAGCGCGCGGCCGGGTGGCGCGACAAGTTCGAGACGCTCGAAGCCCTGTTCGCGGCCACCGCCCGTCTGCGCGCGGCCACCGAGGCCCTGACGTTCGTCTACGGCGTCCGCGACCGCACGCCGCCCGCGCTGCGCGACCGTCGCGACGATCGCGTGTACCTCGTGCATCGCGGCCTGGTGCGGGCCGAGGCCGCCTGGCCCCGCACGCCCATCGAGCGCGACGCCTTCGCCGCCACCGTGGACCGGTTCAGCGCCATGCCGGCGGGCGGGCCCGCCGCACGCACCGCGCCCGAGATGGACGAGCTGCTGCTGGTGATGAGCTGGTTCCGGCAGCATCCCGAGGAGTTCGAGGCGACCACCCCGCTCGCGCAATGGCGGGCGCGCGCGTCTAGCGGACCGGCACGATCCGCACCCGGGGCGGGATCCCCGGCTCCGTCTCCATGATCGCCACCGACGGCTCGAGGCCGAAGCGCGCCGCTCCCGCCGCGCCGGGGTTCACGACCACGGTGAAGTCGGGCAGGTCCCGGATCAGCGGCCGGTGCGTGTGCCCGAACACGATGACGTCCGCCTTCGGGAACGCCTCCTTCAGCGCCTCCGGCCTCCGGGACGCGAGCTGGTCGCCGTGGGTCACGACCATCGCGAACCCGTCGATCTCGACCTCCGCGACCTGCGGCAGCCGCTGGCGGAGCGGCCCGGCGTCCACGTTCCCGTAGACGGCCGTCACCGGCGCGAGCAGCTCCAGCTCGTCCAGCACCTCCGCGCCGCCCACGTCGCCCGCGTGCAGGATGAGGTCCACGCCCCGGAACAGCTCGTGCACGCCCGCCCGCACGACGCCGTGTGTGTCGGCGATCAGCCCGAGCCGCATCAGCGCCTGGCTCCCCGGCGCGCCCTCCCCGTCCAGCGCGGCACCAGCGCCAGCTCCACCCCGAGCTGGTCCCCCACCCGCTGGACCACGAAGTCCACGAGGTCCGCCACCGAGCCGGGCCGGTGGTAGAACCCGGGCGCCGCCGGCAGGACCGTCGCGCCCGCCTCCGCCACCGCCGTCATGTTCCGCAGATGCACGAGCGACAGCGGCGTCTCGCGCGGAACCAGGATCAGCGGCCGCCGCTCCTTCAGAGCCACGTCCGCCGCGCGCTCCACCAGGCTGCGGCTGTTCCCGTGCGCGATGCCCGAGAGTGTCGCCATCGAGCACGGGCAGACGACCATGCCCCGCGTCCGGGCGGAGCCCGACGCCGGCCGCGCTCCCCGGTCGCTGTCGGCGAACAGCTCCACTGCCTTCCACCGCGCTCCCAGCCGCCGCCGCAGCGCCGCCTCCGATCGGACGTCGCATTCCTCCGCCAGCAGCCGCCACCCGTGCGCCGACACCATCAGCCACACCGGCACCTCCGCCCCGGCCAACGCCTCGAGCAGCCGAAGCCCGTACGGAGCACCGGAGGCGCCCGTCATCGCCATCACGACCGGAAGTTCGCTCATGAGCCTCTCCGATTCGGCGCCGGCCGGCGCACCGGGTGCGGTATCGGGCGCTGAGGAGCCGGCCGTGATCGTGCTCCGCGTCTTGGTTGACCACTCCGAGCCGTGCTACGACCTCTGCCGCCATGCTTCCGGCTCACCGGAGCACCACATCGACCAAGGCCCCAACCATCACGGCTGCCGAGATGATGCCGTTCATCGAGAAGAATGCGGCGTCCAGACGCGAGTAATCCCCGACCTTCACGAGCCGGTGCTCCCAGACCAGCAGCGCCGCCGCCGCCACCACTCCGGCGAAGTACCAGCGTCCGAAGCCTGCCGCCAGGCCGAACCCGATCAGCGCGCAGGCTGCCGCCGCGTGCAGCGCCCTGGCGACTCCGATCGCGCCCGACGGCCCCAGCCGCACCGTGAGCGACCGAAGCCCGTGCTCCCGATCGAACTGCTCGTCCTGGAGGGAGTACAGTACGTCGAACCCTCCCCCCCAGCAGGTCACGACCAGCGCCAGGAGCACGATGACCCACCACGGATTGCTCCAGGCCCCAGTCACGGCCAGGTAGCCGCCGACCGGCGCGATGGCCATCCCGAGCCCCAGCCACAGGTGCGAGAGCGACGTGAACCGCTTGGCGTAGGAGTAGGCCGTGATCCACAGCAACGCGACCGGCGACAGCGCGAGGCACAGCGGGTTCAGGAACCCCGCCGCCACCACGAAGAGCGCCGCCATCACGACGACCAGGGCCCAGGCCTCCGCGACGGTGAGCCGCCGGGCCGGCAGCTCGCGCGCCGCCGTCCTCGGGTTCAGGGCGTCGAGTCCGCGGTCCGCGATGCGGTTGAACCCCATGGCCGCAAACCGCGCTGCGCCGAACGCCACCACCACCAGCGCCACCGTGCGCAGCGTCACCGGGTGCACCAGCGATGCCGCGGCCACGCCCACGAAGGCGAAGGGGAGCGAGAACACGGTGTGCGCGACCTTCACGAAGTTCGCGTAGGAGGCGAGCCGGCCCCCGCGGGCCAGCACCTGGCCGTCCACGCCCCGCGCGCGCGGCGCCTGCCCCGCCCCCGCGCCGCCCGCGGCGCCGGCACCGGAGGCGGCCCGACCGGGGGGGCCGCTCACGGCAGGCGGATGCCGAGCTTCGCCCACTTCTCGTCCACCTTCCGCCGCGTCGCCTCGTCCATCACGATCCGGTCCGGCCACTCGCGCGTGAACCCTTCCTCCGGCCACTTCCTGGTCGCGTCGATCCCCATCTTCGAGCCGTAGGTGAACTCCCGGCTGGAGTGGTCCAGCACGTCCACCGGCCCCATGGTGAAGCGCGCGTCCCGCTCGGGGTCGATATGGTTCAGCGCCACCCACCAGGCCTCGTCCGGGTCCCGCACGTTCACGTCGTCGTCCAGCACGACGATGACCTTGGCCAGCGCCATCAGGCCCTGCCCCCACAACCCGTTCATCACCTTCCAAGCGTGCCCCGGGAACTGCTTGCGGATGGACACGAAGACCAGGTTGTGGAAGATGCCGTAGGCGGGCATGTGGTAGTCCACCACCTCGGGCATGGTGAGCTGGATCAACGGGAGGAAGATCCGCTCCGTGGCATGGCCGAGGTAGTAGTCCTCCATCGGCGGCCGCCCGACGATGGTGGCCGGATAGATCGGATCGCGGCGCGAAGTGACGGCCGTGACGTGCACCCGCGGGTAGCGGTCGGCGAGCGAATAGAAGCCGGTGTGGTCGCCGAACGGCCCCTCCACCACCAGGGCCTCCGCCGGATCGATCGTGCCCTCGATGACCAGCTCCGCCTCGGCCGGCACCTCCAGATCGCTGGTCACCGCCTTCACCAGCCGCACCGGCGCCCGTCGCAGGAAGCCCGCGAACAGGAACTCGTCCACCGCCGGCGGCAGAGGCGCCGACGCGGCGTACATGGAGGCTGGGTCGGCGCCGAGCACGATCGCCACCGGCATCGGCTCGCCACGCTCCGCCATCGCGCGCCAGTGTGCCGCCCCCACCTTGTGGCGCTGCCAGTGCATCGCCAGTTCCCGCGGCCCCTGCACCTGGATCCGATACAGCCCGACATTCCGAGCTCCCGTGGCTGGATCCCGGGTGATCACCATCGGCAGCGTGAGGTATGGCCCACCATCCTGGGGCCAGCAGACGAGATGCGGCCAAGCCTCGACGTCAGCGTCTGCCCCCCGGAGCACCACGGACTGGCACGGGGCAGGGCTCGTAGCATGCTGCGGCGGAAACCTCGCCAGCTCCACGAGCTTCGGGAGCATGGACAACTTGCCGCCGATGCCATCCGGCACCTGAATCTGCAGCAGCTCACGAATCCGCGCTCCGATATCGTCCAGGCTCGGCGTCTGCAAGGCCATTGCCATGCGCCGGAGCGAGCCGAAGAGGTTGATCGCGACGGGGGCACGGCTCGGCGTTCCGTTGCGGAGCACGGGGCGCTCGAACAGAAGGGCCGGCCCACCTCCCGGGCTCTTCATGCACCGGTCCGCGATCTCCGTGATCTCGCGGTCCACGGACACCGTCTCCCGCACCCGCACCAGCTCCCCGGCCTCCTCGAGCGCGGCGACGAAATCGCGCAGGCTCTCCAGGGTCATCGCATCCCCCCGATCATCGCGTCCCCCAGTGAATGGCGGCGATGCCGCCGGTGAGGAGCTCGAACCCGCAGTCCCGGAACCCCGCCCTGGTCATCCTCGCCGCCAGGGCCTGCGGCGGCGGGAAGGCCTCCACCGAGGCCGGCAGGTAGGCGTAGGCCTCCCGGTGCCCGGAGATGGCGCCGCCGACGAGCGGCAGGATGCGCCGGAAGTAGAAGAGGTAGGCGGCGCGCAGCGGGGCCCATGGAGGCGTCGTGAAGTCCAGGATCACCAGGCGGCCGCCGTCATCGAGCACCCGGCGGAGCTCGGCCACTCCGGCGTCGAGGTCGGCGAGATTGCGGACCCCGAAGCCCACGGTGGCGCCGTCGAACGTCCGGTCGGCGAACGGCAGCTCGAGCGTGTCGGCGGCGACGCCCGCCGCCCGGCCGGGCGCCTTGCTCCGGCCCAGGCGCAGCATCGCCGGCGCGAAGTCGGCCGCGACGACACGCCCCGCGAAGCCGTGCCGGTTGGCCAGTTCGGCGGCCAGGTCCAGCGTCCCCGCACAGGCGTCGCAGTACACCCCGCCGGGACGGCCCTCCCAGGCCAGATGGTCCACGGCCAGGCGGCGCCAGCGCCGGTCCACGTTCAGCGAAAGCAGGTGGTTGAGGAGATCGTAGCGCGGCGCGATCGCGGTGAACATCTCGCGCACGTAGCGACGTTTGTCCACCGGGGGCCCGGGCGAGGCGGGCGGAGCCAACTTCATCGGCCTGAGGTCGGGCGGAGCGGCATGAGAAGCGTAGATTACCCCCCGCATGCCGACGGCGAAAGACCTCCAGGCGCTGGCCGACCGCGAGGTGGTCGAGCAAGCCAAGGCCGGCCGGGAGGCCGCGTACCGCGAACTCTTGCGCCGGTACGAGCGGCCTGTCTTCTCGCTCATTTTCCGGATGGTCCGCGACCGCGCGCTGGCCGAGGACCTCGCGCAGGAGACCTTCGTCAAGGTCCTCAACGCCCTCGAGTCGTACCGGCCCGAGTTCAAGTTCTCGTCCTGGATCTTCAAGATCGCGAACAACGCGGCCATCGATCAGCTGCGCCGCCGCGAGCTGGACACTCTCTCGCTCGACGGCGCGCCGGACGCGCGCACGGCCGAGGAGGTCGAGGCCACCGCGCTGCAGGCGAGCGATCATCGGGAGTCGCCGCTGGAGGAGCTCGAGTCCCGCGAGACGGGCACCGCGATCGAGCGGGCCATCGGCCGGCTCCGGCCCGAGTACCGGACCGCCATCCTGCTGCGGCACGTCGAGGGCCGCTCCTACGAGGAAATCGCCGAGGTCATGGACCTGCCGCTGGGGACCGTGAAGACCTTTATCCACCGAGCCAGATTGGAGTTACGCTCCTACCTGGCCGACCTGAGAACCTGAAACCGCCGCCCCTCCGCGACCGTAGGGGGTGGCAGCAAGGGAGGCAGCAGGGTGACGCACGAGCAGTGGAGCGACTCGGAGCTGGACGCGCGGGTCCTGCGCGAGCTGTCCCGGCTCCCGGGTCTGGCACCGAGCCGCGGCTTCGAGGATCGCGTGATGGCGCGCGTGGTCCTGCCCAAGCCCGCGGCGGTGGTGCTGTTGCGCCGCGCCGGCGCCTGGATCGTCCAGCCGCGGCGCGCGGTTGCGCTGGCTGCGGCCTACGCCCTGTGCGTCGTGGTGACCGTGGCGCTGGGGGCGCCCTGGGTCGCGGCGCACGGCACGGTGATCGGCGGGGCCGTGGCCTGGGTGGCCGGCCGCGTCAGGGCCTGGCTCGACGCCACCGCCCTCGCCGTGGCCGCGTGGGCGGTGCGTTCCGGTCTCGCCGCGGCGGTGCGGGCTGCGGCCGGTACGGGCGGGCGGTTGTGGGCGGAAGTCGCGACGCTGGCGCTGGCATACGCGGCCGGCGGGTTCGGCATGCACGTCCTGCTCAAGGCGCCCCGGAGGAGCGATGCGAATCTCGCCCGTTCGCTCTAGCGTCCTCGCGCTGGCGCTCTCGATGGCTGGCGCCGGCACCGCCGCGGCCGCTCCGGCCGACGCGGTCACGGATGGCATGGCCGCGCGCCTCGGTGACGGCCTCCGCTACCTCGAGCGCGTGCTGCATCTGCAGCCGGCGGGCGACCCGGTGGTGGGGCACAGCGTGTCGCTGTCGGGCCGGGAGGCCACTCTCCAGCTCGATCTCGCTTCGGGCGCCGAGTACACGGTGGCACTCCGGGACGGTGAGGTGATGATCGACGGCCAGGCCGCCGGCACCTACGCCGTGGGCGGTCCGCTGGACCTCTCGTGGCGGACGTTCCTGGCCGGCGCGGCGTCGCTCTCGGAGCGCGACCTGCTGGGCAGTGCACGGCACTGGACCGTGACCGGTCTCGGCGGCGCCGAACTGGCCGCGCAGCATCGCATCGTGGCGGCGCTGGGGACGCTGAGCGCGGCGGCGGCGCAGCTCCCCTCGGCGGCCGCGGCCGCCCAGGCGCCCGCCGCCGAGACGGAGGGACCGGCGCCGGCCGCCGGCCCGGCGCTCGCGGCTCCGGCGCTCGACGTGCCGCCGGCGCCGCCCGCGGCGCCACGCCCCGCCCCGTCGGCCGTCGAGGTCCTGTTCGCCGGCGTGAAGAACGTGGTCGCGCTGTTCGTGGCCCTGGCGATGATCGGCTTCGGCATGGTGTTCTTCGCCCGCCGCTACCTCGAGGTCGTCGCCGACACCGCGTCGCAGTCGTTCGGCCGCTCCCTCGTCGTGGGCCTGCTGGGGCAGCTGCTGCTGCTGCCGACGCTCGCGATGCTGATCGTGGGCCTGGTGTTCACGATCGTCGGAATCCTGCTGCTGCCCTTCGCCGTCATCGCGTTCGTGATCGCGGCGTGCGTCGCGGCGCTGGGCGGCTACCTGGCGGTCGCGCATGCCATCGGCGAGAGCGTGAGCCGCCGGCGCATGGCGAACGGCGGGTTCGTGCGGAGTCCCAACGCTTACGGCTACCTGTTCAGCGGCCTCGTCGGCCTGCTGGGCCTGTGGGCCGCGGCCGCGCTGTTCGGCTGGGCGGGCCCCGTGGTCTACCTGTTCCGGGCCGCGGCGTTCGTCGTGACGTGGCTCGCCGCGACCGTCGGCTTCGGCGCCGTGCTGCTCTCGCGCGCCGGGCTGCGGGACACCTTCGCCGGGCGCCACATGGGCGATCAGTCCGGCGAGTATCTCTGGGCGACGCCGCCGGCGACGCCCGCCGCGCCGCGGCCGGGGCCGCGCGCGTGAGGTTGCCCGCCCTGGCGGCCGCCGCCGTCCTGCTGGCGGCCTCCGCCCGGGCCGCGCGCGCCCAGGCGCTGCAGACGCTCACCTCCGCCCGCGAGGTGCGGGGCGAGCAGGCGCTCACGGTACACGTCGCCTACGCCGCGGGCCGCTTCACGCTCGCGCCGGGCGCGGCGGGCCAGCTGTACCGGATGGAGGTGCGCTACGACGCCGACAAGTTCGCACCGCTCCGCGACTACGACGCGGCGGCCGGCGAGCTGCGGCTGGGGCTGAAGAGCCTCGGGCACGTGTCGGGATCGGAACAGCACCGGAGCGGCGAGGTGCCGACGATGGACCTCGCGCTCACGCCGGACGTGCCGCTCACGCTGGACGTGGACCTCGGCGCGGCGGAGGCCTCGGTCGAGCTCGGCGGGCTCGAGCTGCGCGGGCTGCACTATGCGACCGGCGCCTCCAACTCCGAGGTGCGCTTCTCCCGGCCAAACCCGGTGGACTGCGATTCCCTGGCCTTCGACGCGGGCGTCGCGCGGTTCGACGCCGCGTCGCTCGGGAATGCGAACTGCCGGCACTTCCGGTTCGACGGCGGCCTCGGCGCCGTGACCCTGGACTTCAGCGGCGCCTGGCGGCAGGACGCCGACGCGTTCTTCCACGTCGCCGCCGGGACGCTGACCCTGCGCCTGCCGCGCGGCCTCGGGGTGGCGATCACCCTCGACCGTTTCCTGGCGTCCTTCGACGCGAGCGGCTTCACCAAGCGCGGCGACGTGTATTACTCCGACGGCTACACGACCGCGGCGCACCACCTCACCATCGAGGTCGAGTCGGCGCTCGGCGGGATTGAGGTGGTCTGGGTGGGGGCGTCCGACTAGCCGGGCGGGTTGCCGCTCAAGGTCGCGGCTTTGCCGCCGCACGCACGTCGATCCCCCTCGTCACGCCCAGCACCTGATCCGCCCGCCCGTCGCGGACGGCGATCTCGATCGTGCCGCCCGAGCCCACGAATGCCACGACCGCGCCGGCCGCCACGTCCGCGAACGTCCCGGCCATCGGCACCGCGCGGCCGCCCACCGCCAGCGCCGCGCCCGGCGCCACGGCGTCGCCCGGCAGGTTGGTGATCAGCGTGCCGAACCGGTCCACGTGCACGACCTGGCCGACGAGGTCCGCGCCCTCGGTGCGCAGGCGGCGCGGGGGCAGGTGCACGAGGTCGGCGGCCGGCGTGCCGAGATCGGTCAGCGCCGCGCCCCGCACCAGCCGTGCCGCCGCGGGAGCGAACACGTCGCGGCCGTGGAACGTGCGGCTTGCGTCGGCCGGAATGGCCAGCCGCACTACCTTGGCGTCGGCCGCCGCCAGCACGTCGCTCAGGATACCGTTGTCCGGCGCCACGAAGCCGTGCCCGCCGATCTGCGCCACCAGCGCCCGCCGGTCGGTGCCGACGCCGGGATCCACCACCGCCAGGTGCACGGTGCCGCGGGGGAACGTGCGCCACGCGCGTCCGAGCACGTAGCTCGCCGCGGCGATGTCGCCGGGCGGGATGTCGTGGCTGATGTCCACCAGCAGGGCGTCGCCCGCGGTCGAGGCCAGCACGCCCTTCATCTCGGCCACGTAGCTGTCGGCCGTGCCAAAATCCGTCAGCAGTGTGACGATCCGGCTCATGGGGCCCCTCCCGCCGTCGTGCGGTATCCGACGTGGCACCTCGGCACGCTCAGGCGCGCGCCGTCTGCCATCGGCCGCCGCGCCACAGCGCCGCCATCGCGATGCCTCGCGCCAGCGCCGTCACGCTGATCGCCCACCAGATGCCAGCCACGCCGAGGACCGCCGCCAACCAAGCCGCCAGCGGGATGCGCGCCGCGGTGAGCGAGGCCGACCACGCCATCGGCTCGACCGTGAAGCCCGCGCCGCCGAGCGAGCCCTCGAGGACGATCTCCAGGGCCATCGTGATCTCCGATATGGCGATGATCCGAAGATAGCTGGCCCCCGCCGCGATCACCGCCGGGTCGGAGCTGAACACCGCCACCAGCAGCTGTGGCACGGCCAGGAAGGCCAGCGCCTGCGCCGCACCCACCCCCGCGGCGTAGCGCGCCGAGAGCCACCCCGTCCGCCGCGCGCGCTCGGCGCGTCCCGCGCCCAGGTTCTGGCCGACCAGCGCCGCCGCGGCCAGCCCGAACCCGATCGACACCTGGTAGGCGAACCCCTCCAGCTTGTGGCCCACGCCGAGCGCGGCCAGCGCCGGCGTGCCGAACCGCGTGGTGATGCGTGTCAGCACCACGTACACCGCGCTGAAGAAGATGCCCGTCGCGGCCGTGGGCGCGCCGATGCGCAGCACCGCGGCGGCGGCCCGCCAGTCCCACAGCGCGAACCGCACCAGCCGGCGGCGTACCAGCACGCCGAGCCCGAAGGCCAGCACGAGCGCCCGTGTCGCCACGGCCGCGACCGCAGCGCCCGCGATCCCCATCGCCGGTGCGGGGCCCAGCCCGAGGATCAGCACGGGATCCAACCCCAACGTGATCACCACCGAGAGCGCCAGCAGCAGGAGCGGCGTGCGCGTGTCGCCCGAGGACCGGAACGCGGCTTCCGCCGCGTAGAATCCCAGTACCAGCGGCGTCCCCAGCAGGTACGCGCTCAGCCACGTGCGGCCGAGCGCCGTGACGTCCGGCGGGGTGTGCATCACGGCGAACAGCAGCGGGACGAGCAGCCAGCCGGCCGCCGCCACCGCCACGCCGACGCCGAGCGCCAGTGCCATCGTCGTGCCCGCCGCGAGCGCGGCGAGCCCGTGCGCCCCCTCGCCGTGCCGCCGCGACGTGACGGCGGTGAGGCCGACGCCGATCATCTCCCCGAGCGCCAGCAGCATCCACACCGCGAAGCCGGCCGTGGAGATCGCGGCCAGGGCGGACGCGCCGAGGATCCGGCCCACCCAGAACACGTCCACCAGCAGGAACAGCAGCTGCAGCAGCGCCGAGCCGATGGCGGGCAGCGCCAGCCGGAAGATCGCGCGCGGGAGCGGCCCCGACGTGAGATCGGCGACACCCGGCGGGGCGGCCGACCTCCCGACCGCCAGCGCACCCGTCACGGACCCGCCCCGGCGCGGCCCAGGAACCGCCGGAACACCGGGTTGTCGGGGAACTGCGCCGCCAGGGCCGCGATGATCTGCTGCGCCTCCCGCCGGCCCGGGTCGCCGCGCCGGCTCTCCCGCAGCAGGGCGCTGGCATACAGCCATCGCGCCTCCAGCCGCGTCAGCGTGCCGTGCTCACTGACCCGGTGCAGGGCGGCGACGGCCGCGGCGGCGTTGCCCCCGTCCAGACCGAGCAGGTGCGCCACCAGGCGTGTCAGCAGGCCGGCGCGGGCGAGGGCGTAGTCGTAGATCGCCAGCCCCAGCCGGCAGTCCACGCAGGTCGAGTCGAGGGCCAGCGCCGAATCCAGCGCCGCGCGCATCGCCTTCGCATCCGCGACCGCCCGCCAGTACCGCCCGTGCAGGTCGGACTCCCGCGCACGATAGCCGAGCGCCGTGCCGACCCAGAACAGCCCGGCCACGCGCTCCCCGTCCGTCGCCGCTGCGGCCGCGGTCCGTCGGGCCCGCGCGGCCCCTTCCGTCAGCAGCGAGTCGATCGAGTCGGCGGCGAACGCGTCGTCCTCGCGCGCCTCCGCCCACCAGATGAGCGCCGAGGCTTCCAGCACGGGACCCGTGGGATCGTCCGGATAGCGCGCGGCGAGATCGCTGAAGTAGCGGCCGGCCGCCTGGAAGTGGCCGCCGTAAAGGAGATCCTGGCCCGCCAGCGCGTCGGCGAGGCCGGCACGCACCGCGGTGTCCGGGAGCGACGGCGGCGACGGGCTGGGGTTCCGGAGGCTCTCGGCGGCCGGCGCCACGGCGGTGTCTGCCGCGCGCACCGAATCGGCGCGCGACTGCGCCGCCAGCGGCACCCACCCCGCGAGCGCCAGCGCGGCCGCGGCGGCGGCGCGGATCAGGACGCGACGATCGGAAGGCGGACCGACAGGGCGGCCGCGCGCTCCTCGACCTCGGCCGCCAGAGAGATCATGACCTTGGCCACCGCCGTCTCGGGCTCCGCCACGACGACCGGCAGCCCGGCCTCGCACAGCTCCTGCACCCGCGCCTGCAGCGGGATCGAGCCCAGCAGCGGGATGCCCAGCTCGAGCGCCAGCCGCTGGCCCCCGCCGCTCGAGAAGACGTCCGTCCGCTCGCCGCAGTGCGGGCAGAGAAAGTACGCCATGTTCTCGACGATCCCCAGCACCGGGACGCCGACCTTCTCGAACATCTTCGCGCCCCGCAGGGCGTCGCCCACGGCCACTTCCTGCGGCGTCGTGACCACGATCGCCCCGCTCACCTGGACTGACTGCACCAGGCTGAGCTGCGCGTCGCCGGTGCCCGGCGGCATGTCCACCAGGAGATAGTCGAGCTGGCCCCATTCCACGTCGCCGAGAAACTGCTGAATGATTTTCGTCACGATGGGGCCGCGCCAGATCGCCGCGGTGTCGCGCTCGACCAGGTTGCCGAGCGAGATCAGCTTGACGCCATGCGCGAGCAGCGGCTGGATCTTGCCGCCGGCGACTTCCGGCCGCGCCTCGACCACGCCGAGCATCCGCGGCACGTTCGGCCCGTACACGTCGGCGTCCATCAGCCCCACACGCCGGCCCGCCCGCGCCAGCGCCGCCGCCAGGTTCACCGTGACCGTGGACTTCCCCACCCCGCCCTTCCCGCTCGAGACCGCGATCACCTTCCCGAGGTTCGGACGCTCGCGCCCCACGGGCGGCGGCACGGGCTTCGGCGTCGGCTGCGCCTGCGCCTGCACGCCCCCGCCTCCGCTCGTCACATCCATCTTCACGCTCGTCACGCCGGGGACCGCCTGCGCGGCCAGGCGCACCTCCCGCACCAGCGTCGCCGGATCGTCCCGTGTCAGCTCGAACGCGATCCGCACCCGCCCACCCGGCTCGACGGCGACGTCGCCCACCATCCCCGCCGCCACCACCCCCCTGCCGAGCCGCGGGTTCACCACCTGCTCCAGCGCCGCCCGCACCCGCTCCGTCAGATCGCCATCCGCCATCTCAGACCGCCTCGACGTATCGGACCTCCGGCACGGCCGAACGCAGCCGCGCCTCGATCCCGTTCTTGAGCGTAGCCCGCGACATCGGGCAGCCGACGCAGTGCCCCATCAGCCTGAGGCTCACCACGCCCTCCACCTCGTCGAAGTCCACGAACTCGACATCGCCGCCGTCCATCTGGATCGCCGGACGCACCATCTCCAGCACTTCCTCGATCTTCTCCGTCGTGGTCGCCACTGCCGGCTCACATTCCCGACCATCTTGGTCGCAACTTACGTGGGCGTCTCGAACAGGGTCAAGAAATCGCCCTACGAAGCGAGCAAGCGGCGTGCCGCGGTGAGAACCTCGTGCTGGACCTTGTCGAGGGAGC
>Ga0335078_10002735_pt1 | contig 26606 bp, 20 predicted proteins | sample Lox_Sample_32_FD_206711 | JGI IMG/M metagenome (GOLD analysis project Ga0335078, IMG submission 206711) | Soil microbial communities from Loxahatchee National Wildlife Refuge, Florida, United States - Lox_Sample_3.2 | ecosystem: Environmental > Terrestrial > Soil > Wetlands | place: USA... | reverse complement strand
CCGTCATCCGGGCGCCCTGCAGGTGCTCGACTTCGCCGCCGGCAAGGTGCGCCTGGTCGGGGTGCGCGCCATCAGCGGGGGACTGCTGGTCGGTCACTGCCTGCGCGAGCTGCCGGAGCACTTGAAACGCATCGAGGCGCGCGTGGTCGCCATCTACCGCCGCGGCCGCAGCATTCCCCCCGAGGGCGACACCGTGATCGAGGACGGCGATGAGGTGTTCTTCCTCGCCGCGCGCGATGACATCCGGCGCGTCATCGGCGAGATGCGCAAGGAGGACACGCGGGTGCGCCGGATCGTGATCGCGGGCGGCGGCAACATCGGCTTTCGCCTGGCCCGCTCGCTCGAGAAGACCAGCCAGGTGAAGCTCATCGAGCGCGACGCGCGGCGCGCGCGCTGGGTGTCCGAGCAGCTCGAGAACACCATCGTGCTCGGTGGCGACGCGGCGGACGAGGAGCTGCTCATCGAGGAGAACATCGACAGCGCCGATGTCTTCGCGGCGCTCACCAACTCCGAGGAGGCCAACATCCTGTCGGCCATGCTGGCGAAGCGGCTCGGGGCGCACAAGGTGATGGCGCTCATCAACAAGCCCTCCTACGCGGATCTCATCGAGAGCGGCAGCATCGACGTCGCGATCTCGCCCCAGAGCATCACCATCGGCTCGCTGCTCGCCCACGTGCGCCGCGGCGATGTGGTGCGGGTGCATTCGCTGCGGCGCGGTGCGGCGGAAGCGATCGAGGCGATCGCGCACGGCGAGGAGCACAGCTCGCGGGTGGTCGGCAAGGTCGTTTCCGAGATCCCGCTGCCGGAAGGCGCATCGATCGGCGCGGTGGTGCGCGGCGAGCAGGTGATCATGGCGCACCACGACACCTTCGTGCAGGCGGGAGATCACGTCATTCTCTTTCTCTCGGACCGCCGCCACATCGAGGCGGTGGAGCGCCTCTTCACGCGCGCGGTGCGCTAGGCCCGACGTTGCTCGGCATCGCTCATCTCCTCGGCCTCATCCTCGCCGCCTTCGGGCTCGCCTATCTGCTGCCGATCGGCTGCTCGCTCGCGACAGGCGATGGGCTCTGGCCGTGGTTCCTGCTCGCCGCCGCCATCACCGCCGCCGCCGGCGTGGCGCTCGCCGCGGCCACCTTCCGCCAGCGGCGCGAGCTCAAGGCGCGTGACGGATTTCTGCTGGTGACCCTCGGCTGGATCCTCCTCGCCGCCTCCGCCACGCTGCCCCTTCTCTTCACGATGCCGGGCCTGACCTTCACCCGCGCATTCTTCGAGACCATGTCGGGGCTCACGACCACCGGCTCGACGGTGCTCGACGGGCTCGATGCGCTCGCGCCGTCGATCAACTTCTGGCGTCACTCGCTCATCTGGTTGGGCGGACTGTCGGTGATCGTGGTGGCGATCGGAGTGATGCCGATCCTCGGCGTGGGCGGCATGCAGCTCTCGAAGGCGGAGGCGCCGGGGCCGGTGAAGGACGAGAAGCTCGCGCTGCGCATCACGGAAACGGCGCGATCGCTCTGGCTCGTCTATGCGCTCCTGACGCTCGCCGGCGTGCTGGCGCTGAGGCTCTGCGGCATGAGCTGGCTCGATGCCGTCTGCCATGCATTCTCCGCCGTCGCGCTCGGCGGGTTCTCGACGCACGATGCGAGCATCGGCTATTTCCGCTCGGCGGGCGTCGAGTTCGTGCTCATCGCGCTGATGCTGATCTCGGCACTCAATTTCGCGCGGCACTTCGCCGCCTTGCGGCGGCTGTCGTTGAAGCCCTATCGCCACGATCCCGAGCTCAAGCCGATCGCGCTCCTGATCGGCGGCAGCGTGGTTTTCATCGCGGCACTCTTGACCTGGCACGGCGTGTATCCGACTTTCGGCATCTCCCTGCGTTATGCCGCCTTCAACGTCGTGTCGCTCGCCACCACGACCGGATGGACCACCGTCGGCGCCTCGGGGTTCGCCACCTGGCCGGTGTTCGCGCCCATCTGGATGTTGTTTCTCTCGGGCATCACCTGCGCCACCGGCTCACCCGGCAGCGGCATCAAGATGTTTCGCACGCTGGTGCTGGCGCGCCAGGCGGGGCGGGAGCTCAAGCTCCTCGTGCATCCCAACGCCATGGCGCCGGTGCGGGTCGGCGGCCGGCCCGTGCCGGAGCGCGCGGCGGATGCGGTGCTGGCGTTCATCTTCCTCTATTTCATGACGGTGTCGCTCCTCACCTTCGCGATGCTGCTCACGGGGATGAGCTTCGATTGGGCCTTCCGTGTGATCGTCGCCTGCATCAACAACACCGCCTTCGGTCTGCCCGGACAGGACCTCTGGAACCTGCACGCGCTGACACCGCTGCAGACCTGGATCTGCACCGCAGCCATGCTGCTCGGGCGTCTCGAGATCTTCAGCGTGATCGTGCTGTTTACGCGGACGTTCTGGCGGAAATAGCCCGTCGCGGTGCGCGGCTGCGCGCACCGGCTCAGCGGCCGGCGGCCCGCAACCCGAGATCCTTGCTGTACGTGACATTCATGATGTTGCTGTACCACCCCGTCACGCGCGGCTTGACGAGGTGCTTGCTCACGTAGAAGTAGATCGGAATCACCGGCTGGTCGGCGAGCATCACCTGCTCGGCCTGCTCGAGCAGCGCGCGTCGTCTCGCGGGATCGATCTCGGCGGCGGCGCGGCCGAGCAGAGCGTCGTAGGCGGGGTTGTGATAGTGGGTGAGATTGATGCCGAAGTCGCCCTTGAAATACTGGGCAAAGGTGAAGGCGTCGTTGTAGTCGCCGATCCAGCTCGAGCGGAACATCTGCACGTTGCCGCGGTCGATGTCCTGCAGCAGGGAGCGGAATTCCTCCGCCCTGAGCGTCACCTGCGCGCCGAGCGCTTGCTGCCACATGGAGGCGATGGCGATGGCGAGCTCCGCGTGAATCTCACCCGTGTTGTAACGCAGCTCGAAGCGCAGCGGTCTCGCGGCGGAATAGCCCGCCTCGGCGTAGAGCTTGCGCGCCTCGGCGATGCGCTCGGGCAGAGGCAGGGTGCTGTAGTTGGGCGACTGCGGCCTGTAACCGGCCACGCCGGGCGGCACCCAGCCGTAGGCCGGCAGCTCGCCGGAGCGCAGCACGAGCTGCGCGAGTTTCTCCCGGTCGATGACCATGGCGAGCGCGCGCCGCAGTTTCACGTCGCCTTTGAAGGGCGCACGCTCGAGGTCGAAGCCGTAGAAGTAGACCCCGAGCTCGGGCGCGATGTGCAGCTGACCCGGCAGATTCGCGCGGATCCAGCCGTACTGGGCCCGCGGGATGACGTCCGTGACGTCGAGCTGCCCGGCACGATAGAGCGTCAGCTCCGCGTTCTCGTCGGCGGTGATCAGATACCTCACCGCATCGACTCGGGTGGCGGCGTCGTTCCAGTAGTCGTGATTGCGCACGAGGGTGATGGAGGAGCCATGAACCCATTGCGACAGCACGAACGCGCCGTCCGAGGGCAGATGACCCGCGTGTGCGTAGTCGCCCCGGTCGTAACCCAAGGTAACGGGGTTGACCGGACAGGTGCTCGGATGGGACAGGAGCGCCGGCAGATACGGCGCCGGGGTGCGCAGCCGCACGATGACCGTGTAGGGATCGGGCGCGAAGACGCCGAGGCTTGCGGGTGGCTTGCGCCCGGCGATGATGTCGCTCGCGTTCTCGATCACATCGACGACTTCGGCGTACTGCGAGGCGGTGGCGGGCTCGACCAGGCGCCGCAGCCCCGCGACGAAATCCGCGGCGACCACGGGCTGGCCGCTCGACCAGCGCGCATCGTGCCGCAGGGAGAACGTGTACGTCCTGCCGTCGGCACTCACCCGCCACTGCTCGGCAATGCCGGGAGCCACTCCGCCTGAGGGGTCGAGAGTGGTGAGTCCCTCGCAGATGTCGCGCAGCACCCGCTGCGCCTCGTCCGTGCGGGCCTGCTGTGGATCGAGGGAATCGGGCTCGGCGGCCAGGCCGCGCAGCAGCACCGCTCCCGCGGGCGCCGCGCTGCCTTCCGCACCGCTTTGCGGATGGGAGCAGCCGCCCAGTCCAACTTGGGCAAGCGCCGCGGCGGCGAGCAGCGCCATGACGAGCGCGCGCGCTCTGCCTAGCATCAGGAGTTACGTCGGGCGCAGCCGATGCGCATTGATCTCACCCCGCAAAGCGAGCGCCGCCGCCCGCGCTGCGGTGGCGAAGTCGCTGCCGTTGGAGGCATAGAGAATGCCCCGCGAGGAGCTCACGATGAGACCCGTGCCCGCGGCCGTCTGCCCGTTGCGCACCACCTGCGCCACATCACCGCCCTGCGCACCGACACCCGGGACCAGAAACGGCATCCCGCCGACGATCTGGCGGATTTCGGCCAGCTCCTTGGGGTAGGTCGCTCCGACCACGAGCAGGCAGTTGCCGCGCGTATTCCAGCGACGGGCGGTCAGCTCCGCCACCGCGTGATAGAGGCGTCGACCGCCGGCGCCGATCTCGAGGTCCTGCAGGTCGCGGGCACCGGGGTTGGAGGTGCGGCACAGCACGAGGACGCCGCGATCCTCGCGCCGCAGGAAAGGCTCGAGCGCATCGCCGCCGAGGTAGGGATTGACGGTGACGGCGTCGGCTCCGTAGCGCTCGAAGGCTTCGATCGCATAACGCTCCGCGGTGTTGCCGATGTCACCGCGCTTGGAATCGAGAATCACCGGCACACCGGGGTAGGTGCGGTGAATGTAGTCGATCGTGCGCTCGAGCTGATCTTCGGCCTCATACGCCGCGTAGTGGGCGAACTGCGGCTTGTAGGCGCAGACCAGCTCCGCCGTCGCATCGATGATGGCTTTGTTGAAGTGAAAAATCGGCGAGGGTTGCGCGGCGATCTGCGGCGGAAAGCGCTCGATCTCGGGATCGAGTCCCACACACACCAGGGAGTCGCTGCGCTCCCAGCTGGCGGCGAGTCGGCTCAGGAAGCTGGTCATGCCACTCGTGCGCTCTGTGCCGCGAGGTCGCGTTTCTTGAGGTGCACCAGCAGCAGCGTCACCGCCGCCGGCGTCACGCCGGGCACCCGGCCCGCCTGTCCGACGGTCGCCGGCCGATATTCCGCCAGGCGGGCTCGCACCTCGTTGGAGAGTCCCGACACCTGATCGTAGTCGATGTCTTCGGGGAGTGTCGTCTCCTCATTGCGCCGCTGGCGCGCGATCTCCTCGTGCTGACGCTCGATGTAGCCGGCGTACTTCGCGCGGGCCTCCACCTGCACGCTCACCTGCGCGGCAATGCGCTCATCGACGGCCTCGTAATCCGGCGAGCCCGCCACCTCGAGCAGGGCCCCGTAGCTGACTTCCGGGCGGCGCAGCAGCTCGAATGCCGAGACGTCTCGTGCCAGCGGGCCGCAGAGGACGCGCTGCGACCACCCCTGGGGGATCCGGTCCGGGTGCAGGCGCACGCCCTGAAGCCGCGCGACCTCCTCCTCCGAGAGGCGCGCCTTCGCCTCGAAGAAGCGCCAGCGCTCATCGTCCACCAGGCCCAGCTCCCGTCCGATGGGCGTCAAGCGCAGGTCGGCGTTGTCCTCGCGCAGCAGCAGGCGGTGCTCGGCGCGGCTGGTAAACATGCGATAGGGCTCACGGGTCCCTCTCGTCACGAGATCATCGATGAGCACCCCCAGATACCCATCGCTACGCCGGGGTACCCAGGCCTCCCGCTGCCGAAAGGCGAGCGCCGCATTGATGCCGGCGACGCTGCCCTGCGCGGCCGCCTCTTCGTAGCCGGTCGTGCCGTTGATCTGCCCCGCGAAGAAAAGCCCCTTCAGCACAGCCGTCTCGAGTGAGGGGCGAAGATCGCGCGGATCGAAGAAGTCGTACTCGATGGCGTACCCCGGCCGAGTGAGGTGCGCGCGCTCGAAGCCCGGAATGCTGCGCACGAGCTCGTACTGCACATCGAACGGCAGGCTGGTCGAGATCCCGTTGGGATAGATCTCGTGGGTATCGAGGCCCTCGGGCTCGACGAAGATCTGGTGGGAGGTCTTATCGGGAAACCGAAAGACCTTGTCCTCGACCGAGGGGCAATAACGCGGACCGACGCCTTCGATGACTCCGGTGAAAAGCGGCGAGCGATCCGCAGCCCGCCGGATGATCTCATGGGTCCGCTCATTAGTGTGAGTTATGAAACAATCAATCTGCTTTGGATGATCTTCCGACCGCCCGAGAAACGAGAAAACCGGCAACGGGTGATCACTCGACTGCCGCGCCATGACCGAGAAATCGAGCGACCGGCCGTCGAGCCTCGGCGGTGTGCCCGTCTTCAGGCGCCCGACGCGAAGCGGCAGCTCGCGCAGCCGACTCGCCAGCCGGTTCGAGGCCGGATCTCCCGCCCGACCGCCCGCGTACTGATCGAGCCCTACGTGAATCCGGCCACCGAGGAAGGTGCCCACGGTGAGCACCACGGCGGGCGCTTCGAAGGCGATTCCGGTCACCGTCACCACGCCCTTGACCGACTCACCCTCGGTGAGGAGATCCGCCGCCTCCTGCTGGAAGATCGAAAGACCCGGCTCGCTCTCGAGGAGCGAGCGGATGGCTTTGCGATAGAGCTGCCGGTCCGCCTGCGCGCGCGTCGCCCGCACCGCCGGACCTTTGCTGCCGTTCAGGGTCCGAAACTGTATGCCCGCGCGGTCGGTGGCGCGTGCCATGGCGCCGCCCAGCGCGTCGATTTCCCGTACCAGGTGGCCCTTGCCGATGCCGCCGACCGCGGGATTGCAGCTCATCTGGCCGAGCGTCTCCACACTCTGGGTGAGCAGCAGCGTGCGCGCACCCATGCGCGCGGCGGCGAGCGCGGCTTCCGTGCCGGCATGACCACCGCCGATGACGATGACATCGAAGGATTGGGAGAAACGCATCCTCGATATTGTAGAGGCGGGTGCAGCGTGAACAAGGGCAGCGTCGATCCTTCCGACGATGTCTTATCCTCTCGCCGGTGAGGCTTCGCACCGCAGCACTGCTTTTCTCTCTCAGCGCCGCAAGCCTGGCGGTGGCCGGTGGCGCCGGCGCTTCCGGGCGCCTGGCGCTCTCGCCCTGCGAGCTGCACGAGCCCAACGACCTCACCCTCATTCAGGCCCAATGCGGCCGGCTGGCGGTGGCGGAGAATCCGGCCGCGCCACGGGGCCGGCGGATCGAGCTGCGGGTTGCGGTGGTGCCGGCGATCAGCACCCGCAAGGATCCGGATCCCCTGTTCGTGCTGGCGGGCGGACCGGGCCTGGCTGCGACGGACTTCTACGCCAGTGTCGCGCCGGTGTTCGCTTCGCTCGGGCGCGAGCGCGACATCGTGCTCGTCGACCAGCGCGGCACGGGCGGCTCGAACGCGCTCGACTGCGAGTCGAGCGACCAGGACCTCTTCCAGAGCACCGACGCCGAGCTCGTTGCCGAGACCGAGCGGTGCCTGAAGACCCTGGCCGCGCATGCCGATGTTCGCTTCTACACCACGAGCCTCGCCGTCCAGGACCTCGATCGGGTGCGAGCGGCATTGGGCTATGACCGGATCAATCTCTACGGCTCCTCGTACGGCACCCTCGTGGCCCAGCAGTACGTGCGCCGCTTCGCGGACAGGGTCCGCAGCGTGATTCTCGATGGCGTGGTGCCGCCGCAGCAGGCGATCGGGGAGATGAGCGCACTCGATGCGCAGACGGCGCTGTCGAGCATCTTCAGCCGCTGCGTGCGCCAGAGCGCCTGCCATTCGCGCTTCGGGGACCCGGCGAAAGCCTTCCGGCAGCTGCGGGGTGAGCTCACCGAGCGTCCCGTTTGGGTGGACCTCACCGACCCGACGAGCGGCGAGCCCTACCGGCTGCAGTTCACCGACTATCAACTCTCCATGGTGCTGCGCCTCGCGAGCTACACGCCGGAGCTCGCGGCACTGCTGCCGCTCGACCTGCATGAGGCTGCGGCCGCCGATAACTTCGCACCGCTCGCGGGACAATTTCTACTCATCGACCGTACCTACGGCGATGCGATTGCGGAAGGCATGAACGACACGGTGGTGTGCTCGGAAGACGTTCCTTTCTATCACGTGGATGCCGAGCAGCGTGCCGAGCTCGCCCGCACCTTCCTTGGCACCTCCCAACTCGATGGGCTCGAGGCGATCTGCCGGATCTGGCCCCACGGCCCGGTCGATCCCGATTTCCATGCGCCGCTGCACTCGGACGTGCCGGCGCTGCTTCTCTCGGGCGGCAACGATCCGATCACCCCGCCGCGCTACGCCGCGCAGGCGAGCCGCGGCTTCACCCACAGCCTGAGCCTCGTGATCGCGGGCTTCGGGCACGGGCAGCTCACCGATCCCTGCATGGCCCAGGTGATGGCGCGGTTCATCGCCCTGGGGTCGGTGTCCGGGCTCGATACGGCCTGCACGCGCAAGCTCGCGCCCATGCCCTTCTTTCTGACCCGCAACGGACCGACGCCTTGATCGAAGCCGACGGCTTGGCCAAGCGATTCGGGACGGTTGCCGCGGTGAGCGGTGTCAGCCTGCGCGCGCAGGATGGCCGGATCACGGGTCTCCTCGGACCCAACGGCGCGGGCAAATCGACTACTCTTCGCATTCTCTACACCGTGTTGCCCCCCGATGCCGGCGATGCGTGGATCGATGGCATCAGCGTCGTCGGTAATCCGCTCGAGGCGCGCCGACGGATGGGCGTTCTTCCTCACGGCGCCGGCCTCTACCCCAACCTGACCGCGCGCGAGAACGTGCTCTACTTCGGCGCCCTGCACGGGTTATCGCGCAGCGAGCGCGCCCGCCGCACGGCAGAGTTGGTCCGCCTGCTCGAGATGGAGGACTTCGCGGACCGGCCGGCGCGGGGCTTCTCCCAGGGCCAGCGCATCAAGACCGCGCTCGCGCGCGCGCTCATCCACGGGCCGCGGAACATCCTGCTCGATGAGCCGACGAACGGCCTCGATGTCATGGCGGTGCGCAGCCTGCGCGCGCTGCTGCAACACCTGCGCGCGGCGGGTCATTGCATTCTCTTCTCCAGTCACGTGATGCAGGAGGTCGCGGCACTCTGCGACGAGGTGGTGATCATCGCGCAGGGCCACGTGGTCGCCCAGGGCGCACCGGAAGAGCTCCGCAGCCGCGCCGGGACCCCCTCGCTGGAGGAAGCGTTCGTGCGGCTGATCGGCGCCGGCCCGGAGCAGGCGGGAGCGGGCGGCGCATGAGAGCGATTGCGCGGGTCTTCTGCAAGGAATTCCGCGAGAACCTGCGTGACCGGCGCACGCTGATCTCCGCGCTCGTGTTCGGCCCCCTGCTCGGACCGCTCCTGATCGGCGGCGCGTTGTCCCTGAGCCTGCGCGACGCGGGCGCCCAGAGCGATCGCCGGGTGCGGCTCACGGTCTCGCACGCCGAACGTGCGCCTGACCTCATCGCCTACCTTCGCCAGTACGGCATCGAGATCAGGACCGTCGCGCAGACTCCGGCGGTCGCGCGTCGCGAGGTGGCGGCGCACCGGAGCGAGGAAGTGCTGGTGGTGCCGCGGGACTTCGGCTTGCGGCTCGAGGACGGGCGGCCTTCGCCGCTGCTGCTGTTTGCCGATGAATCCAACACCGAGAGCGCGCACGACGTCGAGCGGATTTCGGCGCTGATCAATCAGTACGGCGCGACCATCGCCCGCCTGCGCCTGGTCGCGCGCGGCCTCGATCCGCTCCTCGGCCTGCCGATCGCGCTGCATCCCATCGACATCTCGACGCCCGCGAGCCGCTCCGCCCTGGCGCTCGGCATTCTGAGCTATCTCGTCCTCCTCACCATGTTGATGGGCGGCATGTACCTCTCGATCGATGCCACCGCCGGCGAGCGGGAACGCGGCTCGCTCGAGCCGCTGCTCACCGTGCCGGTCCGGCGGGAGTACCTGATCTACGGCAAGATGCTGGCCGCTTGCGCCTACATGGCGCTGTCGCTCGCGTTGACGGTCACCGCCTTCGCCATCGTGCTGCGGTTCGTCGGGCTCGAGCGTCTCGGCATGAGCCCGGATTTCGGGGCGCGCGTCGTCCTCGAGATCGTGCTGGCCTGCCTGCCGCTCGTGCCCGCCGGCGCGGCGCTCATGACGCTGGTCGCCGCGTTCACCCGCAGTTACCGGGAGGCGCAGACCTATGTCGGACTGGTCCTCCTCGTTCCGACGCTGCCCCTCGTTTTTGCCTCGATCCGCGACCTGCAGCCGCGGGCCGCGCTCATGGCGGTCCCCTCTCTCGGACAGCACTTCCTCATCCTGAGCCTCATCCGTATGCAACGGCTGCCGGCCTCCTATGTGGCGCTGTCGGTAGGCTCGACGCTCGCGCTCGGCGCCCTGCTGGTGTGGGTCGCCGGGCGGCTCTACCGGCGCGAAGCGCTGCTCGGGTGAGCCGTGCGCAGGGCGTGCACGTACCGATCCGCGAATGCCCGCGCCTCGACCTCGAAGCGGTTGTTCCAGTAGCCGCGCCGCAGGCACTCGAGGCAGTAGCGCGCCACCGTCAGCTCACCCGATTCCCACTGTTTGAGTACGTGGCAGTATTCGTGCAGCATCAGCCAGGGATTCTCGAAGAACTCCTGGGCCGCGCCCCGCAGATGGATGCGCCGGCGCCGGGTGGTCGCCAGGGCGCGTGGATGCAGTCTCGCAAAGAGCGAATGCTCGATGACACGCACGTGCGACACCGGCTCGCCGAGCACGGCCTCCAGCGCCCCCCGAAGCGCGTCGGGAAGAGATACCTCGCGTCCGATCCTCATGTTACCCACGTGTAGAATGGCGGCATGCGCCTACTCCCTGCCCTGGTGCTGACGGCCGTTTCCTCCCTGGCGATCGCCCGGCCGCCGCCGGGCCCCCGGCCACCTCCGGCAAGGCCCGCCACCTTGACGGTCACGGGGGAGGCGCAGGTATCGCAAGCGCCGGACCGAGTCTACATCGACATCGGCGTGACCACCCAGGCGCAGCGCTCGCAGGACGCCACGACGCAGAATGCCGCCCGGATCTCGGCGGTGGTCGCCGCGGTGAGGCGGGTGTCGGGCGCCAGTGCGCAGCTCACCACGACCGACTACTCCGTGAGTCCCAGCTACCACTATCCGCGCGGCGGCGGGACCCCGACCATCGCGGGGTATACCGCGAGCAACGTCGTCCGGGTGCGGCTCGATGATCTCACCCGGATCGGCCGGGTCATCGATGCCGCGACTGAGGCGGGCTCGAACAACGTGCGGGATATCCGCTTCGCGCTGCGTGACGAGCAGGCGGCACGGAACGAGGCGCTGCGCAAAGCCGCCCTGAACGCCCGGCAGGATGCCCAGGCGCTGATCGAGGCCCTGGACTTGCGCCTGGTCCGGATTTTGTCGGTGAGCGAGCAGAGTCCCGAGGTCGCGCCCGGGCCCATTTATGCCCAGGTCACGGAGGCCCGCATGGCGGCCGCCGCGCCGGCGACGCCGGTCGAGGCCGGTACCCTGGAGGTCAACGCCACGGTCACTCTCACAGTGGAAGTCGCGCCCGCCCAGCGCTAGTCTGTAACGCGCTTACGCGCTCGCTCGGACGGCCGTAGGCCCGTTCGAGCACTGGAGGGCAGACCATGATCACCGTGCGTCACCTGCTCGATCGCAAGGGTCGGGCTCTCTTCGCCATCGCTCCGGAGGATCCGGTGCTCGAAGCGATCCGGATGATGGCGGACCATCATGTCGGGGCGCTCCTCGTCATGCGCGGTACCGAGCTCCTCGGCATCCTCTCCGAGCGTGACTATGCCCGCAAAGTCGTGCTGCTCGGTCGCTCCTCGGCGGACACACCGGTGTCGACGATCATGAGCTCGCCGGTGGTCACCGTCTCGCCCGACCACTCCGTGCAGGACTGCATGCGCCTCATGACCGAGCGGCGCATCCGTCATCTGCCCGTGCTCGATGGCGGGCGCGTCGCCGGCATGGTCTCCATCGGCGATCTGGTGAAGGCCGTGATCGAGGAGCAGCAGCAGACGATCGAGCAGCTCGAAAGTTACATCCACAGCTGACTTCAGATCTCCGCCACCGTGTGCTCCCCGCTCGGCACGCCGATGCGGCCCTGGAAGACGACGAGCAGCGGAATCACGGCGAGGGTCGCGATCATGAGGAACTTGTAGTCGTCGATGTAGGCGATCACCTGCGCCTGCTGCGTGATCAGGGCATCGAGCGCGGCGCGGCCGGAGGCCGTCAAAGGACTCAGTGCCCTGGCAACCGCCGGGTTGGCGAAGTGGCGGTTGGTGGCGGTGACGTACTGCGTGATGTCGGCGTGGTTGGCCTGGGTGGTGCGCGCGAGCAGCGCGCCGACGATGGAAATGCCGATGCTCGAGCCGACATTGCGCGCCAGGTTGTAGAACCCGGCGCCTTCCGGCCGCACGCCGGCCGGCAAGGTCGAGAGCGAGACGACACTGAGCGGCGTAAACAGAAATCCGAGCCCCACGCCCTGGATGACCCCGACCCAGATCACGCTCCAGCTGGACACATCCGGCGTCCACCCCGTCATCAGATAGAAGGACCAGGCCGAAAGCCCGAGGCCCACCCCGAGCAGAAGGCGCGTATCGGCCCGGCCGATGAGCTTTCCGACCACCATCATCGCGGCCATCGTGCCGATGCCCCGCGGTCCCATGACGAAGCCGGCGGTGATCACCGGGTAGTTCATCAGGTCCTGCAGGTAGGGCGGCTGCAGCGCCAGCGAGGCGAAGAACGTGAGACCGATGATGGCGACGAAAATCACGCCCGCGGTGAAGTTACGGTCGCGAAAGAGCACGGGCCTCAGGAACGGCTCGCGGGCCGTGAAGGTGTGGACCAGAAAGACGTAGAACGCCGCCCCCGCCACGACCGCCTCGGCGATGATCTCCTTCGAGCCGAGCCAGTCGAGCTCCTGCCCGCGATCGAGCAGCACCTGCAGCGCTGCGATCCCGATGCTCAGGCTCACGAAGCCGGTCCAGTCGAGCCGTGCCTCGAGGCGCTGCCGCGCTTCGGGCAGAAATGCGGTCATGCCGATGAAGGCGAGCACGCCGATCGGCAGGTTGATGTAAAAGACATACCGCCAGCTGTAATCCTCGGTCAACCAGCCGCCGAGCACGGGCCCGAGAATCGGGGCCGCCATGACCGCCATACCCCAGGCCGCCATCGCCGAGCCTTGACGCTCCGGCGGATTGATGTTGAGCAGCACGGTCTGGGAAAGCGGCACGAGCGCGGCGCCGAAGAGTCCCTGCAGCCAGCGAAAGATCACGATCTCGGTCACCGACTGCGCCATGCCGCAGAGCATCGAGGCGACCGTGAACCCCACCACCGACACGATGAAGAGTCGCTTCAAGCCCATGCGCGCCGTCAGGAATCCGGTGAGCGGCGTCGCGATGGCCGCCGCCACGATGTACGACGTGAGCACCCAGTCGATCTGGTCCTGACTCGCGGCGAGGCTTCCCTGCATGTGCGGCAGCGCCACGTTGGCGATGGTGGTATCGAGCGACTGCATGAGCGTCGCCAACATCACGCAGAGCGTGATGCCGCCCCGATGGGGCGTACTCGGGCTCAGCTCCTCGGACATTTCCAACCCTCAAAGGCACCGGGACGTGCCCCGCCGCCGGAGGTGGCGGAGCTTTGGGCAAAAACCACGCTTTTTGCCCAAAGCAGCGCTGGGCGGGGCAGGAGCCTCGATCCAGCGCTCATAAAAAAGACCAGCCACGGCTGTGGCCGGTGCGGATGCTGACCTCCGCGCTCATCCCGGCGCGCAGCGGCGGGAGCTTGCGGTCGCCGGTATCGACGGCGATGCGCACCGGGATCCGCTGCACGACCTTCACCCAGTTGCCGCTCGTGTTCTGCGCGGGCAGGAGCGAGAACTGTTGCGCGGCCGCCGGACTGATGCTCGCGACCGTGCCGTGCCAGGTCGCGCCGGGATAGGTATCCACGGTCACCGTCACCGCCTGCCCGGGACGCACGTAGGTGAGCTCGGTCTCCTTGGGGTTCGCCCGCACCCACACATGCTCGGTGTCGACCAGATAGAACCCCGTGGCAGAGGCCGCGAGATAACTGCCCGGCTGGATGGAAGGCACGCTCGTCACGATGCCATCGAACGGCGCGCGCACGACGGTGTGGGCCAGCTCACGGGCTGCCTCGTCGCGGGCGGCGAGTGCGCTCGCGTACTGCGGGTATTGCTGCACCGCGCCGGTGGGATGGCCGTTGAGGTTGGCGGCGATGCCGGCAAGCTGTTGGTTGAGGGAGGCGAGCGCCTGCTGCGCGCTCGCGAGATTGCGCCGCGCCGTGTCGTACTGGGTGCTCGAGACGACATGCACGCGGGCGAGCCTGCTCGCGCGCTGGAACTGCACCCGGCTGAACCCGAGGTCCGACTGCGCCTGGACGATTCTCGCCTGTATCTCCCGATAGCTCGCCTGCAGGGCGAGCAGGTTGTCGCCGACCACGGTGAGCTGCGCGTTGGCGCGATCGAGCGCATAGCGGTATGGCCGATCGCGCAGCGTGTAGAGAATCTGACCGCGCGTGACCGGCTGATTTTCCTTCACGTAAACCTGCGCCACGATGCCCGGCACGTCGGTCGAGATGCCGACGGTGCTCGCCTCGACGTAGGCGTTGGTGGTGGAAACGGTCCCCCCGCCCAGGGCATAGAGGATGAGGGCCGCGAGCAGCAGCAGCGGCAGCAGGAGAAACGACACGGCGCGAAGCCGCCGACGGGCCGCAGGTGGCGGCACATGCCGAGGGCCCGGCGTCGGCGATGGCGCGTGCACCACCGGGGCCGAAGGGGGAACGGTAGCGCGCTGCGGCAGGGGCGAGCGCGGCGCGAGCGCGGCGGCAGCCGGGCCGAGCCCGCTCTGCGCCAGGAGAGTTGCGAACTGCGCGTCATCGATGACGTTCTGGCAAACCAACAGGCTGCAGCGGATGTGATCGCTCAGGTAAGCGCCCGTGGGCCCCGACCACCACCAGATCGGCTCTGACTTCCTCGGCGTAGGCCGCGATCTCCCGCGCGGGCTCACCGATGACGAGCTTGCCCGATGCCTGAAACCCAACTTCGGCGAGCCGAGCCATGCCCTCCTGAAGCACGCGCTCGTACTCCCCCTGTTGCTGGGCGACACCTCCGCCGCCCACGCCCTCGCCCAACTGCGTGCCCGCCGCCTCGCGGATGACGGACAGCACGAACACGGCGGCGCCGTACCGTCGGGCGAGCAGCGCCCCCTCGCGCAGGGCGGTGCGACCTTCGATCGAGCCATCGTAGGCGAGGAGAACTCGCTGATACACCTTCTTGCCTTTATTGGCGCCGCGGATGAGCGCGGACGAGTCCGGGCCGGCAGCAGCGAGTATGCCTGCGTTACTTCCCGATGCAGAAGCCGGCGAAGATCCTGCCGAGCAGGTCCTCGGTGGTGAACTCGCCGGTGATCTCGTCCAGGGCCTGCTGCGCGCCGCGAAGCTCTTCCGCGACGAGCTCCCCGGCGCGGCTGTCGCGCAGACGCTGCTCGGCCTGATCCACCTGACGGCGCGCGCGGCCGAGCGCCTCCAGATGCCGCTGGCGGGCGGAGACCGTGCCGGCCTCGAGCGTCAAGAAACCCATGCAGGTCTTGAGGTGCGCGCGGGGTATCGTTCCCCTCGCCGGTGAGGGCGGACAGCGCCACCCGCGGCGGTCCGGTGAGCGTGTCGGCGACCGGGATGCCGGTCGCCAGATCGCACTTGTTGAGCACCAGCGTCACCGGCACATCGGCCGGCAGATGGCTCCTCTCCTCGGTGTAGGCCGCGGCCGCGGGATCGTCCACCGCGTCGATGACGAACAGTACCCGGTCGGCGCGCCGCATCTCGAGGTGCGCGCGGCGGATGCCTTCCGCCTCGACGAGGTCCGCCTGCTCGCGCAGCCCGGCGGTATCGAGCACGTGCAGCGGCATGCCGTCGATGTCGATGCGCTCGCGGACGATGTCGCGGGTGGTCCCCGGGATGGGTGTCACGATGGCCGCGTCGTAGCCGGCGAGCCGGTTGAGAAGGCTCGATTTGCCCGCGTTCGGGCGGCCGGCGATCACGACGGTCATGCCCTCGCGCAGCAACCGCCCCTGCTGCGCGCAGCGGGAAACCGCATCGAAGTGATCGTGCACCACCTGGAAGCGCTCCTCGAGCTCGCGATCGGCCAGAAAATCGATTTCCTCCTCCGGGAAATCGATGGCCGCTTCCACGTAGGTGCGCAGGTCGATCACCGCCTCGGTGAGGCCGCGCACCATGGCGGAGAACTCTCCCTGAAGCGAGCGCATGGCGGCCCGCGCCGCCTCGCGCGAGCCGGCGTCGATGAGATCGGCGATGGCCTCCGCCTGGGCGAGATCGAGCTTGTCGTTGAGGAAGGCGCGCTGCGTGAACTCTCCGGGCAGGGCGCGGCGGGCCCCGAGCTCGGTCACCCGGGTGATGAGCGCCTCGAGCACCACCGGTCCGCCGTGGCCGTGCAACTCGAGAACGTGCTCGCCGGTGTAGGAGTGCGGCGCCGGGAAGAACAGGGCGAGGCCGGCATCGATGGGTTCCTGGCCGGCATCGAGGAAGCGGGCAAATCCGGCGCGGCGCGGCAGGGGCAGCTCCCCGAGCAGTACCGCGGTGATCTCGGGCACCCGGGGTCCCGAGACGCGCACGATCCCGATCCCGCCTCTACCGGGCGCAGTGGCCGCCGCTACGATGGTATCGGTGCGGCTCATGCCCGTGAGGCTACCGCTGCCGTCGCGTGGGTTGAAGAGCGGTTCGTCGCACGAGCGGCGACTCTGCCGCAATCGGCGCAAGCGTTCCGTCGCTGGAGCAGCTCCGTACCGGGTATGGGCCCTTCAAGCCTTCTGTGGCGCGGTGTTCACGCCGAGGCGCCGATTGATATTCCACTGCTGCGCGATCGAGAGAATGGTGTTCGTCGTGTAATAGAGCACCAGGCCGGCAGGGAAGAAAGCGAACATCGCCGACATGGCGATCGGCATGACCATCATGACCTTCGCCTGAGTGGGATCGGGCGAGGTGGGATTGAGCTTGTACTGCACGAACATGGCCACGGCCATGATGGCGGGCAGGATGAAGTACGGATCGCGCGCCGACAGGTCCTGGATCCAGAACGCGAACGGCGCCTGGCGCATCTCCGCGCTGTAGAGCAGCACCCAGTAGAAAGCGATGAACACCGGGATCTGCACGACCATGGGCAGACAGCCCGAGACCGGGTTGACCTTCTCGCGCTTGTAGATGTCCATCATCGCGCGCCCGAGCTTCTCCTTGTCGTCCTTGTAGGTCTCCTGGATGTTCTTGATGCGCGGCTGCAGCGCTTTCATCTTCGCCATCGAGCGGCCGCTCGCCTCCGACAGCGGATAGAGCACGAGCTTCAGCAGGAGGGTGACCAGGACGATGGCGACGCCCCAGTTGCCGGTGATCGACTCCACCTTGCTCAGCAGCCAGAAGAGCGGCCCCGCGAGCAGGGTGAGATAGCCGTAGCCGACGACGTACTTGAGGCTCGGCTCGATCTGCTCGAGCTGCGCGTGCAGCATCGGCCCGACGAACAGCGTCTGCTCGATGCTCGCCGTCGCTCCGGGGGGCACCGAGAGCTCCGGACCTCTCGCCGTCAGCAGGTACTCGGAGCCGGATACCTCGTTGGTGAATTGATAGGTGGCGCTCTTCGGCGGCACCACCGCGGTCACGAAATCGTTCTGCGTCGCGGCGATCCAGCCGTCGGTCACGGTCTGCGAGAAATGCTGGTACTCGGCCTTCGAAGGCTCGAGCCGCTCGTATTTGTTGCCGTTCCAGATGGCGGGTCCGTGATAGGCGTAGCTGCTCGGATTGAAGTAGCTGCTCTTGGTGCGCGGATCGTTGCGGTAGATCTGCGCATAGGGCGCCGCTTGCCACGCCGTCGTACCGTGATTCTGCACGGTGTAGTCGAGGCCGATGCCGTACGAGCCGCGGGTGAAGACGAAGGTCTTCGTGACCGTGACGCCGTCGCTGCTCCAGGTGAGGGGTACCCGCAGCTGCCGCGAGTTGCCCATGTCATAGGTCTGCCGCGGCGAGCTGAACAGCGCCGCCTGGTTGGGGTAGGCGGTGTTGCCGGTGCCGGTGATTCCGGTCTGCAGCAGATACACCGTCTTTTCACTGCGGTCGTTCTCGAGCTCGACGCGCGCGGCCTGACCCTTGACCTGCGCGTAATTGAGCAGGCGCACGTTCTCCAGCGTGCCGCCTCGGGCGCTGATCTCGATGTCGTAGACGCCGGTATGAACGTGGATGAGCGGTGCGCTCGCGACGGCCTCGGGCGAGACGGTCGGAATGCCCGCGGCGGCGGCCGAAGGCGCGGCCGGCACGGTAGCGGCAGCCGCAGTTGTGGCCGCACTCGGTGCGCTCGCCGGCACCTGCGGAATGCTGTTGGCGAGCGAGGGCTGCTGCCGGGAAGGCGCCGCGGAGCTCGCGGCGCCCGCCGGGACCGCGGGGGCGGATGGAAATTCCCGCTGCCAGGCCGTGTAGTTGAACCACAGGACCACGGCGAGCGCGAGCCAGAGGTAAAAGCGCAGATTGTTGCTCATGCGGATGATGGAGACTCGTCAGGTACGGCCCGGAGGCACCGGGTCGAATCCCCCAGGATGCCACGGATGACAGCGCCCGATGCGCCTCGCGGCGAGCCACCCGCCGCGCAGCAGGCCGAAGCGCTCGATGGCCTCGAGCGCATACTGCGAGCAGGAGGGATGGAAGCGGCAGCACGGTCCGAGGAACGGGCTCACCGTCCACTGATAGCCGCGAATCAGGCCGAGGGCGAGAATGCGCATGGCTCGGCTCATCCCGTGGCCCAATGCTCGCTGATCTTCTTCCATAACGCGGCCAGGCTCGCCTGCAGTTGCGCGCCGGGCGCGCCGCGCGCCGACGGCCTCGCGCTCACCACCAGATCGACCGCGGGAAGCTCCAGCTGGTGCAGCCGGAAGGACTCCCGGATGATGCGGCGGATGCGGTTACGCTCCACGGAGTTGCCAGCGGTACGCACGGCAACTGCCATGCCGAGACGCGCGCCGAGCTGCTCGTTGCTGCTTGCTGTCACCGCGAAGAATCCATTGCCAAAGCGCCGGCCGCGCGCATACGCCGCGTCGAACTCCAATTTGCGCCGCAGGCGCTTATGCGCCGGAAAAGTCAGCCGGTGCATATCGTTCGCGAGCTCGATTGGGGGCCCGGCCCGCGAGTGGCCCCTCGAGGTCGGAGCCTTTTTCGCAGCGCGCTACGGGATCAGCTTTCGCCGGCCCTTGGCGCGGCGGCGGGCCAGCACCTTGCGGCCATTCTGGGTCGCCATGCGCGCCCGAAACCCGTGCGTGCGCTTGCGGCGCACTTTGCTCGGCTGATAGGTACGCTTCGTGGCCATGGGACTCCAGAGGATCCGTGCGGTTCAAAAAAGGGGCGGCAAGGCTAAGCCGTTGAGCGCCAAGGTGTCAATACATACCGGTCGGTCGCGGGCCCTTCACCGCTGATCGGAAACCTTCAGCGCTGAGGCTCAAGGGTATAGACTTCGCAGCCCTTTTCCCCTCGATGGGTCGCGGAGGCAACGCGCGTGGAAGCATCGCTTTGGGCTCGGTGCAAATGTGCGTTGGAGGCCGAGCTTCCGGAGCAGCAGTTCAATACCTGGGTGCGGCCGCTGCAGGCGCTGGAAGGTGCCGGCGCGCTCAAGCTTCTCGCGCCGAACCGCTTCGCCGTCGAGTGGATCAACGAGCATCTCCTGCCGCGCATCGGCGAGCTGCTGCGTGACGAGCGCACCGGCCACGCGCCGATCGTCACGGTCGAGGTCGGCTCGCGCAGCGCACCGGTCCGCGCGGCCGTGGCTCCGCCTCTCGCTGGCGGCCGGGGAATCTCCCAAGGCGGCTCGAGCGCTGGACGCAGTTCTCACCGCAGTCCGGAGCTCGCCTCCGGGCGCCGGGCCGAGGGCCTGGTGGTGGGTGCACGGCTCAACCCGGATTTCACCTTCGGCACGTTCGTCGAAGGCAAGAGCAACCAGCTCGCCAAGGCCGCCTCGCTCCAGGTAGCCGAGAATCCCGGCCGGGCCTACAACCCGCTCTTCCTCTATGGCGGCGTGGGTCTCGGCAAGACGCATCTCATGCACGCGATCGCTCATCTCATCAAGGAGCGCGACGGCGATGCTCGCATCGCCTACGTGCATTCGGAGCGCTTCGTCGGCGACATGGTGCGCGCGCTGCAGCACAACTCCATGAACGAGTTCAAGACCGCGTACCGCTCGCTCGACGCGCTGCTCATCGACGACATTCAGTTCTTCGCCGACAAGGAGCGCTCGCAGGAGGAGTTCTTTCACACCTTCAACGAGCTGCTCGAAGGCCAGCACCAGGTCATCCTCAGCTGCGACCGCTATCCGAAGGAGGTTCAGGGGCTCGAGGAGCGGTTGAAATCGCGTTTCGGGTGGGGACTGACGGTGGCCATCGAGCCGCCCGAGCTCGAGACCTGCGTGGCGATCCTCACCACGAAGGCGCAGCACGCCGGCGTGCATCTGCCCGAGGAAGTGGCGTTCTTCATCGCGAAGCGCATCCGCTCGAACGTGCGCGAGCTCGAGGGTGCGCTGCGGCGGGTCATCGCGAACTCGCGGTTCACCGGCCACGCCATCACGCTGGACTTCACGCGTGAGGCGCTGAAGGATCTGCTCTCCCTGCAGGCGAAGCTCGTCACCATCGAGAACATCCAGAAGACCGTCGCCGACTACTACAAAGTCAGGATGGCGGATCTTCTGTCCAAGCGCCGCAGCCGCTCGGTCGCCCGCCCGCGGCAGGTCGCGATGGCGCTCGCCAAGGAGCTCACGAGCCACAGCCTCCCCGAGATCGGCGATGCTTTCGGCGGCCGCGACCACACGACCGTGCTGCACGCCTGCAAGCGCATCAAGGAGCTGCGGGGCTCGGAAGTGCGCATGAGCGAGGACTACTCGAACCTGTTGAGAACCCTGACCGGCTGATGTGGGCTAGCCTGTGGATTTTCTGTGAGCGCCGGAGGGGATAAAGTTACGCACAGGCCGCCCACAGTTGCCGCGCAGGTCGTACCGCGAAGCTTGCGGCCTGGAGGATGAGCCAAGGCGTTGATCAGATAAGCGGGATCGAGTTTTCCCCGTTATCCCCAGGCCCAATGACTACTACAATCTGAGTTTAAGATTCTCAAGAAAGAAGAGAATATGAAGCTGACGGCGACCCGCGAAGAACTGCTTGCTCCCCTGCAAAGCGTCATCGGAGTCGTGGAGCGGCGGCAGACCATGCCGGTGCTCGCGAACGTTCTGCTGTCCGCGCGCGAGAATCGGCTCGCGATCACGGGCACGGATCTCGAGGTGGAGCTCGTTGCGGCCACGAAAGTCGCGCTCGAGCACGCCGGCGACATCACGGTGCCCGGCCGCAAGCTCCTCGATATCTTTCGGGCTCTGCCGGAGGGGGTCAGCATCACGTTGAGCACCGAGGGCGAGCGGGTGACCGTTCGCGCCGGCCGCAGCCGCTTCACGCTCTCGAGTCTGCCCGCTGCGGAATTTCCGGTGGTCGAGGAAATCAATGCGGCGCAGACACTGTCCCTTGCGCAGGGCGAGTTCCGGCGGTTGATCGACAAGACACATTTCTCGATGGCCCAGCAGGATGTGCGCTATTACCTGAACGGGCTGCTGCTCGAGACGCAGGAAAATACATTGCGCGCGGTGGCGACCGATGGCCATCGGCTGGCGCTGTGTGAGATGGCGCTGTCTTCACCGGCCAAGGCAGGGCAGGTCATCGTGCCGCGCAAGGGCGTGCTCGAGCTGCAGCGGATTCTGGGGACCGAGGGTAACGTCGAGCTTGCCATCGGGTCCAATCACGTTCGGGCACAGATCGGCGATATTCGCTTCACTTCGAAGCTGATTGACGGCAGATTCCCAGAATATGGACGGGTGATTCCGAGCAGTCCGCCGAAAGTGGTGCAGGCCGATCGGGAGCTTTTGCGCCAGGCACTGCAAAGAACGGCCATCCTATCGAATGAGAAATATCGTGGGATCCGGCTCGCCATGAGGACCGATCTGCTTACCGTCCAGGCTCACAACCCCGAGCAGGAGGAGGCGGAGGACCAGGTCGAGGTCGTGTACGCCGGGGATGAGGTCGAGATCGGGTTCAACGTCAACTACCTGCTGGATGCTTTGAGCGCAATCGAGGGAGATAAGGTCGAGATCGGACTCACGGACTCCAATAGCAGCTGCCTCATTCATGCACCGGGGCTCACGCAAACGCGCTACGTCGTGATGCCGATGAGGCTGTAGCGCGCTCGTTTGGCCGCGCTTTGGCCGGGAGTGAGGCGCACAATAAACCCTGGCCAGAACGCCGCAAGTACATCCCTGTAGGCTCGCGGATCGCCGTCCTGGCGATCAGCGTCTGGCCAGGATTCATTGTGCACCTCGCTCCAGTCAGACCCGGAACGCGCGCTCGTCTAGCCCCGGCCTTGGAGCGGGTTCGGTGATTCTTACTGAGCTCACTGTCGAGAACGTCCGCTGCATCGAGCACGCGGAGCTCTCATTGCACCCCGGGCGCAATCTCATTTGGGGAAGTAACGGCTCGGGAAAGACCTCCCTCCTCGAGGCGATGTTTCTTCTCGGGCGCGGGAGGTCCTTTCGCACCCGAAACTCCGAGCGGCTGATCCGGCACGGGGCTGATCGGCTGCTCGCCTTTGGGAGGACGGACGCAGGTCGGGAGGATGAGCGGGGTCTCACCCATGCGATCGGCATCGAGGTGCGCCGGCGCGAGGGCACGCGGGCGCGTGTCGATGCGGCGAACGTGGATTCCCTGGCGGATCTGTCACGCGTCTTCCCCGTGCAGATCATCGATCCCGGTGTTCACAAGCTCATCGAGGAGGGCGCGAGACGGAGGAGGCGCTGGCTCGACTGGGCGGTGTTCCACGTGGAACCTCAGTTCGGGGATTGGTGGGTTCGCTACGGGCGCGCCGTGCGCCAGAGGAACGCGGCCCTGCGGCAGCCGGGAGCATCGACCCGGCCCTGGGACCCCGAGGTGATCGGGCTGGGCGAGAAGATCTCAGACGCGCGCCGCACGGTCCTCGAGCAGCTGATTCCTCGTTGGCGGGAGGTGGCAGCGGGCCTCGACTGCCCGGCAGGCGATCTACAGTATTTCCGTGGCTGGGGCGCCCAGCACACTTTGGCCGAGGCGCTCGAAGCCTCGCGCGCCCGGAACGAATCACGCGGGCTAACTCAGGTGGGCCCTCACCGAGCGGATGTACTCATCCGTGCCTCGGGAAAGCTGGCGCGGGAGGTGCTTTCCCGGGGGCAACAGAAGCTGATGGCCGTCGCTCTGGTGCTCGCCCAAGTGCGGCTCCTGAAGGCGGTTTCCGGCACGACACCGACGCTGCTATTGGATGACCCGGCGGCGGAGCTGGATTCCGAGCATTTGGCGAATTTTGTCCACCAAATCGATCCTGTTGACTGCCAGTTGGTGATCACCTCCTTGCAGCCGCAAACTCCAGCCTTTGGGGCTCCGGACAGGGTGTTTCACGTGGAACAGGGGAGGGTAGGCCGGTATAATGTCGCATCCTGAAACCGGACCCTTTCATGGCAGCCGAAGACGTCTACGATTCGAGCAAAATCAAGGTATTAAAAGGCCTCGATGCGGTCCGCAAGCGCCCCGGAATGTATATCGGTGACACCGATGACGGCAGTGGTCTGCACCACATGGTTTTCGAGGTCGTGGACAACGCCATCGATGAGGCCTTGGCAGGGTATTGCGATCGAGTCGTAGTCACCATCCACGCCGACGAGTCGGTGACCGTATCGGATAACGGCCGCGGCATTCCAGTGGATATGCACCCCGAGGAGGGCCGATCCGCCGCCGAGGTCATCATGACCGTGCTGCACGCCGGCGGGAAGTTCGACGACAGCTCGTACAAGGTATCCGGCGGACTGCACGGCGTCGGCGTATCGGTCGTGAACGCGCTCTCCGACTACCTGCTGCTCACGGTTTACCGGGATGGGAAGGTTCACCGCCAGGAATATCATCTGGGAGACCCGGTGGCGCCGCTCGCGGTCGTGGGAGAGACCACCGAGCGCGGCACGATCGTGCGCTTCAGGCCGAGCTCGCAGATCTTCACCCACATCCAGTTCAACTACGAGATCCTGGCGAAACGACTGCGGGAGCTCTCCTTCCTCAACTCGGGCGTGCGCATCGAGCTCGTCGATGAACGCGAGAACAAGTCCGACGTTTTCCAACACGAAGGCGGCCTCAAGGCGTTCGTGAAGTACCTGAATCGCACCCGTACGCCGATCCACGACTCGGTGTTCTGGTTCAGGACTCAGGATGGAGCGGTAACGGTCGAAGTGGCCATGCAGTGGAACGACTCCTATCAGGAGAGCATGTTCTGCTACACCAACAACATCCCGCAGAAGGATGGTGGCACGCACCTCGCGGGCTTTCGCAGCGCGCTGACGCGCACGCTCAACGACTACATCGAGAAGGAGTTGTCCGCAAAGAAGGACAAGGTGCCGACTACCGGCGATGACTCTCGCGAAGGGTTGACCGCCATACTATCGGTCAAGCTGCCGGACCCCAAGTTCTCCTCACAGACCAAGGACAAACTGGTTTCCTCGGAGGTGAAGGGCATCGTCGAGGCGGTGGTCGCGGGTAAACTGCAGGAGTTCCTGCTGGAGCACCCGCAGGAAGCGAAGTCGATCGTCGCCAAGATCATCGACGCCGCCCGCGCCCGCGAGGCCGCGCGTCGTGCGCGCGAGATGACCCGCCGCAAGGGCGCGCTCGATGTCGCGGGGCTGCCCGGCAAGCTCGCCGACTGTCAGGAAAAAGATCCGGCGCTCTCAGAGATCTTCATCGTCGAGGGCGACTCCGCCGGCGGCTCCGCCAAGCAAGGGCGCGATCGGCGCACGCAGGCCATCCTGCCGCTCAAGGGCAAGATCCTCAACGTGGAGAAGGCGCGCTTCGACAAGATGTTGGCGTCAGTGGAAGTCGGCACGCTCATCACCGCGTTGGGATGCGGCATCGGCAAGGATGACTTCGACATAACACGGCTGCGCTATCATCGAGTGCTTCTGTTGACCGATGCCGACGTCGACGGGAGCCATATCCGCACGCTGCTGCTGACGTTTTTCTACCGGCAGCTGCCCGAGCTCATCGCGCACGGCCACATCTACATCGCGCAGCCGCCGCTTTTCAAGGTCAAGCGCGGCAAGCAGGAGTTATATGTCAGGGACGAGGCGGCGCTCGATGCGGCGCTGCTCAACACCGCGCTGGAAAGCGCCGCCCTGCACGTGAATGCCGCGGCGCCGCCTCTGCAGGGCGCCGGCCTCGAGGCGTTGGCGCGCAAGTACATGGAGGTGCAGGCCATCATCAAGCGCTGGTCCCGGCGTTACGACGACAAGCTCCTCGAGCAGCTGATCTACATGCCGGAGGTCAGGTCCGCCGATTTCGATCGGCTGGATTGGCTGCGCGGCTGGGCCCAGGATCTCGATCAGCGCCTCAACGCGCTCGACGATGCGACCCGCGCCTATCGCGTGGAGCTGCGCGAGGCCGCGGGCGATCATGCCGCCCGCATCATGGTTCACAAGACCGAGCACGGCACCGCGAGCCACAAGTACCTGCCGAGGGAGTTCTTCGAGTCCGCCGAGTACCAGCGGATCGCCGATCTCGCCCGTACTCTCGCAGGCCTCATCGGCGAAGGCGCCTACGTCAGCCGCGGCGAGGACCGCCACGAGATCGGCTCCTTCAAGGAGGCGATGAAGTGGCTCTTCGAGCAGGCGCGCAAGGGTCAGACCATTCAGCGCTACAAAGGGCTGGGTGAGATGAACCCCGAGCAGCTCTGGGAGACGACGATCAATCCCGAGACCCGTCGCATCCTGCAGGTGAAGATCGAGGACGCAGTTGCGGCCGACGACATCTTCACTACCCTCATGGGTGATCAGGTCGAGCCGCGCCGCGAGTTCATCGAGAAGAACGCACTCAGCGTAACCAACCTCGACGTTTGAGCGCGGGGGACCTGGCCCGCTACAGGGCGCTGATTATCTCCCCGACGAGGCAATAATTCCTGCTTGATGCCGTTTTGGATCAGTAAATGATTCAGTGAGCAGCTAGTCCGGGTTCAGCGGCAGATGGCGGACTCGCTTGCCGGTCGCGTGATAGACGGGACACTGCGGCTGGCGTCGGCGGCGCGCTCGTGGTCGAAGGGCGCCCCAGATGCTCGCGCAACACATCGAGCAGCGTGGTGCGGGTGTCGATTGGCAGCGAGCGCTGCTCGCCGTCGACTCGCAAGGTAATGCCGGCCCTCACGGAAGCGCCTCCCCGGCTGACCGCGAGCGAGCGAAACGCCGGGTCACGTGGACGGTTCCCTCACGCCGTGAAGCGCACGTCCCGCCGCTCCGGTCCGAGCAGCGCGAGCAGCAGCAGTGCCACGGCCACGGCGGCGCTGATGACCACGAGCGCGAGCGCGTAATCGGCACGTCCACCGATCGGGTGCGCCGCGGCAATACCCGCCTGCAACGTCGCGTTGAAAGACGCGAGCAGGTTCCCCAGCTGATAGACCACGCCCGGAAAGGTCGCGCGCATCCCCTCGGGCGAGAGCTCGTTCAAATGCACCGGCACGACGCCCCAGGCCCCCTGCACCATGAACTGCATGAAAAACGCTCCGGCAACAAGCAGCGCCACGCTGGGCGCCCAGGCCCACAACGGAATGAGCGCGACGCCCAGCAGAAGCGCGATGACGATGGCC
>Ga0335078_10002734_pt1 | contig 26608 bp, 19 predicted proteins | sample Lox_Sample_32_FD_206711 | JGI IMG/M metagenome (GOLD analysis project Ga0335078, IMG submission 206711) | Soil microbial communities from Loxahatchee National Wildlife Refuge, Florida, United States - Lox_Sample_3.2 | ecosystem: Environmental > Terrestrial > Soil > Wetlands | place: USA... | reverse complement strand
CTGGTTCATGGAGCCGACCGTGTTCACCGACGTTGACCGGAAGATGCGCATCGCGCAGGAAGAAATCTTCGGGCCAGTCGTCTCGGTGATTCCGTGCGACGGCATGGAAGACGCGATCGAGATCGCTAACGGCATCGAGTACGGCCTTTCGTCGGCAATTTATACCAAGGACGTGAATAAGGCCTTTGCTGCGATTCGCGACCTGTATGCCGGGATCACTTACATCAACGCACCCACCATCGGCGCTGAGGTGCATCTGCCATTCGGCGGGACGAAAGCGACAGGCAATGGTCACCGCGAGGGCGGCATTGGGGCCATCGACTTTTACACCGAGTGGAAATCAGTGTACGTCGACTACTCCGACAAGCTGCAGAAGGCCCAGATCGACCGGGAAGACTAAAATTTTTCTTCACGTTTCATACAGACAAAAGCGCGTCCTTCGGGGCGCGCTTTTTGCAAAAAAGGGACCTAATCTCCTGCAGCACAGTACTTCCATCCGTTAAACGCATAACCCACCCTGACGGGTATGCACGTCGGTAATCTTGTTTGCTTGTTACTGCCGTCCTACCTTGTGACCATGAGGCTCCCCTCCAAGTCTCATTAATTCCTTTTGTGGGTTGCCTCGTGAAACGTCATTCGAATTCCACATTTAGAGCGTGCGCGTGCGGAATTGTTGCGTTTGCGGCACTTTCGCTCTCCTCCCAACTGTTTGTCTGTTCATTCGCAAACGCTCAGACGGCCACAGCCAAGGTCAAGCGGAAGGTCGTAACGCAGGTTGCCCCGGACTATCCGTATGTTCTGAGGAATGGTCATTTTGAGGGCCAGGTCAAGCTGGCTGCTACCGTGCAGCCCAATGGGAGTGTGACCAAGGTGGAACCCATGGGCGGTAACCCGATGCTTTCGCAGTATGCCCAGGCGGCGGTGATGCACTGGAAATATGCTCCCGGCCCGGCGCAGACTGTCGAAGAAGTCGTGTTTACCTTCAACTCCAACAAGTAATTCGGCGGGCGGTTTTCGCCGCCAGCAAGTAGATTTCTGTCCAACCTACGTTCCCTCCATTTAGAATTTCTGTTGGCACAACTCCATTCAAGGGGTTGTTGCACGGATTTCCATGACTCCACTCACTCAAACTCAAGAGATTTCCTCTGCCCGCCGCCTCGAGAATGTCCGCTATGCGATCCGCGATCTGGCCTGCGTGGCTGATGAAGTTATCGCGCAAGGGCATAGAGTTCTGCCGTTGAATGTCGGCGATCCGCTGAATTTCGATTTCCAGACGCCGCCGCACATCATCGAGGCCGTGTATAAGGCCATGCGAGATGGGAAGAACGGATACGCCCCCTCGCCGGGGATTCCACAGGCGCTGGAGGCAATTCGTAATGAGGCCGCACGCAAGGGTATTACGACCGTGCGCGATGTGTTTGTGACCTCCGGCGTGAGTGAGACGGTGGATGTCTGCCTGGCCGCCCTATTGAACGATGGGGAAGACCTGCTGACCCCGAGCCCGGATTATCCGCTGTATTCGGCGGTGCTGTGCAAGTTGGGAAACCAGCTGAATACCTATGACCTGAACGAAGAGGACGCCTGGCAACCCGAGTTGGCCGATATCGAGCGCAAGATTACGCCCCGCACTCGCGGAATCGTGCTGATCAATCCGAACAATCCGACGGGGTCATTGTGCACGCGGCAGATGCTCGAGCAAATTGCCGAGTTGGCCCGGAGGCACAACCTGATCGTGTTTTCGGATGAGATATACGACAAGCTGATCCTGGAAGACACGCCACACATCGCGTTTGCGGCGGTGGCGCCAGATGTTCCGTGCATCACCTTCGGCGGCATGTCGAAGAACTACCTTGTTCCGGGATGGCGCATCGGATGGGGCATCGTGTCCGGGAACGGACCGGCGGTGAAGGGTTACACGGAAGGCGTCCACCGGTTGCTGCGGGCGCGTTTGTGCGCGAATCATCCGGAGCAATATTCGATTAAGCCAGCGCTCGAGGGGCCACAAGATCATCTGGTGGAGGTCCAGCGAAAGCTGCGCGCCCGGCGCGACTTGACGCAAGAATGGTGCGAGGCGACGCCCCGGGTAAGCTGTGTTGCGCCGCGTGGAGCCTTCTATGCCTATCCTCGGATCGATATCCCCGAGAGCGATGAGATCTTTGTCAAAGAGCTCATCCGCCAAAAGCATGTCATGGTTGTGCACGGATCGGGTTTCGGACAGAAGCCCGGCACGCAACACTTCCGGATCGTATTTCTTCCGGACGAGGCGACACTGAGCAAGGCGTATGCGGGTATCGCGGAGTTTATTCGTGAGCGCTACGGCAGCGCATGACTCGACGACTAGCTCTCATCGGAGCCCCAGCGCTTTCACCGTCTCCTCATCCAGCACGTGCTTCCCGTTCTGCGTCGTGACTACTCCGAAGCTACCGGAGTAGTCCCACATCGCCCAGCTGATGTTGTGGCGTTCGAGCGAGGTGCGGACATCCTTCAGCCACGCTAACCGATCCTCCGGACGCGCCTGCCGATATACGCCGAACTCATTGCAGACCAGAGTCACGCCGTTGCGCTTGGCCCAGTCGGCGGCTTGGTTGATTTCGACCTCGATGCGGGACGCGTCCCAGTGATCAGCGCCGTAGCGGGTTACAAACAGCCGGTCGAGCGCTTCGGGAACGGTCTCGGAGACTTGCGCCGCGTTCGAAGGGTCAGAGGGATAGTGCAGGTTCTTGAGCCACGTCCAGTAATACGGTCCCCACGTCGCGCCCTGGTGCGTGAAGATGTGCGGCTCATAGAAATGAAAAACATAGATGACATTGGGATCGCGCAGCGGCTCGAGGAAGATCATGTCGTCATCGTTGTCCCAACTGGCGCCGGGAGCGAGAACCGTGTTTGACGGCGCGCCCTCGCGGATCGCCTTCACCAGTCGCGCCGCCACGCCTTGCCAGCGGTAGGCATCATGCATTTCGGGCTCGTTGAGAATCTCGAAGAAGACGCGATCGGCATCCCAGGGCGGAGCCGAGTAGTGCTTCGCCACGCCGCGCCAGAAGTCGGCGTAGCGCTCGACGAAGTCGTTGTCGTTCAACTTCGCTTTGAACTCTGAGTCAGGATGCATATCCAGTTCGACCGCGAGGCTGGCGTCGAGAATCATCTTCATCGCGGCATCGAGATAGCCGTAGTACTCAGCGGTGCCGTTCGGCTTGTGCGCAGCTTCCATCATCGGCTCGGGATTGACGCTAAGGCGCACATGATCGAATCCTGCCGACTTGATCAGCGCGATGTCAGAGGCGGTAGTCCAGCTTTCGAAATGCTCTTTTGTGTATCCCTTGGAGTCGTAGACTTGCGCGAACCATTCGCTGAGATTGATGCCGTGGCGAATATGCACGAGACGCGACGTGGGAACTGCGGAGGTTGGAATCGATTGAGCAAGTGAGAGAGATGAAAAAAGTAAAACCAGAGAAATCGAGTGGCGAAGCATGGTCCTCCCACAAATGAGCAGACCATTGTAATGGCAGGTATGCCGTCGGGATCTGGCGCCCACCCTCTCGCAAACTGCGCGAGAAGGGTGGGGCAACCAGATCTCTAGCTTTGAATTGGCAGTGCCCGGATGCGCTTCTTCGTGGCGGCGTAGATTGCGTTGCACAGAGCCGGAGCGACCGGGGGCACAGACGGTTCACCGATCCCGGTTGGAGCCTCCGCGCTCTGCACGGCATACACCTCGACTGTCGGCGTTTCGTTCATTCGCAGCGGCTGGTAGTCGTCAAAGTTGCTCTGCACGACGCGTCCCTTGTCGATCGTGATCTTGGCTCGGAGCGCATTGCCGAGACCGTAGATGATTCCGCCCTGGATTTGCTGCTCGAGAATCGCGGGATTGATGACCTGTCCGCAATCGACTGCCGCGACGACGCGATGCACCTTCGGATCAGGACCGTCCATGCTGATCTCGACGATTTCTGCCATATACGACGCGAAACATCCGAAGCAGGCGACGCCGCGGTAGCGCCCGGATGGCAGTGGCTTGTCCCATCCAGATTTTTCAGCCGCGAGTTGCAGCACGCCGCGCATGCGCGCCGTGTGCCATGTCGTCGTGAAGTAATTGAGGTCCTGATCTTTGGCCAGAAGTTGTAGGCGGTACTTCAGCGGGTCCTTCCCAGCTGCGACGGCGAGTTCATCGATGAAGCCTTCGAGCGCGAATCCGGCTTGCAGCGCATAGACGGAGCGCATCCAGCCGAGCGGTACGGGTGTCTCGGTCATCACGTATTCGATGGTGTAGTTCGGGATCCCGTAGACCGGGCCGGCTTCATCCGGCAGATCCGGGTCGACTCCGTTCGGTACGGGCAGCCCCTTTTGTCCGCTGATCGACGGCGCGACGATCTTGTGCGTGAGCGCAAGGGGATATCCCGATCCATCGAGTTTGGCGCTCAGTTGGTGCAAGCTCGCGGGCCGATAGGTCGAGAAGCGCATATCGTCTTCGCGCGTCCAGATGACTTTCACCGGCGCGTTGATGGCTTTCGAAACCTGCGCGGCTTCGACGGCGTAGTCGTGCTCGAGACGGCGTCCAAAGCCACCACCCATCAATGTGACATTGACCTTGACCTGGTCGGGATCGAGCCCGATCGCGGTGGCAACGGAGTCGCGGCAATCTTGTGGCACTTGCGTCGGCGCCCACAGTTCGCACTTCGATCCCTGGAAGTACGCTGTGCAGTTGCCTGGTTCCATCGGGGCGTGCGCCATGAAGGGAAGGGAATACTCAGCGGAGACGGTTCGGCCTCCAACTTTGGTGACGTCCCCGGCGGCATACATGTTGGCGCCGTGCTTCGCCGCACCATCCTTGAGCGATTTCGTCACCGCGGCGTTGTTGAGATCTTTGTTTGGACCCTCGTCCCATGTGACATTCAGAACGCGGCGGCCTTCCATCGCGGCCCACACGCTGTCCGCAACGACGGCCACGGCGCTGTCGCTCGACTTTCCGACGAAGCTGACGCCCGCGATTTTCTTTGATTCCTTGTCGTCGACGCTGGAAACCTTTCCACCGATGATGGGACAACGCGAGAGCACGGCGTACTTCATTCCGGACAAGCGGAAGTCGATCCCGAAGGTCGCTTCTCCTTTCACCTTCGAAGGAGAATCCACGCGTGCAAGGCGCTGGCCGACGAGTTTGTAGTCCTTGCTCTGCTTGAGCGAGACATCGGTCGGGATTGGCAATGTCGATGCCTTGCCGACCAGGTCGCCATAGGCAAGAGTGCGGTTCGAAGCAGCATGCTTGATGTGGCTGCTCTCGGCGCTGCATCCCGAGCGGGGAACGCCCCAGGTCAACGCGGCAGCCGAGATCAGCATTTCGCGCGCGGCCGCACCGGCTTTGCGCATCGGGTCCCATGTGGTGCGGATACTCGCGCTGCCGCCCGTTGTCTGATCGCCAAAGAGCGTGCTCGCGCCCGCCTGCTCGATTTCAATCTGCTTCCAGTCCGCTTCGAGTTCCTCGGCGAGAATCATCGGCAACGCGGTGCGCACACCTTGCCCCATCTCAGAGCGCGCGACGACTACAGTGATCTTATTGTCCGGCGTGATGCGCAGATAAGCGTTGGGAGAAAAGTTCTCCCTATTCGATCCTTCTCTATGCGGGAGATAAAAGCCGATGACTAGACCTACACCAGCGGCGATTCCGGCTCCGACAAATTCGCGGCGTGAGATTGGACTCATCGCGCACCTCCGCCGGAAGCCGCTCGATGGATCGCCTTGCGGATGCGCTCGTAAGTTCCGCAGCGACAGAGATTGCCGGTCATCGCCTCGGTGATCTGATCGTCCGAGGGATTCGGCGTCTTGGCCAGTAGTGCAGCGGCCGACATGATCTGCCCTGTCTGGCAGTACCCACACTGCGGGACTTCTTCGGCGATCCATGCCTGCTGCAGCACGTGCAGGCCATTGGAGCCGAGTCCCTCGATCGTTGTTACGCTCTTGCCCGAAACTTGTGAGACGGGGGTCGAGCAGGATCGAATCGCGTTGCCTTCGAGATGCACGGTGCAGGCGCCGCATAATCCGGCTCCACATCCGAATTTCGTTCCGGTGAGTTCGAGCGTGTCACGCAGAACCCAGAGGAGAGGAGTTTCAGCGGGCACACTGACTTTACGTTCACTGCCGTTGATGCGGAAAGTGATGTCGGCCATGGTTGTCCAGGTTGTGAGTTGGAAAACTGCACAACATGGTACGCGCCTAGCCCGAAAAGGCCAATGGGAGGCCCAGCAGTCAGAATCTAGCGTCCGCTCTGGATTCCTGCCTCGATTGCCGAGCCGATCTGTGCGGCGAATCGGTCGAATGCCGGGATCTCAAACAGGCGAAGGCCGATCTCGGGCCCCGACTCAACGGACGCATGTGCATTGGTGTTGCGAACCGCGTCGCAGACCTTGGAAGCCGTGGAGGCGTCGAAGCTCTCCGAGATGATCACCGTGTTATCGGCCCAGCGCTCGATCCTGACCGGACCCTCTTCAGTGTCGAACTGAAGGGTCGAGGCCGGACACTTCGTTCCTGAGCAAGCGGGAGCGCTCTGCAGGGTTGCGGTGCGATAGCGCTGCGCAACGGTCGAAGCATAGAACTGTGAGTAGTGTTCGGCGATCTGTGGCGTCTTCCAGCGCGAAACGTAAAGCAAAGCCAGATCTGCTGTGGTAGGCGCATCTGCCGAGGCGGTGTTCTTCTTCTTGTACGTAAAGTAGGCGCCACCTTGCCAGGCCGCGGAGACCTCGTCGGCGATTCGCCGTTCGCCGTACTGCTTCAGGTATGCGCGCACGTCGAGTTGTCCGACGCCGCCGGAGTCAAAGACGTCATATTGTTCGCCGATCAGGGGTTTCAGGTCCGGAATCGTCACGGATGCCAGTTTTTCGCCGTTGATGTAAGTGTCAGGGTCAAGTATCTGGTGCGAGTTGCGAGGAGGATGAATGAACGCTCCTTCAAAGGCCATCTTCTTGCCGCCTTTGTGAAGAAGCTCGCCTTCGAAGATCAGCCCTTCTTTGTAGGCGAACGTGCCGGCCTCGCGAAGGATCATCGGTGCATCGTGCATCATCTGCGAATCTTGCACCGCTTTTACTGCCGGATCTTCCATCTGGTAGATCAGGCCAGGAGTGTCCTGCAGGCTGCGTCCAACAGGAGCCAATAGGAAATCCACATAGACGACCATCGCCTGACCTTCGACGACTGCCTTGCGGGCAAGACCTCCATCATCGTCTTCAGGTTTGGAGTCCGTGCCAGGCTTGCTGGCAGCTTTCATCCACTTGCGTAGGTCGTAGTTCTGGTCCTGCAGAGCATGAGTGAGTTCGTGCGCAAGAATAGGGTATTGATGGTCCGCCGGAACCCAGTTCAGTAGCGAGATCATCTTGGTCTCGGGATCGTAGTAGCCTGCGATCTGGTTGCTCGTAGACTTCACCAGAAAGTCGCGCAGATTGAATTCCCGGGGCAGAAAGCCCAGCTTCTTCATAGCGAGTTCTGCGCGAGCAAAGCGCTGGGCGTATTCTTCTTTCGCCATTTGGCCGGTGGCATATTTCTGCACGTCAACCTTGCTGACGAGGCGGCGCTTTACCGCGTCATGCTTTGGAAATCCGGAGTCTTCCGACGAGAACGTAAAAATCCGGTCTACGGAATCAAAGAGCTTCTTCGTGTCCGCGTCCGTCATCCGTACTTCGTCGCTGGTTTCCTTGCGCAGCTTGCGGGCGACGTCGGCAAGGCTTTGCGAAGAATCGTCCTGGCCGAGAACAAAGGTTCCAAGAATTTGCAGCAGGCAAATCGCAAACCAGACAGGGCGCAAGCGCGACATGAGAAGACCTCTCGATTCCGAATGCAGTCTTCTCAATTTTCGTAGATCAGGATGCGATTCACATGGCGAAAGACACGGCTGTGCCTTACGAAGGTAACGGATGCGAAGTGCCTTCTTCTACTTCAGCTCAGTCAGCTTTTGGGATGCGAGCTGTCCCGCTTCGCTCGTTGGATTGTCTTTCTTGATTTGCTCGTAGAGGCGCTTGGCGTCAAGTGGCTGGTTGGAATTCTGATAAGCCTCTGCCAGTTGCAATTGCGCTGTCACCTTGCCTACGGTGTCGGTCGGCTTGTTGATCAGTTCCTGATACAGAGTCTCAGCCTGTTTTACGCGGTTGGTATTCGCGTAAAGTCCGGCCAGCGCATCCTTGGCGAGAGACGCCACCTGGCGGTTGCCGCCGGATGCGACATCTTTGAAGTTGCGTTCGGCACCGGCGTTGTCGCCAAGGCTAACCGACGTGACTCCGACGAAGTAGTTGGCCATGTCCGCAGTGCGGGTGTGCGGGTACTTGTCGACGATCGCCTGGAATTTTTTCTGCGCCGCTTCAGCGCGCTCTTTGGCGGATGTGAACGTCGGGAAATCGGGCTGCTCCGGCGTGCCGGGTGCGCGCAGCTGCGTGTCCATGGTCCGGACTGCCTGCGACAGGTCCATGCTGGCCTTTTCATCCTGCGCGTTGAGGTAATACCAGCCGCCGATCACAGCGGCGACGATTACGATAGCGACTGCAGCGGCGACGATTAGGGTGGAACGGTGCTCGACGGTCCAATCGGCGGTCTTTTCGGCGGCTCCGATGGTGACGCGGCTAAAGGCGTCCTGCTTCAATTGATGGCGGGTTTCTGCGCGCACAACTATCCCTTCTGCTGGTAGGAATGACTGGACAAACTAATAGCTTAACAGGGGCAAAATGAGGCGTCAAAGAAGGGAGAGGTCTCCGATCAAGTTCACGAGGTAATCATCAAAGCAGTCGACGCCTCGGAACTGTGGATCTGCAGACGGGGAACGGACCAAGAGAGCTCAGAATTGTTAAAACCCTGCCGACCAACCTAACTGGCGACGAGATGCTGCACGTGGATGGGAAGCTTGGAAAGAGTTTCGACGCGCGTTCCGTACTTGCCCAATGTATTCTCGACGACGCAATAGTCGAAACCGGGGATCACGACATCGTTCCAACGATCGCCGATGCCGCGCAGAGCAACGTCGAGCATCGTGACGATGCGATCGCCCAGCGGATCGTGGCTGTCGAGAGTTATGGCGCCAAAGAACTCTTGGCATTCCGTATATCCCGAGTTGTGAGTTCCCGTATACGGTTTCTGAGCCGCGAGATCGACCTTCCGCCCGACGCGTTTGGAAATCTCATCGGATCTCTGTGCAAAGAAGTCGACCAGGGCCTGTTCCTGCACTCGGGCCGGCAGTTGCCGGCTGGCGACTTCGCGATAAGCTCTCTCCCCCACTTCGTAAGCTTTCTCCACGAGATCGAACCAATACTTTTGCTCGGGAGTAACTCTCTGCGAAGAGCCAGTGGCAATGACCGATCGGCGAATGCACGACGTCAAGCCATCCCGCTTCGGAGCAACTCCCAGATGAACCCAATCGCCTTCGTTGATGCGTCGATTGAGTGCCGGCCCGATCAAGGTTCGGTTCGCGGTGTTGGCGCCCACCATAATCTGGAAACCGTCGCGTTCGGACCCCAGCATGCGTCCGACCCATGCACCCCACGCTGCCACCTCGGTCTCAAGACGGCCCGGCCGAAGGACGCTAAGCATCGCGCCGAGCATGGCATCGGCGATGACGCAGGCGTCGGCGATCAGGCGCATCTCGATTTCGCTCTTTTCGTACTTCACCCGGAAGTAGAGTTCCTGCGCGTCGACAACTCCGTCTCGCCCATAAATTGTCTGCAGGTGTTCGACGAGGCCCGCGGGAATCACCTGGCGCGGCGTAAGTAATGCGATATGATCCACGTCTTTGCCCGCCGCTGCTTGAATGACATCTTCGAGACGCTCGGCCCGGATCGGGTATTTCTCGTCGGCCAATTGCAGCAGTTCGACTTTGTGAACGATCGCCCCAGCGCGGTCCGCGAGCTGCTCTGCCACATACCCGCCCTCCAGACCCGCGACAACGTGAAATCCGTTAGGGCCGATCACCCCCGCGACTTGCTCAATGGAGATATTCGTATTTCCGCCGAGGTAGGGAACATCTCCCGCATAGTGCTCGTCAGAAAAGACAAGACCAACGATGTGCCCGTGACTTTGCAAAGCGTCGTTGACGCGGCGAACGCGCGCCTGGAATTCTTCGCGAGGAGCTATGTATTCACGATCGATGGCAGGAGTATCCTGCACGACGCGCAGAACTCTCTCCAGATCCTGACGATGCGCATCGATTGGCATATGGGGCTCCATTATTGCCGTACCTCCACTGTCTGTCGGTTGACATTCCATCCATCGATATCGACTGTGGGGATCGAATTGTCGTTTTTCAGTGAGTGAAAAGAAGCAGTGACTTGGCGGGTTTCTCCAGGCAACAGAGAGACGTAGTTATCCTGCCATAACACCGGCAGAATCTCGTCGTCGCGTTCGCCTTCGCGGCTCACCCGCCGCTCCGAGGACCGATTTACTTTGAGGTGGACTGCAAATGCCAGGGCGGACGAAGAATTGTGAAGGGTAACAATCATGCTGCTCTTCTCGCCGTTCTTCCTGTACTGCGCGGTGGCATCCAGGTCGACTCGCGGCAGTTTATTCAGAGACGTATAGTCGGCGGAGGATTTCGTGGGAGTCCATGTCGAAATGTCATATTGACCACTGCTATCGAGTTCCTGCCGGCTCCAGTCGAGGGTCTCCTCACGAGTCGACAGCCAATAAAGGTTTTGGCTCTTGAGTTGTCCGTCAGACTCAAGGGCGAGCGTAATGAAATAAGTCGAACTCAGACCGGGCAAAACCGGTAGTGTGAAGACGCGAGTGCTGCTGTCGGGTCCGACGCCGATGTCGACTTGCTTCGAAAACTTCTCTGTCATATCAAGGTTGTAAACCTTGGCGGTCACTCTGAGATTTGCCAGCGGCTCGTAATACGAATTGACGACCACGATCGAACGGTCGTCGTACGAGTACTGGATGTGCAGCGGTTCACATGCTTTCTTCACGCCAAAATAGGATCCGCCAGGCCGCAGATACCAGTCGTACAGGTGCCAGATCATGCTGGGCCACGCATTGTTCAACATCCACTGAATGATTCCCGTGGAAGTGTACTTGTTGCGCCCGTACGCCTCCATCATGGCGCGGTGGGCTTCATATGCCTGGATCTGCGCCTTGAGCGCGAATTCCTCAACAGACTTCGATTGGCCGTAACGTTGATCGAGCGCTTCGGTGAACACGTTGAGCGTGTGCGACATTCCGCCACCGTGATATTGCCAGACGGAATCGATTGGCCACAGATGATCTGGCGGCAGCATTCTCCGCAGGCTTTCGACTGGAGGGATGGCCGGACCTGGGCTGGTTTCAGTGTTGAACCCGAATGCGCCGCCATGGCGCGTATCGACGTACCAGAATATCGGTGGAACGTATTCGTAAGGTCCGGTCATTTTCACGCCGCTGGGCCCGACGGTTGTCGTTCTCGCACCTGCCGAGGAGATCGATGGATTTGGCCACTCCAAGTCGCGCATGATTCCCAGGTACACCTTCTCCACTTCGCGCGGAGGAGCAAAGTCGCTGCCATACAAGAACGCGATGACCGAGGGATGCCTCTCGAGGCGGCGAATCTGATCGCGCATCGAATCTGCTGCGATGAGCCTGTTCTCCTTGTCCCAAGCCGGCCAGCTCTCCCATTGGTCACAGCAGCACCAGCCTGGCAGAACCATAATGCCCATCTGGTCGGCAAGGTCGAAGAAGTGATCATTCTCCAGCTTGCCTTCAAGTCGCACCGCGTTGAGATTTAGATCGCGGACGTATTCCAGTTCCTGTTGCTGTCTTTCGGGCGACGATCGCAGCAACATGTCAAAGCTGTACCCGGCTCCACGGATAAGGATGTTCTTGCCGTTGATCTGGAAAACTCTGTGACCCTTTTCGTCGATCGTCGATGTGACCTCGCGAATTCCGAAGCGGATGTGAGCGGAGTCGGCGAGTTGGCCCTGTACTTCTGCCGCTAGGTCGACTGGGTAGAGTTCCTGATTGCCAACTTGTGCTGGCCACCAAAGGCGTGGATGAGAGATTCTCAGTTGAGGATATTGGTCGGGCGTGAAGCGCACCGTCTTCGTTTCGAATGGCCCAAGGTGAACGGATTGCTCGAAGTTGAGATTTTCAATACGCCCTTTCAGGACGGCATCAAGCGGGCTTTGGCTAGCGTTGGTCAATTCTGAACGGACGGTGAGAGATGCTTCATCGGTCGCGGGCAGATTGAGTTTGGTCAAAACGGCCGGTGCTCTCAAAATCACCGGTCCCGTTGTGAAAACATGTACATCACGCCAGATTCCCATCTCCTTGTCGGGAGGCATGGGGGCCCAGTCAACGAGCGTAATCGCAAGAGCGTGCGGCTGGGGAGGAAACACCTCGACGGCGAGGGCATTGATTTCACCGGTTTTGGCTGCCGCCGTGGCATCGAGCTGAAACAGACGCCAGGTCCCTGCAATATTTTCGGAAGTGGCGATCTGCACGCCGTTCAACCAAATGTTCGCGCGATAGTTAATTCCATCGAAGCCTAGCCATATCACTTTTCCTTTGTAATCCGCGGGCAGCTTGAATTCCGTTCGATACCACCACGAGCTCCGGAACGGACTGTCCGGCGGCGGCATGATGTTTGAAAAATCCTCGAATATCGGGTACGTCGTACCGGGGATCGAGCGCAGGTTTATCCCGGTGTAAGGGTCGGCATAAACCTTGTCATCGACCAGCGCGCTCAGAACGGTGGCGGGAATTGTGGCTGGATACCAATCTGTTGACGGGAAGCCGACGGTTGAAATCGCGGCTCCATTGGCCTGCACGTTGGCCGAAGACTGGATGAACCAGTTCTCGCGAAGCGCAGTCACATGAGAATCGCTCGCTTCGGAACTGCCCGCGACGCCAGAAAAAAAGCAAATCAAACAGCTAATAACAACAAGGGGCCGAATCACGGTTCGCTCCTCAATGAACAAGGGACAAACTTCAGTTCCTCCAGCAGTTGCCCACTCAAGAACGGGCGATTATCTCACCTAAGAAGGTAATGTGACGCAATGAGGCGCGTTCCCTCCCATGGGCAAGGTTGTGCGCCACAAGTCGGACACCCCGGAATCGCGAGTCGAGAACGTCCCAGGATTTTGAGCTAGGCGACTTTGGTTCCATACGCAAGGCTGGCGTACCAATCGCCGCGGCCTTGTGGAGTCAGGTCCATAAAGTGCCAGATCGGATTAAGCAAATCGATGCCACGCTCCGGAATGTCGGTCGCCATCCAGGGATGGGCAGTGTAAGAGTGATGCACTGTGCCATCGGCGTCCCGGGTAAAAACGGAAATAGTCGAGTCCTGACGGCCTTCGCGATCCTCGCTTCCGAAATCGTACTTGAAAGAACTAGCTGCCGCGCTCAGCAGGCGCAATTTGTCCCAACCGCGCCCACGAGCATAAAGGCGCAGAGTTGGCAGATCGGCGGCAGCCACGACAGCGAAATCTAGATTCTGCGCGAGATGATGGGCGACGCCATTCGCGCCGTCGATCCATGCGGTGCACATGGGGCACGCTTTCGTCTGTCTTTTCCCAAACATGAAGTGATAGATCACGAGCGAACGGTTGGGCCCGGTGAAAAGCTCGCTAAGTGGGACGGTGCGCGCCGTCGCATCGCCCGCTTCGAGGTCGCGTGGTCCTTCTTCAAACTGATAGTTCTGAACAGGAGCGCCCTTAGGAAGATTGCGACGCATTTCGGCCACGCGCTCGCGCTGACGCATAAGCTCAATTTCGGCAACGCGAAGCTCTTCGCGCTTGGCCAGATATTCGGACGATTCGTTGGTCAGGTTGGTTTGCCGGAAGGTTCCATCCACGACTGTGTGCACCATGATGCTCGCCTCCGCGCAGCATTTTCTCATGGTAGGATTGGCTTGGCGTAGAGGACGCACCCGGTCCGCGGAAAGGGTAGAAGCCCACCTCCCAGAGAACTGTTTTCGCAACCTTCTTTCAGCCCGATGTGCGGACGGCGGGCGTTGCATTTTTGAAAGGAGGTCGCTATGTCGACTGATCAAAGGGCTGTGCAACGCAGTCTCCCCGAACACCCGAATCTCAGACATCTCAAGGACCAGGCCAAGGACCGGCTGAAAAGCGGGGCGGCAACGTCCATCGCCGATGCGCAGTTCCAGATTGCGCGACTGTACGGGTTTGCAAGCTGGACGAAGCTGAAAACTCACGTTGAATCGCTCGAAGAGATCGGTCAGCTCAAGCAAGCGATCGACACGAATGATGTTGTCCGCGTGAAGGATCTGTTGACGCGCAATCCAGCTTTGCACTCTGCTCCGCTCGGCTACGGCAAGGACGGGCCGCTCACCTGGGTAGCAGAATGCCGCGTGCCGTGGGAGCCGCCGAGCCCGGTGAGACTCGCGATCGCCGAATGGATGATCGACCATGGCTCGGATGTGCATCAGGGAGGCGACGGCCCACTCATGCGAGCCGCCCTGAATGGATACCGCATCCCGATGATGGAACTCCTCGTGGCGCACGGCGCCGATGTGAACGCACTGTGGCACGGGCATTTTCCCATTGTGTTCGCCCCCTGCGAGTCTATGGATCCCGCCGCGTTGGGATGGCTGCTCGACCACGGTGCAAATCCGAATTGTCGAAACCCGCACCAGAGTGTAATGGGAGATCCATTTCCCGGCACGGCACTCGACTATCTGATTTCGTCTTACGCACGTTCTGCGCAACGTTTGAGCGCCTGCATTGACGTTTTGATCAATTCGGGTGGCGAGACCAAGTATGACTCGCCGCCCGTGCTGCAACTGCTGCGCGGACGGCTGGATGAATTGGCAGATCGGATTGACGCGGACCCCGCATTACTGACCAAGCGCTTTTCCGAACTTGACTGTGGGATGACGGGGGGCCGCCGGCTCACTCTCGAGGGAGGGACATTGCTCCACGTGGCCGCGGAGTTCGGCATCCTCGACGCCGCCAAACTGCTCCTCGACCGCGGAGCTGATGTCAACGCCCGTTCATCGGTGAATAATTCGGGAGTCGGCGGGCAGACGCCTATCTTCCACGCTGCGACGCAGTTTAACGATGATGGCCTTCCCATCGTTCAGCTACTGACTGATCGCGGCGCAGACCTCACGCTTCGAGTGAAGCTACCCGGAGATTACGAACGGCCCGGCGAATTCGTCGAGTGCACTGTCCTTGGATATTCGCTGCTGTTTGGAGGCGATGTTAAAAGGAAAACAGTGGACCTGCTGAGAGAACTCGGCGCGGTCGAGTGAGGTAACTTTCGTTATCCACGAACTGGTCTGGCTACCAAAGCAAGCTTGTTCGCCATTTTGTGTCATCCTAGAATCTCTAGCGGGGATCCAAGCAAAAATAGAAAGATTGACCGACCTGCTGTGAGGAACTGCTCACGCTACGTCAATCGTCGCCGTCACCGTGATTTCGAACGTTTGGAGAGGCTCAAGCCAGGAGGCATCGTGATCGAGGAAAGAATCAATCAGTTCTTTGGTGATGCTGAATCGACTGGTTTTGGGAGCGGTTGGTGGAGCGGAATCCTGTCCGCATTCTTTGGGTCCCTTTCATTCGGTGCGGTCTTGTGCCTGCACTTTCCTCAGCTGCTTACCTCTCCGGAAATGCGCGCTTACTACCCGATGCACGTGATGCGCATCTCAATCGAGTGCCTGATCGTGGCGGCTGTGGTGTTCGGAATCATTTCTTCGATTGTGCGCAAGAAGAAAACTCTGGCATTCACGGGAATGCTGCTCGCGACCGCTGCAACGGCTCTGGGAGGATCTACGGTCCAGATCAGCCAGCCGCTGCGCGATGGACCCGCAATCGGCCTGGACTGGTTTTTGCTGGACATGCTCTTGATGGCAATTATCTACGTGCCGCTGGAGAGACTCTGGCCACAATATCCGGAACAGGGAACCTTCAGGAAGGAGTGGACGATCGACGTGATCTATTTCATGTCCACCCATCTGCCGATACAGATCTTGTCTTTTCTGGTTTTGTTGCCAGCAACTCAGGCTGTTAAGTATTTGGGAGTTCCGGCGCTTCAACATCTCATCGCCCGGCTGCCTTGGCTCCTGCAATTCTTCCTGGCGGTTGTGGTTGCGGACGTCGCGGAATATTTCATCCATTTGGCATTGCACAAGGTGCCGTTCCTCTGGCGCTTTCATTCGGTGCATCATTCGTCGAAGGCGCTGGATTGGATTGCGGGATCGCGTTCGCATTTTGTTGACGACACGCTTGTGCGCGGATTTATTCTTGCACCGCTGATGCTTGGATTTTCGCAGTCGATTCTGCTGGCGTACCTGATCTTCGTTACGCTTCACGCGACTTGGACGCACTGCAACTTTGGTCCGAATGCGAAATGGCTGGAAGAGTTTTTGGTGATGCCGCGATATCACCACTGGCACCACACTTCGCAAAAAGAAGGCATCGATAAGAACTTTGCCATCCACTTTCCCTGGATCGATAGGATCTTTGGGACTTATTTCTATCCTGCCCACTGGCCGGAACGCTATGGTTTGGACGGAGAAGAACTTGCGCCCGGCTTTCTCGGACAGACAATTGCGCCTTTTACGCTCCACAACAAGAGCCGCCTAAAAATCTAGCGCGGTGAGTGGAACGTCGTTCGGTACGATGCCGCCTCGTGTCGTAGCTTTGACCAAACCAAGAGATTTCATCACCTTCACAGTTAGGAATCCAAAGTCGTACTCGGATTCGTGGTGGCTTAGCCGCAACAGTGTTGGATAGTGATGGTGATTGTTCTGCAGGCACGCACTGAAGGTTGCCGTGACCGGCAACCATTCGCCAATATTCATCGCGTTGTCGTGCTCATCGTTGTACCGGCGGTATCCAAATGATCGAGTGTGGGTCCAATAGTTCTGGATCATATTGACCCACACCGCAAAGATCCGCGTACCCACCCACATTACGAGAGTGAACTTCAGCGACCCGACCAACTTCCACAACAGATAAAAGTTTAAGGATTGCACAACAACGGCAAAAATCGGACTGGCGACGAACCGCATCGATGGAGATTTCAGGATGTCGTCGCCTGCAAGCTCTTCAACGCACCGATAGGGCTTTGCGCAGAGATACATGGTTCGCCAAAAACCGTCGCCATCGAGTTTGTTGGGATCGCCATCGTGGTCAGAATTCTTGTGATGCAAGCGATGACGATTCACCCATGTAATCGGGTTGACGTAGAGTCCGATGGTGTTGTTCAAGATAGCGACGAATTTTATAAACCACTCTTTGTAGTCGAGGGAACGATGCGCAATCCCGAGGTGAAGAATGTCGGCCAGATACAGCCCACAGAGAAACCAGCAAAAGACAAGATAGGCTGTGCCGATGAACAGACCAGCCCACGGTCCCAGGTGAGCAGGAGCGGAGTACATGCAAGCCAGCATGTAGAAGACGATGACCAGATAGCCTATGGCGCTGTAACTTTTCAAAGCGACCCCCAGAAGTGGGGATGATTCAAGCAAAAAGCCGAGATCGTTTCAAGTAACAAATTAGAGAAGCCTGCCATTTCTCCCCGGGGCGGTCGCGGAACCTCGCGGGCAAAGTAGTTGACGATCTACCTCCTGTGAGGTAGATTGACTGCCACCATGGGAAAGAAGCAATCCGCAGATCGAATCGAACTGGTGTTTGGTTCGCTCGACATGTTGATTCTTCGTACGTTGCGTTGGGGAGCGACTCACGGGCACGGCATCGCGAAGTCCATTGAGCGCATGTCGGAAGAAACTCTCAAGGTGGAACATGGGTCTCTTTATCCTGCGCTGCAGCGTTTACAGCAGGAGGGATGGATCACTGCAGAGTGGGGCGTATCGGAGAACAATCAGCGCGCCAAGTATTACCGCCTTACCGCGCTGGGACGAAGACAGTTGGTTGCGGAAACTTCGCGCTGGGAACGATTCGTAAAAGCAGTCAGCGGTGTTTTGCGCCCGGCAGAATCCGGGGAGGGGCAATGAGCTGGCGGCAGAATCTCTCTAAATTCGTTGCGCTATTTCGTCGGCCGAAAGCGACGGACGAACTCGAGGAAGAGATTCGCGCCCACCTTCAAATGGAGCAGCAGGAGAACGTCGAAGCCGGAATGTCTCCGGAGGAAGCCCGGTATGCGGCTTTGCGCAAGTTTGGGAACGTAGCTTTGACGCAGCAAAGAAGCCGGGAGATGTGGGGGTGGAACGGAGTGGAGACGCTACGGCAGGACCTCCGCTTCGGACTTCGCCAGCTTCTGCGCAGTCCGGGCTTCACCATCGTAGCCGTGCTGACACTCGCGTTGGGCATCGGCGCGAATACGGCGATCTTCCAATTGCTCGATGCGGTCCGCTTGAGAAGCCTGCCGGTGACGAATCCCGGTGAACTGACGATCGTGCACCTTGCGGAGCGGCCCGGCAAAAGGGGCAGCCAGAACACGGATTATCCCGCGCTCAACAACCCTCTCTGGGAATATATCCGCGATCACCAGCGAGTTTTTTCCGCGGTGCTGGCGTGGAGTCCCACCGGGCTGGGAATTACAGAGGGCGATCACGAGCGGGTCGTGCAAGGAATGTGGGTGAGTGGCAACTTTTTCCAGGTTCTTGGAGTGCAGCCGGCGATGGGACGATTGTTCACTGCCGAGGATGACCGGCTGGAGTGCGGCGCTTCAGGCGCGGTGGTGAGCTATGCGTTCTGGCAGAGCCAACTGCAGAGCGATCCACATGCGATTGGCCGAACCCTGATGATTGGGCGACATCCAGTCCCGATTTTAGGCGTAACACGTGCGGGATTTACCGGTCCGGAGATTGGCCGCTCTTTCGAAGTGGCGGTTCCGATCTGCTCGCAGTCTGCGTATTGGACCGATGGGAATTGGCTGGACTCAAGCACAGACTGGTGGCTGACCGTGATGGGTCGCCTGAAACCGGGGAACTCCTTATCACTGGCGAATGCGGGTCTCAAGGCTTTTTCGCCCGCCGCCTTTGAAGCCAGCTTGCGCAAGGATTATCCGACCGAGAACGTACGCGATTATCTTCATTTCGAACTGGTTTCAGATTCCGCGCCGGAGGGTGTTTCGTGGCTGCGTAATGAGTATGAGACTCCGCTTTGGATGCTATTGGGACTTGCGGGTGTGGTGCTGCTGATCGCGTGCGCGAACCTTGCCAACCTGATGCTTGCGCGCGGCAGCGCCCGCGTGCAGGAGCTTGCAGTGCGTCTGTCGCTCGGCGCAACAAAACGCCGTCTGATCTGCCAGCTTTTATGGGAGACGTTCCCCTTGATTCTGTGTGGCGGAGGGGCTGGCCTGCTGCTTGCGGGAACGCTTGGCAATTCGCTCATAGCCTTGTTGAGCACAGAAGGCGATTCTTTATTCGTGAACCTGCATCCCGACTGGCGTGTTTTGGGATTCACGGCTTTGCTGGCGGCGCTCACGGCATTGCTCTTCGGGTTAGTTCCGGCGTTTCGGGCAAGCAGACTCAGCCCGAGCGAGGCCATGAACGCAGGCTCGCCGAGAGCAGGAGGCACACACGAGAGCAACAAACTGCGGCGCATGCTCGTGATCACGCAAGTTGCCTTGTCGCTGGTGCTGGTGACCGGCGCAGTGTTGTTTGCACAAACGTTCGCCAACCTGAAGACAGTAGAAACAGGTTTTCGCGAGGACAACATCGTAATCGCGTGGCTTGATCTATCTCAGCTTCGTCTCCCGGTTGCTCGCCGTCAAATGGCCAGGAAAGAGATACTCGATCTTGTTCGTAGCGTCCCTGGTGTGGAGACTGCGTCGGAAGCGGGAATTGTTCCACTGGGTGGCAGCAGCACCGATAATCGAGTCTGGGCAGCCGGAGGAGATCGAAAATCGGGATTTGATCCGAACTTCGATCCCATCGGTGAAGGCTATTTCAAAACACTCGGTATCACATTTGTCGCGGGACGGGACTTCGGCGAACGGGATACGGTCAGCTCTCCCAAAGTCGCGATCGTCAATGAGGAGTTTGCGCGGCAGTTAGGAATGGGTGCGAACCCAGTCGGCATGCGGATTCGCCGTGAAGCCACGCCGCATGAGCCGGAAACGGAGTACGAAATTGTCGGACTCGTGAAGAACTCCAAGTACAAGGCTCTCCGTGAAAAATTCAGGCCGATTGTTTACGTGTGCCTGGCGCAGGATCCGACTCCCGGTCCCGAGGAACAGATCGTTATCGAGTCTTCGCTGTCGTTACCTGTCCTGACTTCGAGGATGAGGAAGGCCGTTGCGGGAAGAAGTCCCGATATCCACGTGGACTTCAAAGTCTTCAAAACACAAATTCAGGAAACCCTACTCCCTGAGAGGTTGATGGCCGCACTCTCGGGTTTCTTTGGGATTCTGGCCGCTCTGCTGACGGCCGTCGGCCTTTATGGCGTGATTTCATTCCTGGTCGCACGGCGGACTCACGAAATTGGAATTCGCATGGCCCTTGGCGCAGGGAAAAGACAGGTCCTTTCGTCCGTATTGCGCGAGACTCTATTGCTCGCTGGACTTGGGATCGGGACTGGCCTGCCGGTCACGTTCATCGTTGCGCGATTACTCGCCAGCATGCTCTTCGGAATCAGTCCGAGCGATCCCGGAGCCGTGACATTCGCTGCCTTTGCGCTGTGCGGAGTCAGCCTTGCGGCAGCGTATATCCCGGCACGCCGCGCGGCCAAGGTGGATCCGATGGTGGCACTACGCTATGAATGAGTTTTGCGCAGAAATGAAATCCACACTACTCTCCTGACCGCATTGGGCCCCCGCCCGTTGGCACCATCGTTGAGCGCTCAATTCTCTCCATTTGCGATACATTCAAACCAAAGGACTCATAAGGGGCGGATTCATGAATCGGTCGCGGAAAGTGATTGTCTTGGTCCTGCTATTGGTGCTCGCTGCCACGTTGTCGGGGGCATTCTTGACGCGCGGTGTCATGGCGTACCTTCCATTCCTCCAACCGAGAAAAGGAAACTGGACGGGAGCGTATGTACCGCTTGGCATTGTCGATCAGAGGCCATGGCAGACGGCGGCAACACTAGCCGCAATGGCGCAGTCGGCGGAGGAGAAGAAACTCGCGCGGGACGCGGAGCGTCTTGCGGATCACGAGGTCGACCAAGCCTTCTCGCAATCGCTAAGGCAGGCGAGCCTTGCGACCCCAAAGCTCAGCGCAAAAGGATTGGCTTTGCAGCAGAGGGTCAGCGATCTTCAGCAGACCATCAAGGCCGACGAGGCACGAATTGCATCCCTCAGTTCCGGCGGGGGTACGAAGGCTGCAGACGCGGCTCCCGGCGGGAGCGATCTGGATATTGCGAAGGCGCAACTCGAGCTCGATCAAGCAGAGTTGGCGGATTCCGTGGAGGACCTTGCCCGCGAAAGCGGAGATCAGAGAATCAAGCTGCAGCAAGAACTGGCAGCACGTCAAGCCGCGATGAAACGGTACCAGGAGAATGCGCCGAGGGACGATGGACAAACCGCAGTCGCTTCCGCGGAACAGTACACGACATTTGCCCAGCAGCTATCGACGTGGCGTTCGTTGCGCAGCCGCAATGAGCTCATTCGCCAGGCTCAACAACTGGCTAAAGCGGACGCGGCCGCGCTCACCGACGACGAGCAAAGGTTGAAGACGGAAGCCGCCGCTATCGCGAGCAAGCCGGTCGGAGAGTCGGCTGCGGAACGAATCGAGCGGCTGCAACGGATCGGCGCTCAGCAAAACATCATCAGTATTCTCAGTGACCGATTGGGAGCGCAGCAGGAACTGGCCGCCCTTTACGGTCGATGGGGAGCCCAGGTCGAGTTACAGCAGAAGATCGCAATTCACCTGATCTTGCAGTCCGTGGCATTCATAGCGTTGGTCTGCATACTGGTCATCCTGGCAGGTTGGGGTCTGCAGGTTGGGCTGGAACGAGTGGTTCACGATTCTCGCCAGAAGCAGACACTGAAGACCGTTCTGAACCTCGGAACGCAACTGGTCGGACTGCTCCTGATTCTGCTGATCATTTTTGGCGTGCCGCGTCAGATGCCGACGATCTTGGGACTGGTGACGGCAGGACTGACCGTAGTCTTCCAGGATTTTATCCTGGCATTCTGTGGCTGGTTTGTTCTGATGGGGCCCAACGGAGTGAGGGTACGAGATTGGGTGGAGATTGATGGCGTTGGCGGCGAAGTCGTGCAACTCGGCCTGTTCCGCACCTGGCTCCTGGAGACGGGAAACTGGACTGCCCACGGGCACCCGACCGGAAGAAGAGTCGCCTTTCTGAACGGCTACGCTATCCGCGGCAAGTACTTCAATTTTTCGACTGTAGGACAGTGGATGTGGGATGAGATCAAGGTGAACGTTCCGCCAGGAATCAGTGTTCATCCACTGCTGAAGTCCATTTACGAAATCACGGTGAAGACCACGGAATCGGATGCCAAGATGGCCGAATCAGAATGGAAGAGAGTGACCCACGAAGAAGGCGCGCCTTACTTCAGCGCGATGCCGTCAGTGAATCTGAGGCCGGCGGGCGCAGGAGTAGACATCGTCATTCGCTACATCACGCGCGCAGGAGTGCGGCTGGAAACCCGGAATCACCTCTTCGAAATGATCGTTGATCTGATGCAGGGTGGGCCGAAGGAAGATGGAAATCTTGCGTCGGTAGCGTCGAAACCCGGACTCAAGGCATAACTGGCATGATGTCCGGCAGGAGTCAAGTTCGATGGTGACCGAGTGATCTCAAAGCAAGAAATCGAGCTAATCCGCGCCGGGACTGAGCACGAGCCGATCGTTGCCAACCTGTTGCAGTTGTACGCGCACGACTTCAGTGAGTTTCACGATGTACTTCTCGGGACCGATGGAAGATTTGTGTACAAGGACCTACCGCTTTATTTCCGAGAGCCCACGCGGAATGCCTTCTTAGTCAAGCACGAAGGAAAATGGGCAGGATTCGTTTTAGTCCAAAGAGGGTCACAAATCTCCGATGACGCGGGTGTGTGGGACATGACGGAATTCTTTGTGCTTCGCGCGTACCGGAGGCGCAGAATTGGAACCGAAATCGCACATGAAGTGTGGAGGAACTTTCCGGGGAAGTGGGAGGTTCGCGTGATGGAAGCGAACCTCCCGGCAAAGCAATTCTGGAAGCGCGCCCTCAAGCGATACACGGGTGCTGAGATCGCGTCTGTCCGCCTCGAAAAAGACGGCAGCTTCTGGCAGGTGTTTTCCTTCTATTCGAGTGCTTCGCGTTAAGCCGGAACGGGCTGCCTTACCCTCAATTTGCAGGGTGCAGAATCGCATCCACACGTGTCAGCAATACCTCGGTCGTAAAGGGCTTTTCCAGATAAGTCGCTTCCGGGTCCAGTCCGCCGCGTTGCAGCAAGACATCGCCAGGGTGGCCGGAGATGAATAGAGCTTTGATTCTTGGATGTGCCTCCTGCGCGCGGTTCACAAGTTCCGCGCCGTTCTGGCCCGGCATGATCACGTCTGTAATAAGTAGATCGACGTTCTGCCCGTCCGAATGCAGCAATGTCATCGCGTGCTCTGCATCGTTGGCATCCAGGACGCGATAGCCTCCACCCTGGAGCATGGCAACAGCGAGTTCCCGCAACGACTGGTTGTCTTCGACGATCAGGATTGTTTCCGAACCACGTGGCAGCGTGCGGGGCTGGTTGCTCGAGAAGGAATCGAGATCCGGCTCCATGAGTTTCGGAAAGAAAATCTGAAAGGTTGTTCCTTTCCCCGGTTCGCTGTCAACCGCGATGTATCCGCCGCTTTGCTTTACGATTCCATAGACCGTCGAAAGGCCCAGGCCGGTGCCTTTCCCTAATTCCTTGGTCGTGAAGAAAGGCTCGAATATTTTGGATTTGACGGTCTCATTCATTCCACAGCCTGTGTCGCTGACGGACAGAGAGATGTAATCGCCGGGGCGGCAACCCGGGTGTCCAGCGGCGTAGTCCGACTCTAGTTTTGCCTCGGCAGTCCGGATTTCGATCTTTCCTCCATTGGGCATTGCATCGCGGGCGTTCACTACCAGGTTCATGAGGATCTGGTCGATTTGCGACGGATCGGCCTTGATGTATCCCAGCTGGTTGTGATGCACAAACGCGATTTCAATGTCCTCGCTCACCAGCCGGAGCAGCATCTTGGTAGTGTTCTGGATGACGGTATCGAGATCCAGGACCTTCGGGAATACGACTTGTCGCCGGCCGAAGGCCAGCAATTGCCGGGTCAGAGATGCCGCGCGATCGGACGCCTTCTTAATCTGTTGAAGGTTTCGGTGTACCTGGCTGTCATTTGCGACGCTGGCGAGGGAAAGATCCGAATAACCCATGATGATTCCAAGCAGATTGTTGAAATCGTGGGCGACGCCTCCGGCCAAGTTGCCAACGGCTTCCATCTTTTGCGCTTGTTGAAGCTGCCGGTGCAACTGATGCTGCTCAGTGATGTCCTCGGTGAAGATGATGATGCCGCCGGTGTTGGTCCCGGAGTCACCCCAGGGGCGAATCGCCCATCGCAGCTTGTGTTCTCTGTTGTTCAGATCAACGAACGAATCGTTGTCTTTCGCCACGGTTTCACCCGCAAGCCCCCTGCGGTGTGCATCTTTCCACCTCTCCGGGAGATTCGGGAACACTTCGTAGTGAGACTTTCCAATGATCTCGGAACGATTCAGCCCGTGTTCGCGACACCACCTGGCGCTTGCCTCGATGTATCGCATATTGCGGTCGAACATCGCAAGGCCGGCGGGCACTTCGTCGATGAAGGTTCGGAGGAGTCCGGCCTGTTTGTGTAGTTCGATTTCGCGTTGCGCCAGCGTTTCAGTGCGTTCGCCCACCAGACATTCGAGATTCTGATTCGCTCGCTGCAACTTGACGAGAATCAGGTAGATGAGGATTCCGCATATCGCGACATAGATCATTCCCTTCGCCAGGCTCAGCGCGGGAATCAGCTCCGAATTTACATGGAGCCAGTCCATGGATTTGTCGGTGAAGAAGATCCAGGCGGCTGAGGCGCCACCATAGATACTGGCGATAACAAGCGGACTTTTGGACAACGGGCGAATGACATTGATGCCCATATCGCAACTCGTTCTTCAACAATCCAACGGGGTCTTGCCGATTGGAACATAACGAAGCCCGCGGTAATAACGACTGACCGACGTCACATTCGAACGTGATCTTAATCACAATTCTTGGAGATTCAGCGAGGCGGATTATCCATCTCTCAGGCGGTGGCGATCCTTCACCAAGTCCGCAAAGATCAGTATTAGCACCCGGTTGACGCTTATCGCTCACAGAAGATCGTGTGGACGAGATTGGGAATGTTCAGTGTGATTGAAAGCACAAATGATTGTGATTTAAATCACATTTGCGCAATTCGCCTTCGCAGAGACTCGCCTAATCCAGTTTTTTGGATTGCGACTTTGAGGGAAGGATCTCCAACCCGAGCGGTCAGGATCGTTGTCCAGCACACCAAGATTGAGAAGGGCTGGACGTACCGCTTAGTCGTTTACGAGGATGGGCTCACCCACCGCCCGGTCGACTGTCAGACGTTGGGCGAACTGGTCGAAGTGATTCGTCGAGTAGAGCCGAATTTTTCGGAAGACAGCCTCGCCATTCAGAGCGACGCCGATCGTTCCTATGTGGCTTTCAGCGCAGACTGGAAGTTGAGCGACGACCAGGTCTCCCGATTCGGCCTGAATCGCTCGGACTAGTTGTCGCGGGCCAGAAACTCCTGGGATCCTTCCTTCTTAACAGCTGTGTGATGTTCTGTTGCAAGCGGAAACCGTCGGATCACGACCTTTCTGAGCGGTGACAACTAACTTCCTCACACTGACTGCTTTCAAAATCCTGACCCCTTCTGCTACTCTGCGTTTTCCCTTCTGGAGGAATCAACCAACAATGCCTACGAAGAAGCAGTCAATGGCGATGATCGCCATTCTGTTCTGTTTCGCGCTCTCGCTCTGCGCAGCGGACAAAAAGTCCAAAGAGAGCAAGCCGGACGATTCGTCGAAGCCGTCGTACGAATTGCCGCAGCCCGCAACGGAGAATCTCGACTACACGATGTACCAGCGCATTCGCGACGAAGGGCTCTCGCATTCGCATGTGATGGACTACGCCTCAGGCTTGATGGACGGAATCGGTCCGCGCCTGACGGGGTCGCCGAATCTGAAGAAGGCCAACGAGTGGACACGCGACCAGTTCACCGCCATGGGATGCAAAAACGCGCATCTGGAAGATTGGGGCGAGTTCGGCATGGGCTGGAGGCAGCTGAATACGTGGGTGCGGATGTCGGCGCCGGATACAGCTGTATTCATCGCACAAGCGTTGCCGTGGTCGCCGTCGAGCCACGGTGCCGTGAGCGGAAGCGCGGTTTGGATGGACGCCAAGGACGAGAAAGATCTCGACAAGTTCAAGGGCAAACTGTCGGGCAAGGTCGTCTTCTTCGGTCCGATGCGCGATGTGAAGCCCGTGGACAAGCCCCTCTTCAAGCGCAACGACGATTCGGATCTGAAGAAGATCGAGGAATATCCGGTGCGTGTTGGAGAGCGCGGAGATTTCTTCGCCGACTTTATCAAGCGCCTCGAGTTCCGCGAGAAGGTTGGGAAGTTCCTTGCGGATGAACATGCCGCTGGAGTCGTTGTTCCGAGCCGCGATGGACGAGACGGTGGTGGCTCGGGCGGAACGATCTTCGACGACGGCGGATCGGGCATGGGCTGGTTCACCTATCAGC
>Ga0335078_10002733_pt1 | contig 26628 bp, 23 predicted proteins | sample Lox_Sample_32_FD_206711 | JGI IMG/M metagenome (GOLD analysis project Ga0335078, IMG submission 206711) | Soil microbial communities from Loxahatchee National Wildlife Refuge, Florida, United States - Lox_Sample_3.2 | ecosystem: Environmental > Terrestrial > Soil > Wetlands | place: USA... | reverse complement strand
AAACAAAGAGAAGAAAATAATTTTGGTAAAATATTCTGCCGTGGAGAAGAAGAATTGAACGAACACGAAGAATATCTGCAGGAGCAAAACGAGCTCACGAAAAGAAGGCTTGAGGAACTCGAAGCGCTAAAGAAGGAAAAAGTAAATCCATACAATTATAGTTTCGAGGTCGACAATTATTCTGTCGACATCTTAAAGTCGTTCAAGGACGATTCTCCTCCGGTCGATGTCGCTATCGCCGGTCGCATAATGTCGCTACGAAGGATGGGGAAGGCATCATTCTGCCATTTGCAGGACTCTAAGGGGAAAATTCAGATTTATCTCAAGCGAGACGATCTCGGCGAGTCCTACGATAGATTCAAGCTGCTGGACATTGGAGATATTATTGGAGTAAAAGGGTTTGTTTTCAGAACAAGAACCGGTGAAGTCAGCGTGCACGCAAAATCTCTTGAGCTTCTAACCAAATCCATCCGCCCTCTCCCGATTGTGAAGGAAAAGGTGGACGAGCACGGCAACAAAACCACTTACGACCCGTTCTCGGATAAGGAGCTTCGATATAGACAGCGGTACGTCGATCTCGTCGTTAATCCGGAGGTGCGGGAAGTATTTGCAAAGCGGGCAAGAATCATAAGTTCCGTCAGAAAATTCCTCGACGACAAAGGTTACCTCGAAGTTGAGACCCCGATTCTTCAGCCTCTGTATGGTGGAGCGGCCGCGCGTCCGTTCACAACTCATCATAATGCACTTGACATCGATTTGTTCCTGAGAATTTCCGACGAGCTCTATCTAAAGCGGTTGATCGTTGGAGGATTTGAAGGCGTTTATGAAATCGGTAAAGACTTTCGCAACGAAGGAATGGATAAATCGCATAATCCCGAATTTACGATGCTGGAATTGTACGTCTCCTACAGAGACTACACTTGGATGATGGAGCTGGTGGAACAGCTATTCAATTTTGTCTGCAACGATGCAGGCGGAAATTCGAAGCTAAAGGCCGGAAATAATGAGATCGACTTCGCTCCGCCGTGGAAAAGGATCACTATGCTCGATTCGATCCGCGAGTTTACCGGCGAAGATTTGACCGGCAGATCCGAAGGCGAGTTAGCCGGTACGGCGAAGAAACTTCGTGTCGAAGTCGGAGCGTCGATGGGCCCGGGCAAAATCATAGATGCGATCTTCTCGGAGCTCGTGGAGCCTAAATTAATTCAGCCGACTTTCATAACCGATTATCCTGTCGAAATGTCTCCTCTTGCAAAACGCCATCGCTCAAAGGAAGGATTGGTCGAAAGATTCGAGCTGATATGCAACGGGCAAGAATTGGCAAATGCTTTCAGCGAGCTTAACGACCCGATCGATCAGCGTTCTCGTTTTGAAGATCAGGCGAACCTTCGCGCTCGCGGAGACGATGAGGCAATGGTGATCGACGAAGATTTCCTGCGTGCCCTCGAATACGGGATGCCGCCTACGGCAGGTCTCGGTATCGGCATTGATAGACTGGCCATGATCCTGACGAATCAAGATTCTATTCGAGATGTGATATTCTTTCCGCAGATGAAGCCGGAAAAATGAGTTTAGCTGCAGAGGCATCAGGACACGGACTCCCTTTGAATAGTTCTGATCTTTCCTTGACCGCTCTGATTTTTTTCGGCGAAAACGCCATGAGTGCCGACGAATGAAGAAGATCAACCTGGTATTAGGCATTCACAATCACCAGCCGATCGGGAATTTCGATCATGTCATCGAAGATGCTTATAAAAAATCATACAAGCCATTTCTCGACGTTCTGAGAAAATTTCCCGAAATAAAAATCTCGCAACACTATACCGGGTACTTATTCGAGTGGTTGAAGAGAAGTCATCCTGAATTTTTCTCCGAGCTGAAATCATTCATAAGAACAGGGCAAGTGCATCTGATGACCGGTGGATTTTACGAGCCGATCCTGGCGGTCATTCCCGACGAAGATAAGCTCGGACAAATCAGAAAACTGAGCGATTATATATCAGAGAATTTCGGATTCAAGCCGACCGGGATGTGGCTTGCCGAGCGTGTGTGGGAGCAGCACATTGTAAAACCGATCGCCGAGTGCGGCGTGACTTCGGTTGTCATCGACGACACGCATTTTAAATATGTCGGATTGAAGGATGAGGATTTGCTCGGTTATTATGTCACGGAGGAACAGGGGAAGGCGGTGAGTATTTTCCCGATCAGTAAATTGCTTCGCTATTCGATCCCCTTTCAAGCCGTAGAGAAGACGATCGAGTACCTGCGTTCGCTCGCAAGCGAAGATGGCACACGAGTGGCAATTTACGCCGATGACGGAGAGAAGTTCGGAATCTGGCCGAACACTTATAAGCACGTCTATGAAGATGGATGGCTTGAAGAATTTTTCTCCGCACTCAAGGAGAATTCCGATTGGATAAGCATTCTGCATTTTTCCGAAGTACTGGAGAAAATGAAGCCGATCGGACGGGTTTATCTTCAAAATGCTTCCTACTCTGAGATGCTTCATTGGGCATTATGGCCTGAAGCGTTCTTGAAGTACGAAGAATTTGAAAACAAACTGAAAAGCGCGAAACTTTTCGATGCCTACGAAGATTTTGTTCGGGGAGGCTACTGGAGGAATTTTCTCGCAAAATACCCTGAATCGAACAACATCCACAAAAAAATGATCAGGCTTTCCGAACGTGCTCATAACCTGGAGCGCAAGGGAGTCAAAGTTGACCGGATCTTAGACAAGGTGTGGGCGGCACAATGCAATGATCCATACTGGCACGGAATATTCGGCGGACTGTATCTGCCAAATCTACGCTACCCTGTTTATAAAAGTCTAATTCAAGCTGAGTCCGAACTCGATAAGTTGGAGCACAAAAACAAGCTTGCGGTTGCTCATGAAGACTTTGACAGGGACGGCTCGGAGGAAATCCTGGTCGAGTCAAACATTCTCGATGCTTATTTCAAGCCGGGGGAGGGCGGCGTTCTCTTTGAGCTGGACTATAAACCGATTCCTTTCAACATACTCGATATTCTCAGCAGGCGGCCTGAAGGCTACCATGAGAAACTCAGAAACTCGGCAAAACCCAGATCGGACGGTGGCGGCGTTCAGAGCATCCATGATATGGTTGTGTCAAAAGAATCCGGGCTTGAGAAGCTCTTGAACTATGATTGGTATCGTCATGGGTCATTCATCGACCATTTTATCGGCGACACAACGTTGCCGGAATTTGCTGCGGCAAAATATCCGGAGATCGGCGACTTTGTGCTTGGCCGATACGAGAAGAAAATTCTGCATAGCGGCGAGAAAGTGGCCTTGAAATTTTCAAGGGAGGGCCGAGTAAATAGGATCACGCCGGTAAAGGTTATAAAAACTTTCGAGATTGTCGCCGGCGCCGGAAGCCTGATCTGCAATTACAAGATTCGGAATATGACCGGCGCAGGCAAATCTCTTCCGGAAAATTTTCAGCCTCTTGCCGTCGATTTTGGAGTGGAGTTTTGTTTCGGTTTGATGGCCGGCGATGCTCCAGATAGATACTACTTGATTAATAATGTCAAGCCTGCCGATCCTCATCTCAAAAGCACGGGATCGACGGAGGGGGTTACATCCGTATCTCTGTTTGATGAATGGCAAGGTCTACGAGTGGGAGTGGAGGTAGACAAACCGCTAACACTCTGGCGATTTCCGATTGAAACGGTTTCTCTATCCGAGTCGGGATTTGAAAGATTATATCAATGCTCGGTTATTTTCTTGCATTCAAGGATACGGATTGAGAAAGAGTATTCGGTCGGGTTCAAACTGTCGATTGAGAAATTGAAATAAGAAGCTCATAGTACTCACGCATTGTTCTCGAGGAATCCAATCAAACGCTTCCGATCGGTGAGCCACGCACAATCGACGCGTTCCTTGTTGTACATCGATGGAAAGCATATATTTAACAGGTTGATAGTAGGCGAAGTAACGATTCTTGTGAACGTTGGAGAAGCTGGTAGAAGAATAATCTGTCACTATGCATCTTAATTTTCGTAGAGGAAAAATAGATGAAGCTGTTTAAGAGCAAACTGTCCGCATCCGTCGGAATTCTGTTGATGGTTGTCGGCGTCTTGATTGGAACGCAGATACAAAGCGTCTTCAGCGGCGATAACATCTACGAGCAGTTGGAGAAATTTAAGGATGTCCTCAGTCTTGCGGATAAATATTATGTCGATAATATCGACACGCAAAAACTTGTCGATGCAGCGATAAACGGGTTACTTGGCCAGCTTGATCCACATTCGGTTTATATTCCTGCAAAGGAAGTCCAGCAGATCTCTGAAGACTTTCATGGCTCCTTTGACGGGATCGGGATAGAATTTGACGTAGTGGACGACACGCTTCTCGTGGTTTCACCGATAGCAGGTGGACCTAGTGAGCTTGTCGGGTTGCAAGCGGGCGACAAGATAGTTGCTATCGATGGCAAGTCCGCCATCGGAATTACGCGTGACGACGTGATGAAGAAGCTCCGCGGTCCGAAAGGAACGAAGGTGAATGTGACCGTTGTGCGCGACGGAGTGGACAAGCCGCTGCAGTTTGAAATAATTCGCGACAAGATTCCTCTATATTCGGTAACTGCTTCTTTCATGTTAAGTGATGAAGTCGGATATGTTTATCTTAACAGGTTTGCAGAAACCACGGCAAAGGAGCTTGAAGAGGCGCTTGTGAAATTGAAATCGGAAGGCATGAAAGAGCTGATCCTCGATCTGAGGGAAAATCCGGGCGGATTGTTGAATCAGGCCGTAGACGTTGCCAGTGAATTTATTCCGCAGGGAAAGACCATAGTGTACACGAAAGGTCGCATACCGGAAGCGAACGAATATTTTACGTCAAATGGTGGAAACTACACGAGGATGCCTTTGATTGTCTTGGTAAACAGCGGCACAGCTTCAGCAAGCGAGATAGTCTCCGGTGCGGTACAGGATCTTGATCGCGGGTTGATAGTCGGCGAGACGACCTTTGGAAAAGGGTTGGTTCAACGGCAATTCGATCTGAATGATGGATCGGCCGTGCGAATTACGATTGCTCGCTATTATACACCGAGCGGTCGTCTTATTCAGCGCCCTTACGGTTCTGACAGAAGCAAATATTTCATGGAAGCTTACGTCGCTGACACATCGGAAAAAACAGGTTCAAACATAACTCATACTATCGAGAGTGACTCTGCACGCCCCGAGTTTAAGACTGCATCGGGCAGAACGGTGTTCGGAGGCGGCGGAATAACTCCGGATTATATAATCAAGATGGCGGAAGTCCCATCGTTCGTTTATCAATTCCAGGTCAAACGAATATTCTTGGAGTACGTCGACAGCCATTATGCTCAAAGGCAAGATGAGCTGCAAGAGAAATACAAAAGCTCGAGAGATTTCAACGAGAAATTTCAGGTGACGGACGAGGCTCTCTCGGAGATATTCGACCAGGCGAAAAAAGCGGGCATAAAGATCAGTCGAGAGGAATACAATGGGAGCAAAAAATATATTGCGATGCTTACAAAGGCACAAATAGCCCGCAATGTGTGGGGGAACGAGGGATGGTACAGGGTCGTTCTGAATTTCGATAATCAGCTTCAAAAAGCGATGACGCTCTTCCCCGAAGCGAAAGAGATTGCCGGCATCGACTGAATAATCTCTTCCACTCGCCTGAATTCATTTTATATTTAGTGTTCACCGAGGCATTGAGAACAAATTTTAAATGAGAAAAGAATTGGGCATCGAGATCAAGAGTCGAGTTGGAAAGAAGATTAAATATGTTTTACTCTGTCTATCGGTAATACCGATTTTCCTGCTGTCGCTGAGAGCCGTGTATGCAGTTTCAATTTTTGATAGCTTGAAGCAAGAAATGCGTGCGTCGGGTTGGCTCAGCGATGGAAATGATTCTCTGATGCAAGTCAAGGAAGAGCTTACTTATGAGGCAAGTTATCTACTCTTCAACATTGGCGCCGTAAGGTTTCAAGTTCTGAGCAAAACGGTTTACGACAGCCTGCCTGCCTATCGTTTGCGAGCCTACATAGATTCGTATAGCGGGATACCATTCGTGAATCTCCATGCAGTGTATGAGACGTACGCCGATGCAAGAACATTTATGTGTCTTTTCACTTCCAGCAGCCAGAAGCAAGGAGACAGCTGGCTTTATACGGAGTATCGGTTTGATTTCAAGAAGATGCTTGTCACTTGGGAACAATTGAAAGACGGAAAAATTATTGATACACTTACTTTCCCTGTCGACCATCCTTATACCGATGGTGTTAGTTTTTTCTATTACTTGCGTGAATATTGCAGAAATGTGGGGCACGAAAAGACAAGCTTTTCAATCCCGATATTCGTCGATACGGTTCGGTCGTCTGTCGATCTGACCATCAACGAGGATAGAGAGAAATGCGAAGTCACCGCCTTCGGTTTTCCAGTCGATTCATACCGAATGTCCGGGCACATAAACTTCAAAGGTTTCTTCGGTGTCACCGGAGATTTTACCGGATGGATGAGCTCCGATTCTTCAGAAATTCCTTTGAAGGGAGATGTCGAAGTTATCCTCGGAAGTGTTGTTGTAAAGCTCAAAGAGGTCAAAAGGGATAACTGGGTGCCGCGAAAGAGCGAAAGCCAATGATCCTGGGATATCTGGGAAAGGAGCCGAAACTTGATGAAAGTGTGTTCGTGGCAGAGGGCGCGCAAATCATCGGCGACGTGACAGTCGGCAGGGATTCGAGCGTTTGGTTTAATGCCGTGGTTCGAGGAGACATTAATTCCATCACAATCGGCGAGAGAACGAACATTCAGGATAATAGTGTGATACACGTTACGCACAAAAAATATCCAACTTTTGTAGCTTCTAATGTCACAATCGGCCACGCTGCCATAATTCATGGATGCAGCATCGAAGATTATTGCTTGATAGGCATGGGAGCGATGCTTCTCGATGATTGTAGAATAGGTGATCACAGTCTTGTTGCGGCAGGAGCTTTAGTGCGCGAGGGATCCGTTGTCCCTGCGAGAAGTCTGGTTGCGGGTGTACCAGCAAGAGTAGTTCGAGTTTTGAAAGCTGACGAGATAAAAACGCTCGAGGAATCAGCACAACATTACGTCGATTATGCCGGAAACTACAGAAGCGGAGCCGTAGTGCAAATGGCAGGAAAAAGAACATAGAATAACTTGATGAAATTACACTTGGCTATGGAGTCTATATGAGGATCCGATTCTGGGGCGTTCGTGGCTCAATCGCTACGCCCGGCGAGACCACAGTAAGATATGGCGGAAACACCGCCTGCACGGAATTACACCTGGATGACGAGAGCTTAATTATTTTAGATGCTGGTACAGGTATCAGGAATTTGGGAAACCAGCTTATGAAGAACGGCAAGAAAGTTCGGGCACATATTTTAATAACTCATCCTCATTTGGATCACATTCAGGGATTTCCTTTCTTCAAACCTGCATTCGTTGCCGGGAACGAGCTCACAATTGTCGGACCGGAGGCAAGAGGCGTAAAGCTTGCCGACCTTATCGCAGCACAGATGAACAAGATTTATTTTCCTGTGAATCTGTCCGAGCTTGAAGCAAAAATAAGCTTTGTTCCGATGAAGGAGGATACTATTAATGTTTACGGTGCAAAAGTGCAGTCGTTCTTTGTAAATCACCCCGGATTCACAATCGGATACCGCATAACCCACAACAACAAATCGCTTGCCTACATCAGCGATAACGAGCCTTTCACCGAAGAAGCATCTCACGCTTTTACAAATGGAGAGGCTGAAGTGCTGAAGCTTTTCAAAGATTATGGAGGTGACCCTAACGATCGTATCCTGGACTTCATCAAGGGAGTCGATGTTCTGATTCATGACACGACCTACACTCCCGAACAATACCGCGACCACGTTGGTTGGGGGCATTCACATTATTTACACACTCTTGGCTTGGCTGCCGATGCGGACGCCAAGACCCTCTTTCTGTTCCACTATGACCCTTCCCTTACGGACAGGGATATTGACGACATGGTTGCGAAAAGCAAGAAGGAAATTAAACGCCTGCATTACTCCTTCGAACTTCGCGCGGCTAAAGAGGGCCTGGAGTTCAGATTCTAGGGCTAAACTTTCCTTTTTCTTACATCGTCTAACAAAGAGCATATTGTGCTGCAGCGAATGCATCGTGCATTCCATGGATGGAACTTTGAAATATTGAATTTAGTTGGAAACATTGGTATGTTTTTCGAGAGAGAAAATCTTTGAACGCAATTCGGAAATTACTTCTGTTCGGTGTTCTGCTGAGTTCTGCCGTTTGTTTTGCGCAGGCTGATGAGTTTGGCGAGAACAAAGTCCAGTATCGCAATTTCGACTGGTACTTTATCCAATCAAAGCATTTCGACATATATTTTTATCCCTCCGAGTATCATTTAGCCGAGTTCGCAGCTCATGCTGCCGAAACCGCCTATGCTCAACACAGTGCCTTATTCCATTACGACATAACGAACCGAATCCCGATCATTGTCTACGATTCTCATAACGACTGGCAGGAGACTAACGTTGTCTCGGAGTACCTTGAGGAAGGAGTCGGGGGAGTGACCGAATCGTTCAAAAACCGGGTCGTCGTCCCGTTTGAAGGATCGTATCAGTTATTCAGGCATGTGATTTCCCACGAACTTGTTCACGCTATTTTTAATGACATGTTTTATGGCGGGTCTGTTCAGTCCATGATTGCAAATAATATCACCCTCCAGCTTCCGATGTGGTTCAATGAAGGGATGGCGGAATATGCATCCCTCGGCTGGGAAACGGATGAAGACATGTTTATGCTCGACGCTACTGTGAACGATTATCTCCCTCCGATCGATCAATTAGACGGCTACCTTGCTTATCGCGGCGGCCAGTCGGTGTGGCATTACATCGCGACCACTTATGGAGAGGAAAAGATAGCGGAGATATTAAGCAGGATGCGCACTACGAGAAGCGTGGAGGCGGGTTTCAAGAGCGCGCTGGGAATAAGCATAAAGGAATTGTCGAAACGGTGGCAGTACGAGCAAAAGGTGCTGTACTGGCCTGATGTGGCAATAAGGAAGAGGCCGCAGGATTTTGCCAAGGAATTGACCGACCACAAGGAGATCGGTGATTTTTATAACACGAGTCCTGCCATTTCTCCGCAGGGCGACAAGATAGCTTTCATTTCGGACCGCGACGATTATTTCAGTATCTATCTTATGAACGCGAGCGATGGAAAAATAATTAAAGAGTTGGTGGCCGGCTACTCGCGGAATAATTTTGAAGAGCTCCACCTGTTGACGCCGGGGCTCTCATGGTCGCCCGATGGAAAACGAATAGCGGTCGCCGTGAAAAGCGGATCGCACGATGCCATAAACATTATTGACGTATCCTCCGGCGATGTGCAGGAAATTCCGTTCGATAATCTGGAAGGCGTGTTTTCTGTATCATGGTCACCCGACGGAGATAGGCTGGCATTCGTTGGCGATAATAATCAACAGTCGGACATTTACATTTACGATCTCAAGAACAAAGTGATGACGAATCTGACGAGCGATATATTCAGTGATTCGGATCCATCGTGGTCACGTGACGGCAAGAAAATATACTTTGTGAGCGATCGCGGCGATTATGTAAATAAATCGGATATTCCGAAAAACTTCAAAATGTGGAACTATGATTTTAACCAGGCACACATTTTTTCGATAGATGTCGCGACCGGAATCATAGAGCAGCTTACTCATCAGCAGATCGGAGAAGATTCGTATCCCGTCGCAGCTCCGGATGGCAAGCATCTTTATTATGTTTCTGACAAGACTGGAATCTCGAACATTTATTATATGGATCTCGATAGCGACAAAAGTGTTCCGATGACAAATTCGATCAGTGGAATCTACCAAATGTCGATCTCCAATGACGGGTCGAGATTGGCATTCTCAAGTCTTGCAAACGGCGGATTTGATATTTACCTGCTTAAGAATCCGAGCGATCATTTATTGAAATCCGATCAAGTCCCGTTGACAGATTTTGTGAAACAACAGGTGGCCGAATCGGCTGCTTCAAAGGAGCCGCAGACCGCGACCAATAAACTGGCGGTCGATTCTACCAAATCCGATACTTCGCAAGTGAAAGATCTGTATGGAAAGAACATACAGGTTGACCTGAGCAATTACGTCTTTGGTAACAATCCTAAGAGCGACAGTCTGTTCAATCCACCAAACTTCAATGATAATTTCGACATCAAAGGAAATGTTGACAGTGCGGGAGATTACATCGCGCAAAAATACAAGGTGAATTTCACCCCCGATCTGGTCTACGGAAATGCCGGATACAATACTTTCTTCGGAGCTCAGGGGAGTGCTATTATGGCGTTCAGTGACATGCTGGGAAACGACCAGATGTATATATTGGCAGATTTACTGGTCGATCTTAAGAACAGCGACTACGCGTTCGAATACGACTACCTTCCAAACAGGCTGAATTATTCCGTGCTCGGTGAGCACCTTGCAAGATTTCTCTATCTGTATTCGCCTTATACAGGAAATCAAGACCTTTATCGTTTTCAAACTTATTCTCTATCACTCGGGACCAGTTATCCGTTCGACAGGTTTAACAGATTAGAGACGGGCGTGAGCTTGATGAACCTGACGCGCGAAAATCTCGATGAGACTTTTGAGCCGACACAAAACAGGAACCTGATTGTACCGAGCCTGCGTTACGTCCACGACAATTCGTTCTTCGGTTACATTGCACCCATCAATGGATCGCGTTATTACATAACTCTTTATGGCACACCTAAAATAACGGGCGACGGAATCAGCTTTGCCACAGGGTTGATCGATTACCGGGACTACATCAAACTATTCAGCACGTTCTATACGTTTGCATGGCGTGTTTTTGCCGGGACATCGTTGGGTCCGAATCCACAGGAGTTTTTTATCGGTGGCACCGAAAACTGGATCAACGCAAAGTTCGATGGAGATTTCATACCGGTCCGCAACGCAGAAGACCTGGAATTCCTAACGCCGGTCGTCCCGATGCGGGGCTTCGATTACAATGCAGAATTTGGAAACAACTTTGCGCTGCTGAATATGGAGCTGAGATTCCCGATGTTCGGATTCCTCTCGGCAGGACCCTTGCCGCTTTTCGAGACTTTGTTCGGAACCGCTTTCGTGGACATGGGCTCGGCATGGGGATGGAATAACTATCCGGGATACGACCAGCTTGCGACTCCCGTATATCAAAAGTTCCAGCCATTTGACCACGACGCGAACGGGAATTTGGAGACGAGAGATTTGCTGATCGGCACCGGTTTCGGAGCGAGAATGGTCGTGCTTTATTTTCTTCTTCGGCTTGATGTGGCATGGGCATACAACATTCAAAGCTTCTCCCAGCCGCATTACTATTTCTCTTTGGGATACGACTTCTAAATTCTGTGATTTTTAATACATGAACGGGATGAACATTTTCGTCCTCCTCATGTAATCAAGATATTTGTCGCCGAAATATCTGATATCTTCCTTCTCTTCCACCAAAGCTGTCGCGAACAAGGCAATTGTGGCCACCATGGATACCGCAAACAGGAAGGGATTGATATTCTTAATGAAGATTCCCCATGTCAAGAATATCAAAGAACTGTACAATGGATGCCGGATATATCTAAATATTCCTGTCTCGATCAACTTCGTCGTCCTTTCAAATCGATATAGGGAATCATCCGTTCTGCCATTGTTTGCTCCGCCGGCACTTTTCATCAAAGCCGCGCCTGATATCGCCAAACCGAGTGAAAAGAGGAGAAGCATCCATGATGCGATTTGGGCAATGCTAAATGGATTCGCGAACCAAAACGAGTAATTGTTTATGACAATCCATAAGATGCACTCCCAACTGATGAGTCGATACAAGCCGTGGTTGTGAAAACTGAACAGGTTTCTCCACGAAAGCCAGACGATCGGCAGACTAAATACGACAAAAGCGACAAATTTCGTCATCGTGATGCCGCTACTGTGCCATGGTAATAACAGAAGATTCGTTCTTCAAATCGCTCTACTAAGAAGAGCAGCGCGACTGAAGAAGATTTTTGGTTTCTCAACGATCCCGAATCCGAGATCGGCAACAGAAACCAACATCATTTCAAAATCTTTCTTGGAGACATGGAACTTGGGTTCAACGATCAGTGCTTTCCCGCCGGGCTTCAAAATCGAATGCACTTCCTTGAGAAAGCTCGTCTTGTCAGGGACTTCGTGAACCATGTAGAAGGCTAAAGCGAAATCGACTTTGTCGGACACGCCTATTCTTTCGTTTTCACACTTATGCAGCCCTATCATTTTTTCTAACTCGGTCCCCTTGATTTTGCCTGCCAGTTTTTCAAGCATTCCTTCCTGCAGGTCTGCAGCGATCACGCGGCCCGCCGCGCCGACCATTTTGGCCATCTCAATCGAGAATACGCCGGGTCCGCAGCCGATATCGAGAACTGTCATCCCAGGCTCAAGATAAGGACTCAAAATCTTCTGCGGATTCTGCAAGAGTTTTCTAATTTTACTGTCTAACCCGTCGGCAAGCTCGACAGGGCACACCCGATTTCTCTTATCCTGACTCATTTCAATTCCTTTTTATTTATAGGACGGACACCATGGAGAATTATTTTTGCGTGAAGTCAATTTAAGAAACTGGCCGAACTAATTTTCTTTTCCAATAAAGATAAGCTGGAAGTCCAAGCAAAACCAGGCCGAGTCCGACAAGCGAATCGCGAGGGTCGGTGACTGCCGTGTTGTAGACAAACCACAGCGAAACGATCACGAATAATAATGGGACGATCGGATAACCGATCGTCTTATATGGTCGTGGTGCGTCAGGCCGTTTTTTTCTTAGGATGAAAATTCCGAAAGTTCCGAGTGCATAGAAAAGCCATGATGCAAAAATGACGTACGTGAATAACTGATCGTACGTGCCGGTGAGAGTGAGAAGGGAAGCCCATATCCCCTGAACGACAAGCGAAACGTGTGGGGTCTTAAATTTCGGATGGACCCTGGCTATTTGCGAAAAGAAAAGTTTGTCCTTTGCCATGGCAAAATAAACTCGGGCAGTAGTCATCGTCGTGGCGTTCACTGTCCCCAACGAAGAGATCATGACTACAACAGCAATTATAGCCGCACCATTTTTTCCAAAGTAAATGGAGACTGCATCCGACGCGACGAGAGCCGAATGGGCAATCTTTGATATAGGGAGGACATACATGTAAGCCAGATTTACCAGCACATAGACTGCGATTACAGCTGCTGTTCCGCCGACGAGAGCCTTCGGAATATTTCGTTGTGCGTTTTCAACTTCGCCTGCCAGATAGGTTACACTATTCCATCCGTCATAAGCCCAGAGAACCGGAACGAGTGCGATGCCAAATGCGGCTAAAAATGATGTGCCATGAAACGAGCCGAGGAAAGGAGTATACAAATGTGCTGCCGGCGTACCGAAGACAAAACACGTGAAAATAATTCCTGCTATCGCCGCGACTTTGAGATTTGTAAAAAGCAGCTGGACCAATCCACCGAACTGCACGCCAAAATAGTTAACCGTCGTCACGAACATAATTGCGCCGATTGCAGCAAGCTTGACTCCGATTTCCGGCATGACGAAAATACCAAGGTTCAAACTCGAGTTCCCGAGCTGTGGAAAGAAAAAGGCAAGATATTTCGCGAAGGCTACTGCAATGGCCGCTATAGAACCTGTCTGGTAAACTATGAAAGTCGTCCAGCCATAGAGAAATGCGGCGAAATCGTTATAGATTTCCCGGAAATAGACATACTGCCCGCCGGCCTCCGGGATCATTCCTGCTATCTCCGCGGATGTCAGCGCACCCGCGAGCGAGAGCAGGCCACCGAAAATCCAGATTGCGATAATCCAGCCGGAATCTCCCAGCGTCAGAGCGATTTTTTGTGGAACAAGAAAAATGCCTGATCCAATTATTGTACCTACGACGACTGCGACCGCTGCGGAAAGACCGAGGCGTCGTTCAAGCCCCGGTGGGATTTCTGATTTCTTCTGACGGGTCTCGCTCATCTAGCCGGAATCGGTTTTTGAATTTTCAGCATAGGTCGTCTCTGCTCGGTTTCTTTCGCAATGAACAATTGTACCACTTCCTCCTCGTCCTGGTTTGAAAATATAGATTTTCAAATTCAAAAGTCAAAGGTCGAGACCACTTCCGAGGTTTCGATGCTTGAGTCAAACGCTTTTGAGTTTTGAGTCGCAATTCTTGCACCTGCACAATGCCCTTTTTTTTTAGCCTCCCGTTGTTTAGATTTTTTCTAAACGAGCATGAAATGTTGACAGATTACATCCCAATTCTTCTCCTGCTCGCCGTTGCTGCAACTCTGGGAATAGTAATGGCAAATATAAACCGTTTTCTCGGTCCACATTTTCCGAATGATGAAAAATTGTCAACTTATGAAAGTGGTATGGAGCCAATTCGTACTGCGCGTGAACGATTTACCGTCAGATTTTATCTTATCGCGATCCTTTTTATCCTGTTCGATGTGGAAATTGTATTTATGTACCCGTGGGCGGTGAACTTTTTATCGCTGGGATGGTTTGGATTTATAGAGATGGTGATATTCGTGGTCATACTTTTGATTGGTTATTATTATGTGATAAGAAAAGGCGCTTTACAATGGCAGTAAACAGATCAAATGAAAGCGAAGGCTTCCTGACGACAACGGTGGATGCTCTGTTCAATTGGTCTTTGAAAAACTCTTTGTGGCCGATGCCACTCGGGATTTCTTGTTGTGCAATTGAAATGATGGCATTTGCCGGCCCGCGATTCGATGTGAGCAGATTTGGTGCGGAGGTCTTCAGATTTTCACCGCGGCAAAGTGATTTGCTGATCGTTGCCGGAACTGTCACTTACAAAATGGCTAAAGTGGTTCGGAAGATTTACGATCAGATGCCCGATCCTAAATGGGTGATCTCGATGGGTGTCTGTGCGTCGAGCGGCGGAATGTACCGCTCTTATTCGGTTGTGCAGGGAATCGACCAGTTTGTCCCGGTCGATGTTTACGTCGCGGGTTGTCCTCCACGTCCCGACTCATTGTTGAAGGCTCTGATGGTCATACAGAAAAAGATTCAGGCAGGCGGAAAAGTGGTTCCCGAGCTTGAGCAAGACAAAATCTTGGTAGAATAATTCTCGATGCCCGAAAGGATCCCTTGGGAAAAAAAGAAATAGAAAAAAGACTTCGCTCGTCGTTCGGAGAGGCGATCGTCTCGGTCGATGAAATTAACGGACAGACCTCGATCGAAGTAAAATGCGAGAGGATCGTGGAGGTTTGCAAGCTTTTGAAAGAAGAATTCAAATTCAATTACCTGTCCGATCTTTGCGGAGCAGACATGTTGAATTTCGAAGATTTGTCCGCACGGAAAGCCTACCTTGCTATCGAACATGGAAACCCACCGAAGTCTGTGTCGCACGAAGACAGGTTTCTTGTAATATATCAGTTGACTTCTCTGGAGAATAAGGAACGGCTGAGATTGAAGGTCAAGGTTGACGGGGACAATCCGGTTTGTCCGAGTGTCACTTCCGTGTTCAAGGCGGCGAACTGGTCCGAGCGCGAAGCCTTTGACATGTATGGAATAGAGTTCGAGGGTCATCCGGACTTGCGGCGGATATACATGCCGGAGGAATATGAGCACCATCCGCTTCGGAAAGACTTTCCTTTGATGGGCGTGCCGGGATCGCTTCCGCTTCCGAGAAAATAGGACAAACATGGGCATCTTTAATTTCAAATCATAAATTGAAACAGCCACCACATCAATGGATCAGAGAAAGAACGTTTCGCAGATACTCAAGGCACTTGAAGACAGAGATACGAACTTAGTGCTGGAAGATCCGATTGAGAACTACATGGTTCTCAATATAGGTCCGCAGCATCCGGCGACGCACGGCGTCCTGCGCCTTCTCGTGAAATTGGATGGCGAGACGGTCGTCGATTGCGTGCCCGAGTTGGGCTTTCTACATCGCGGCTACGAGAAAATAGCCGAGGCCTGTTCGTACTATGAATTCATTACACACACTGACCGGCTCGATTATATTTCTCCGCTTGCAAACAATGTGGCTTATGCTTTAGCCGTAGAGAAGATTGCCGGAGTTGAAGCGCCTCCACGAGCGCAATACATCAGAGTCATCTCCGCCGAGTTAGCGAGGATTTCTTCTCACCTTATGGCAATCGGCGCCATGGCTATGGATGTCGGTGCGATGACGGTTTTTCTGTGGTCGTTCCGAGAACGTGAAAAATTGTATGACGTGTTTGATTTGTTTACAGGCGTCCGGTTCACGACAAGTTACACGCGCATCGGTGGCGTCGCTCAAGATATCGACGATAAGGCCATGCAGGCGATTAAGAAATACATCGACGAGTTTCCGAAGAATCTCGACGAGATCAGGCGGATGCTGAACAGAAACCGGATTTTCTTAGGCAGGACTGTGGGCGTCGGTGCAATCGCCGCGCAGGACGCCATTGACATTGGTCTGAGCGGCCCAAACATCAGGGCTTGCGGGGTCGAATATGACCTGCGGACTTTTTCACCTTATCTTGTCTATGATCGACTCTCGTTTGATGTTATTACTGAGAAGGAAGGAGATTGCTTCGCGAGATATATGGTTCGTATGCGCGAGATGGAAGAAAGCGTCAAGATCGTAAGACAGGCCATTGATAAGATTCCTTCCGGTCCGGTGAAAGCCGACTTGCCAAAAAAAGTTCTACCGGAGAAAGAGCTGGTTTATACGAAAATGGAAGAGATGATCCATGACTTCGTGATTGTAAATGACGGGGTCAGCCCGGCTGTGGGCGATACTTATGTGGCTACGGAGGGATCGAAGGGCGAGCTGGGATTCTACATCATGAGCGACGGGGGAGGTAATCCATGGCGGCTCAAAATTCGCGCTCCTTCATTCTACAATTTGCAGGCGCTGCCTATCATGCTGAAAGGACAGATGATTTCCGATGTCGTGGCGATTATCGGCAGCATTGATCCTATTATGGGCGAAGCGGACAAATAACGCCATGGTTCGATGATTCGCCCGATCGGTCATGACTAAAATTGACGACTAAGAATAAAAATCGAGGATTCTGAAGGAAAAGTGTTCACAGAAGAAAATCTCCGCAAGGTTGAAGAAATAAGAAAACGATATCCGAAACAGATGGCTGGAGTGCTGCCTGTGTTGTGGCTTGCGCAGGAGCAATTCGGCTGGATTTCGGATGAGGTCATGCATTATGTGGCTGAGCTCCTCGACGTCCCGTTCAATCATATTCTCGGGGTCGTTACTTTTTATACCATGTACAACAAGAAGCCGGTCGGCAGGTATCATATTCAAGTTTGCGCGAACGTCTCATGCATGCTGCGCGGCTCGGACAACCTGGTCGAGCACCTTGAAAAGAAGCTGGGAATCAAAGTTGGAGAGACGACTCCGGATAAGATGTTCACGCTTGACGAAGTCGAATGCCTCGGCTCATGCGGTACGGCGCCCATGATGCAGGTCAACGACGACTATTATGAAAACCTCAGCGCGGAAAAGGTAGATGAACTCTTGGATGAATTTCGAGGCAAGAAACAGGAATCAAGAATCCAGAAAACAGAAATCGGGAGTCGGTGAAATGCCCGAGACAAGCGCAAAATTATATGGACAAACCGGCGATCCTGCATTTCAAAGAGTTGTTCTTCCGAACATTCCAGACTTGAACAAGATAGAAGTTTACGAGTCCAACGGCGGTTACTCGGCATTCAAGAAAACTTTGCAAATTGCGCCGGAGGCCGTGATTGACGAAGTGAAGAAATCCAACCTGCGAGGACGAGGAGGCGCATGTTTCCCGACCGGACTGAAGTGGACGTTCATGCCGAAGAATACGGACAAGCCGAAGTATCTGGCGATCAATGCGGATGAAAGCGAGCCTGGTTCGTTTAAGGACAGGCAGGTACTTGAGTTCAATCCGCATCAGCTGGTTGAAGGAATTTTGATAGCATCGTATGCTATGGGGGTGAGGATCGCATATATTTACATCCGCGGCGAGTACGTGAAGTGGATGAGGATTTTGCAGAAGGCGATTGACGATGCTTACTCGCATGGCTACATCGGTGAAAAGATTCTCGGCTCCATTTTCTCTGTGGATGTTTATATACATCGTGGCGCGGGCGCGTACATCTGCGGTGAAGAATCCGGGCTGATGGAATCGATTGAAGGGAAGCGTGGCTACCCGAGAGTCAAGCCGCCTTTCCCTGCACAGAACGGTCTCTGGGGAAATCCGACGACGATCAATAATGTTGAAACCATCGCGAATGTACCTGCAATAATGTATAATGGATGGGAATGGTTTTCAAAAATAGGTGCGCCGAAGCATCCTGGTACGCTTCTTTTCGGAGTGAGCGGACACGTGAATACGCCCGGAATTTTCGAGCTGCCGTCCGGGACTCTGTTGACGGATATAATTTACAATTATGCCGGCGGGGTGGCCGGCAATAAGAAGATCAAGATGGTGATTCCCGGCGGAAGCTCTATGCCGCCGCTGAGGGGCGATCAGTTAGAAGGCGTTCGAATGGATGCCGAGTCGCTTAAAGCGGCTGGAAGCGCGATCGGCACCGGCGGTGTGATTGTCATGGACGAGAATACGGAATTGATCAAGGTTTTGCTTCGAATCGCGAAATTTTACTGGCATGAGTCCTGCGGGCAATGTACGCCGTGTCGCGAAGGGACAGGATGGATGAAAAAGATTCTCGAGCGGATGTACCATGGCGGCGGCAAAGCAGAAGATCTCGATCTCCTTGTGAGGGTCGCGAGCAATATCGAAGGTAATACGATTTGTGCACTCGGCGAAGCGGCAGCGTGGCCGGTGAAATTTACGGTCCAAAAATTCAGAAGAGAATTAGAGGAAGAAATATTGCATCAGGCTAGAAGTGAGGCTGCTTAGGCTGTCGAAGCTTTCACTCCGGCTGGCATTGGAGATGTTTATAACTGCACCGCCTTCTCGAGGTTTGAAAGGGAGCTCGCTTGGATAAACTTCCGGTAAAAATTTTCAGGGTGTCGGAGAAGTTTAGAAATATTCCGTTGCCAGATTATATGACCGAGGGTTCCGCTGGAATGGATTTGTACGCTGCCGTCGATGAGCAGATCTTGATCGGACCGGCGTCTTCCGTACTGATCCCGACAAACTTAAAGATAGAATTACCAGTCGGGTTCGAAGCCCAGATTCGACCTCGGAGCGGCCTGGCTCTTCGAAACAAGATAATTCTTCCTAATTCGCCGGGTACCATCGATTCCGATTATCGCGGCGAGATAAAAGTCATCATGCTGAACCTTGGCGCTGAGCCGTTCGTGGTTAATCGAGGCGATAGAATTGCGCAGATGATAATTTCTGAATACAAGAGGGTGGAGTGGCGGGAGTCGAAATCACTCGGTGAGACGGATCGCGGCGACGGCGGATTTGGCTCGACGGGAAAATGATGGCTATACTCGCGTACCATAAAGTCGACAATAAATTTGAATTGGGATTGACAAATGTAAGACCGGAGATGTTTGCCAGACAAGTTTTTGCGTTGAAGGAGAACGGTATCGAGCTATCGGCCTCACCTGAGAGAGCAAATGCAAGCAGGGATGCCGTCTATCTTACCTTCGATGATGGCTATGATTGTTTCTATAGAAACGTGGTTCCCGTTCTCATTTCATCGGGTGCGACAGCGACAGTTTTTGTGATCTCGGACTACATCGGAAGGGAAAACAAATGGGACATCAGGTTATCCCGGATCCCCTTCGTTCACATGAACGTGGCACAACTTCGCGAAATTGCCTCGTTAGGTTTTCAAGTTGGAAGTCATTCGCGTTCGCACAGGGATTTGACCAGACTCGACCGAGAGTCTGTCGACGACGAACTGAGGAATTCAAAAGCGGAACTCGAAGACTTGCTCGGCAGAGAGATAAACGAGGTCTCATTTCCGTTCGGTCGATACGATTCTACGGTGGTTGGCATGGCAAAGGACGCGGGTTACGAAAAACTCTACGGTCTTGGATCGTCCGCAACAGCCGGAGTTTTCGAGAGAGTACCGGTTTATAAGATAGACACGCCCGGATCGGTGATGAGAAAAGCAGAGATGAAAAGGTATGAAATTATGAAAAGTGATTTCATCCATTCTTTTGCAGGGATTTCCGCATTAATTTCCATCAGGCATAAACAAAGAAAATCGGCGCAAAACGAGGAAAAACGAGCATGAGCGAGGAACGAATCCAGGATGAAGGTCCGCATCTTTTAGGCGTAGAAGAGGAATCTCCAGAGAAGGGAAAAACAGGGAGAAATCCTCTCGTGCCGCTTCTGTCGGAGAAACATGATTGGGTCGTGTATGCTGTTGCGCTTTCCCTTCTTTTGGTTCTTGGTTATACGGTCCGCGAAGTTTTTAGCCCGATAGTTCTTTTCGTTTTGTTCTTGGTTGCTACGTATCCGTTTAGACGCGAAGTTATCATTCGACATCTTATCGTGGTCGCTGCCATAGTTTTTCTATTCTGGTTCGCGATCGAAGTCTCGGGAGCGGTTCTCCCTTTCGTAGTCGCGTTCATTCTTAGCTTCATCTTTTCTCCACTTGTTGGATGGTTAGAAAGAAAAAAAGTGCCGCGTCCCGTTTCCATTATGAGCATTCTCCTGGTTCTGCTTGGAATTCTCGCGACGATAACTATCGTGGTTCTCCCGATGGTGTTCCAGCAGTTTCAAACTTTTCTAACTGCGATACCCACTCTCGCGACCGAAGTAAGCAATTCTCTTAACAATTTTGTGAATCGAGGTTTCCTTGGATTCGTTCCTGAAAACCAGGGACTCCAGCAGGCGGTCATAAACGAGATATCTTCGAGGATCGAGGACGTGACGCGTGCAATTCCGAACGGTATTCTTAATTTCGTGGCACAGGCGGCGACCGCATTGACAAAAATGTTGAACCTCGTGCTCGTCCCATTCTTGAGTTTTTACATCATGAAGGATTTCGAACTGATAAAATACAGAGTCAAAATGCTGTTTCCGCGGCGGCAACGACAGGTCGTTTCGGAGCTATACGCGATAGTCGACAGGATCCTGGGAAGCTATCTTCGGGGAGCTTTGACTGTGGCAATTATAAATTCAATTGTCATTTCTTTGCTGATGTCCGTTTGGGGCGTGAAGTATCCTCTCGTGATCGGCCTCATCTCCGGCACGCTCGACATGATCCCGTATTTTGGAGTTATCATCAGCACTTCGGTCGCCGTCTTAATCGCCCTTTTCGGAGATAACCCGGGATTTCAAGTTATCATGGTGCTCTGTTCGTTTCTCGGAATGAATCTGACGGAGACCGCGATCCTTTATCCGCAAATCATCGGGTCAAAAATCGGAGTGCATCCCGCCCTTCTTCTTCTTGCACTTCTCATCTTCGGATATTTTATGGGATTCCTTGGTCTACTGATTGCGGTTCCAACCACGGCGATACTCATCGCCTTCAGGAAATACTACGAACTGAATCTAAGGACGGAGCATTGAGCTCGACACTTTACATTGTCTCCACTCCGATCGGAAACTACGACGATATTTCCTTGCGGGCGTTGGCAATCTTAAGACAGGTTGATTTTATCATTTGTGAGGAATTCAAAGAGGGTTACCGGCTGCTTCGATATTATGGAATCGATAAACCTCTCGAAGCACTCAATGAGCACAACGAATCGAAAGATTCGGAAGCAACCGTGGAGAGGATCAGAGATGGTGCAAATGCCGCGCTGATATCGGATGCGGGAACTCCGGTATTTGCGGATCCCGGCGCGAAATTGATTCATGCGGCATTAAGACAGGGAGTGAAAGTCGTTCCGGTTCCGGGAGCCTCGTCGGTACTTGCGGCGCTCGTAGTCTCCGATTTTGACATAAACTCTTTTCACTACGCCGGTTTTCTGCCGAGGAAAAAGGAGGAACGCCTGAAAAGGTTAAAAGAGCTGTCGGTTATGAAAAACGTTTCGGTAATCATGGAGACCCCGTACAGATTCAAACCGCTTATCGAAGACTGCCGGATGCTGTTCGGTAGAGATCGAAGGGCAATCGTCGCCGTCGATCTCACGATGGAAACGGAGAAGATTATTCGCGGCAGGCTGGGCGATATCGAAAAAGAGTTTCGAAAATCTCCATTCAAAGCGGAATTTGTCCTGATAATAGATGCCCCGGGTAAAAATTAAAACAAAAGGCACTGCGGCACACCGGCACAGACGCACATGGCAGAAGTGTTCTTGTCCCATCGCCGCTTTGTGCCTCTTTGCCCTCCTTGCATCATGCGCAGATAAGCCGCCTATCGTCGAAAAGAATTTTGTCGAGATATATGTGCGGCTTCAATTGCTGGACGCGCAATATGCCGCTCAACCCTTGATGCAAAAAGCAAAGGCAGATTCGGTCATGAAGGCGTTTGACGTAAACGACAGCCTTCTGAATTCGATGATATCATGGTACGGCCGCAAGCCCGAGCGCTGGCGTGAATTCTTTGCGCTGGTTCAGGATGAAATGAAAAGAACTAAGACCGCTTATCCAAAGGAGAAGCGGTAAGAATTCTTGATACAAGCATTACCTCCGCCAGCTCACAGTCAGGCAAAGCGGTGTGGACACTAACAGGATCGTTTTCCCTCCTGAGCTCAGAAGAGATGAGCGCAAGTCTCTTCTTGTTGATCAAGCTGCTAAAATCTATCGGGTAGCCCTTGTCGTGGATTCGGTCGAGAACATCGATGACAATCTGAAGAGATGTTTGTAGATAGGATGCTATCTCGACAGCGGTAAGTTTTTCAAGATATAGCTCGTAAATTTGTCGCTCATTCTCCGGCAGCTCGATTTTCTCGGCGGGCGCAAAATCCATACAAACCTGCAGCAAGCGGCGAATGACTTCCTGTGAACTTGCTTGCGGCAGGTAACGAGTTATCTGTTCCTCGGTTATCGGACGGGCGTTAGCGATTTGCCTAAGATCGTCATCCGTGCTTATGGCAAAAACTGGCAGACGTTTCTCGTTCGCGAGATCACGTCGCTCCTGCCTTAAGGCATTGTAGAGGGCCTTCCGGAATTTGAATTGTTTTTTTGGAGGCAGGAATATCCCGGTTAGCAGATACTTCTTTCCATCTTCGGTTATTGATACCGTCGGATTTATAAATTTTGCTCTTACCAGATACCCTCTTGAAATAAGCAGATCAAATGCGGCGAAAACAACCTGGCGCGGAAGCCGGTTCAACGCTCCCGAGAATTTCGAGCGCATGTCTTCTGTAAGTTTTTCACTGCCTTCGAGAAGAATCTTGCAATAAGTAGACCTGCCGTACCGACCCTGAGTTTCTTTCACCAATGCGAGAATCAACCGGTAAATTTCAACTGCGCCTGGCAGTTCTGCGGCCGCTTCTCCATAAAAAGTTTTACTTGTTGTACAGTTATCGCAATTCGCACAGCCATCTTCCATTTCCTCCGCTCCAAAATACTCCAATATGAAATTTGTGCGGCATGAAGTGGTACGAGCGTATTCAACCATTCTTGCTAGTCTGCGATGAGCTCGTTCTCGCAGCAGAGAAAGTTGTTGAAAGTCGATAGGGAGCCGATCGGTTCGCCTTTCAATCATCTTGAAGCTAATTCCTTCGGATGGCGGCTTATACTCCAGAATGCCGGAACGCTGGAGAATCGAGAGGGTGCGACTCACGGTCGATGTGTCGAGATCGGACTTGTGCGACAATTCCTCCAATGAGACTGCTTGAGATTCAAGGAAAACCGAGTTTCCAAATATGCGAAGTATTGCTTCAAGCACTAGTCTCGTATCGTGCGATGAGGTCCTGTCGATCGCGCCCCGGAATGAATCCATATCGACCTTCGAGCGGACATATGTCGCCGCAGAAACGCTGGGGACGAGCTGGATCAGCTTCGATTGTGAAAGAATGTTGATGATCGATTCTATCTTGCGGGCGCTTAGTTTTTCACGACTTGCAATCTTTAGAACGTCCACCGTTAGGTAGTTCTCTGACTTATCGCCAACCTGGATGGAAAGTGAATCGAGGATCGAGTTGTACCCCCTGATAATTTCTTCCTTTTCCGGATAAAGCGTATTGATGAAATATTCCTGAACCCCCAGATCCCTTTTGTGGAACAACAGGATGCATTCCGAAAGTTTGCCGTCTCTGCCGGCTCTTCCCGCTTCCTGGTAGTAGGCTTCAAGCGTCCCGGGAATTTCATAATGGATTATGAATCGGACATCAGGTTTGTTGATTCCCATCCCGAAAGCGTTCGTCGCGACCATGATGCGGTCCGCGTCTAGAAATTCCCCCTGCGACTTTGTCCGCTCGTCGCCGGTGAGACCTGCGTGATAGCGGAGTGCCTTGATTCCGTTTGAGCGGAGAAAATCATAGACCTCATCGACACTTTTGCGGGTCGCCGCGTAGATAATTCCCGTGCCCTCGTGTTTCTTCACGTATCTAAGAATGGATTGAGTCTTGCCCGTCTCGAAGAGAACATGGAATGAAAGGTTTTCGCGGGAGAAACCGCTGATGTAAATACGCGGGCTTCTCAGCTTCAGTTGTGCCACGATGTCATCTTGAACTTCCGGTGTCGCGGTGGCCGTGAGAGCGAGGACTGTCGGATTTCCCACCTGGTCCATGAATTCCGAGATTCGCGTGTAATGCGGCCTGAAATCATGGCCCCAATGACTGATACAGTGTGCCTCGTCGACAGCAATGAGAGAGATTCTTGTGTTTGACAATGATTCCAGGAACCGTTTACCCATCAATCGTTCCGGCGCGACATAGAGAAGCTTGACTTTATTTTTTCTGACGAGCTGCATTCTTTCTTGAATTTCGACGAGATCAAGCGAGCTGTCTAATTGCGTAGCCATCAAACCGTTGCGGTTTATCTGGGCGACTTGATCTCGCATCAAGCTAATGAGCGGTGTTATGACGATCGTCAATCCATCGGCGAGAAATGCAGGAAGTTGATAGCATACGGATTTCCCTCCGCCGGTCGGCATGACCGCGAGTGTATCGAAGCCGTTCATCGCCGAGTTAATTATTTCGAGTTGCCCGGGTCGGAAATCTTTCCACCCGAAGAATTGTTCCAGTCCCTTTTGCAATCGTTCGCGCGAAATCATTTCTCTAATTTAATCACGAGAAGCGAATTTTCGATGGATCGGGATCAAACGATAGTGCAGGCGCTTATCATGGTCGTACTTCCGTCAGTGATAACCCGATCTTTTTTTTTGATCGCTGCCTGCTTAAGGAAGAGATTGACGAGGATTTGTTTCAGCGGGAAACTTGAAATCACAAAACAGTGTTTTCTAAATGCATATCGTTCTGTTCGGAGAGGCACGCTTCAAATCGTTCAAGCAATCATATGAAAGCGGAGAAGCAAATCATAATCAATCTACAAGGAGGAGGAACGCGTGAAGAAATTCTTCAAATTTGCTGGAATCATTGCCGGCGCTTTGGTACTCATAGTTGTGATCGGGATAATTTATTTCGAAATGTCTTTTCCAAAGGCCGAGCCTGTGCCGGTTATTAAAGTCGAAGCTACCCCCGCAAGGCTTGCTCGCGGAGAATATCTCGTCAGACACGTGGTGGGTTGTCTCGACTGCCACTCCGAGCGGGACTGGACCAAATTTTCCGGTCCGATCGTACCGGGCACTGAAGGGAAGGGAGGCGAGGTTTTTGATGAGGAAACGGCCGAGGTCCCGGGCGTGGTTTACGCCAGGAACATAACTCCGGCCGGAATCGGGGTATGGAGCGACGGTGAGCTGATCAGGGCGATAACGACCGGCGTCTCAAAGGATGGCACGGCGCTCTTCCCGATTATGCCGTACCAGGATTTCAATTATTTGAGGCAGGAGGACTTGTATTCAATCGTGGCATACCTGCGAACTCTCGCTCCTATCCCGAACAATATTCCCGGCAGGCGCTTAGACTTTCCGATGAATTTCTTAGTGAAGACGATTCCATTCGCTAATTACACTCCTGGTAGCCCGATCGACAAGTCTGACACCGCAGCCTACGGAGAATACCTTACGACCATTGCTTCATGCAGCGGATGTCACACGCAGCTCGATAAAGGTGAACCTATAAAAGGCATGGAGTTTGCCGGAGGAATGTCTTTCAACCTGCCGGCGGGAATCGTGCGTTCCGCAAATATCACTCCTGATGATGAGACCGGAATTGGTAAGTGGACCAGACAACAATTTATCCGGTATTTCAAAGATTTTTCTTCCGACAGCTCACACAATATTCCAGTGGCTCCAAACCAATATAATACGGTCATGCCGATGACCTCGTTTGCCGGGATGACGGATGAAGATTTGGGAGCTGTATATTCTTATCTGAGAACGTTGCTGCCGGTTCACAACGAGGTTGTCAGATTCACGCCGGGCCATTGAGCAATAGGAGAATTGCATCCCGCTTTTGGGAAGCGTGCCGCTTATGACGCGGTGCGGATGATAAAGGACGTTGCCGCCCATCATAGGGGAAAAGGGAGGCGGCAAGTAGTGGTACACCTCCCGATGGGACAGGGAAGCCGCCGGATACAAAACAATAAAGTCAATTAAGAATCCGAACTGCAGCCTTGTTAATTAAATTACCTTAAATGGTTGGATGAGTTAGGAATTCAAACATGGA
>Ga0335078_10002732_pt1 | contig 26630 bp, 24 predicted proteins | sample Lox_Sample_32_FD_206711 | JGI IMG/M metagenome (GOLD analysis project Ga0335078, IMG submission 206711) | Soil microbial communities from Loxahatchee National Wildlife Refuge, Florida, United States - Lox_Sample_3.2 | ecosystem: Environmental > Terrestrial > Soil > Wetlands | place: USA... | reverse complement strand
GAAGCGCCGCCGGCCAACGCAAACTCGCCACCCATGGCAAGAAAGGTCCGGCGCACCAGTTCGGTCTCACATGAATAGCCAGCATCGTGATCGCCGGAGTTCCAGCCGACCGGCAGACAGCTTGGGCTCTCGATGCGAATCTCGGCATGATGGTCGCTGCCCACGCCGAGCAAAACCGACACGGTCGCCCCTTCGGGCAAGTAACGGAAGAGGTATTCGAGAAAGGTAAACAGTGCTTGCGCGAGCCGGCTCTTGTTGGCACGTACCAGCAGCCCTTCGAGCTCGATATTGAGGGTCAGGTTACGGCCCGCGGAGTCGAACAAAGGGGCCATATCGTCGCACAATTCGCGCAGCAATGCGCCGACATCGACGGCCTCGACAAGAGGACCGGGATCGGCGGCATCTTTCAGCGCTCTGGTTAGAAGCAGCCGCTGCCGCAATCGTTCAGCATCGTCTAATGCGCTCTGGATGCTGACGCGCAATTGCTCCACGGTGCGGTCGCATTCGAGGGCCAGATCCAAGGTGCAGTGCAGAGCGGTCAGAGGCTGGCTGAGGCTGTGAAAAACTTCCGAGAGAAATGCCGCCTCGGAAGATTTCCGGTCCTGTGCGCGGGTCGCGGGCATCTACGCCAACGCCTCGGAATGGCAGCTTAACTCGTAGCCGACGCCGCGCACGGTGTGAATGAGATGGGGAGTGTTTTCGCCGTCGATCTTCTTGCGCAGATAGTTGATGTAAACATCGACGATGTTTGTGCTCGAATCGAACGAGAGGTTCCACACGTGCTCAACGATCATGGCGCGGGTAACGCGGCGTCCGGAGTTGCGCATGAGGTACTCGAGCAGAGCGAATTCTTTCGACGTGAGTTCTACCCGTTTTCCGGCGCGCTCCACTCGCCGCGCCACCCGATCCAGCTCCAAATCGGCAACCCGCAACACGGTTTCCACCGTGCGTGGCCCGCGCCGCAGCAAAGCTCGTACCCGCGCCGCGAGCTCGGTAAACGAGAACGGCTTGATCAGGCAATCATCGGCCCCGCTGTCGAGCGTTTGCACGCGATCTTCGATCCGGCTGCGCGCGGTCAGCACTAACACCGGCAGGGACGGCCTCTTAGGCCGTACGGAATTCAAGACCGAGATGCCGTCGAGCTTGGGCAGGTTCAGGTCCAGGACCATCAGATCGTAGTCGCTCTCCAGCGCCATCAGCCGCGCCTGTTCACCGTCGGCGGCTACATCCACCGCGTAGTGCTCCGCTTCCAGGCCTTTGCGGACGAAGCTGGCCAGGGGCGGGTCGTCTTCCACAACCAGGATGCGCATCTGGGTAACTATCCAAGATTACTTTGCTTGGTTCGCCTCTGATACGTCAATGACACAGCTCACCGAATGATGATTGGAGTTCCCAAATCGGGAGCAGAACTCTAGGCCATTTCATGGCCCGATCTGCGCGCTATTTCGACCTTGTTCAACGAGCGAAATCGCAGAGTCGGGCGCAATGGTCCGCCTTAGCTGTGGGGAAAGATGTCGCCTTTGCGGGTTATCATACTTCGTATGAATCTCCGCCAGATGATCGACTCCGTTCCGCACTGGTATCACGTTTTCGAGTTTGCTCCTGGCGTGGTGACTCCCGGCACGGGAAATTCGCCGGGATTGCTCGCGCAGTTGAAACTACCGCAAGACATGTCGGGAATGCGGGTGTTGGACCTTGGCGCGCGGGACGGTTTTTTTTCGTTCGAATGCGAGCGCCGCGGCGCTGCCGAGGTGGTCCCCGTCGATTACGTGAACCTCGAGAGGACCGGATTTTCGGTAGCCAAGCAGATTCTCGGATCGCGATTGGATCTGATACACGAGAACATCTACAACCTCACGCCGGAAGAGTACGGCCAGTTCGACATCGTCCTTATGCTCGGGCTTTTGTATCATTTGCCCGATCCGATGCGCGCGCTCGATATTGTGTTCCGTCTGCTGAAGCCGCAGGGCCGGCTGTTGCTGGAGACCGTCATCATTGACGACGAACTTCCCAGACAGATTGCCAGCCGCCCATTTATGCTCTTTTATCCCAAGGCCACCAAGAATGGGGACCATACCAACTACTGGGGCCTGACTGAATCTTGCGTCCTGGCCCTCCTGGAAGAGAATAATTTTCGCGTCACGTCCAAAAGTCGCAACGGCGAGCGTGGGATCTTTGCCGCAATCAAGGAGCTGCCAACGCAGGATTATTACAGTCAGATCTCCCGCGGTTTGGTCGAATAGCCAGCCAATCACGGCGCAGCTCTGTCGAGGTTGCGCTGCGAAACGAATCGCCCGAAAGCGGCGGTGCGGTCGCGACAGAACGCTCCTTCGCATGAGCGGAAGCGCAACAGGGGATATAATTGAGCTATGGCGCGTGGTTGGGAAAGTAAATCTGTAGAAGCCCAAATCGAAGAAACCAATTCAGAACCCACACAAAATCCAGAGGAGAGAGCCTCCGCTGAAGAGCTGCAAACCCTCTTCAAGAAGAAGGACCTGCTGCTCTCCCGGCAGCACATCCTGCAACAACTGGAGCTCAGCTCGAACGAGAGATACTCGGAGTTGTTGCGGCGGACGTTGGCTGGTTTAAACGCCGAGATCGCCGCGTTAAGTTAATCGCACGCTGGTTTGCTGCCGGCTACAGTCCCACAGGGCTGGAGCAATTCCCCGGTTCGATCCCGACATAGCTCACTGTAACCTGTGACTGCCATCACGGACGCCTGTTCACCGGCGAAGCACAATGCTGCCAGAGGTGCAGCATGCCGGTACTGATCATTGCGGTGGTCTTCTTTGCCATATTCCTGGTGATGGGGGTTATGTCCGTGACGGCAATGGTAGCCGAACACCGTGGCCATCTTTTCAGTTGGACATGGAGTGACGAGCCGAAGCCCGGCAAAAAGTGAACCGGATTTATAGCGTGAGGATCGTGTGGGAACACCTGCTGCCGCTTAGACCACCTGCACGGCCCGGGCGAGGCAATCTTCGCAGAAGCCGCTATCTTTGATATCGATCCATTCCACGGCATGCGACGGCGCCATGGCGCATTGATAGTCATGGCAGTGAGTCAGGCGCAAGGTGTGTCCCAACTCATGCACCGACTCTACCAGCAAACGATTTGCCAGCCGATCTACATCCTGCGGTAGACCATAAAATTCCTGCTGCAGCCGGCGATACGAGACCACAGCCGAAATTCCGCCCAACTGTGCCTCGCCAAATACGAAAGTGAGAATCGGAATGTAAAGGTCCAACGGCGTAATCCCCAGCAGCCGCCATGTGCTGCCGGTTACATGCCGTTGCATGCCGGCCAGGATCTCGGAAGAGTGATATTGCTGGCGCTCGGCATGAAGCGCAAATCCAGGATCGAAGATGACGGGAAGGACCTCAGTTGGAGTACGGAACTTTTGGGAAAGTGCCTGTGCCAGCCACTCGAGCAGCTCGGCGTCAACGCTTCCAATCGCAAGTAAGTGAAGTTTCTTCATGGAAGCAACCGCCGGCATTCAGCAATACGAGGCTAAATGCCGGGCGCCAAAAGCCGATCGCTATTCGCTAGCTACCAGCTGCTCTTTTTCCTTCCTGTTCCAACCATACTTCTTCAACTTATGGTGTAGGGTGACACGATCGATCCCCAATATCTCGGCAGTGCGCGTCTGATGACCGCCGCACTGCTCCAGGACGCGGAGAATATGCGCGCGTTCCACATCTTCCAGGCTGCGGGTCTCGTCGATCCCCACTCCCGCGCCGTTCCTTGCCTTGAGGGTAAAATCCGGCTCGCGCAGCTCGGGTTCCTGGGCCACGACCATGGCGCGCTCGACCGCATTTTCCAGTTCGCGCACATTCCCCGGCCAACCGTACTGTTGTAGCGCGTTCATGGCGGCCGGGGAGACGCGCGTGATGCGCTTGCCCATTTCGTTAGAAAACTTGCGCACGAAGTGGTCCACCAGCACAGGTATGTCTTCGCGCCGCTCGCGCAACGGTGGCACCTCGATGTGAAAGACGTTTAAGCGGTAAAAGAGGTCGGGACGGAACTTGCCTTCTTCAATTAACTGCTCGAGGTTTTTGTTGGTGGCGGCGACCACACGGAAATCGACCTTGATGGTTTGATTACCGCCCACGCGCACTATCTCGCGTTCCTGCAGCACCCGCAGCAGGTCGGTCTGCGTCTTCAGGCTGATATCGCCAATCTCATCCAGAAACACCGTGCCGCCCTCCGCGATCTCGAACTTGCCCTTCTTGCGATATTGCGCCCCGGTGAACGCGCCTTTCTCATGGCCGAAAAGCTCACTCTCTAACAAAGTTTCTGTCAATGCGCCACAGTGAATCACCACCAGCGGATGAAAGCGGCGCGCACTGCCGGCGTGGACGGCGCGTGCAACCAACTCTTTTCCCGTGCCGCTTTCGCCCGTGATCAGCACCGTCGCATCCGTGGGAGCAACGGTCTCGATGGCGTCGAAAATGTGTTTCATGGCCGCGCTCTGCCCGATGATGTCCGAAGGCCGGGCAATCTCCGCCACCGTTTCCTTCAGCCGTACGTTCTCCTGCTGGGTGCGGCGGTGCGACATGGCTTTGGCTACCAGGTGAGCAATCTCATCCGGATCCAGCGGCTTATTGACGTAATCGTAGGCCCCATTCTTCAGCGCTGCCACCGCGGTCTCCACCGACGCGTAGCCGGTCATGATGATGACCAGCATGTCGGGATAAATCTCATGGAGCCGTCGCTGCAGTTCAATGCCGTCGGTGCCGCGCATTTTGATATCGACCAGCGCGACATCGAAGGTCTGCTGCGCCACGCGGGTGAGAGCCTCGCTGGCACTCTCGGCCGTGGCTACCTCGTAGCCTTCTTCGGTGAACCATTTGGCCAGCGAATCCCGCACGCTGAGCTCGTCGTCAACGATTAACAATTTTCCTTGCGTCATCACCCTTACCTCAATTCGTCGTTTCCTTCGCGCCCGCGAGCGCCGGCTCTTCTGCTGGCCGGCGGCCGTCAACCGGCAGCACGATCTTGAACGTCGTCCCATGGCCCACAGCGGATTTCACCTCGATATGCCCACCATGGCGCTCCACTATGTTGTGGCTAATGGCCAGGCCCAGGCCTGAGCCGCCAGATTCCTTGGTCGTATAAAACGGCTCGAAGATGTGAGGCAGATGCTCCTCCGGAATGCCCATTCCGTCGTCCCGAATGGTCATTTCCATCGAGTCGTCCTCCGCTCGCGTACTGATCCAGAGATTGCCTTCCTCGGGCATGGCATCGATGGCATTGATCACCATCGCCAGCACGACCTGCTCGATCTGGGCGGGATCGCAATGTGCCATGGGAAGGTCCTTGGCCAAATCAAGATTGAGCTGAATGCCGCCCATTTCCAGCTTGTGCTGCACCAGTCGAACACAGCGATCGATGACTTGGTTGAGATCGCACCAGGCCAGGTTCATGGGCGACACGCGCGAGAAACTCAGCAGGTTCTGCACCAGTCCGCCGCAACGCTTGCTTTCACTGGCAATCAGGTCGAGCGATCCCTGCATCTCCTCCTGCTTCGGCGACGGCGACGTGTTCTTCTCGATCCAGCGCTTCACCAGCCGGGAATACGTCAGGATTCCCGAGAGCGGATTGTTAATCTCGTGCGCAACCACCGCCGCCATCTTGCCGATGGTCGCCATTTTCTCGACCTGCAGCATGCTCTGGTGGGCCTGCCGAAGTTCTCGCGTCTTTTCGTCGACGCGTTCTTCCAGGGTGCGCGCCCAGGCGGTGATCTCGGCCTGTGCCAACTGCAGCCGATTGCTCATGTCATTGAATGACTGCGCCAACTCGCCGGCCTCATCTTGGGATCGCACCGCAATCTGATGTCCCAGGTCGCCGCCGGCAATGCGTTCCGTGCCCGCCTTGAGCTCGCGCAGCGGATTGCGGACCACGATCCAGATGAACAGCCCACTGAGAAAGACGACCGCCAGCAGCGCAACCGCGGTGGCCGCTGTCATCTCGCGCGTCGAATGTGCGAGCTCCTGGTCAACCTTGGCTAGCGAGATGTTGGTGTCTAGTACGCCCAGGATTTGCGTGCCCGCAGGGTGCGCGTGGCAGGAGGCATTCGAACAGGCGGACTCATTCTCGATGGGCGTGATCACGCCGAGCACGCGCGTTCCCCCGGCGCGGTAGATACGAAACCGGTCGGAACGGTTCAACCGAGCCAAGGGCTTTGATTTTTCATGGCAGCCGTAGCATGCCTCGGCGCTCTTATCGATGGCGGCGCCTACCTCGGTGGGCGCGGTGGAGTAGCTGATCACGCCCTGCGGATTCATGATGCGAATGCCGACCATGCCCGGCTGCTCCGCCATGTTCATCATGAGTTCGTAAAGCCCGACACGATCGTTATTCAGCATGTAGCGCGAGGCGCTGCGCCGCAGCACTTCGCTCTGCCGCTCGGCGGCCACCCGAGCCGCCTCTTCCAGGTGTTTGCGCTGGTCTTGAATGCTGAAGTAGCCGAAGAGGCCGAAGATGATGATCAGCACGAAAAAGATGGAGATCATCAGTTTCGCGCTGATGCTGCGCCCCAGCCGCTGCAGCCAGTGGGGGCGCAGCGCAACGGGGCGTCCCTTCGCACCTTGCGGCACTGCTTTGGGAGCCCCGTTCGAATTGTCAGTCGCCGGCATGGACAGGCACCGCGAATTCGCCTACGTCTGCTTCCGTTTTGCGCAGTGCCGGGATGTGTGCCTTCTCCTCAGGGAAGATAGGCAGATACTTTGCCGCCAGTCCGAAGATGGCGAATCCGAGCGCGACAAACATCGCCGTGATCACCGTCTCCGTCCATTTGGGCGCGTAGCGGCCGCCCACCGCATTCTCCACGCCCGTAATCGTTACGTTCAACCGATTGGTTACAAATCCCAGCAGACACAGCACCGCCGCCAGGTACAGGCCCTGCGCGCTCTCGCGAATCTTGGGCACGAGCAGCATCCCAAGCGGAATCAGCACCGACAGGAATATCTCCAGCAGGAAGAAGCGCTGCTCGTAACTGGGCTTGAAGACCAGGCTCAGAATGCCGCGATGGTAGAAGTCTTCGACCTTCAGGATTCCGTACAGCGCCAGCACTACGACCAAAACTCTTCCCAGGTCCTGCAGGATAGGCAACTCCAGCTCGCGGCCGAAGTACTTGGAACTCATCGACGATTCGAAAATGGTCATCGCCAGCCCAACCGCAATCGCCGACAGGAAAAAGAACACCGGCAGCAGTGGGCTGTACCAGAACGGATGCAGCTTGTTGGGCATGATGAGATACAACGTGCCCAGCGAAGACTGATGCAGGGTGGACAGCAATACGCCGAGGATCACGAACACCACCATCACGCTGCGGACCACCTTCAGCGCCTTGTGAAGGTGGAAATGCTCCAGCACGATGGGCGAGAATTCCAGCGCCAGCACCGTGGTGTACAACATGACGCAGTAGGCGACCTCGAACATCACCGAGTGCGGGTTGCGCATGATCAGCGGATGCCAGATGTTCCAGGGCAAGCCGAGGTCGTACATCAGCGCCGCGCAAACCAGCAGATAGCCGAGGAAGGCGGTCAGGATGGTCGGTCGCACGATGGAGTGGAAGCGCTTGATGTTGAAGATTTCGACGGCGGCGGTGAGCGTAAAACCGCCCGCCGCCAGCATCACGCCGCACATCACGTCGAAGCCGATCCACAAGCCCCAAGGGAATTGGTCGGACAGGTTGGTCGACGCGCCCAGTCCGCCAAGGAAGCGGACGAAGGTGCAATAAATGCCGGCCACCATGATGACGAGAAAGACGGCCTTCCAAAACGTAAATCGCATACGAGGAACGGTCATCGGGCACCGCCTTTGTGATCTTTTTCTTCGGCTTCCGCAGCGGCCACATCTTCGCGGCGATGGGTGATCCAGTAGATGCCCCCGAGCATCGTTCCGAAGAGTGGAATGAAGTCGGGAATGCGCGACAGCACCTGATAGGTATAGAGAGGCAGCGCGCGTTCGGTCAGGTCCGTGCGGAATCCGAAATTGTTGAATCCGATCGACGACAGCAGCAGGACCGACGTACCACCCACTTCCTCCTCGCCGAAAATGTGGTGCAGGTAGGTACCGGGATTATCGTGGATGCGCTTCTTGGCTTCTTCCAGCAAAGCGTCACGATCGCCGAACAGCGTGGCTCCCGTCGGGCATATCTCGGCGCACGCGGTCTGCTTGCCCTCGGCCACCCGCTTGCTGCACATGATGCACTTGCGCACGCCGGGAATTGCCTTCTGCCATTCGTATTTGGGCACCCCGAACGGGCACGCCGCCATACAGTAGCGGCATCCCATGCACTTGCTCTTGTCGTAGGTCACCGGGCCGAGCGCGGTCTTCTTCATGGCGCCTACCGGGCACACCGAGGCGCAGGCAGGGTCGCCGCAGTTCATGCACAGCCGGCGCATGAACTTATCGTCTTTGGCGAGGACGGTGGTGTACTTGTGGGCCGACGTTACTGGTTCAGCTGCGATCTTGTCATCGTACGGCAGACCGTTTTCGGTGGCGCAGGCCTGCTCGCACTGCTTGCAGTCGATGCACTTAGTGGCATCGTAGAGAATTCCCTTGCTCATGAGCTTCTCCCAGGCCGCTGCCAAGAAGCTCTCATTGGCGGGCGGCCAGATCGCCCATCAGCCCTAGGCCAACCCACAGGTACTGTGGATTTTGCGACCTGGGCCCGTACTGTCTCGGCGGCGTGACGGCGCCGGGGGAAGCGCCGTCGGGCGATGACGCAGTCGGGAAACCCGTTCGGGACTGGCCGCTAGAACCGGTCCCGAGCGGGTGGACCAGAAACGCGAAGCTACTTCAGGCTCTTCACGTAGGTGGCTAGCTTGGCAGCCTGAGCCGCATCAACGCCCTTGCTTGCAAAAGCGTGGGTCGCCTTCTTTTGCGGGCCGCCGTTTTCGATGAAATCGACAAGCTCGGCATCCGACATCTTCTGCACGGCTGGAGACGAGAACGCTTGCGCGCCCATCTTCTGACCGGCAGCCGTGCCCTTACCGTCAGCGCCGTGACAGCCGGCGCACTTGGCCTTGTAAACGTCATCCTGTGCCCAAGACAGGTTCGGAAGCGCGATAAAGAGAGCAAATGCAAGAGCCAGAATAGCTAAGATGACTTTCTTCATGATTTCTCCCGTTGCTTTATGGAAACTGCATAAGAACGAATCAAAATACCCAAGACTGCAGGCTGAGGCTGGAGTTTTGCGGTCCGACCTCGGTGAATACGATTTCAGTGTGAGTCTTGGGAATGAGAGAAGCAGTGATGCGAGTCACTTCTGGGGGTGATGGATTTCGCAACAACGCTGGTTGTCGCGCTTCCGAGGATGAAACACTTTTTCGCGAAAACTACTAAGGCTCCGAATGATCGTTCAAAAATGCCACACGCCTCTCCGGCATAGGTGGTTTATTGTTGCGATTCCTTTCGACCGGCAACTATGCCGGCGGCCCTGTAGAGACTCTGTCACAACCGGAAATGAATTTAGGCGGTGGGAGGAACAGTCAGAAGTGCAGCAGTAACAACCGCGCAGTGGCGGAATGGGGTTAGCCCGGCGCGGAAAGCGCCGGGTCTGAGCGGGAAAAGGAACCGAGGCGCGGCAGCGGAGACACCACTGAGACAGTCTCTGTAGCTTACAAAACAATGAAGAGCGCTGGTATCACTGATGCAAGGCAAGCCGAAGCTGATGACGACTAACTGCAAACTCACGGTCTGCAGCTGCTGGAGGAAGCTAACCGCTAATCGCCGCTGGGGTGCGGCGCAAATGCCGGAGTTCGCGCTGGTTCGGCCGCCGTGCGGGAGCGGTTCAGCCAGTTCAATAAGCCGCAGATCACCCAATGCCCCGCAGCAACTCCAAAGGCAAAGGCTGCCACGATGGTGAGCAGCAGCAGGGTGGAGGAGAAAAAACTCGTCATAGGAAATATTTCCGACGGGCGGGAACCTTGTCCGTGTGGTCCTTTCGTTCGCCTGAGCTCCGCTTCATCTCAGCCGAATGACTATTGTGATGTGACCACTGTAACTCGCGTTGACTCCCTTCAATATTAACCACTAAGATACCTGAGTAGAGTCACGCTCTCACGCCTCCCCAATCACCTGAGCAGTCCAACACTCGAATTGTGGTTCGGGTAAGAGTGCGCATCGCGCCGGCAAACGGGTTTGGGCCATAACGATCAATGGGCATCAGCAGCATCAGCGTGCGCGGGGCACGCCAGCACAACCTGAAGAACATTCACGTCGAGATCCCACGTAACACCTTGACCGTGATCACCGGCCTCAGCGGCTCGGGCAAGTCGTCGCTTGCCTTCGATACCATCTACGCTGAGGGCCAGCGGCGTTACGTCGAAACGCTGTCCGCTTACGCGCGCCAGTTCCTCGATCAGATGGAGCGGCCCGACGTGGATAGCATCGATGGACTGAGCCCGTCCATTGCTATCGAACAGAAGACTACCAGCCGGAGCCCGCGCTCCACAGTAGGCACAATCACCGAGATTTACGATTATTTGCGCCTGTTGTACTCCTCCGTAGGCGTGCCGCATTGCCCGAACTGCGGCCTGCCGATATCGCGGCAATCGGCAGAGCAGATCGTGCAGCAGGTGATGGCGCTGAAAGCTGAAGAAAGGGTGATGGTGCTGGCCCCCATTGTCCGCGGCCGCAAGGGCGAATTCAAGAAAGAGCTGGACAAGTTGGCCCAGCAAGGCTTCACCCGCGCCCGCATCGATGGCGAGCTGCGCAACATAGCCGACGAAGAGATCGCGCTGGATAAGCGCAAGAACCACACCATCGAGCTGGTGGTCGATCGCCTCCTGGTTCGGCCCGGCATCGAAGAGCGCCTTACGAAATCAATTGAGACCGCCATGGATGAGGCGAATGGGCTGGTTTTGATCGTCGTCGTGGGCGGCGAAGAGCGGCTGTACTCATCCAAGCTGGCGTGCCCGGAATGCGGCATCAGCGTCCCGGTGCTGGAGCCGCGCTCGTTTTCCTTCAACAGCATGTACGGCGCCTGCCCGGAGTGCAACGGCTTGGGCAGCAAATATGATTTCGATCCCGCCAAGGTCATCAACGACTGGTCGAAGCCGCTGCTGGATGGCGGACTTGGGCCTGGCTCGGCGTCGCAATACTTGATCCGCATCCTGCAAATCGCTGCGCAGGCCTACGGCTTCGACCTGTCTACACCATTCGAGCAGCTTCCGCGCAAGACCCAGAACCTGGTGCTGTACGGGCCCGACGCCAGCGAAAAAAAGCGCGGCGGGTTCCTCGGCATCTTCGCGTATCTGCGGCAGGCGTTGGAAGAAAGCTCTTCGGAAACCTATCGCGAGTGGCTGCTGGAGCACATGTCGGCGACAGCGTGTCCCGCATGCCATGGGAAACGGCTTCGTCCCGAGAGCCTGGCCGTGAAGGTGAACGGCATGTCCATTGCTGAATTCACAGCGCTGCCCGTCTCGCGCGCGGTGGAAGCCGCGGCGCGGATCAATCTCAACCAGCGCGAGGAGAAGATCGCCGGCCGCATTCTTAAAGAAATCGCCGAGCGGCTGGGGTTCCTCAACGCCGTTGGGCTTGGCTACATCTCGCTGGAACGTTCCGCAGCGACGCTGAGCGGCGGCGAAGGCCAGCGCATTCGGCTGGCCACGCAGATTGGTTCGAAATTGCGCGGCGTACTGTACGTCCTCGACGAGCCTTCGATTGGTTTGCATCACCGCGACAACGATCGTCTGCTGCACGCGCTCGAGTCGTTGCGCGATCTTGGCAATACGGTGCTGGTGGTCGAGCACGATGAGGACACCATTCGCCGCGCCGATTATGTGATCGATCTCGGGCCGGGCGCCGGCCGCCACGGCGGGGAAGTGGTCGCCAGTGGCACGCCGGACGAGATTCAAGTCGCGCCCCGCTCGCTGACCGGGCAATACATTTCCGGTGAGAAACGAATCACCGACCGCCATGCGAGGCGTCAGCCCAACGGCAAAGCGATCACGATTCTGGGCGCTCGCGAGAACAACCTCAAGAACCTCGACGTCAGCTTCCCGCTCGGCGTCATGACGGTCGTCACCGGCGTCTCGGGTTCCGGCAAATCGACCCTGGTAAATGACATTCTGTACCGCGCTTTGGCGAACTCGCTGTATCGCTCACGCGAAGAAGCCGGCGAGCATAAGGCGATCACCGGGACCGAGTTCATCGACAAGGTTATCCGTATCGACCAGTCGCCCATTGGCCGCACACCGCGCTCCAATCCGGCAACCTACACCGGCGTCTTCACCGCCATTCGCGACCTTTATGCCATGCTGCCGGAGTCGCGCGAGCGCGGCTATAAAGCCGGGCGATTCTCGTTCAATGTTGCCGGCGGCCGATGCGAGGCCTGCCAGGGTGAAGGCGAGCGGCGCATCGAAATGAACTTCCTGCCCGATGTCTACGTGCTCTGCGAGGTCTGCGGCGGCAAGCGCTACAATCATGAGACGCTCGCGGTAAAGTACAAGGGCTACTCGATTGCCGATCTGCTGGAGACGCCGGTGGCCGATGCGCTGCCAGTGCTGGAAAATATCCCGCAGATCAAGCAGAAGTTGCAGACGCTGGTGGACGTCGGACTGGGCTACATTCATCTGGGACAATCGGCGGTGACGCTCTCCGGCGGCGAGGCGCAACGCATCAAGCTGGCCCGCGAGTTGAGCAAACGCCAGACGGGCAAGACCTTGTACCTGCTGGACGAGCCGACGACCGGCTTGCACTTCGATGATGTCAGCAAGCTGCTGGAGGTGCTGCACCGGCTGACCGACCTCGGGAACAGTATCATTATCATCGAGCATAATCTCGACGTGATTCGCAATGCTGACTGGATCATCGATCTCGGTCCGGAAGGTGGCGAGGAGGGCGGTCGAGTTGTCGCCCAGGGCACTCCCGAGCAGATCGCCCGAGCGAAAAGGTCCTACACCGGACAAATACTAGCCAAAGTGCTTCCGCGAGCGTCCAATAGCAGAACGAACGGCCCGGATTTTCTTTAACCGGTGAACCCGGGCCAGGCAAGGGCTATTGATTGTTGTAAAGAATTGTCCCAAGGGCACGGTGGAAGGGCGCGGCTTCAGCCGTGCCGTAAAGGCTTGCATGGCACGTGGGCTTCAGCCCCGGCCACCGTGGCTGAGAGCCACTTCTGGTGGCGCGCGATTTCGCCGGGCTGAAGCCCGGCGCTTCCACCGGGCCATAGGACAGAAGTTTTACAACAACCAATAAAGACCAAACTCATGTCATCACCACTAAATCCGCTGCCGGAGCCGCCTGGCGAGATCCAGCCGGCGCCCAGTGTCACCGACGAGGGCGGAGCGCCGCTCCAGGTAATAACTGCGCCGTCAGAAAAACGGTTTCCCGCCTGGTCGGGATGGGACGTATTTGCAATCCTGGTGTTCACCATTTTTTGCGTTTTGCTGTTCATCACCATCGCAGTGTTCGCCACCGGTGTGGTCGCTCACGGAGCCACTTCCGTCGCCCAGCTTACGAACAATCCCTCCGTGGTCCGCGCCTTCCTGGCAGGACAAGGGGCAGCCTATCTGGTTGTGCTGCTTTGCATGTTCTTGCTGGTGCGGTCGCGGTCGAGTAAATCGTTCGAAGCCGGCATTCAGTGGAACTGGCCGGGCACAACTGCAGCGGCGTTCTTTCTAGGCGGAATCCTTCTCGCGCTCGCGATTGACGGCATCTCTCGCTTCCTGCCCGTCCCCAAGTCTCTGCCCATCGAGGACCTGTTCAACAACCGCGCCAATGCCTATTTCATGGCGCTTTTTGGTGTGACGCTCGCGCCGTTGCTGGAAGAGCTTTTCTTTCGCGGACTGCTCTACCCGGTTTTCCGCCGCAGACTGGGAATCATGATTGCGGTGTTGCTTACGGCCATAGGATTCGCCGCGATTCACAGTGTTCAACTGGGCTACGCGTGGGCGCCCATCCTCAGCATCTTTGTTGTGGGCGTTGTTTTCACCGTCGTCCGGCAAAAGTGGAGCTCCGTGGGAGCGTCATTCCTGATGCATTGCGGTTACAACTTCACCTTGTTCTCTCTGCTGTGGATCGCCAGCGATCATTTCCGTCATTTGGACAAGGTGGCGGGCTAAGATGTGGTGGAGGGTGGAAGCGCCGGGCTTCAGCCCGGCGAAATGCCACGCCGCCACGAGCGGCTTTAGCTTTGGTGAAGCCCCCCTCGCGATCAGAGACCGACGTATCGGCACGACTGGGTCGTGCCCTGTTACAAAGCGCTCAACTCAACTTCTTCAGCGGCTTTTGGAGTCGTGCTGTGGATCATCCTACCTAAGTCTGGGATTGCCCTTTGGGATGGGTTGTTGCGGCAATCCAGGCACCGGGATTCAGCACAGTGCAAAGCGGAAATCGTTAATAAAGTCACAGAACAAAAATTCTGCTTATGGCAACATCATGTAGGCCTGTGCATACAGCTTTCATGGGAACTAAATCGGCAGCGCCGCAAGGCGTCAGGGTTTGAGTTCCCTCTCGGCACCAAATGAACGGCCAGCATTTTAGCATCCCGAATCAGGACACCTAGCCCGAGGAAACCCATGACCCTGAAGTCAGTGAATACCCTGCTTGAGGTTCTTCACTTCGCTGACAGCGACACCGCAACTACCGCAATTATCGTGCCCGAGGTCGGCATTCGTGTGAGCTATGATTCGCTGCGGCGCCAGGTGATGGATATGGCGAACGGCTTAGCTTCGCTCGGCATCCGCCATGGCGATGCGGTCGCGCTCGCGCTGCCCAATGGTCTGCCGGCAATTGTGGGCTTTCTGGCCGCTTCCTTTGCGGGCACGGCTGCACCCCTGAACCCGGGATACCCGTACGAAGAATTTCTTTTCTTCCTGCGCGACACGAATGCCCGCATTTTGCTCTGTCCTCCGGTCGGCGCGGAATTCGCGCGCAGCGCCGCTGCAGATTGCAATATCCCGGTCTACCCGGTGGAGATGAGCGAACAGGGAGAAGTGCATTTGTCAGGTGTTCCGGCCGGAGGATCGGCGGTTGAGCCGACGGCGGAGGACATCGGCCTGGTCCTGCACACCAGCGGCAGCACTGGAAGGCCCAAGCGAGTGCCTTTGCGGCATTTCAACCTGGCGGTTTCATCGGCCAACATTGCGAATACGTATGGTCTGAAGCCGGGCGACATTTCTTTGTGCATCATGCCGCTCTTCCATGTTCACGGCTTGATCGGCTCGACCATGGCGACCCTGGTTTCGGGAGGGACCGTGGTCGTGCCCACCAAGTTCAACGCGCTTACGTTCTGGAAAACGGTACGGGAACACCGGGTCACGTGGTATTCGGGAGTGCCGACCATGCATCAACTGCTGTTGGCGCGCGCGCATCACAAGCCCGCGGAGGCAGCGTCGCTGCGCTTCATTCGCTCCTGTAGCGCGCCGCTGGCGTCTGAACTCATTCATAAGATCGAGGATTTATTTGGCGTGCCTTTCGTGGAGGCCTACGGCATGACCGAAGCGGCGCACCAGATGACCTCGAATCCGCTGCCGCCGCGCCATCGCAAAGCCGGTTCCGTCGGAGTCGGGGCGGGTTTGCGCGTCAGAATCATCGACAAACAGGGGAATGACATGGGCAACAACCGGCGCGGTGAAGTTGCCATCATGGGCGCGAACGTCTTCCGCGGCTACGACAACAATCCCGAAGCCAACGTCAAGGCCTTCGTGAATGGCTGGTTCCGCACCGGCGACGAGGGCTGGCTCGATTCCGACTGCTATTTGCACTTGAGCGGCCGGATCAAGGACATCATCATCCGCGGCGGCGAGAATATTGCCCCGCACGAAGTGGATGAGGTCCTGCTGAAGCATCCCGCCGTCTCCGCCGCGGTGACCTTTGGTTTCGCTCACCCCACCCTCGGTGAGGAAGTGGCTGCCGCCGTGGTTTTGCATGATCCCCACGGCGCGACCGAGTCGGCGCTGATCAAGTACTGTCGTGAGTCCCTGGCCGATTTCAAGTGTCCCAAGAAAATCTACCTGGTGAAGAGCATCCCGACGACGGCGACGGGGAAAATCCGCCGCAGTGCGGTCGCGGACGCACTTGTAGGTGGCCGCCAGTGAAGTTCCTCATTGCGGGTGCAGGTGCAATCGGCGCGTACATCGGCGCGCGTATGGCCCAGGTCGGCTACGATGTCACGCTCTTCGCGCGTGGTCCGCATCTGCGCGCCATGCAGGAGCATGGCGTCCAGGTCAAGAGCGCGGAGGGAGATTTTGTTGCGCGGCCGCGGATCGCCGGCTCGCTGGACGAAATCGGGGCGGTGGACGTCGTGTTTCTCGGGGTCAAGGCGCACGGGCTGACGCAACTCGCTCCTCAATTAGCGCCGGTGTTTGGGCGCGACACCACGGTTGTCAGCACGCAGAATGGAATCCCATGGTGGTACTTCCAGAATTTCGGCGGTGAGTGCGACGGGCTACGCCTGGAGCGCATCGATCCCGGTGGCGTTATTGCGTCCGCCATTGAAGCCCGTCGGGTAATCGGATCGATCGTCTATTTCTCCACCGAGATCACCGCACCGGGCGTGATCCAGCACATTGAGGGAAATCGCATCTCGCTAGGCGAACCTGATGGGACCCGCTCCGAGCGTTGCCGCCGTCTAGCCGAGGCGCTGGTCAAGTCCGGTTTACGCTGCCCCATCACGGCCCGCATCCGGCACGAGATTTGGGTGAAGGTCCTGGGTAATGCTTCCTTCAACCCGGTCAGTGCATTGACACGCGCCACGCTGGCGCAGATGGTGCGCGATCCCGGAGTGTGCTCGCTGATCCGTAACGTCATGCAGGAAGTGGAAGCCGTTTCCGGCAAGCTGGGCATGGAGTTGCCGATTTCCATCGAGCAAAGAATCGCCGGCGCCGAGAAAGTCGGCGAGCATAAGACTTCCATGCTGCAGGACCTGGAAGCCGGCCGCCCGATGGAGCTGGAGGCGATTGTCGGCTCGGTGGTCGAGTTGGGCGAGCGGCTTGGTGTGCCCATGCCATTCACGCGAACGGTTTACGACTGCACGAAACTCTTGGGCAAATCTCTAACTGCGCCCACCCGCAGCTAAATCCATCCTTGCTGTCTCGCCCTTGCTTTGAATGGAAACTCACAGTGAAACGGATCCGGGCACAAGGTGCTTCCTACCGGCCCCGTTACTCTCACCAAAATTGCGAGCACGATTTGCCGCGGCTACGAGGTTTGGGTTATAGTGCCTGCTGGTCCACTTATCAGACCAATTCCATGGCTACGCCCACCCAAGCCGATTTTGAGGTCGTTCGCCGTCAGAAGGTCTACGAAGCCGTTGCCGAGCAGATCGAGAGTGTCATCCTGCGCAAGCTGAAGCCGGGCGACAAACTACCCTCCGAGCGTGAATTGGCAGAGACGCTGCACGTGAGTCGCAGCTCGATTCGCGACGCGATTCGCAGCCTCGAGCTAATGGGCCTGGTCGAACCGCGCCAGGGAGCGGGCACCATCGTTCGCGTAACCACGGTCGATTCCATGAAGCCTTTCGCCGACGAGCTCAGAAAAAAGAAGGAAATGCTGAGTCAGCTTCTGGATTTTCGCGCGTTGCTCGAACCGCCGCTGGCCGCGCGCGCGGCCAAGCACGCTTCGATGGATCAGATGCTGCGGCTGCAAAGCATTCTGCGCCGGCAGGAGAAGAAGATGCTGGCTGAGGAGCTGGCCGTCGCTGAGGATACGGAGTTTCACTACGGCATCGCACTGGCTTCCGGTAACAGCGTGGTGCTTAGGGTGATGGACGTGGTGATGGACGTGCTGCGCGAAACGCGCCAACGTGCCTTGCAGGTGCCCGGCCGTGCGCAAAAATCGCTGACCGGTCATCAGAGGATCCTGGATGCCATGATGCGCCGCGATCCTGAGGCCGCGGATGCCGCCATGCGCCGGCACATTAACGAAATCGAGCACATGGTATTGAAGAATCTTTGATCGCGAGCTTTATACGGTGTGGGCGACCGCTCGGGTGAGGGAAGCCGCCCTCCAAAATCGAAAACAGTTACGGGGTCATCATGAGCTACACGGAACTCACGGTTTGGACGCGCGGCATCATCATGGATAAAGAAGGCCGCGACATTGTCAACTCCATCTCCGCGTCGGCCCGCAAAGAGGGCAAGTATTCGCAGGCGATGGAAAACTACGTCGATAATCCCGATCGCACCAACGCTCCGACGCGCAAGTATTGCCGCATCAGCGACACGGTCATCGAGAACGCGCTCACCTACGAAAACGAAAGTCCCAACATCGTGGTGCTGGTGGAGGCCACCATGGTCAAGGGATGGGATTACATGCGCGGTATGCCGCCGGGCGGAACGCTGGTGATCAACACGCATTACACCCCGGATTACATGATTCGTTTCGTGCCCGGTCCGGAGCGGCTGGCGCAACTGGTTTGCGTGGATGCATCCAAACTGGCCGACCACAAGTGGCTCTACTATCGCCTCGGCGAACTAGGCCTCGACCGGCTGTCGACGGAAGGCGCAGCCGAGCGCAGCAAACTGGTCGCACCCGATATCGCCGCTCCGTTGATCGCCGCGGTCATCAAGACCACGGGAATCGTGAAGCGGAAAACGATTGAGCCCATGATCGCGAACAAGAAGGCATTCCATATGGCGTTGGACGAATTACAAGTCATGCCGCTGAACGCGGGCGAGGCCACACCGGCGATGGCGGTCTAGGAGATTCCTGTGGCTGTTTTGAAGAGGTGCCGAGAAGTTACCGTTTGAGATCGGCTTTAGCCGCTGAGGGAAATGCCCTCAGGGCCTAAAGGCCAAATTGTTTTGCCGCAGTTGCGGCACGGCTGAAGCCGAACCCCTTCAAGGCGGTAATGGCAACGCTGAATTTTCCAGAGGAAGGGATCGCAGCATGTCCACCAAAGGTACACACATACCCGAGCGGCTGAAGATCACGTTTGGCGGCATCACGCCCGCGCCATCGCAGGAAAAAGGCCAAGACCTGTTTCCCACCGGCAACTGGCGCGCGATCCGCCCGGTGTATCGCGACAAGCTGCCACCCTGCAACAACGCGTGTGGAACCAATGAGAAGATCCAGGGCTATCTCGATCTGGTCAAACGCGGCAAGTATCTTGATGCCTATGCGCTGATCAAGGAAGACATGCCGTTCCCGTCGGTCACCGGACGCGTGTGCTACCACCCCTGCGAGCAGGCCTGCAATCGTGGCAAGTACGATGAAGCCATTTCCATTCGTGCGGTCGAGCGCTTCCTTGGCGATCTCGGGCAGAACCTGAAACGCGACGTGGTCACGGCCGGCCCCTCGAACGGTAAGAAAGTCGCCATCGTAGGCTCCGGCCCCGCAGGCCATAGCGCCGCATATCAGTTGGCGCGACTGGGCTATGCCGTGACGATTCTCGAGAAATCGCCGAAGCCCGGCGGGCTGAATCGCGGTGGCATCCCGCTGTGGGTCCTTCCGCCGCAGATTCTCGATCGCGAGATCGAACGTCTGCTCGAACTCGGCATCACTATCAAGACCAACTGCGAAGTCGGCAAGGACGTCACCTGGAACGAGCTGAAGAAAAACTATGACGCTGTCGTGCTTGCCGTCGGTCTCACCGAAGCCAACAGCGTGCGCGCCGAGGGCGAGGACAAGGAAGGTGTGATCTATGGATTGCCCTTCCTGCGTGACATCGGCATGGGGACCTCCAAGGTCAAGCTGGGCCCGCGCGTGGCTGTCATCGGCGGCGGCAACACGGCCATCGATTGCGCGCGCGAAGCACTGCGGCAAGGCGCGATGGAAGTCACCATGATTACGGTGGAGTCCAACACAGACGAAATGCCCGCCGTCCCCGAAGACCTGCACGACATGTTGGAAGAAGGTGTGCAACTGGTGCACGGGCGCGCCATGACGGCGGTGCTCGGCAACGGCGAAGTCGAAGCGCTGCAACTGCATCCGGCGCGATTTTCAGGCGCCATAAATGCCTCGCCCATTACCATCAATCGCAATGCGCCGCCCGACCAGTTCTTCGTCGACAACGTCATCATCGCCGTAGGTCAGCATGCGTCACTGGCTTGGCTGCCCGACGAGTTCAAGAACGAGCGCGGCACCATCAAAGCCGATCGCTTCGGGCGCCTGGGCGACACCAACTTCTTTGCCGCAGGCGATATCGTGCAGCTCGGCACTGGCCAGCAATTGATGGTGGTCAACGCCGTGGGCGACGGCAAGCGGGTGGCGTTCAATGTGGACAAAGTCCTTCGTGGCGAAGCGCTGCAGCCACGCAATATCCCGGTCGACGTCATCTTCGACCTCAACCGGATGAACATGACGTATTTCCCGCACTTTCCGCGGGTGCAGCAGACGCTGCTGCCGCCGGACAGCCGGAAGAAGACATCGCGGGAAGTGATCCAGGGACTTAGTGAAGAGCAGACGGTGGAAGAGGCGGCCCGCTGCTTCAGTTGCGGCACCTGCAACGCTTGCGACAACTGTTATCTGGTCTGCCCCGAGCCGTGCATCGTACGCCCGGCGCGATCCAACGGGATGTACAAAATTCTGGTGGACTATTGCAAAGGCTGCCGGGTTTGCATTGAAGAATGCCCGACCGGATGCCTGGAAGGCGTGCCCGAACTCGACTTCGATACCGGCGTCGTGCGCATGGACACCGCCTTCGCCGTTTCGCCTGGACTGCACGGGCGCCAGTCGGAACAGTTGCGGCAACTGGCCGAGCAGCCGGCAAAGAACATATGACGGGGAGGGGCGCGGCTTCAGCCGTGCCGAAATGCGGCCCTTAGGTCGGGGCTTCAGCCCGACCCCGCGGCTGAAGCGGTACAAGGGCGTGGGCGGGTTTCGCTGGGCTAAAGCCCAGTGCTTCCACCGGGCAAAAGGACGCTAGAAAATGGAGCCATCATGGCAACGGCAGCACAATTGACCAGGAAGACGGTGCGCATCAACGGCTGCGTGGCGTCGGCGCAGGCGGCCAAGTATGCCGACGTGGACGTTATCACCGCATATCCCATCCGGCCTTACACGGCCACGATGATGGCGCTGGCGCAGATGGTCGCCAACGGCGAACTCGATGCCGAGTACATCGTGGCCGACAGCGAGCACTCGCAGTTGAGCATCGCGCATGGCGCGTCGTCCAGCGGGGCGCGCGTGTTCACCGGCAGTTCCGGCGTAGGCGTCACCTACGCTTACGAGCTATACTCGCCGATTTCGGGCAGCCGCATGCCGGTGCAGATGATGATCGCCGACCGCACGCTCGATCCACCCGGCGACTTCGGTTCCGAGCATACGGACGCGCTTTCCACGCGCGACATGGGCTGGCTGATGGGCTGGTCGTGCGACGCGCAGGAGGCCTTCGACAATCATCTGTTGGCCTATCGCATCGGCGAGGACCAGCGTGTACTTTTGCCACAGATGGTCTGCCAGGACGGCTTCTTCGTCTCGCATATCACCACTGATGTCGAGCTGCCCGATCCGGGCCAGGTGAAAGAATTCCTGCCGCCGTACAAGCATCCGTATCCGCTCGATCCGCGGCATCCGGTATCGCACGGCCCGCAGATCATGCCCGAGCAGGGTCCGCCGCTGCAGTTGGAGCGTGCGCGTGCGATGGAAGAGGCGATGCCGGTGATCGAAGAGGCGCATGAGGACTTTGCGCGCATCTTCGGGCGGCGATACGATCCGTGGCTGGAAGAGTTCATGACCGACGACGCGGACGTCGTCTTCTTCCTGCAAGGCGGCCACGCCGTGACCGCGCGATTCGCGATTCAGCACATGCGCAACGAAGGCATCAAAGTCGGCCTGGTGCGTTTGCGCTGCATTCGGCCGTATCCGACGGACCGCGTTTGCGAGGTCCTGAGCAAGTTCAAAGTGGTTGGTGTAATCGAGACTAATCTTGGACTTGGTAGCGTCGCCAGCGGCGGCTCACTGTACGCCGAAGCTTGCGCAGCTTTGTATGAAGCGCCGAAGCGTCCGCTGGTGATGTCGTTCATGGCCGGCCTGGGCGGCGAGGCGATCGTGCTGAAAGAGTTTTATTGGATGACCAGGAAGATGACCGAAGCCATGCAGCGTGGCAAGATCGAGAAGCGCGCGCATTGGGTCGGATTTGAAGAGTAGAGAGTTTTCGGCGGAAGGGCACGGCAGCCGTGCAATTGTGAAGCCGGGCCCTTCGACTCCGCGACCGGACAACTGTCCCGCCAAGCAAACGACGCTTGGCAGGATAATTGCGCGGTCGCTCCGCGCAGGATGACACTCGAGAAATGGGACGCTGCAATGCTGATATGGAACGAGCGCCGTAGGCGCAGAAGAGTTTAGCCCAGCGCTTCAGCGCTGGGTCGGCGAGGACAACGATCCGAGTCCCGTAGGGACGGCAGATGTACTGGGACTTCAGCCCAGCGTGCGCGGCATCATCGCACCGCGGGCGAACAGCAGGTCCCTCCATTCGGACTGAAGTCCTCGGTCGAGATGACAACATTTAGGGGTACGCTTCCACCCAAGATCAGGAGGAAGGAAGATGGCAACCATTGAAGTTCAGCGGCAAGTACTGCCGATTCTGGAAAGCCCGAATCAGGGCGCACGTTTTTACAACCCTGAGCTGCCGGCGAGCGAACCGTTCGTGCCCGGCCATCGCACGTGTGCCGGCTGCGGGCCTTCGATTCAGTACCGCATGACCAGCAAGGCCGCGGGCGACAATACCATCCTGATCGGACCAACGGGCTGCATGTATGTGGCGAACAGTTCCTATATGTGTACGCCGTACAACGTGCCCTGGGCTCACACCCAAATCGGCAGCTCCGGAAGCTTCACCGCCGGCGTGGCAGCGGCCTACGAGGCCCTGATTCGCAAGGGCAAGTGGAGGGGTGCGTTTCCCAATGTAATTTGTGAAGCCGGCGACGGCAGCTCCTCCGACATTGGGTTGGGCTCGATTTCTGGCGCCCTGTATCGCAACCATGATTGCCTAATCATCTGCTACGACAACGAGCAGTACGCGAACACCGGCATCCAGGCCTCATCACGCACACCCTACGGCGGCATGACAACATTCTCGCCGCCTGGCCCAAAAATCCCCGAGGCGAAGAAACTGTTCCCGAAAGAGCTGGCGCGCATGATGGCGGCCGGTCATCCGCATTGCTATGTTGCGACAGCGAGCGTCGGGTATCCGATCGATATGATGAACAAGGTGCGCAAAGGGCTGAACCATCGCGGCGCAGCGTTCATGATGATCTATACGCCCTGCCAAAAGGGCTTCGTGTATGAGACACCGCGGTCCATCGACCTGGGCCGGCTGGTAGTCGAATGTGGGCTCTATCCTGTGTGGGAGTGGGACCCGGAGAAGCGCGAATTCGACTACAGCTTCCGCCCGCAGAACATGCGGCCGGTATCCGAATACCTGAAACTGCAGGGACGCTTTGGACACTTGCACGCCGAGCACATCGCGACCTTGCAGCAGTATGCCAACGAGCAATGGCGCATGATGGGGGTGGCGCTGCCGGACGCGTTACTCCAAGCCACTGACCCGAAGAACGTAGCCAGCATGGCCGCCGCTGAAGAGGCCGCAGTGGTAGCGGAGACTGTATGACCAGCAAAGCGACAAACCCGAATCCCGCTCCCGACGCGCAGGAAAGCTACATCGTCAGCGAAGGCAAGAAGCGCGGCGCGACGCGCGACGTTCGGCCTGAGGCAGCCTACGACCGTTACTACACGGTGTTGCGCGTGCATGCCGGTGACGCCATCCTCACCGACAACTGGCATACCAACCAAGTCTTGGCGCACACGCGTCACAACTTCGAGGGATACACCTTCGCGATGCGCACGCTGGAGGCGTGGGGTGCGACGGTAGAGAACGATCAGCGCGCCTACTACACAGCCGGAGGCCGCGTGTGGGTCATGGACCTGGAGCTCTGCGCCGGCAAAAAGCCACGGCTGGCGGGCACGGGCAAGAACTAGCATCCTTGCTGCGCGTTTTGCTTATCGACGACACGCCGGAGACGGCCGAGTTGCTTACCTTCGCCTTGCGCGATCGCGGGCACGAGGTTTTCGCGACCGGATACACGACCTCGCTGAACGAACTGTTGCGGGAGCAGCATTCCGATGCGCTGGTGCTGCATCTGTCCACCTGGGACATGAGCGAATCGCTGTTCGACAGCGTTCGCGCCGATGCCGGCTACACTGAACTCCCGGTGGTCATCATCAGCGACACGCCCGAAAAGGCCGAGGCGAAGCTGCGCGAACGCAAGGCGCAGCGCGTCCTCCTCGTTCCCAAACCTTTTACCGGTGGGCAGGTCGCGCAGGCGCTAGCTCAATTGATGGAGTGACTATGCCGGCGTGGAGCATGGACCAGTGGCGCTACCTGGAGCGCGAGGTCGTCGCCGATCCGAAGGGACGGCAGTGGACGGTGGCTCTGATGGATGTGCTGGGGCAGGAGGGCGATCCTCAGCTACCCAGCCAATTGCTTGAAGGACAGTATTCGTCCGGGCGCTATTTCACGCTCATCTATTCGGCGGCGGGAGGGTTGCAGCGTGAGCGCGGTCACACGTCTCTGGAAGATGCGAACGAAGCCTATCAGCAGATGTTGATGGGGGTGATCCACGGCAGGCTCGATCCCGCGCAACCGGTTTTTCGCCAGGACCTGGAGGATTGAGCGGGATTCACCTTCCCGGATTCAGGTCGCGCAGGATCACCTGCAGTACTTGTCCGGCAACGCGGGCATCATGCTCTGACACATTGAGCTTTGCTCCTGTCTCGCGATCCGCATCGCGATAGCTCCGCGCGACCACCGGCAATCGCGCGCATCCGCGACCGATGAGGCCGCTTTGCTCTGCGACTTTGAGGCGGGTTGAGAACGGCCAATCGGCGATCTCGCCCTCGGGCGTATCAGCCACTGGCAAGCCACTAACACCTTTTTGCTCGAGGGCATCGGTCACGATCGCCTCGAGAATCCCGCAGTTCGTAAGCAGGGCTAGGTCGTAATCGCCCTCATCGAACGCGCGCCGGGCATCGATGTAGGCGTGCTCCAGAACCGGCCGGAGCTGCGGATTATGTACAAAGTCGAAGCGCCGGGGAACCGGCGCTGCCATAGCCGACGGCTGGGAAGGGAAGTCGTTCCGCGAGAGCGAAGCCAGCGCTTGCTCAAGCACTCCGATCAAGCGCTGCGCGATTTCGGCTGGAGCTGCGTCCGCAACCGCCCCACCCTCCGCAGCACCCACCAGGAAGGCTTCGCTGAAGGCCCTCGCCAGCCAATGGGCCTTGCTCCCACCCGAGAGCTCGTTGACCGCGACTCCACACTCTTGCTGCCACCTGCGAACGGCCGCAAGCGCAGTGGCATTGATGGGATCGGCTGCCAATGTATCGCGGGCATCCAGGCCGCCGCGAATCAGCAGGCTAAGCCGGCCGCGGTAGCTCTCGATCTGCTCCCGGATGTCATCGTCGCTGGGTGTGCTCATCATTGGCAGCGGACGCTGGACGGCAACTCTCGTACTTGTTTGACAGTGAAGGCGTCGCGATGCTAACGTTCGAAACTGGTTCGGTGACCAGACCAATTTAGCACAGGGTGCTCGACCCTTGCTTAGGGCTGCCAGGCGCCGAAGAAGCTGCTGAATTAGAATTGCCGGAAATTCACTGCAGGCTACATCGCCATTGAGCGGTTGCGGTTCCGAGGCTGCGTTGCGGAGATAGAACTATGGCCGAAAGTCCGTCCTCCCTGATTCACCCCTCACGCATTCCCAATCGTTGGATCCAGCTCATAGCCGGTATCGTGGCCATGATGGCCATTGCGAACCTGCAATATGCCTGGACGCTCTTCACCAAGCCGATCCAAACCCATCTGCACGTTTCGCTGGTGGCGGTGCAATGGACCTTCACCTTATTTATTGCGCTCGAGACCTGGCTGGTGCCGTTCGAGGGATACCTGGTCGATCGCATCGGGCCGCGCTTCATGCTGGGCATGGGCTCCATCCTGGTGGCGCTCGGGTGGGTTGGCTCAGGCTACGCCGAGAGTATCGGCAGCCTGTATTTCTGGTACAGCATTGGGGGCATCGGTGCAGGGATCGTTTACGGCGGCACCGTGGGCAATGCGCTGAAGTGGTTCCCGGACCATCGCGGCCTGTGCGTCGGCTTGACCGCCGGAGCCTACGGCATAGGCACCGCATCGACGATCGCCCCGGTCGCCGCGATGCTGAAGGCCTCCGGCTATCAGCACACGTTCATTTTCTGGGGGCTGGTTCAGGGCGCCGTGGTGTTGCTGGCGGCTCTGTTCCTCGCCAGGCCTCCGGTGGGATGGGCGCCGCCGAACTGGGAGCAGAAAAAATTAAGAATTAAGGCGAAGGTGAACACCTCCTCGGTGGACATGACGCCGTGGCAAATGCTGCAACAGCCATCGTTCTACGTGATCTATCTGATGATGACGATGCTGGCCTTCGGGGGCTTGGTGGTTACGGCGCAGCTCAATCCCATGGCTGTTTCGTACCACGTCGACAAGATCGTGGTGGCTTTCGGAATGACCGCAGTCGTGCTGGCGATCACCGTCGACAGGCTGCTGAACGGCTTTACGCGTCCCTTCTGGGGATGGGTTTCCGACCATATTGGTCGCGAGAATGCCATCTTTGTCGCTTTTATCCTGGAAGCCCTCGCCGTATATGCTCTGCTGCAACTGATCGCTCACCCTATATGGTTCGTTGTGCTGTCCGGCCTGTGCTTCTTCG
>Ga0335078_10002731_pt1 | contig 26630 bp, 21 predicted proteins | sample Lox_Sample_32_FD_206711 | JGI IMG/M metagenome (GOLD analysis project Ga0335078, IMG submission 206711) | Soil microbial communities from Loxahatchee National Wildlife Refuge, Florida, United States - Lox_Sample_3.2 | ecosystem: Environmental > Terrestrial > Soil > Wetlands | place: USA... | reverse complement strand
TCCGCCAGCTTCGCGACATGCGCATGAAAATCGATTTGACGCGAATGTCGCGCCAGGATTGGCTCGAGTACATCGACCTCTGCGGCTGGGCTCTCGCACGCGCTCACGCCCGCACCGGAGACCCCGCCCGCATCGCGGGCTACCTCGGCAAGAGCGAAGCCTTCGACGAAGCCGTCGAGGAATTTGCGATTGCCTACGCGGACCAAACCGAACGCGACCACGCCGCGCTCGTCAAAGCCATTCGCGCCCGCCGCCTGCCCGCGCGCGCCAGCGCCGCCGCATGATGGGAGAAGAGATGCGCCTGACAGTTTTTGCGAGCCATTCGCGACTTCGTCAGACATTCGAAGAGTTACAGATCCAGCGGCAGCGGACTTTTTCCTGTGATCAGGCGAGCCGCGCGGTCGTAGGTGAAGTAAAAGAAGCCCCACTGGATGAAAATCAGCAGGCGATTTTGAAATTCCACGATGTAGAGCAGGTGAATGAAAATCCAGATCAGCCACGCCGGAAATCCGGCGAGCCGCAGCCAGTTCAAATCGGCCACGGCCGCGCCACGCCCGAGGACGGCGAGATTCCCCCGGTCGTGATAACGAAACGGCTTGATGGTTTTTTCGCGCAACCGGGCCGCAATTGTTTTCGCGACGTAGCTGCCTTCCTGAATCGCCGGTTGTGCGACGCCCGGCAATGGCGCGCCGGTTTGATGGCTGAAATTGGCGAGGTCGCCGATCAGAAAAATTTCCGGATGGCCCGGAACGGTCAGGTCCGGCTCGACGAGCACGCGGCCAGACTTGTCGAGCTGCGCGCCGGCGTCATGCGCGAGCATGCGGCCCAATGGCGAACCCAGAACGCCCGCGGCCCAAAGCACCGTGCGCGTTGGAATCGTTTCCGTTCGCTCCCCTTCGCGCACCGTCACGGAATCCCGGCACACGTTGGTGACCATCGAAGACGTACGCACCTTCACGCCAAGCCGCTCGAGCATCGTGCGCGCAGATTCGGAGAGCTTCGGCGGGTAGGTGGGCAACACGCGGTCGGCGCCCTCGACCAGAACGATCTGCGCTTTCGATGGGTCGATGCTGCGGAAATCGCCGCGCAAAGTATCGTTGGCGATTTCGCCCAGCGCTCCTGCAAGTTCCGCGCCCGTCGGCCCGCCGCCGACAATGACGAAGGTGAGCATTGCCCGAACCTTCTCGGGATCCGTTTCGCGTTCAGCCGTCTCGAAAGCAAGCAGAATGCGGCGCCGCACGTCCGTGGCATCGTCGATATTTTTCAAGCCGGGCGCGAACTCTTCCCATTCCTGGTGCCCGAAGTATTGATGGCTCGAACCTGCGGCGATCACCAGCGTGTCGTACTCGATCGCGCCGTCACTGAGGATCACGCGTCGATTCGCCGTGTCGATGCGAGTCGCCTCGGCCAGCAGCACGCGCGTGTTTCTGTTTTTCTTCAGGATGTTGCGCAGCGGATAGGCGACATTGGCGGGCGAGAGCGCGCCCGTCGCCACCTGATAGAGCAGCGGCTGAAACAGGTGATAGTTGCGGCGGTCGATCAGCGTGACATCCGCCGGCACATGCTTGAGCCTGCGAGCAGCGCTCAGCCCGCCGAAGCCTCCGCCGATAATCACCACTCGATGCCGCCCGGCCACTTCTGTTCGCTCCATTTTTCATCGTAACATCTCGGATCGGCGCGATGCACCGCGAGCTGCGTTTACAAAATCCTTATGGATCGCTTATGTGTCCCTGACGCTCAAAGAGTAGCCTCCTCCCTGGTTGCGGCTGGCAACATGGTTCCGACCGGGAGATCGGAGCCGCAGCCAAGAAGGAGAAGTACGGTGGCGGTTCTGATCGTGATTCTGGCGCTTGCATGCGTTTTCTACGCATATTGCGCAGTGCAATTCGGCAGGGAATTGAAGCGCTCCCGAAATCGATTGACCTGCTATGGATTGCTGCCCGCAGACACTCGCAGCGTGGCGAAAGCAATTGAGATTCCCGGGAGGGCCATCGTGCTTCAAATGCCCCAACCGAAACTCGTGGGGACCCGACCGAGCCTGGACCCGGAATTCGGCGCGAGAGAGAATCCCGCCGTCGCGCAAGCGATCCTGAGGTATCAGAAGAGCCGCATCAGCATTTTCCCATCCGAAACGGGGCCTCGCGCCGAAAAGCGCGCCGCCGAGAGGTGATTCCGATGCTGGACATAATTTTTGTCGTTTGCACCGTGGGATTTTTCATCGTCGCGATCGCGTACGTGTGGGCCTGCGATCGCCTCAAGTAAGGAGCGAACTCATGCTGGGCAATATCGTTCTTCTGGCGGTCAGCACCTTAGTGGGGATTTACCTGTTGGCGGCTCTTTTGTGGCCGGAGAGGTTCTAGTTCATGACTGCGAATGGCTGGCTTCAAATTGGATTGTTTTTCGTCGTTCTTTTCCTGGTGACCAAACCTCTCGGCGTTTTCATGGCTCGGGTGTTCGGCGGCGAGAAAACGTTTCTCGATCCGGTCCTTCGTCCAATCGAGCGGCTCGTTTACCGGCTCTGCGGCGTCGACGAAAAGCGCGAAATGGACTGGAAGGAATACACGGTTGCGATGCTGCTTTACAGCGTGGTGAGCATGCTCGTGCTGTACCTGATCGAACGCGTGCAGGTCTGGCTGCCGTGGAACCCGCAGCACTTCGCCAACGTCGAGCAACATCTCGCGTTCAATACCGCCGCGTCGTTCACGACGAACACGAACTGGCAAAACTACGGCGGCGAATCGACGATGAGCTATTTCACTCAAATGGCGGGCCTCGCCTATCACAACTTCGCATCCGCCGCGGTCGGCATCGCGCTGGCCATCGCCGTCATTCGGGGCATTGCGCGAAAAGAATCAAAAACAATCGGCAATTTCTGGGTCGACGTGACGCGCTGCCTGTTGTGGGTATTGACCCCCGCGTGTCTGGTGATCGCGCTGATTTTCGTTTCGCAGGGAATGATTCAAAACCTGCGGCCCTACGACACGGCCAAGTTTTTGAATCCGCAAACGGTGCAGACCACAGGGGCGGACGGGAAGACGACCAGCCAAACGGTCACCGACCAAGTGATCGCGCAGGGTCCCTTTGCGTCGCAAGAAGCGATAAAAATCCTCGGGACGAATGGCGGTGGTCCATTCAACGCGAACAGCTCCCACCCCTTCGAGAACCCGACGCCGCTGACGGACTTCATGCAGATCGTGATGATGCTGTCTCTCGGCGCGGGCCTGACGTACACGCTCGGGCGGATGACCGGTTCCCAGCGCCACGGCTGGGCAGTTTGGGCGGCGATGGCGATTCTGTGCCTCGCGGGCGTAACGGTGGCGTATTCGATGGAATCCCGCGGCAATCCACTGCTGCATGGAATCGACCAGCACACCAGCGCGATGCAGCCTGGCGGAAACATGGAAGGCAAGGAAGTCCGCTTCGGAATCGCGCCAACGGCGCTTTTTGCCACCACAACGACGGACGCCAGTTGCGGCGCGGTGAACGGGATGCATGACTCCTTCACTCCGCTCGGCGGAATGGTGCCGCTCGTCAACATCATGATCGGGGAAGTGATCTTCGGGGGCGTTGGAGCGGGCCTTTACGGCATCGTGGTGTTCATCATTCTGTCCGTGTTTATCGCCGGGCTCATGGTGGGCCGCACGCCGGAGTATCTCGGGAAGAAGATCGAGTCCTACGACGTGAAGATGGCCATGCTGGTGGTGCTCATTTTCTGCCTGATCGTTTTGGGGCTCACCGCCGTGGCGATCGTTTCGCCGTTCGGGACTTCGTCGATCACCAATCCCGGCCCGCACGGTCTGACACAAATCCTCTACGCGTATACGTCGCAGGCCGGCAACAACGGCTCGGCGTTCGCAGGCCTCAACGGGAACACGCCCTGGTTCAACGTCAGCGGCGCTTTCGACATGCTTTTCGGCCGCTTCTTCATGGTGATCCCGGTGCTGGCGCTGGCCGGCAACCTGGCGCAGAAGAAGATTGTTCCGGAGTCGGCCGGAACTTTTCCGGTTACCACGCCGCTTTTCACGTTTTTACTTGTGTCTGTAATTCTGATCGTCAGCGCACTTACATTTTTCCCGGCCCTCAGCCTCGGCCCGATTCTCGAGCACCTGCTGATGCATGCCGGAAAGGTTTTCTGAGGCAGCCATGAGCACACGCGAATCTAGAAAATCACTTTGGACCTGGGGAATCGTCGGCGGGGCGATCCGGGATTCCTTTATCAAGCTGAATCCCCGCACCTTGATGAAGAATCCGGTGATGTTCGTGGTGGAAGTGGGATCGGTGATCACGTCGTACGATCTGATTCGCGACCACATCCTTCACCGCACCGGCTTCAGCTTCGAGCTGCAAATTACCCTCTGGCTGTGGTTCACAGTTCTCTTCGCCAATTTCGCGGAAGCGATGGCGGAAGGCCGCGGCAAGGCGCAAGCGGATACGTTGCGCAAGGCGCGCGCCGAGACCATGGCCAACCGCATCAAGCCCGGCGGCGCGATCGAACAGATTCCCGGCTCGAAGCTGCGCGCGGGAGACATGGTGAAGGTCGCCGCAGGCGAATTCGTGCCCGGCGACGGCGAAGTGGTGGAAGGCGTAGCCTCGGTCGATGAGTCGGCGATCACCGGCGAATCGGCGCCGGTCATTCGCGAATCGGGCGGAGATCGTTCCGCGGTCACCGGAGGCACGCGCGTCCTCTCGGACGAGATCACCGTGAAGATCACGTCGAATCCGGGCGAGACGTTTCTCGATCGTATGATCAAGCTAGTGGAAGGGGCCGAGCGCCAGAAGACTCCGAACGAAATCGCGCTCAATATTCTGCTCGCCGGCCTGACAATTATCTTCCTGCTGGCCGTCGTGACGCTTCAGCCCATGGCGATTTACTCCGGCTCGCCGCAGTCCATTTTCGTGCTGATCTCGCTGCTGGTCTGCCTGATTCCCACGACGATCGGCGGCCTGCTCTCCGCTATTGGAATTGCCGGCATGGATCGGGTGGTTCAGCGCAACGTTCTGGCGATGTCCGGCCGCGCAGTCGAGGCTGCGGGCGATGTCGACACGCTTTTGCTGGATAAGACCGGCACGATCACGCTCGGCAATCGCCGGGCCACGGAATTTGTTCCTGCGCCGGGCATCACCGAAGCCGAACTCGCCGACGCCGCCCAGCTGGCTTCGCTTTCCGATGAAACGCCCGAAGGCCGCTCGATCGTCGTGCTGGCAAAGGAAAAGTACAACCTGCGCGGGCGCGAGCTTTCCGCCTACCAGGCCAATTTCATCCCATTCTCGGCGGTCACACGGATGTCCGGCGTGGATCTCGACGGACGGCAGATCAGGAAAGGCGCATTCGACGCCATCTGCAAACACTGCTCGCTCAACGGACATGGCGCTCCGCCGGAAGTGGAGGAAACGGTCAAGGCTATTTCCAATTCCGGCGGCACGCCGCTCCTGGTTGCGGAGGATAACCGCATCCTCGGCACGATCCACCTGAAAGACATCATCAAGGGCGGGATGCGCGAGCGTTTCGATCAATTGCGGGCAATGGGCATTCGCACCGTGATGATCACCGGCGATAATCCACTCACTGCCGCCGCTATCGCGCGCGAAGCCGGGCTCGACGACTTTCTTGCACAGGCCAAGCCCGAAGATAAGCTCGCGCTGATCCGCCAGGAGCAGGCTAAAGGCAAGCTCGTGGCGATGACCGGCGACGGCACGAATGACGCACCGGCGCTCGCGCAAGCCGACGTCGGCCTGGCCATGAACGCCGGCACGCAGGCGGCGAAAGAAGCCGGAAACATGGTCGATCTGGATTCGAATCCGACGAAGCTGATCGAAGTCGTCGAAATCGGGAAACAGCTCCTCATCACTCGCGGCGCGCTGACCACTTTTTCCGTCGCGAACGATGTGGCGAAATATTTCGCCATCATTCCGGCGATGTTTGCAGGCGCATTCCCACAATTGAACGTGCTGAACATCATGGCGCTGAAGACGCCGGAATCGGCCATTCTCTCGGCGGTGATTTTCAACGCGCTCATCATCATCGCGCTCGTGCCTCTCGCGCTGCGCGGTGTGCGCTATCGCCCGCTCGGCGCTTCGGCTTTGCTGCGGTGGAATCTGCTGATTTACGGCGTGGGCGGGATCATCGCGCCGTTCATCGGAATCAAGATCATCGATTTGATCATCACGCACATTGGCTGGGCATGAAGATGAAATTCGCGGCACAAGGGATAAAGCGTGACGCCTCTGAACTTGTTCGGGCTGTTCGCAGTCACCGTCATGGTTGTCTGCTACGCACTCGAAAAGCGCCACACGGCGTTCATTCTGGCATTCGCAATGTCGTGCGTGCTGGCGTCGGTCTACGGATTTTTGCAAGGGGCCTGGCCATTCGGATTGGTGGAGGCTCTCTGGTCGATGATCGCGGCGCGGCGCTGGTGGATCGCCCATGCAGCTCACCGCGACTCCTCGATCTGAAGGGAAATGGGTGAAGAAATCATGAAAAAGAACCTGATCGTATCGATCCTATTCACGGTGGTTACCACAGTGATGTTCGGGATCATTTACCCGCTCGTCGTGACGGGCGTTTCGCAGGTGCTTTTCCCCAAGCAGGCGAATGGCGAGCTGATCAAAGAGGGGGATAAAGTGGTTGGCTCACGGCTGATCGGCCAGCCATTTACTGCGCCGGGCTATTTCTGGTCGCGTCCTTCCGCGGCGGGCATGGCGGGCTATGATCCCACTGCTTCCGGCGGCTCGAATTACGGCCCCACAAACAAAATGCTGATCGATCGCGTGAATGCCAGCGTGCAGCAGCTCCAGGCCACAAATCCCGGCGCGCCGATCCCTGCGGATCTGGCGACAGCATCAGGCTCCGGACTCGATCCGGATATTTCACCGGCGTCAGCCGAATTTCAGGTTCCGCGGGTTGCGAAAGAACGGGGCATGAGCGAACAGGACGTTCGCGCCCTTGTCGCCAAGCACACGCGGGGGCGGCAGTGGGGTTTTCTGGGCGAGCCGCGCGTCAATGCGCTGGAACTGAACCTCGATCTCGACGCGACGCACCCGATGCCGCAGGCGGCGCCGCAAAACACCTCTCAAAAATAGCTGTAGCCCCGAATACCACCGGGGCCACAGGAAGTTTGTCGGTTGTTATTCTGCGTTTCGAGACTAGTGACCGAAATGCCAGAGCAAGCCGGTCGAGAGGCGATACGAGCTGTGGCTGAAGCTGTTGGGGAATTGCGTGTTGACGAAATCGACGTCAACTACCCGCCAGCCCCATTTGCCGCCGGAGGAAACCCAATCGAAACCGCCGCCGGGAGCAATGGTAAGCCCAGTCATCGAAGCGCTGCATCCGTCGTCGCAAAAATCGTTGATGCTGTAGTGGCCCCCGCCGACGAGGACGTGCGCAAAGATCTGGTATCGCCCATCCTTCGTCAGATAATGCGTGAACTTCGGCCCGACCAGGAAAAGCAGTGTCGTCTGCCCTTCGTTAAACGGGGAATTGTAATGCCCGCTGAAATCGAAGGTGAACCCGACGTTGTGGGTCAGATTCCAGGTGAGGGCCGCCTCGCCGCCGTTCTGAACGGTTCCGGAAAGTTCAGAGTAACCAACGAAGAGGTCGTACTTGCTGTACATGTAGTCGTCCGAAGCCGGTTGCGCCGGGATGCTGGCGCTTCCGCCGCCGGGAGCTGCGGGCAATAGCTGCACGTGCGAAGCCGCATTGAAAGACGTGGCGGCGTTCGTGCTTATATCATCCTGCGCACTCACCGGACGTGACATCAGGCAGGCGACCAGGCCGGCCATGACGACAGCAAAAAGCAATCGCTTACTCATTCCGTTCGTCTCCTTTTTTGACTCAATTGAGTTCTTATTCGGACCCTGCCGGCGACCGCTGCCGCTTAGCGCGCGCTTTTAGCCACCCGCGGATTCGCCTAACCGGCTCATCGACGGGTTCAAAACAAAAGCGGCTTATTCCCGGATTTGCCGCCCTCGCAACGGGCGGCATGGTGCGGAACCGAAGCGGTTCGCCTAGCGCTGTACCTCAACTATGGGGGCGGTCGGGCGCGGCCTCAACCCGCTTTTGGGCAGCGTGTAGACAAGGGGTAACGGCGGGGTATAGGACCCCTCAGTGTCAGGAATTGACAGTTAAGCTGTTCAGAATATGAGACTTACGGTCCTACTTGTCGGCGCGACTGGGGCGCGCTTTCGCTTCGGTAAATTCGAAGCGGTAGCCCACCCACGGCTCCGTGTGGATATAGCGCGGATGACGGGGATCGGGCTCGATCTTCTTCCGGAGTTGATTGATGAAGACGCGCAGATATTCGGTCTCCTCTCCATAGTCAGGCCCCCAAACAGCCTGAAGCAAGCGCCGGTGCCCCAGGGCTTTCCCCTGATTGGCGACGAGGTGGTGCAGTAGCTCGAACTCCTTGGGCGTCAGGCGGACCGGCTCGCCCCGGACTGTCACGGAGCGCTTCTCGAAATCGATCTTCAAATCGGCGGAAACGAAGGGCGGGAGGGCCTCGGCAGGAGCGGCCCTACGCAAAGCCGCGCGTATCCGCGCCAGGAGCTCTTCGGAACCGAACGGCTTTACGACGTAATCGTCGGCCCCGGCGTCGAGGGCCTGCACTTTGTCCCGTTCGCTATTGCGCACGGTAAGCATGATGATGGGAATGTCGGAAGTGAGGCGGATCTCGCGGCAGGTTTCGAGGCCGGAGCGCCCGGGCATGTTCACATCGAGCAAGATCAAATCGGGGCGGTTCGCGCGAATCAGGTCAAGCGCCTCATCGCCGGTCTTTGCTTCTTCGACGCTGTATCCGTTGGAGGTCAGCGTGGTCCGCAGGACGCGGCGGATTTGAGGCTCATCGTCCACGACGAGTATTTTGGCCGAGGTCATCAGGAAGTTGCCGCGCGCACCGGCGCTTCAACGGGTGCCGGCGCGGGCCTGCTTCGCTCAACCGGAAGCGTAAAAGAAAAGACGGAACCGCGCCCGCGCTGGCTGGTGACACTAATCGTGCCGCCATGCGCCTGCACGATTGCTTTGGCGATGGGCAAGCCCATGCCGGTGCCCTGCACAACGTAACGCGAGTCTCTGCCGCGGTAAAACTTTTCGAAAATCAGGGATTGCTCCTGGTCGTCGATGCCATCGCCGCGGTCCGCCACGCTGGTAACGACGAAATCCCCGGCGAGTTCGGCGGTGATGGTGACGGGCTGTTCGGCGGGCGAATAGCGATTGGCGTTTTCGATGAGCTGTACCAGCACCTCGCGTGCGCGGTCGACATCCACGCGAACATTCGGCAGGTTCTCCGCGATCTGCACGCGAAGCTGGCGATTTCCAAGCTGTAACTTGCAGTAATCGAGGGCCGCCTTGACCACGTCCTGAATCGGGCGCGATTCCGCCTTCAGCTCCACCTCGCCCGCGTCCAGCCGCGCCATCTCCGACGCTTCGCCGACGAGCCGGTTCAGCCGGTCGGTTTCCTCGTTGATGATCGTCATCAGCTCGCGGCGCTGGCCTTCGCTCAAGCCCGGATTGCCCAGCATGCTGGTGATCGAGGCTTTGATCCCGGTGAGGGGAGTGCGCAGTTCGTGCGTCACCGCATCCAGCAACGCGGTACGCAATTTTTCGGCCTCGCGAGCCGCTTCCGTTTGCCCGACTTGCTCCATCGCGCGCGCGTGTTCCATCGCGATCCCGACCAGCGAGCCGACGGCTTCGAGCGTCTGGCGAGGAAGTTTCTGCCCGGAAATTCCCAGGCTGCCAATGGGACGCACGCCGAGCCGCACGGGCATAAAGCAAGTCGCATTCGAGGCGTCGATGACAGGCTCGTCGCGGGCCATGATGGCTTTGAGGCTGTCGGTATCGAGTTGGGGAACCACCGGGCCAGAGCGGTAAACTTTCTGCTTGTCCGCCAGAAAAATCGCCGCTGCGCCCACTTCAAACGCGTCCACGATCTGCACGGGAATGCGATTCAGCAGTTCCATCACGTTGCGCGATTCCAGTAAGCCACGGCAGAAGGTGTAGAGGCGTTCGATCTCGCGCTGCCGCGCGGAGGCATCGGCCGCTTTATCGCGCGCGCGTGTCGATAGCTTGCTGCCGATCAGCGCCACCGCGAGAAACGTGAATAGCGCCACCCAGTTGCGCGGATCCGCGATCGTGAGTTTCCCGACCGGCGGCAGAAAATAAAAGTTGAACGCCAGCATGGCCACGCAGGACATCACGAACGAAACGGCCATGCCCCAGATCGTCGAAACGGCTAAAATGGCGAGTATAAAGATGAGCGCGACGGTGGTCTCGTTGACGTGGACGACCTTCCGGCACACAAAAGTAATCACGACGACGAGGGCGAGCGCGCCCGCAAACTGCAATATTCGATTGAGATATCGAAAAGCCATTGACGCATTCTAGCTAGCTTTCCGAAGGGCTGTAAAAGAGAATATCGCCGTGGCCAAGACTCCCGACCAATGGCTCGCGGAAGTCGCTCCCGCGCCTGAAAAGACCAAAGGCGCGCTGAAACTGTTTCTCGGCTATGCGCCGGGAGTCGGCAAGACGTACAGCATGCTGACCGAGGCCATCCGCCGGCACAGCCGCGGCGAGGACGTAGCCGTCGGCGTTGTGGAAACGCACGGGCGAAAGGGCATCGCCGAGCTCATCCCGCAGCTGGAATGTATTCCGCGCCAGAAACTCGAATATAAGGGAACGGTCTTTGAGGAAATGGATGTCGACGCGATCATCGCGCGGCATCCTCAGGTGGTTCTCGTCGACGAACTTGCCCACACGAACATTCCCGGCAGCAAGCATCGCAAGCGGTACGAAGACGTCCTCGAAATCCTCGAAGCGAGAATCGACGTGCTCTCGACCGTCAACATCCAGCACATCGAAAGCGTCGCGCCCACGGTGAACGTCTTCACTGGCGTCGTCGTCCGCGAAACGGTGCCCGACTGGATTCTTCAGGTGGCGGACGAAACGCTGATGGTCGACCTTACGCCCGAAGCGCTTCAAAACCGCATGAAGCGCGGCGACGTGTATGGCAAAGAAAAGGTCGAACAGTCCCTCAAGAATTTCTTTCGCCGCGGAAACCTGATCGCTCTTCGCGAGCTGGCCCTGCGCCAGGTGGCCGAGCAAGTGGACCGCAGCCTTTCGTCCTACATGGACGAGAAAGATATTCAGGAAAATTGGGCGGTTCGCGAACGGATCGCCGTCAGCATCAGCGCCAATCCGCGCGCGCAGTATCTGCTGGCGCGCGCCGCGCGCATGGCCCGCCGAATGGATGCCGAGCTATACGCCGTCCACGTGGACGTGGGCAACGGGAATAACGCGCGCGACGAAAAAGCTCTCGAGGCCAACCTGCAATTCGCTTCGAGCCTGGGAGCAAAGGTGGTGCGGCTGAAGGGCGATAGCGTGCCTGATGCGGCCGCAAAATTCGTCCGCGAAAAGCACATCACCCAGATGATCTTCGGCCGTACCGCCACGGAAGGTATCAACAAGCTGCGCTACATGAATGCGATCAGCCGCTTTCTCCGCGACGCACCGGCCGTCGACGTCCACATCGTCACCCAGGAACCCGACTGAAATGCCACTTCGTATGTTTCAGAGAAGCACGTCCCAGCAGAAGTTCTGGTCGTGGTTCGTCGAACATGAGGACGAACTGTTTGATTTTGAGCTGGACCAGGAACGAAGATTTGACGCTCTGGCTGCTGAACTTGCGAAGGTCCACCGCGATCTCACGTTCGAGTTTGGACCGAAAGAAGATGCAAAAGGGAATTCGTGATCAGCGCCGGAGGAATCAAGGCTGGTTTCCCCGCTGTGACGGCTCTCCTTGCCGCTTCACCCAAATTCGAACGCTGGCAAGTGACGGCCTTCCGCCCACGACGCGACGGCTCATTCATCATAACGTTGAGTGACAAGCAAATTGATCCCAAGGATGTTCAGTTCAACTTGCACACCGTAGGCAAGGTTATAGGGATCTGCGTATTTATCCCTGGATACAGCGACGACGACCCTGATTTCAAAACGGCGGGTTATCTCCTTCTAGATGCCGCACTCGGGGAATATGACGTGGAAACGAAGATCGGGCCCATTAAGATTCGCTCACCTGAAACACAAACGGAGGGTGAGCGCTACCCGTTTTCGGAATTGCCCGCCAAGTTCGATCAACTCACCTCAAGACTAGGGTACCCGGGCGCATCTGCTGAACGGAATGATCAGCGCCCCCCGCTCAACTCCGGAACCGCGCTCGCGCTGCGATTGAGAGGAATCGTCTCCGACTCGATGTTCCAGCCGGCGATCGTTAATTCCGAATCAGCCGGCAAAGCGCCTGGCGCGAGGAACTGCGCCATAATTTCGCGCGATTCGCCCGGCATCAACTCGAAGTAATTGTCCTGCCAGAGCACCGGCGCGATTTCCACATCGCCGCCCTTTGGCTGAATGCCGAGGTGCACCTGAAAGGCAAGGCTGTCGCTTGGATTCTGAATCGTCACGCGAACGAGCGGCCCTTCCGGCGCACTTTCCAGCGTTGCCGACGCACCGAGCTTTCCCGCTGCCGGCAGCCTTTCGAGCGCGGTCAAATCCTCGTACGACGAAATCGCCGTATACGCGTCCGTGTTCGCCCAGTCGTACACATTCTTTTTTGTGGATAGCCAGTAAAAATTCGCGTCGATTGTTTTGCCGGACGCGTCCTCGAGCGTCAGCTCCACATAATTGACGGGAGAGACCGTCAGAAACGCGTCGGCGGGAATCGTGAGCGCCTTTGCGACTCCATCGGCTTCCACTTCGACGTTCGCCCTTTCCAAGTAGCTCGGGTGCAGGCCCGCATCGTAAACTCGCGCTGTCACCGTCAGGCCCGCGACCTTTTCATACGTGCTGTTCACCACCACGACGCTTCGATCGTCGTAGGAGTACTGCACGTGAACCGGCTCGCAGGCTTTCTTCGCGCCGAAATAGCCGCCCGCCGGATCGAGAAAATAATCGTAAAGGTGCCAGATCAGCGAAGGCCAGGCGTTGTTCAGCATCCACTGGATCACGCCGGTCGAGCCGTATTTATTCCGCGAGTACGCCTCGAACATCGCGCGTTCCGCGTCATAGGCCATCGCCTGCGATTTGCGCTCGTAATCGTCCAAATTCAGCGGAGCGCCGTACATCGCCCGCATCGCTTCGTCAAAGCGCTTCAAGGTGGTGAATCGGTCGCCGCCGGCGTGATAGTTCCACGTGGAACTGCCGGGAGCCGCGTCCGCGGCGTTAAGGAATCTGCGCAAACTGCTCTCCGCCGGAATCGCCGGGCCCGGGGAAATCTCCGAGGCAAATCCGAACGCGCCGCCATACTGCTTCGTATCGAGGAACCAATAGTCCGGCGGCGTGTAATCGTAGGGACCCGCCATTTTCATTCCGCTCGGATCGCCGGAAGCAGGAGGCTTTTCCGCCGCGGAAACGATGTACGGACTCGGCCAATCGAGCGCCTTCAATTCTTCAACGTAGGCGCGTTCCACGGGCGCAGGAGGAGCTTCATCGCTGCCGTTCAGCCACGCAAGCACGCTCGGATGGCTGCGCATGCGCAGAATCTGCGAACGCAGCGACGCGCGCGCAATCGCCTGATCCGCGGCCGTCCATTTCTTCCAATCCATCCAGTAGTCGCAGCAGGTCCATCCCGCAAGCACGAGGACGCCATCCTCATCCGCACGATCGAAAAACCTGTCCGGCACCGTCGGGCCTTCCAGACGAATTGCATTCAGATTCAGATCGCGCACGTAGCGGAATTCCGTTTTCAGGCGTTCTGGATTTTCGCGGAGCAGCATGTCCGGCGCCCATCCGCCACCGCGGATCAGAATCCGCTTGCCATTGATGCGGAACAGGCGATGTCCCTGCGAATCCAGTTCGGAAGTAACTTCGCGGATCCCGTAACGAATGGATGCAGCGTCGGACGGAGCTTCTGCCGTAGAGACGCTCATCTTGAGCTCATGAAGTGCCGGGGTGCCCATTTGCTGCGGCCACCACAATTGCGGGTTCCGAATGCGCAGATTCGGAAATTGATCGGGAGTGAAGCGGACGGTGCGCGTCTCATTCGCAGCAAGCACGATGGGTTGTGTCAGGTGCAGGCCTTCGAGATCCGCCGCGACAATGCCGTTCATCCGCTGCGCTGCCGCGTTGTGCACTACGGCTTCAACGGTGAGATCAGCTTCGCTTTCAGGCGCTGCGGGAAAATGCGTCACGACTTGCGGATTGCCGATCTGGAGCGCGCCCGATGCGTGCAGCGATACTCCCAGCCATAGCCCCATGTCCTTGTCTGGCGGCGTGGGATTCCAGTCATTCCAGTTGATGCCGAGATCGCGGTCATTTTGCGCGAACACTTCCACTGCCAGCGCGTTCGCGCCGCCGCGCGTGAGCCATCGCGTAATTTCGAATTCGTACGAACGAAACGCGCCCGCCACTTCCGATTTCGGCGCGATCAGACGCCCGTTCAACCAAATATTCGCGCGATTGTTGATCCCATCGAAATTCAACCAGACGTGCCGGCCCTTGAATGCCTCGGGCAGCCGAAATTCATTCCGGTACCACCACGAACAGCGAAACGGGCTGTCCTTGGGAATCGGCAGTTCCGAAAAATTCTTTCCGATCGGATACGTGGTTCCGGGAATCGAGCGAAGATTCATGCCGAAATACGGATCGGGATACGTCTTATCCGCGACGAGCGCGGCAAGCACCGTGGAAGGAACTGTGGTCGCGTGCCAGCCATTGGTGCGGAATCCGGGCATGGAAATCCGCCCGCCGGTGGCGGTGATCTTGCATGATGATTGAATTTTCCAGTCGCGGTCCAGCTGGATAGAGGGGGCGGGCGCGGAATCCGCGATGCTTCGGGGGGCAAGGGCAGGGAAAATCAGAGCAGCCGCGATGAGGCAGAGCAGTGCTTCGGTGGTTGGGCCCGAGCGTCTCATCAGGCGCCGCTGGCGTGCGGCACTTCAGAATCCTACCGCGCGGCGTTGAGAATTTGCGCGGCGTTCCAGCCGCCGCCCAGCGCTTTGATTAACAGCACGCTGGCCACCACCCGGCGCGTGAGAATATCCACGGCGGTGACTTCATCCCCCAGCGCGGCGGATTGCGCGGTGGTGACTTCGAGATAATTCGCCACGCCGCCTTTATAGCGTGTATTCGAGAGATCGAGCGAATGCTGCGCGGCTGCGACGGCGCCTTCCTGCGTTTTCGCCTCCTGCTGGAGAACGCGCAGCGCGGCCAGATTGTCTTCCACTTCCTGAAAAGCGCTCAGCGTGGTCTGGCGGTAGTTGTCGACGGACTGGCGATACGCCGAACGCGCCTGCTCGCTCACGCCGCGCCGCTGCCCGCCATCGATGATCAACTCCGCGGCCGATCCCGCGAGCGACCAAAAGCCGCTGGGGCCATTGAGGAGGGTGCCGATCGCCGCCGTTTCGAATCCTCCGCCGCCCGTGATCGAAAACACCGGAAAATACGCGGCCTTCGCGACGCCGATTTGAGCGTTTGCTTCCTGCATGCGCCGTTCGGCTGCGGCGATATCCGGACGCCGCTCGAGCAATTCGGAAGGAAGCCCCGGAGGAATCGCGGGCGGCGGCGCGGAGAGCGGCGATGCCGGCTGGCTGAACTGCGCAGGCGGTTTCCCGATCAGCACCGCGATGGCGTGCTCGAATGCGGCGCGCTGCACTTCCACGTCCTGATCTTGCGCACGCGTGGTTTCGAGCTGTGTTTGCGCCTGCGCAACGTCCACCGCCGAAGCGATCCCGCCCTTGAACCGGCTTTCCGTCAATTCCAATGCTTTTTGGTAAGAGTCGACCGTAGAATCGAGGAGCTGCTTCTGCGAGTCCAGGCCGCGCAATTGAAAATAATCCATGGCCAGCTCGGCCTGAAGGCTCAGTTGGACGTTGGCCAAATCCGCCGCGCTGGCCTGCACCTCCGAGCGCGCGCCCTCCACGGTGCGCCGCACGCGGCCCCAAACGTCCGGCTCATACGAGACATCCACGGGCAGCAAATAGTCCGGATAGGTAACCGTCTCGCCGGGGCTGAAGAGCGCTTTGTTTTGGGACTGGCGATACCCAGCCGCGGAAGCAGATACGGAAAGTTGAGGATAATAACCCGCGCGGGCGATGCGCAACGCGGCCCGAGCCTGAAGGAATTGTTCCTGAGACGCCTTGAGCGACTGGTTGGAAACTGCGATCTGCTCTTCGAGCGCGTTCAGTTGCGGATCGCCGTAGACCTCCCACCATTTGCCCTTGGCCATCGCATCGCTGGGCTGCGCCTGCTTGAAATTTTCAGGCGTTTCTTTGTAGGCGGGAGGAGCCTCGGCACTGGGACGCTGATAGTTTGGGCCCACAGCGCAACCGCCGAGCAGGAACGCTGAGATGGTCAGCGCTCCGATCCGACAGCTGCGCCGGAATTGCAAGGGCACGGAGAACAGCTCCGAACTATTTCTTCGCGTAGGTGACTCGCCAGATCGAGTTCGAGCCGTCATCGGTAACCATCAAGGATCCGTCATTCGCGACCGTCACGCCCACGGGACGTCCCCAGCAATTTCCATCCGGGTTGACAAACCCGGTGAGGAAATCCTGATAGCTGCCCTCCGCGTGGCCATTCTTCAGCGGCACGAGAACCACTTCGTAGCCCGTGCGCACCGAGCGGTTCCAGGAGCCGTGCTCGGCGGCGAAGATGTCGCCCTTGTATTCTTTCGGGAACTGCTTGCCTTCGTAGAAGGTGATGTTCAACGAAGCGTCGTGCGGCTCCATCAGCACATCAGGGACGATTGCTTTGTCTTTCAGCTCCGGATGCGCTCCGGGGAAACGCGGGTCCTGATGGCCGCCCGTGTAGTAATACGGCCAGCCGTAGAAGCCGCCCTTCTGCACGTGGGTGATGTAATCCGGCGGAAGATTGTCGCCCAGCTCATCGCGCTCGTTCACCGAAGTCCAAAGCTCGCCGGTGGTGGGATTCACATTAATCGCTTCGCCATTGCGAATCCCCCATGCGTAGACTTCCAGATTCTTGCCGTCCTGATTCAGCGCGGTGGGATCTGCCACGAGCATATCGGCGCGATGGAATTCCAGCGGATCGGGATCGGGATCGGTTGCCGGCGGAACATTGCTATGCGAGCCGACGGAAATCCACATCTGCTTGCCGTCGAGCGAAAACGCCACGCCGCGCGAAAAATGGTTGGGGCCCGCAGGAATGTTCGTAACCACCGTTTCGGGATCGGCTGTCGCTTTCAAATCGCCCTTGGCGTACGGGAAACGCAAAACGGCGTTGGTGTCGCCCACGTAAAGATATTTCGGGTCGGGGCCCGGCGGATAGAAGGCGAGGCCGAAAGGAAGATTCAGCTTCGAGGCGAAGATAGACATCTGACCCTTGCCGTCAGGGCCGGTGTGGAATGCGAGCACTTCGCCCTGGTTCTGCGCCGCGACAAAGAAGTCGCCGTTGGGAGCGGTGATGATGGTGCGAGGCGAGATTGCCTTGCCATCGTCGCCCTTCAAGCTGTCCGCATAGAGTTCGACCTTGAATCCGGCGGGCGCCTTCGGCCACATATCACCGCGCGGGACGGGCCGCGAAAACACGGCGGCGAAAGCCGTCGCGTAAGGATCGGGCAGGTCCGCGGCGGTAATGTGATGAACGGTGCCGGGAGCTTCCGCTTTGAAGTCGGTAAAAACGCCAGGTGTCCCGGGCTTGGCGTTCGGATCGACGGGATGGCCGGTCGGCATCGGTGGCCGCCCGCCTTGCCCTCCCGGTCCGCCCTGCCCCTGACCGCCCGCGAACCCCACGCCCGCGACGCCGATCAGAACGAGTGCAAAGCACCCAGCCCACATCCAACCTTTATGAACCATTTTCATCGAATTCCCCCCTTGTGAGATTTCGGTGGCACCACGAGAAGCCAATCAATATTCCGCGTTCGGCGCAGGATTGCTGGCCGGCGCTGCGGTGGCCGAAACGATTCGCACTTCCTCTCCCGTAATCAGCGAGTCGGGAGGATTGGTCATCACCGTATCGTCGGGCGAAAGCCCCGATACAACCTCAACGGTGCTTCCCATGTCGTGCCCCAGCGTCACCGGCTTCAGCACCGCGCGATTGTTCTTGTCGACAGTGCCTACCTGCAAGCCCTGCGAGCGAAAAATCAGCGCGCTCACGGGAAGAATCAGCGTGCGCACGCTTGTGGGAACCTTGAGATGCACTTGAGCATACGCGCCCGGCAAAAGCTCGCCATTTCGGTTGTCCACGTCCACTTCAACGAGCAGGGTTCGCGAAGCCACGTCGATGGCCTGCGCCGTGCGGACCAGAGTTCCTTGAAAACGCCGGCCCGGAAATTCCTGAAACTCCAGATCGGCTTTCAGCCCGGGTTTTGCCGACTGGGAATAATCCTGCGGCACGTTAATGTACACCCGAAGGGTCTGAATCGCGGCAATGTGAAACAATTCCGTGGCTGGACTGCCGGCGCCGGAATTGATGAGGTGGCCGATATCGGTATTGCGCGCCGTAATCACCCCATCGAATGGCGCATACACCTTTTCGAACGATTGCAGCTCCTCGAGCCTGCGCACATTCGAATCGGCCGAGGCGACCATGGCTTTCTTCGCCTCGAAATCGCCGTTCGCATTGTCGACGTCCTGTTTGGAAACCGAATCCGTCTTCAAAAGGTCGGCATAGCGCTCCTGCGTAATTTTGGACAGGTCGTAATTCGCGCGCGCGGTATTCAAGTCCGCCCGGGCCTGGTCCAACTGCTGATCCACTTCCGGAGTCTCGATTTCGGCGAGCAACTGGCCGGCTTTCGCCCGGCCGCCAATATCGACGTACCACTTCTTCAAATAGCCGTTCGTGCGCGCATAAATCGGCGAATCGGAATAGGCCTGAAGATTGCCAGGTAGGATGATTTCGGTTTGCGGCGCGCCGGCCTGGGGCTTCACCACGGCGACATTGGGGACTGCCAGCTGATTTGTTTGATTTGCCAGTTCCGCGCGCGCCCGCCGCCGCGGCACAATCCCGGCGATAACGACCAGGGCGATAACCAGCAATGCGACGACCAGGCCAAGCCAGCCTCGCCTGTGCCGGGCGCCCGGAGGACCACTCTCGCCCCCGGGCGCCCTGTATGCGTTGTCCTGTGAATCGCTCATCTCATTCTGCTGTTTCTGGTGCTAAATGATTCGACGCTTTCGCGAATGCATTCGTTTCAGCGCGCGCCACCCTCGGCCTTCTCACCCTGACGCCATCCGTGCAGTATGCTGAACACCACCGGCACGAAGAACAGCGTCGCTACAGTCGCGAATAGCAATCCGCCAATCACCGCGCGCCCAAGCGGCGCGTTCTGCTCGCCGCCCTCGCCGAGCCCGAGCGACATCGGCAGCATGCCGATGATCATGGCCAGCGCCGTCATCAGGACGGGCCGGAATCGCGTGAAGCCGGCCTCCAGCGCCGCCTCAATCGAAGTCTTTCCAGCCTGCAATTTCTCCTTCGAGAAGGAGATCAAAAGGATGCTGTTGGAGGTGGCCACGCCGATGCACATGATCGCTCCCGTGAGCGCCGGAACACTGATCGTCGTCCCGGTAACAAACAAAAACCACAAAATCCCCGCAAGAGCGGCAGGCAGGGCCGTCAAAATGATAAACGGATCGAGCCACGACTGGAAATTCACCACGATCAGCAAATAAACCAGCACGATCGAGAATCCGAGTCCGGCAATCAGGCCGATGAACGACGAGTTCATGGTCTGAATCTGCCCGCGCACCACAATCGACGAACCGGGCGGCAGCTCCTTCTTGCTCTGTTCGATGATCGGCGTAATATCCCGCGCCACGCCGCCCAGGTCCCGCCCATCCACACCGCCGTAAATATCGATCGCGGATTGAATATTGTAGTGTGTCACCTCGGCAATCTCCGCCCCCCGTGTGAACGTAGCCAGGCCCCCAAGAATCTGCGGCTGAGCCGTGCTGCCGCTGGATGCCACCGGTATGTTCGCCAGGTCCTGCGGCGACTGAATCATGTACTGCGGCGTTTGCGTCGTGATGCTGTAACTCACACCGGTCCTGGGATCGAGCCAGAACTGAGGCTGCGTCTGAAAGCTTCCGCTCAGCGCGATCAGCATGCTTTGCGCCACGTTGCTTTGCGTAAAGCCCACTTGGCTGGCTTTCGTCCGGTCCACATTGACGTAAAACTTCGGGTAATCGAACGGCTGCTGAATCCGCAAATCCGTTACACCGGGGACGAATTTGAGCCGGTTCATCAGCCGGCTCGCAAACTCATGATTGGCGTAAATGTCGCGGCCCACCACCTGGACATCAATCGGCGCGGGAAGGCCGAAATTCAAAATCTGCGTAACGATATCGACGGGCAATTCGTAGAACTCGACGCCGGGAAAATCATGGCTAAGCCTTCCACGCAGCTCGCGAACGTAATCGTCCGTTTTGCGATGTTTCGGGCCCAATTCGACCTGGATATCCGCGTCGGCCGGGCCAATTGGCGCCGACGTGCTGTAGGAAAGATTCAGGTTACTGTAGGGCAGCCCGATGTTGTCGATGATCGTCGTCAGCTCGGACGCAGGAATCACATGCCGGATGTCGTTCTCCACTTCGTCGCAGATCGCGGCGGTATCCTCGATGCGCGTGCCGGTCGGCGCGCGCATGTGCAGTTTGAATTCGCCGCTGTCAACGCTGGGGAAGAAATCCCGCCCGATGACGGGCAATAGCGCAAACGAGAGAACGCAGAATCCCAGAAAGCACACCACGAAAACAAAGCGATGCCGCATCACGCCCGACAAAAGCCCGTGATACCTCTCGCGAACGTGTTCGAACCCTGTCTCGAATCTCGCTTGCATCCGCACCAGCGGATTTCGCGACCGTTCCGTCTGCTCGCGCCGCTCTTCTTCCGTCTGCTCGACCAAAAGATAGCGCGCCATCGTCGGCACCAGCGTCCGCGACAACAGATATGACGCCAGCATCGCGAACACCACCGCTTCCGCCAGCGGCACGAACAAATACTTCGGCACGCCCGTCAGGAAAAACATCGGCACGAAAACGATGCAGATCGAGAGCGTCGAAACCAGCGCCGGCACCGCAATCTGCGACGCGCCATCTAAAATCGCCTGAATAATTTCTTTGCCCTGATCGAGGTTGCGGTTGATGTTCTCGACTTCCACCGTCGCGTCATCCACCAAAATTCCCACAGCCAGCGCCAGCCCGCCCAAAGTCATAATATTGATCGTCTCGCCGAGCGCGCTAAGGAAAGTGAGCGAGGTCAGCACCGAAAGCGGGATCGAAACCGCAATAATCAGCGTGCTGCGCCAGCTGCCCAAGAAAACCAGAATCATCAGCGCCGTCAGGCACGCCGCGATCACCGCCTCGCGAACAACGCCGACAATCGAGGCCTTTACGAAGATCGACTGGTCCGACAGCGCGTGTATATCGACGTGCACCGGCAGCGACGCTTGCACCGAGGGTAACAGCTTGCGCACGCCCGCAATCACGTCCAGCGTGGACGCATCGCCCAGCTTCAGAATGGTCATCATTGTGGAGCGCGACCCGTTCACGCGCACGATATTCGTCTGCGGCGTGAATCCGTCCCGCACATTTCCGATATCGCGAATGTAAATCGTCGAGCCATTCACGGTTTTCACCGGCAGCTCGTTTAGGTCCTTGATCGTCGGTGCCGATGCGTTCGACTCGATGTAATACTCGTACGACCCAATCTTCGCCGTTCCCGACGGGACAATCAGGTTCTGCGCGTCCACTGCGTTGACTACGTCCGCCGGCGATAGCCCCTTCGCCTGCATCGCCTGTGTGTTCAGATCGACCATGATCGTGCGCTGCTTGCCGCCGTAGGGATAGGGAATGGCCGTGCCCGAAACCGTCACCAATTGCGTTCGAATGAAATTGATCCCCATATCCGCCAACTGTTGTTCGGTGAGCCCCGGCCCCGATAACCCCAGCTGCAAAATCGGCACGGACGACGCGTTATACGTGATGATGAATGGCGGCGTGGTTCCGGGAGGCAGTTGCTTCACCTGGCTTTGGCTGATCGCCGTCACCTGCGCGATCGCGCTCGCCAGGTTGGTGTGGGGATGGAAGTAGATTTTGACGATCCCGACCCCGTTCAGCGAGTTCGACTCGATGTGTTCGATATCGTTGACGGTGGTGGTGAGCGACCGCTCGAAATTGAAGAGAATCCGGTCGGACATCTCCTCTGGCGGCATGCCCGTGTAGGTCCACGCCACGGTGATCACCGGGATGTCGATGTTGGGGAAAATGTCGACCGGCGTCCGCACAATCGACACCACGCCCAAAAGCATGATCAAAATCGACATCACGATGAACGTGTACGGCCGGCGTAACGCCAGCCTTACAATCCACATGTCTCGCTCAGCTCCCGAACCGAACTGGCATTATCCCACTGCTGCTTGCCGCCGGTATCTGACGCAGGCAAAACAATTAGACGCCTCTCCTTCTTTCTTTGGTGCATCGCGTTTCACATGCAGTGCGTATACGCATTCCGACTGAAGCCTTACGTCCGTTGCCGCGCGTCCCCTTCGCCTTTGTTTCACCAGCCGGCGTTCCTGCGGGTCTGCGGTCATCTGGCTGAGTATCAGTACTTTTTGGTACTTGACGCATCCAATTGATGGCGGTCAGAATCCAACGTGGCTGTGTTGGGGTCGTCCGTCGGAGGAATGTTATGGCGGGAACGATCGTGAACGTCCTTCTTGTGATTGTCCTGGTTGCAGGTGCGACACTTCTCTTTTTCGGTCCCATCACGGCTCTCGGGGTCATGTTCTGGCATTGGCACAAGGAGCTTAGGGAGAGCCTCCGTTTGCGCCAGGCGCGGACCACTCAATTGCGGTAAGCCGTCTCGAACGCATTCCATTTTTTGTCGTGCACAAAACATTGCGCGCCAACACGCGCCCAGGCGAACACGCGCCCGAGCGAGTGAGCAGGCGCCTCGGTGAAACTCTTTTCATAATTCGGGAAGTGCCCGTGCGCGCGGTACTGTGAGTAACGGGCACATCATTGAATTCAGTCAGCTTACGACTGGCGCGCGAATTGCTTTTCTCTTAGGTATCGGGGGCGGTACGGGAAAGCAGTAAGAGATTGAAAAGAAGTAGACCTATCGTTGGGTGGGCGCACGTGGGCGGCGTGTGCCTAGCGCTGATTCTCGCTCTGCTCGGCATTGGACGGCCGCGCCATTCTGCCGTGCGTCCCTCTGCTCCAAACCCCGTCGCGGCTCAGCCCAATCCCGCGGCGGATTCAGGGCGGCTCGTATCCCGTCCCCTCTATCCTTATTCGGTGATCCCCGGCGGCGTCGAGAGCGGACCCGAATTGAAATACGAGCTGGCGCACGATCCCGTCGCCGCGAGCCACTATTCCGATTTCGATGTCGCGAAAACGCGCGTGATTCGTCTCGATCACGACGAATTCATGTACGTCTCTTATCGAATGGCTAATCGCATTTTCTGGACGAACAAGAAACTGAAGATCCCCAGCGGCGAGACTCTCCTCACCGACGGCACCCATCTGGCGCGAACCCGTTGCGGAAACAGGCTGTGCGATTTCTTCATGCAGCCCACTTCGCCGGAGCAGCCCGCGCCGCAAGCGCTCGAACTGCCAGCCGCGCCGGAATTGGTCGCCATTCTTACGCCGCCCTTCAATTTCCCGCCGACCACTCCTTTGGCACCCACGCCTGCGCCTGTGACGCCGCCATCGACTCCGCCAATTCTGATACCGCCGGTTTACTATCCGCCGATTGGCGGAGGTGGTCCGACGCCTTCCACGCCGCCCGTCAATATTCCGGAGCCAGGCGTGGTCGAACTGCTCGCCATCGGATTCTCGGTGGTTGGCGCAGGCCGATGGATCATCGTGCGCCGCAAACGCAAGCCGTAGGATTTCTACTTTTGTGTTGCGGTGACGCCTTCCTGCGCGGCTTCGAGGATCTGGATCGTTGGCGTCAAATTATGTTTTCCAAAGCAGTGGGCGATGGCTTTGCCGATTTCGTCGTAGCGCCCCGTGGCCAAAGCGACGACGCTCGGGCCGGCTCCGCTGAGCGCGATGCCGAGCATACCCGGAGTTCGCGGTAAGGCGAGAGCTTCGCCGAGGCCGGGTATCAGCGGTTGGCGAGCTGCCTGGTGAATTCGATCCTGCATCGCATCCCATAACAAATCGTAGCGACGATCTTCCAACGCCGCGACGAACAATGCGGAACGCTGAAGATTGAAGACGGCGTCCGCGCGGGAAATCGTCGCGGGGAGTACCGCGCGCGATTTCTTGGTTTCGAGTTTCACGTTCGGCGTGACGATCACCAGGCGAATGACTTTCGGCCAGTGCTTGCAGACGGCGCCCACCGTGCCGTCGCTGCGCGTAAACGTCACGACTAATCCGCCGAACAGTGCTGCAGCGACGTTGTCCGGGTGGCCCTCCATTTCGGTGGCGTAGTGAAGAACCGTGTCCTTGGGAATCGCCCGGCCGGTGACGGCAAAGCCGAGCGCGATTCCGGCGACCGTTGCGGCTGCGCTGCTGCCGAGTCCGCCGGCGACCGGAATGTCATTGCGCACAACGAGGCGAACGCGCGGGAGCTGAAAGCCTTCGCGATCGGCGGTGTGGCGCATGGCGCGGAAAATCAAATTTTCATCGGGCGAACTAGGGAGTTCGGAGGTGCCGCGCACGCCGCGGCTGCGGGCGAGCGTGCGGCCTTCGGGGCGCGAGAGCAGAGTGGCACGCACGTTCAAATACATTTCCAACGCGAGACCGAGGCAATCGAAACCGGCGCCCATATTCGCCGTCGATGCGGGAACGCGGACTTCAAACGAAGTTTGTCGCGCGGGGCTCATTCAGATGAAGCATCCGCTATGGAGAAAGCTGAAGAGAGATTCCTCGACTGCGCCGCGCGCCCATCGCTGCGCGATGGGAACGAAATGCGCGCGGCTCCGCTCGGAATGACAACGTAATCCATGCGCCGGGGTTCGAGGCTAGCGTCGCTCCAAGGCTGAGAGGATAGCAGGTTTGGAGGCCGCGACGCGCTGTGGAGCGTTGCGAAAAGCGCCGGTGATGGGCGGCGGCGCGGAATCTTTTGCGGCGCCGAAGGAAAGCGTGCCCTCATGGTAGTCGATCATGTAGCCCGGATCTTTCAGCGCATGGCCTGTGAGAACGGCAACGACGTCGTCATTTCGCGCGATGTGACCGGAGGCGACGAGTTTCTTGATGCCGGCAAGCGTTGCGGCGGACGCAGGTTCGCAGCCGATGCTGTCGCGGCCGATGATCGCTTTGGCGTCGGCGATTTCCTGTTCGCTCACCGAAATGACTTGTCCGCCCGAACGCAAAACGGCGCGCAGAGCTTTCTTCCAGGAAACGGGCGCGCCGATTTTGATGGCCGTTGCCAGCGTCTGCGGATTTTCGACGATTTCAAGTGTCGCGGGGATGGAGTCCGATTCCTTCGATCTCAGCGTGGCGAAGAGACGCGCGACAGGGGCCGCGCCTTCCGCCTGAATCACGCTCAATTTCGGCAGGCGATTGATCAGGCCGAGGTCGAGCAGTTCCTGAAAACCTTTGCCGAGCGCGGTGCTGTTGCCCATGTTTCCACCCGGCACGACGACGTGATCGGGCACGCGCCAGCTGCACTGCTCGATGATTTCGAATGCGACGGTTTTCTGCCCCTCGATACGAAACGGATTGATGGAGTTCGCGACGTAAATCGAAGGGTCGTCGCCGAGTTCCTGGACGAGGCGCATGCAGGCGTCAAAATTGCCGTCGATTTCGAGAACGCGCGCACCGTAATCCAGGCTTTGCGCGAGCTTGGACGGGGAAACCTGTCCACGCGGCAACAAAATGGCAGCCTGCAAACCGGCGCGTGCTGCGTAGGCAGCGAGGCTTGCGGCTGTATTGCCCGTGCTGGCGCAGATCGCCGTGCGCGCGCCGGAAATCACAGCTTGAGTCATCGCCGCTGCCATCCCGGTGTCTTTAAACGAGCCGGTAGGATTGAAACCCTGATGCTTCAGGCGGAGATGCGGAAGTCCGGAATATTCCGCGGAACGCGGCGCGTCGAAAAGCGGCGTATTGCCTTCGAACAGCGTGACGAACGGCGCGTTGCTCGCAAAGGGCAGCATATCGAGATAGCGCCACACGCCGCTGACCTCGCCAGGGCTCCCGGAGCCGCTTCGTGAAATGCGGCGCGAAGCCCATTCCTCCCGCAGCGCCGCCGGATTGGCCGCTGGCACCATCGAGATTTTAATTTCGAGGGTTTCGCCACAACGCGGACAAACGTAAATTCGCTCGCGCAGGCCGTAAGTGGCACCGCAAGCGTCGTTGATGCAGAGTTGCTGCGCCAGATCCGTTGTTTCTGCGGGGATACGGGCGGGCCTGCCGGACATTTCAGGAAACCTTTACGGCCGATTCGCGCTGGAGGGGCGCGCCGAGGCAGAACTCGCGGTGAACGGCTTCGAGTGCGGTCTGCATATCCTTTTCGGCCACGACGAAGGAGATGTTGCTTTCGGAGGAGCCTTGGGCGATTGCAATCAGGTTGACATTTTCGCGGGCGACAGCGCTAAAGGTTCGCGCCGCCACGCCCGGAGTGCCACGCATATTTTCGCCGACCACTGCGACGATGGCGATATTCGGGTCTAGCGTAATGTGTTCGACTTTTTCGTGGGCGACATCCTGCGCGAATTCTTTTCGCAAGGCTTCCACGGTTCGCT
>Ga0335078_10002729_pt1 | contig 26635 bp, 21 predicted proteins | sample Lox_Sample_32_FD_206711 | JGI IMG/M metagenome (GOLD analysis project Ga0335078, IMG submission 206711) | Soil microbial communities from Loxahatchee National Wildlife Refuge, Florida, United States - Lox_Sample_3.2 | ecosystem: Environmental > Terrestrial > Soil > Wetlands | place: USA... | reverse complement strand
CATCCAGATCATCTCGATTTTTGCCCTCGGCGCGGGACTGACCAATGTATTCGGGCGCATGGTGGGCAATCAAAAGCAGGGCTGGGCCATACTTGCCGTTATGGGCGTGCTTTTTATCGTCGGGGTGCTCACGGCCTATGCGGCTGAGGCGCATGGCAACGATGCCCTTAATGCGCTTGGCCTCACTGGCGGCAACATGGAGGGCAAGGAAGTGCGCTTTGGGATTATTGCCTCAGCCTTGTTTGCCGTGATCACAACGGCCGCCTCGTGCGGCGCCGTCAATGCCATGCACGATTCATTCACAGCCATCGGCGGCATGGTGCCGCTCATCAACATGCAGCTCGGCGAAATCATTGTCGGCGGCGTCGGCGCCGGCATGTATGGCATGCTGCTGTTCGTCATCATTTCGATCTTTGTGGCCGGCCTGATGGTCGGCCGCACCCCAGAATATGTCGGCAAGAAGATCGAGGCGAAAGAAGTCAAAATGGCGATACTCGCCATTCTGATCCTGCCGTTGATGTATCTCGGCTGGACTGCTGTGGCCATGCTGGTGCCGTCGGCTGTCGCGGCCATGAACAACCCGGGACCACACGGCTTTACCGAGGTCCTCTACGCGTATGTGTCGCAAGACGGCAACAACGGTTCGGCTTTCGCCGGACTGAGCGCCAACACGCTATTCTACAATGTCACCGGCGCGGTTGCGATGTTTGTCGGCCGGTTCTTGATGATCGTCCCAGCCATGGCGATTGCCGGGTCGCTGGCCGCGAAGAAATCCATACCGGCGTCGGCCGGCACTTTCCCGACGACGGGCGGACTGTTTGTCGGCCTCGTCGTTGGCGTCATTGTCATCGTCGGGGGACTGACCTTCTTCCCGGCATTGGCGCTCGGCCCGATTATCGAGCAGCTGTCGATCAACGCGGGCACGCTGTTTTCGGCCGCTAATTAGGCTCGGAGCAAATTTCGATGGAAACGTCACATCTGCGCAAGCGCATGCCGGTATCGGCGCTCTTTGATCCAAAGATCGTGGTACCGGCCATCGGCTCCGCCTTCGTCAAGCTTAATCCGCGCACGCTGATGAAGAATCCGGTAATGTTCGTCCTGGAAGCGGTCACTGCGCTGACTACCGTAATCTTGATCCGCGATCTCTTGACCGGCAGCGGACACGTCGGCTTCGAGTTTCAGATCATTGTGTGGCTGTGGTTCACGTTGCTGTTTGCGAATTTTGCCGAAGCCGTCGCCGAGGGCCGCGGCAAGGCGCAGGCTGACACGCTGCGGCGTCAACGTACGGAAACCCAAGCCAAGCTCATTACCGGAGCGGGAGATCAACAGAATTACCGGCTGGTGCCGAGCACCGCCCTTAAGGTCGGCGATGTCGTTCTCGTCGAATCCGGCGATTTGATCCCTTCGGACGGCGAAGTCATCCAAGGCATGGCTTCCGTCAACGAAGCCGCGATCACCGGCGAGTCGGCCCCGGTGATCCGCGAGTCCGGCGGCGACCGCTCCGCAGTTACCGGCGGCACCCAAGTTCTGTCCGATTGGATCCGCGTGCGCATTACCGCGGCGCCGGGCTCGACCTTCCTCGATCGCATGATCCGCCTGGTTGAAGGCGCCGAGCGGCAGAAGACGCCAAACGAGATTGCTCTGAACATTTTGCTGATCGGACTAACAATCATCTTTGTCTTCGCCACCGCAACGATTCCGAGTTATGTCGCCTATGCCGGCAGCGCGATTTCTGTCGTTATTCTGGTGGCGCTGTTCGTCACCCTGATCCCGACTACGATCGGCGCGCTCTTGTCCGCCATCGGCATCGCCGGCATGGATCGCTTGGTGCGCTTCAACGTGCTGGCCATGTCCGGCCGCGCCGTCGAGGCGGCAGGCGACGTCGATACGCTTTTGCTCGACAAAACGGGCACCATCACGCTCGGCAATCGTCAGGCGACGGAGTTCAAGCCGATCCGCGGCGTGAGCGAAGAGGAATTGGCGGACGCGGCCCAATTGGCTTCGTTGGCAGACGAGACACCCGAAGGCCGGTCAATCGTAGTCCTGGCCAAGGAAAAATACGGCATACGCGGCCGCGAACTCGCCGAATTGCAGGCCAACTTCATTCCCTTCTCCGCACAGACGCGTATGAGCGGCGTCGAAATCGGGACATCCTGGGTACGCAAGGGCGCCGTCGACGCCATTTTGAACTTCCTCAGCACCCCGGCGACCGTAGCCGGGGCCGGCGGCACACTGCAGGCTTTGCGGCCGAATATCAGCGCCGAGGCGGTTCGCGAAATCACCGCCATCGCCGACACCATCGCAAAATCCGGCGGTACTCCGCTGGCCGTCGCCAAGGACAATCGCCTGCTCGGCGTCGTTCAGCTCAAAGACATCGTCAAAGGCGGCATCCGTGAGCGCTTCGCCGAATTGCGCCGCATGGGCATTCGCACCATTATGATCACCGGCGACAATCCGATGACCGCGGCGGCAATCGCGGCGGAAGCGGGCGTCGACGATTTTCTCGCCCAAGCCACGCCCGAGGACAAGCTGCGGCTCATTCGCGATGAGCAATCGAAGGGCAAGCTCGTTGCCATGTGCGGCGACGGCACCAACGACGCGCCAGCGCTGGCGCAAGCTGACGTCGGCGTCGCGATGAACACCGGCACGCAGGCCGCGCGCGAGGCCGGCAACATGGTCGATCTCGACTCCAACCCGACCAAGCTCATCGAGATTGTCGAAATCGGAAAACAGCTTTTGATGACGCGCGGCGCGCTCACCACTTTTTCGATCGCCAACGACGTGGCGAAATATTTTGCCATCATCCCGGCGATGTTCGTCGCCTTTTACCCGCAGCTGCAGACCCTTAACATCATGCGGCTGGCAACACCGGAGAGCGCAATCCTTTCGGCGATCATCTTCAACGCGCTCATTATCATCGCGCTGATCCCGCTATCGCTCAAAGGCGTGCGCTATCGCCCAATTGGCGCCGCCGCGCTGCTGCGGCGCAATCTGTGGATTTACGGCGTAGGCGGTGTGATCATCCCGTTTATCGGCATCAAGGCCATAGACCTGGTCGTCACGACCTTGCACTTGGCCTGAGGAGAAATCTTATGCTGCGCGAAATCCGTCCGGCGATCATGGTTCTCGTAACCCTTACTATCATCACCGGCTTGATTTACCCGCTGGCAATAACCGGAATTGCGCAACTGCTTTTTCCGCGCCAGGCAGAAGGCAGCCTGATTGAGCGCGGCGGCCACGTCGTCGGTTCAGCGCTCATTGGGCAGAGCTTTCTCGGCGATAAATACTTTCATGGCCGACCGTCGGCGACCACGGCTCCCGATCCGAACGACCCGACCAAGACAGTTGCAGCTCCGTATAATGCCGCCAATTCCGGAGGATCGAACCTCGGCCCTTCCAACAAGGCGTTGATCGACCGCGTCCAGGCCGACTTGGAAAAGCTCAAGCAGGAGAACCCGTCGATGCCGGTTCCCGGCGACCTGGTCACTACGTCAGCCAGTGGGCTTGACCCCGACATTTCCCCGGAGGCCGCCTTTTTTCAGGTTCCACGAGTTGCCAAAGCGCGCAACTTGACGGAAAATCAAGTGCGCCAACTCGTCGCCGATCACGTCGAGGATCGCTTCTTGGGCCTCTTGGGCGAGTCGCGCGTTAACGTGTTGAAACTCAATCTCGCGCTCGACGAGTTGTCCGCCGGATAGCAACGGGTGCCTTTTCGGGAGAGCTGATCAAGGTATGACGGATCAGCGGCGCGATTCCGATCATCGGCCCTCGCCGGAAGCTCTGCTCGAAGCGGCCCGTCGCGAAGAAAGCCGTGTCGGCAAGCTCAGAATCTTTGTCGGCGCGGCTCCGGGCGTCGGCAAGACTTATGAGATGCTGCAGCAGGCTCACGCCCGCAAGCGGGACGGCTATGACATCGTCATCGGCATCGTCGAGACGCATGGACGCCGGGAAACGGAAGCTCTGGTCCAAGGATTGGAGGCCGTTCCGCGCCGCCGGCTCGAATACAAAGGCCAGTGGCTCGAGGAAATGGATCTCGACGCCATCATTGCGCGCAGACCCCAGATCGTGCTGGTTGATGAGCTTGCCCACACCAACGCCGAAGGTAGCCGCCACCCGAAACGCTACCTCGACGTCGAAGAACTGATGCGCCACGGCATCGACGTCTTCACGACCGTCAACATACAGCATATCGAGAGCCTCAACGACGTCGTCGCTCAGATCACCCACGTCCGCGTGCGCGAGACGGTGCCGGACGCCGTGTTCGATCGGGCCGATGCGGTCGAACTTGTCGATCTCACCCCAGAAGATTTGATCCAGCGACTTAAGGAGGGAAAAGTCTACGTCCCCCGGCAGGCGGAACGCGCGCTCGAGCACTTCTTCTCGCCGGCGAACCTAACAGCGCTCCGCGAACTCGCCTTGCGCCGCACGGCCGAGCGAGTGGACGAACAATTGCTCAGCGAAATGCAGGCGCACGCCATCCAAGGTCCGTGGCCGGCCGGCGAGCGCATCCTGGTCTGCATCAGCGAAGATCCGCGGTGCGCCGGGCTGGTACGGTATTCCAAGCGGCTCGCCGACCGCCTGCATGGTCCATGGGTCGCGCTCCATGTCGAGGGCAGGCGCGCCGTGCAGCTTTCGGAGGAAGAGCGCGATCGCATCGCGGATACGCTGCGGCTTGCGGAAGCGCTCGGCGGCGAACCGGTGACTCTCCCGGCAAGCAATCGCAGTATCGCCGACGACGTCATCGGCTACGCGCAAGCAAACAACGTAACGCAAATCGTCATCGGCAAGTCGGCGCGTACCCGTTGGTTCGAGATCTTGCACGGCTCGGTCGTGCACGACCTCGTGCGCCGGTCCGGGAACATCAGCGTCCACGTCATCGCCGGCGATATCATCGCCGGCGAGCCGATTCCGAAAAAATCAGTGCGCGCGGCCGAGCGTGAAGAGATATTCGATGTGCGGCCCTATCTTGCCGCTCTCGTGGCCGTCGCCCTTGCGCTTGGCCTCAGCGCGCTCGTCTGGCCTTGGGTGGGCCGTGTCAACACCGATCTTGTGTTTCTGATCGCTGTGGTCGCAACCGCCGTTCGCTTCGGCCTCGGGCCATCTCTATTGGCCAGCATCGCATCCGCGGTCTGCTATAATGCCTTTTTCGTCGCGCCCTATTTCAGGTTCACGCTGTCAGATCCTACCAATTTTTCAGCATTCGGGTTTTTTACGCTCGTCGCCGTCCTGGTCTCGAATGTCGCCGCGCGTGGGCGCACTCAAGCAATGGCGGCTTTGGATCGCGCCCGCACTACTGAGTCATTGTACTCCTTCAGCCGCAAGCTCGCCGGAGCCGGGACGCTCGACGACGTACTCTGGGCAACGGCTTATCAGACCGCTTTGATGTTGAAGGTGCGCGTCGTTCTATTGTTGCCGGAAGGCGGGACGATCACGGTCAAGGCCGGCTATCCGCCCGAAGATATTCTCGATGACGCAGACATCGCTGCCGCAAAGTGGGCCTGGGAGAACAACCGCGCCGCTGGCCGCGGCTCCGACACTTTGCCGGGCGCCAAGCGCTTGTTCCTGCCGATGCATACCGGACGCGGCGCCATCGGTGTGATGGGAATCGACAGCGATAAGCCGGGCCCCCTGCTCACGCCCGACCAGCGGCGGCTATTGGACGCCTTGCGCGACCAGGGCGCGCTCGCCATCGAGCGCGTACGGCTCGTCGAGGAGATGGATAGGGTCGAACGTGCCGCCGAGACGGAACGTTTGCGTTCTGCGCTTCTAACCTCGATTTCGCACGACTTGAAGACTCCGCTTGCCGCCGTGCTCGGCGCAGCCGGCACCTTGCGCGATCTCGGCGGCAAGCTCCGCGACGGCGAGAAGGCCGATCTGCTGGCCACTATCATCGACGAATCGGAGCGGCTCAACCGCTTCATCGCCAACCTGCTTGACATGACCAAGCTGGAATCGGGCGCGATCAGCCCCAACGTTGCCTTGCACGATCTCGGGGAAATCGTCGGCAGCGCCTTGCGGCGTGCCGGCCGCATACTTGCGCACCATGAAGTCCAGCTCGAACTGGCGCCGGATTTGCCGATGCTGGAGCTTGATGCGGTGCTGTTCGAGCAGGTCCTGTTCAACGTCCTCGACAACGCCGCGAAATACGCCCCACCGGACACCACCGTCCGCATCCAGAGCTGGCGCAGCGGAGACTCGGTCTGCCTGCAAGTGCTTGACGAGGGAAGCGGCATTCCGGCGGCCGATCTCGATCACATCTTCGATAAATTCTACCGGGCGCAGAAGACCGATCAGGTGCGCGCCGGCACAGGGCTCGGGCTCGCCATTTCACGAGGGTTTGTCGAAGCCATGCACGGCACGATCGTCGCGGCGAATCGCACCGACCGCAGGGGAGCGGTATTCACCATCAGCTTGCCGATACCGCGGGCGCGACAAGGTCTGGATGCCGCCGCATGAGTGCCGCCCCGCTGCGCGTGCTGGTGATCGACGACGAGCCGCCTATCCGTAAACTTTTGCGCATGGGCCTGACTGCACAGGGTTATCAGACGCTCGATGCACCTAATGCCAAAACGGCGCTTGAACTACTCGGCCAAGCCCCGGACTTGATCATTCTTGATCTCGGCCTGCCCGATACGCACGGTCACGAACTCCTGCGGGCAATCCGCGCCCGCAACGAGAGCGTCCCGATAGTGGTGCTGTCGAGCCGCGACGACGAGGCCGGCAAGGTAGAAGCGCTTGATCTCGGCGCCGACGACTACGTCACCAAGCCGTTCGGAATGGACGAGCTGCTCGCTCGGATGCGGGCGGCGCTTCGCCATCAGCTCCAGGTCCACGGCGAGCGGCCGATTTTCCGGGTTGGCGATCTCTCCGTCGATCTGGTGCGCCGTATCGTCAAGGTGGGTGAGCGGGAAGTAAAACTGTCACCGAAGGAATACGAACTGTTGCGCGTGCTTGTGCAGCACGCCGGCAAGGTGCTCACTCACAAGTTCCTGCTGGGAACGCTGTGGGATGACCTTACCGATGCGCAATATCTCCGGGTCTATGTTCGCCAGCTCCGGCAAAAGATAGAGTCCGACCCCGAAAGGCCGCAATACGTGCTCACCGAAACCGGTGTTGGCTACCGGCTCCGGGCGCCCGATTAAATTTTTGATTAGCGCTTGCGCTGGGTGACCAAAACGGTCGCTCTCCGTGCACAGCTATTGCTCGCCCCGGACCCTCGCTTCATAGTGCGCCCCGTGTTGCAAAGTTGCGAAAGGAACATGCGATGGCCGACGAGCTCGTTTTCTTCACCAACCCAAGATCGCGAGGGCGAATTGTGCGCTGGATGCTGGAGGAAATCGGCCAACCGTACCGGACTGAGGTGATGCAATATGGTACGACAATGAAAGAACCCGCTTATCTTGCCGTCAACCCGATGGGAAAGGTCCCGGCGCTCCGCCACGGCACAGCAGTGGTCACCGAAGCGGCGGCTATCTGCGCTTACCTTGCCGACGCGTTCTCGCAAGCTCGTTTGGCGCCGCCCCCCGGCGATCGTTTACGCGCTCCATATTACCGGTGGATGTTCTTTGCCGCCGGACCCGTTGAGGCTTCGGTTACCAACAAGACCTTCGGCTTCACTGTACCGCCGGAGCGCCAAGGTTCGGTCGGCTATGGTACATTCGAGCGGGTGATAGACGTGCTTGAGCAAGCGGTGTCGCAAACAAATTATCTGCTCGGTGACACATTTACCGCGGCCGACATTTATCTCGGTTCGCAAATCGGCTTCGGCCTGATGTTCGGGACGATCGAGAAGCGTCCGGCCTTCCTTAGCTACTGGCAGCGGCTCACAAACCGTCCCGCCTATACGCGGGCGCGTGAACTCGACGATGCATTGATGGCCCCACAAGCGGCAGGATAGGTTGATTTAAACCGGAGAAACATGGGAGCGCGCTCGTTTACGCGTCGGCACTCATTCGCATCAGCGGCTCGCCCATGCGAATGGTGGTGCCGTCGCGAACGGCCGCGCACAAGCTGAAGCCTTTAGGTGCAAAGACCAGGATGGTCGAGCCGTGCTCGAACCAGCCCATCTCCTCACCCTTGCGGAAATGTGAGTCGCAGGCGACTACGTTCCCGCCGCGCCGTCGGAGATCGAGAGAACCCTCAAGACAGTGCAAACGAATACCCGCCACCAAAATGGCCGCGACCGCCACCAGTGTGACCCGAGCGCCAGTCGCAGTCAGGCATGTCCGGATAATTGCGCGTTCGTTCTTGCAGAACAGCTGCTCTACCCGCTTCAGCGCAATGGGATTGACGTTCCACGTGTCGCCGGATTTGTAGATCACCTGCGCGACCCGGCAATCGTGCGGGGCGTGGAAGCGGTGATACATGGCCGACGTAAGTCGCAATGTCACGTAGCAGCCATCGCGATAGACCGCGACCAGATCCTCATCTGCCAACAGATCATCAAGCGCATAGGGGAATCCCTTCGCTTGATAAACCTTGGTGTCCGCGATCGCACCGCACGCTCCAACGATGGCATCGCAGGGGCTGATCAGCAGCTCTGGCCTGCGATCGATCGGCCGGGCCCCCTCTCGCAACTCGCGAATAAAGCAATCGTGCAGACTTTTGAATTGCGTTTTTCGCGCCTCCTCTAGGTCGAGGTCGGCAAATAGGCGCCAAATGCCGATAGAAGCATCACGCACGAGCGGATGCTCGATGCGGCTGAGCCAGCCCATAAATTTGGTGGCGAGGCGGCGCGGAATACGATTGGTCAGCAGGAAATTGATGTCTTCCTGCGCCAGCGCCCGCAGCATCTTGGCGCGGACCGTCACGGGACTGTCAATTCCCGCGCGTAAACCGCGATTCGATGTGGACAACGGCGACACTGGCGCTCTACGGGGTCGGCGTGGCGACGCTGGCGGGCTCGCTTAAACGACTGCGCCAGCGTTTGAATTTGTCCAAAGCCAAGCATCGGTCGCTCGCTGGACACGCGCGCATCGCCCGCCGTTTGGCGGGGTTTGTCCCATTCTACGAGTACGACGAGACGCGGTTTTTCTGCTCGGACGGCGCGCCAGCGGAGATCGCGGCGCGCCGGCGGCACGGATTTGAACGCCTGACCGGGCTCTACAGAACGCGTTTTGCCGAAACGATTCGCAAAACCGCTCAGGCGGCAGAAAGCATCTCCGATCTGCGATTCACCGACGCCTATCGGGTGCCGTTTCAATACCGCCGCTATGTCAGCCGCCACCTGCCGTCCGCTGCTTTCGTCGAGGCGAGCAATGGCGTGCAGATCAGCGATCTCGACGGCAACCACCTTTATGATCTCAGCGGCTCGTATGGGGTGAACTTGTTCGGTTATGAATTTTACAAAGCCGCTATCGATCGCGCCGCGGCGCGGATGTGCGATCTCGGGCCGGTTCTCGGGCCTTATCATCCGGTGATCGTCGAAAACGTCGAGATACTGAAAGAGATCTCCGGCCTGGATGAGGTCTCGTTTCACATGTCGGGGACCGAAGCGGTGATGCAAGCGGTGCGGCTTGCACGCTACCACACACGACGATCGCATCTCGTACGGTTTTGCGGCGCTTATCACGGCTGGTGGGGCGATGTGCAGCCGGGCGTCGGCAATCCTCAGCCCGCGCGCGAGACCTACACCCTGCGCGACATGTCGCAAGAAGCGCTGCGGGTCATCGCGTCGCGGCGGGATATTGCCTGCGTGCTGGTTAACCCGCTGCAGGCGCTGCATCCGAACGCCTCGTCGCCGAGTGATTCCTCGCTGATCGACAGTACCCGGCGCGGACACTTCGACAAGAACGCATACAGCGCCTGGCTGAAAGAGCTGCGGCGAGTGTGCACCGAGCGCAATATCGTTCTCATCTTCGATGAAGTTTTCGTCGGTTTTCGTCTCGCGATCGGCGGCGCGCAAGAATATTTCGGCGTACGCGCTGATCTCGTCACCTACGGCAAGACCCTCGGCGGCGGCCTCCCAGTCGGCGCCGTGTGCGGACGCCGCGATTTGATGAAGCGATTTCGCGAGAATCGCCCGGCGGACATCTGTTTTGCTCGCGGCACGTTCAACTCGCACCCTTATGTTATGGCGGCAATGAATGAGTTTTTGCGTTACGCGCAGACGCCGAAAGCACGCTCGCTCTACCGCGATCTCGATCGCCTCATGGACGATCGGGCGCGGACGCTTAACGAGCGGCTGCGGCGGGAAATGCTCCCGGTCGCAGTGGCCAATCTTTCGTCGATTTGGACAGTCTGCTACGCGCAGCCGTGCCGATACAATTGGATGTTGCAATACTATCTGCGAAGTGAGGGATTGGCGTTGAGCTGGATCGGAACTGGACGCCTGATTTTCAGCTTGGATTATACCGAGGACGACTTTGCCGCGGTCACCGATCGTTTCGTCGCCGCAGCAATGGCGATGCGCGAGGACGGATGGTGGTGGAGCGCTGCCGCCTTGACCGACCGATTGATCAAGCGAACCATCTTGCGCGAGATGCTCGCCCATCGACTGTTTACCCGGTCGGCCGCGCGGTAGCTGCGTAATCCTAGCAAATCACGAGCAAACTTGAGTCGGCCGCGGCGCCTCTTCCGCGTCGTGTTCTTCCCACTCGGCCACTTCATGGCCGATATTCGGATCAATCAATTCGCCGCGCAAAAGAGCAAACGGCGCCTTGTGATAAAGCTTGATGTCGTGAAACGGATCGGTGAGAATTTTGGTCGCCCATACCAAGCCGGTTTGTACGTCCTTAATAAAGAACAGCTGTACGGTGCGGAAAACGACCCCGCCGAAACCGATCACCAGCCAAATTTGCGCGACGTGGCGAACGAAATCCGCAGTGCTTTCTGGCGGCGCAAAGAGCCCGAAATAGGTCGAATCCCAAAAGAGCGGCGCCGGCGATAAGGCCCAAATTGTCAGCAACACGACTTTCCGGCGCAGGTTGTATCCGACCTTTATCTCTTCCTTATATTCATGGCTGGCGTGGTTGACGCTGTCGTAGTCCTTGGGTTCGAAGAAAAAATGGCCGCACTGGCGGGTTGTCATCGCGACCAGCCACCCGGCCAGCGCCGAAATGGCCGGGTCCTTGAAAATCATCACATAAGCGAACAGGAAGCTTACCGCACTGACGAGGTGAAGCGATTGATTGATCCGGCTGTGGTGGTAGTACCGATGGTCGTCCCAGCGCTGAGTGCGCAACGCGGCAAGAAAACCGTCCATGAGTGCCCCTCATTGGCTCATCAGTTCTCGGTATGGCGATTCGATGAATCCGGTATGACAGGAACGTGCGGTTCAAATTTCAGCCGCCAGCCAGCGTAGCGGTTACGCCGCTGAGGCGCGGCGTTGCGCCTGGCGCACGCCACCCTCTTTGGCGAAGCGAATGAGCGAGAAATGCCCGAGCGGCGGAACGGCGCGGCGTTCGAGCAAGCGCACATTCCTTGTCCGCGCCGCCCAACGTTGGTAGCGCTCGAAGGAGAATTCTGTCCGCCAGCCGAGCTTGCGCGCGGCGGGCGCAAACCAATGCTCCAGCGCGCGCCTGAGGCCCGCCTCGGCGCCAACGCGGCTGACCAGCACGATTTCTCCACCGGGCTTCAAAACTCTGGCGAACTCGTCGAGGGTGGCCTCCGGGTTAGGCGCGGTCGTGACAACGTACTGCGCCACCACGACATCGAAGGAATCGTCCGGAAAAGACAGGTGCTCCGCGTCCATCACCCAAAGCCCCTCGACGTTGCGCAAGCCGAGGTCGGTGACGCGCGCCTGAGCCTTGCGCAACATCGGCTCAGAGATGTCGACACCGCAGAGGCGGCAATTGGCCGAATATCGGGGCAAAGAGATGCCGGTGCCAACGCCCACTTCGAGAATCCGCCCACCGACCTGCTCGGCAGCCGCGACCGCGGCCTCACGGCCACGCTCAAAAGCCGGCCCGAATACAAGATCATACACTGGAGCCCAGCGCGCATAAGCCGTGGTGACCATTTGTTTGTCGAGTTCGGTGCGGGACAGGTTTGTCATCGTTGATCCTCTTCGCTGCACGCTCGTTTGCCGCCGATTTCAACCAGTCGAGGGTTCTTCCACGACCGTCGTTGCCGTTTCGACGTCACAAGTGTTGCCCGCAACTCTGCGGGCATGACCGACAAACTGGCGCGCGCTGTTTTCCCATGAGTAATGAAGGGCAAACTCGCGGCAGGCCTTGCGCGGCAGATCCAGCGCCTTCAAGCATGCGCGGCGCAGATCTTCGTCCAAAATTCCGACCGGGTGGCCGGCCACTACATCCTTCGGACCTGTGACGGGAAAGGCGGCGATCGGCACGCCGCTTGCCAAAGCCTCAAGTTGCACGATGCCGAAAGTATCCGTCCGGCTCGGAAAAACAAAAACGTCCGCCGCCGCTAGATGCGCTGCAAGATTTCCGTTCTCCAAGGGGCCCAAGAATTTCGCCGCGGGAAAGTTCTGGCGCAGTTTCGTCTCTTCCGGGCCATTGCCGATGACGACTTTGGTGCCCGGCAAATCCAGCGAAAGGAAAGCTTCAAGGTTCTTTTCTACGGCGATGCGGCCGACGGTCATGAAAATCGGCCGCGGAAGGTCAAGCTCGGTGGCGTGGTCGGGTCTGAAGAGCTCGATGTCTACGCCGCGTGTCCACATCCCAAGATTGGCAAAGCCGCGATCAGCAAGTTCCTTCTTCAACGATGGCGTTGCGACCATCGTCACCGTCGCGGCAGAGTGAAACCACCGCAGAACCGCGTAAACCCACTCTGCCGGAATCGGCAGTCGTGCCGAGATGTATTCTGGAAAGCGCGTCGTATAGCTTGTCGTAAAGCGGCGTCCGCGGCGGCGGCAATGGGCGCGGACGGCGAAGCCGATCGGCCCCTCGGTGGCGATGTGGATCGCGTCAGACTTCTTGGCCTCTATGCGCTGTTCTATGCTCCGCCGGCTTGGGATGGCCAGCCTCAGGCCGGGATAGGTCGGGAGCTGAAAAGATGGAAAGCCTTCCGGTGTGAGAAAATCGATCGTCACTCCGAGCTTTTCCGCCGCCCGGGCTAAAGAACCCAGTGTGCGCACAACACCGTTAACCTGCGGATGCCAAGCGTCGGTCGCGATAAGTATTCTCATCGAGTGAACGGGAACGCCGCTCCTCTTATGATCGAATCGGATGCGACAACAATTGATTGCTTATGTCTCAGTCGTGTGACGGCGAAGGCCGCGAAGCTGACAAAGACGATTCAAATTATCCGTTTCGTAACATTGCTGTTACATGCAAATGAGATTTTGCCGTCGACGGGCGCAACGCCATAAATGGGGCGAGCTTCAGCGCCGCGCGCCCAAGAGCCGTGACCGGTACCATCGCGCACACGATAGCCTCCCAGCTCGGCCGCAGTACGATCGGTGCCGCAATCAGCGTGGCGATACTCGGCGGCGTCGGCTACACACTCTACGAGCTCTTGCGCGGCATCGAGCCCGACAAAGTGCTTGCCGCATTCGCCGACCAATCCGCGCAAGAACTCGCTGCTGCCGGAGTGTTCGTCGCTGCGGCTTATGTTGCTCTCACCTTTTATGATCTGTTCGCTCTTCACACCATTGGCCGCCATAAGGTCCCCTACGCTGTTGCGGCATTGGCGAGTTTCACGAGCTCGACCATCGGCCACAATCTCGGCGCCGCGGTCCTGACCGGAGGTCTGATCAGATTGCGCATCTACTCGGTCTGGGGCTTGACCGTAACCGATGTCGCGAAGATTGCCGTACTTACCGGCATCACCTTCTGGCTAGGTAACGCGCTCCTCCTCGGCGGCGCGACCGCCTACATTCCCGAAGCGGCGAGCACCGTCGATCATCTGCCATCGTGGCTCAACCGCGCAATCGGGTTGGCCGGTTTGTTGGGCATCGGGTGCTACTTGCTGTGGCTGGCGCCTACGCCGCGAGCCATCGGCCGTTCCGGCTGGCGTATCGTGTTGCCCAATTTTCGGTTCACCTTGTTGCAGATCGGCATCGGCGCGATTGACCTCATCCTGGTCACGCTCGCGATGTACACGCTATTGCCGGCTACGCCCGCCGTCAGCCTGCCGAATGTGATGGTGGTGTTCCTTGCCGCGACGCTGCTCGGGACCGTAAGCCACGCGCCGGCCGGCCTAGGTGTCATTGAGGCAACCATGCTGGTAGGGCTGCCGCAATATCCAAGAGAGGCCCTGTTGGCGGCGTTGTTGACCTTTCGCGCGCTCTACTTCCTGTTGCCGCTATTCCTCGCCACCGCCTCACTCGGCATCCGCGAACTGCGAGTGCTTACACGCGCGGCTAAATCGCGGTGAGTAACAAAATCCCCGCGCTTGTAAGGCGGATACCCCCAAGTTACCCTGCCGTCGCGCAGATTGGGGCTGGGTGTGAAGCGCAGCGTTATCGTTTTCGCGACTCGGCGACGCTCGCAAATCCGGCCACGCAGACGGGCCAGGCGCGCGAGTGCTATCGCATGTTTGGCGGCTGTTGCGCTGCTGGCGCCAGCCCCGCGTCGGCTTTCTGCGGAAACGATCGAGTCGGCGCTGGCGAAAGCCTATCAGGGCAATCCGCAACTCAACGCCCAGCGCACGATAGTCCGACAAAACGACGAAGGCGTATCGCAGGCGCTCTCCGGCTATCGGCCTACGCTCTCAGCGACCGCCTCGGTTGCCAAGCAATTTACCAATACCACTGAAGTGCTTCCGCCAATCCCCCCGGGCCTGCCGAACGGTGTTTCGTTCTCAGTCAAGGGTTATACGACCCCAACGGCAATCGGCCTTAACGGCTCGCAGACTCTTTTCAACGGTGAGCGCACCGCCAACAACATCCGTAAAGCCGAGAGCCAAGTTTCCGCCGCGCGCGAAACGATGCGGATGATGGAGGAATCTGTGTTACTCGCGGCCGCGACGGCCTTCATGGACGTGTCGCGCGACGCCGCCAACCTCGAGGTGCAGCAGAACAACATCCGCGTCTTGCAGCGCACGCTTAAGGATACGCAGAATCGCTACACTGCCGGCCAAGTGACGACGACCGATGTGGCCCAGGCTGAAGCGCAATTGGCGGCCGGCGAAGCCAACCTGCATGCGGCCGAGTCGACGCTGATGACCACACGCGCTAACTATCGCCGCATCATCGGCGTCGAGCCCACCAATCTCGCTCCGGCATCCGCGGTCGACCGGCTTTCACCAAACACTCTGAATGCCGCGGTCGCCGTCGGCTTGGCGGAGAACCCGGCTATTATCGCGGCGTTGTACGGCGTCGATGTCGCGCAGCTGCAGGTCAAAATCGCCGAGGGCGCGCTGTGGCCTACGCTGGCTGTGCAAGGCAGCGTACAGCAACAAAACTATCCTACCATCCTCCAGCCGAATCTTTTTCTCGGCACGGTCACGCTCAACCTCTCCGTGCCGATCTATCAAGGCGGAGCGGAATATTCGGCTATTCGTCTCGACAAGGAGGCAGTCGGCCAGCAAAGACTGAATGCCGATCAGCTGCGCGATCAGACCCGCGCCAACGTCGTACAAGCTTGGGGCCAATTACAAGCGGCCAAGGCGCAGATTGAAGCCGCGATCCGACAGAACGACGCCGCGGAACGGGCGCTGACGGGCGTTCGCAACGAGGCGCAGGCCGGTCAGCGCACGACGCTCGATGTACTCAACGCCGAACAAGCGCTGGTGAACGCCCGGGTGGCGCTCATTGTCGCACAACATGATCGGGTCGTTGCGTCTTACTCTTTGCTTTCGGCTGTCGGACGGCTTTCGGCAGAAGAATTGCACCTGCCGGTGATGATCTACGATCCATCGACACATTATCATCAGGTTCGCGATGCCTGGTTCGGCCTGCGCACGCCTGATGGCCGTTAGCCGCTTAGGCAACTCAGCTGCGACGTTCGCGGTGCTGATCGATCGCTCACTCTTCGAGTACGTAGCTGCCTGGCGCGTCCTCAAGAGATGGACATCCGCCTAGCCGCGCACCGATGGACGGCGGCGCGGTCGGCGATCCCGAATGGTCCTTAAGCCAAGCCACCCATTCCGGCCACCACGACCCGTCTTTGCTTTCCATAGTGAGAAACCTGTCCGGATCGCGGTAGTAGTCGTTCCGTCGTTTTGTAGCGACGCGATATTTACGTCCCGGATGACCCGGCTCCGAGACAATACCAGCATTATGACCGCCGCTGGTCAGCAAGTAGGTAACTTCGGTTTCCACCTGCAAGTGGATCTTATAGGTCGAGCGCCATGGTGCGACGTGATCGCGCTCCGTACCCACGGCGAAGATCGGGGCCACGATATCGACAAGCGCAACCGATTCGCCGCCGGCTTCCAAACGGCCCTCGGCCAGGTCGTTATTAAGAAATAGCTTGCGCAGATATTCCGAGTGCATGCGATAGGGCATGCGCGTAGCGTCGGCATTCCACGCCATCAGGTCGCTCAACGGCTGGCGCTCGCCGATGAGATAATCGTGGACGAGGCGCGACCAAATTAAATCGTTCGAGCGTAATATCTGGAACGCGCCCGCCATCTGGCGACTATCAAGAAATCCCTGTTCCCACATCAAATCTTCTAGGAAGGCGATCTGACTTTCGCCGATCAGCAGCATGATCTCGCCCGCCTCGGTGAAATCGGTCTGAGCCGCCAAAAGGGTAATGCTGGCGAGCCGATCGTCGCCGTCGCGCGCCATTGCCGCCGCGGCGATGGACAGCAGCGTGCCGCCGAGGCAGTAGCCGACCGCATGTATTTTCTGATCTGGCACGACGCGACGAACCACATCGAGCGCGCTCATCACGCCGAAAGTGCGATACTCCTCGAGTCCCAAATCTCGATCATCCGGACCGGGGTTCTTCCAAGAAATCATAAAGACAGTGAACCCCTGCTCGGTCAGATATTTGACCAGCGAGTTACGGGGCGACAGATCGAGGATGTAATATTTCATAATCCAGGCGGGCACGATGAGAACCGGTTGCGGCCGCACTTGTTCAGTGGCAGGCGCGTATTGAATGAGTTCGATAAGACGATTGCGAAAAATTACCTTGCCCGGAGTCTTCGCCACGTCGCTGCCGACGGCGAATTTTTCTGCACCGATGGGACGTTTGCCGCTGAAAGCGCGTTCTGCGTCTTCGATCAGGTTGCGCCAGCCTTGCAGCAGATTAAGGCCGCCGCTCGCTATTGTGCGCGAAAGTATCTCCGGGTTGGTCAGAGGAAAATTCGAGGGCGCAACCATATCGAGCATCTGCCGGGAAGCAAATTCGACAATTTGCTCGTGTCTTTTTGAAACTCCGCGCAATCCCGTGGTTGCGTTGTGCCACCATTGCTGCTGCAACAGAAAAGACTGGTAGATCATGTCGAAGGGCCACTTACGCCAATCCTCGCCGTCAAACCGATGATCCTGGGGCAACGGTTCTATACACGGTTCGGCGGCGCCATCGGACCTCGGACCTCGAGCCGCGTAAGCGGCGAAGCGGGCCGCTTTGCGAAGTGCTTTGCTCATCAACTGGGCGCGCTTGCCGGGAGCAAAAGATAGATGCGTCGCCCAATCCAAATAAGCTTCGGTGATCGCAGCCGGAGAGACGCCGCCGGTAAAGCGCCCGAGCGCGGCGTGCAATGCCCGATCCGTAATGTCGGCGAGCGCCGTCATGGCGTAAGAGTCACGATCACTCGAAGCGGTGCGAACGTAGTTCGAGGCACCTGATCCGGCCACGGGCTGGATATTCTCAGTGACCCGTCCTTCCGCCTCGCGCTGCGAATTCGTACTCAACGACACCAATCGGGGCGAACTCGGTTGTTTTGCAGCCATTGGACTATTCCACTTGAAATCGGGCTTGATGACACTTCTCGATCCTTTGGCCCGGTCGCGCCATGATCCAAATCAAATGCCGTTACCCGACCCTTTGAAAACCGGCTAAAATAGCGGCGAAACGTCGCGAGTGCGCTTGACACGGCAAAGTTTTACGCTCCAGTCCATGACGGGTCCGGGGGCGGAGAAAAATATGCCCGACGCGAGAATAAATGGTGTTCGCATCTGGTATCAGGAAACCGGCGCAGGAGACCCGGTTGTCCAAATTCATGGCGCCGGATTCGGGCATTTCAATTTTGCTACGGCGACGCCGATCCTGTCGCGCGGCTTTCGCTGCATCGACTTTGATATGCGCGGCTATGGCGAGTCCGAGCGGCCCTTCCAGAATTACAGCATGGAGGTTTGGGCCGATGACGTCGCCGGCTTGATGGACCATCTCAGTCTCGAGAGCGCCCACATCCATGGCACCTCAATGGGCGGTATGGTGGCGCAGCAATTCGCGGCGAAATATCCGGATCGCACCCAGCGTCTGGTCATCAACTGCTCGGCCGCGAAGCTCGATTATGCCGGCGTTCTTACCTTTCGCGGCTGGATCGATATTGCCGAACGCTTCGGGGTGGGTTCACGAACGTTAGCCGAATTGATTGCCATGCAGGCGCTGTCGCGCCGCTATCTCGACGGCCCCGACGGGCGACGCGCCGTCGATATGATCCAGGACATATTGGGAAAGTGTAATCGCGTGGACGTCTTCAAGCGCGCTTGCCAGGCCATGATCGACATGGACTTGCGGCCGCTGTTGCCGAAGATCACCGCACCGACGCTCGTCATCGGCGGCGACGAGGACATTATGACGCCGTGGCAGCAGGCCGCGAGCGGCGCCGGCCAGGAGTATATTGCCCAGCACATCAAAGGAGCGAAGAAGCACGTCATCAAGGGCTCGAACCATTCAACGCTATTCGACGGCACCGAAGAGAATTGCCGCGTGGTCGCTGCGTTTCTCAAAGGCGAGTTTTGAACGCGCTGACCGCACTATCGGCCGTTGAAGCGGCACGACAAACCCGCCAGGGCGCCATTTCCGCCGCCGATCTCGTCGGCGCCTCGCTCGAGTGCATAGAAGCTCTGGACGGGCGGCTTAAGGCCTTCATGACCGTCAACGAGGCCGGCGCGTGGCGAACCGCGAAGGCGTTGGACGCCTTGCCGCCGAGCCGCCGCGGTCCCCTACACGGCCTGCCGATCGCCTTTAAGGACTTGATCGCGACCGCCGGTGTGCGAACGACGTACGGCTCGCTGGTTTATGCCGATAACGTGCCGAAGGAGAACGAGCTGTTCGTCGACCGCGTGCTCGAGGCCGGGGGCGTGTTGATCGGCAAGACCACGACGCCTGAATTCGGTTACGGCGCGATCTGCCAGAATCGCCTCACCGGCCCCACCGCAAATCCCTACGACCTGACGCGAACAAGCGGTGGATCAAGCGGCGGTTCTGCCGTCGCCGTCTGCACCGGCATGGCGTCAATCGCGCACGGCACCGACTTCGGCGGCTCTTGCCGCATGCCGGCAAGCCTGAGCGGGGTTGTCGGCCTGCGGCCCTCCGCCGGCCGCATCGCCAATCCCGCCAAACCGCTGTTGTGGGATGACTTGAACGTCCACGGCGTTCTGGCAAGGAACGTCGAAGATATTGCGCTTCTCCTCTCCGTCGTTTCCGGCGGCGATGTGGTTGATCCGACCTCCCTTGGACGTGAAAAATTCGTGCTGCCCGATTTCCACCCCGAACCCATTTCGGAACTGAGGATCGCGGTGAAGCTCGATCTCGGCGCACTCCCGATTGATCGCCAAGTGCGGCCAGTTCTCGAGGCGGCGGTGGCGGAGATCGCCCGACTCTATGGCCAACTCGAAGAGTCCGGTCCCGATTTCACCGGCGCCATGGACGCCTTCATGCGCCTGCGCGGCTCTATCCTCTACCGCACGCTCGGCCATTTACTCGAGAACGAACGCGAAAAACTCACGCCCAGCGTCATATGGAATATCGAACGCGGCAAGCACGTTTCCGCCGACGATTTTCTCAAGGCCGAGGACGAACGAAGCCGCATCTGGCGCAACGTGGCGCATTTCTTTCGCGACCACGACGTATTCATATGTGTGACGACCAGTATCGCGGCATTCCCGAACGCGCAGAGCGATGTCCTGCTCATTGACGGCAAGCCGATGGCGAGCATCATCGACTACATGGCGCCGACCGCCACCATGTCGCTGTTCGGCTTGCCGGCCCTGTCCATTCCCTGCGGCTGGACGGCGTCGGGCCTGCCGGTCGGCTTGCAGATTGTTGGTCGCCCGTTTGCTGAAGATATTTTGCTGCGATTTGCTTTCACGTTGCAGCAAAATCTCGGGTTTGCACATAGGTGGCCGTCGCTCAATTGAGCACCTTCGCGCCGTCAGGAAAGGAACTTTGCCCATGCCGATAACGCCGCAGCTTCTCAAAGAGCTCAATGACGAAACACAGAATATCCCGATCGCGAAAGAGCGCTGGCCGGAACTCGCTGTCGAATTGAACCAGCTGCGCACCGCCGCCGAAGCGGCTTTGCCGGTGCACGATTTCGACCGTGATCCTGGCGAATTTCCGGCGGTCCTTCGTTCTCGCCAAACCTAATTGAGAACAGCGGGGCACGCGATGTCGCAAGCAGAGCCTGCGGACGGGCTTTCGAATTTGTCCCTATGCGAAACCGCCGACCTCATCAAGACCGGCAAAGTCTCGGCTGTTGAAGTGCTGGAGGCGTGCTTCGGGCAAATCAACAAGCTCGAGCCGATTCATCACGCCTTCGTCTGGCAAGACCGTGAAAGCGCGCTCAACCGCGCACGCTGGCTGGACTCGGTGCGCTCTCGCGGCGAGATCGTGGGACCGCTGCATGGCGTGCCGATGGCGCACAAGGACATGTATTACCGCGTCGGCCGCGTTTCCGGTTGCGGCTCGCGAATCCGCAGCCGCGAGCCGGGGAAGACGACCGCGACCGCGTTACGCAAGCTCGACAACGCTGGCGCAATCGACGTGGGCGGTTTGGCCATGGTCGAGTTCGCGATGGGACCGCACGGTTTCAACGCGCATTTGCCCCGTTCGCTCAACCCGTGGAACCATGATCGGGTGCCGTGCGGCTCCTCGAGCGGCTCCGGCGTGGCTGTGGCCGCCCGGATGGTTTACGGCTCACTTGGCTCCGACACCGGAGGATCGATCCGCTGCCCCGCCGCTGCAAACGGTGTTGTCGGCTGTCTCCCCACCAACGGTTTGGTAAGCCGCCGCGGCGCCATGCCGATGTCGTGGTCGCTCGATTGTGTCGGGCCGCTGACCCGCACAGTGAAAGATGCGGCGCGCGTTCTTAAAGTGATTGCCGGGCACGACGAACCTGATGGAAGCGCGGCGGCGCCGCCGATACCGGATTATGAATCCGCGCTTGAACAGCCCGTCGCGGGAATTCGCATTGGCGTCCCGCACGGTTACTTCGACCAAGACCTGGACGCGGATGTGCAAAAGGCGATCAGCGAAAGTTTCGACGTATTTCAGCAGGCGGGCGCCACGGTGGTCCCTGTCGAGATTCCGAAGTCGGTTTCGCTCTCCTCCGATCTGCACCCGCTGGTGATGAAGGCCGAGGGTGCGGCTAACCATCGGCCCTGGAAGCGCACGCGCGCCGCCGAATATTCCGAGGAAGTCGGCAAGCGGCTTGAGGCAGGATTTTTCATTTCTGCGGTCGATTACATCAACGCCTTGCAGTACCGGGTTTTTGCATTGGAAGATTTTCTCGGCGCGGTGTTTAGGCGTGTTGATGCACTGCTTACGCCCGTGTTGCCGATCCCTACACCAACCCTCGAACAAACGGCCTACAGTAACGGTCCGGCCTATCTGAAAATGGTCATCGCCCTCACTCGCAACACGCGGCCGATCAACTTTCTTGGGCTACCGGCGCTCAGCGTCACTTGCGGCTTTACGTCAGACGGCATGCCGACGTCGTTTCAGCTCGTCGGCCGACCGTTCTCTGAATCCACGCTATTCCGACTGGGCCACCGATTTCAAATGGAAACCAAGCTTCATCTCGCGATGCCACGGGCGCTCGGCGCATGAGGAGCTGGCATTAAATCAGAGTGCCACCGCCGTCGACGTTGAGAACTTGTCCGGTGATGTAAGTCTGTTGCATCAAATAAAGATAGGCCTGCGCGACCTCTTGGGCTTCACCTACGTGGCCGACCGGGAGCCTTTGGCCGGTCTGGAGATTCATCTCCTCCCGCTTTTCTTCTGGCACGTTTTCCCAAAGCGGCGTCTTCACCATGCCGGGGGAGACGATGTTGACTCTGATTGGCGCTAATTCAACTGCAAGCGCGCGCGTCAGTCCCTCCATCGCCGCGCATACGCTGGCGCCCAGCGACCAGCCCGATCGTGGGCGGGTACCGGAGGTAAACACAATGGAGCCGCCGGGTCGGATGCTGCCGCTACCGTACTTCGCGGCCGTATAGGCGCCCCAAAAGCGCAACTCGAAAAACCGGCGCGCCGCAGCGATGTCGGTCTCGGCTAACGGCGCCAGCCGCAACTCCTCCCCGGCGGTGAACAGAAAATGATCAAAGCGACCAAGCTGCGCGAAGAGAGCCTTTACATTCCCTTCATCGGCGAGGTCGACGATGTGTCCCGTCGTGCCAGGCGGCAGCGTGGCAAGCGCAGCCTCGACGCGAGCCGCGCGGCTCGAAGCGATCACAATCGACCCGCCCACTTCGGCAGCGGCGCGCGCGGCGGCCAAACCGAGACCCGAGCTGCCGCCGAGAATGACAATGCGTTTTCCTTCAAGGCTCATCACCATCGTCCTCTCAGCGCGCAATTGATTGGGAGGAAACCGATCGGACTTCGGTCGCATTTCTTCAAGTGCTGCTGCGGCCATCGAGGCCGGCCGCAAATCGAACCATTTGACCACATTGCCGGAGAGCGAGATAGTGGAACGACCGATTTCGACAGGTTCGTCATCGACTCGCGACCGGCTTTGAGCAAATCCGCTGTTTGATCGCAAAAGGCGGTCGCAATGAAGGGCAGCCAATGATTATTCAAAGCGCTCCCGCGGGCACGCCGCAATTGGCCATTATGATGTACGAACACACAGCCCTGTCCGGACAGTTTGCTCGCGCGTTCGGCAACGAAGAGTTCGAGCCGTTGTCGCCGCTAGAGCTCATGATCTATGTGGTGTCCCATCACGACGCCGGGTGGATCGAGTTCGACCGCGATCCTGCTTCCGATGAAAAGACCGGCCTGCCTTACAATCTCATCGAGACACCGGTAAAATTCATAACGGTCACAAGCCGGCAGTCGCCGGATTTCAATCAGCGGCATCATCCGTATTGCGGGCTGATTTCGAGCATGCACAGCTGGGGGCTCTATAACGGTCGGTACGGGCTTTCCAAGCTCGTGCTCATCAACAACCTGCCGCCGCAGGATCGGCCGATCGCCGACCGGATGCTGGCCGGTGAACTCGAGCGGCAAAAGCGGTTGAAGGAGCAACTTGCCAAAGATCCGGAGTGCTCCGGCTGGCTCGACGAGAAGAAGCTATTCCAGAACTACAAGCAACTGCAATTCCTCGACACTCTGGCCCTTTATTTCAATCGCATTCACCCGAGCGAGCGCGCCACGCAGGCGTTTGAAAATGTGCCGCTGAGCGCAACGGCGGATACGACGGTGACTGTTGAGCCGCGCGGTAACGGCCTCTACGCACTCTCCCCCTACCCGTTCGCGGCGATCGGGGCGGAGTTTGCTTACGCCGGCCGACGGCTTGCGCCTCGTCAGCGCGGAGTGAACGTCAGTTGGCAAAGAGTGCTCAAAGAGGCTCCCACCGAATGGGAATCGTTCCGGCTGGTGGCGGCGTAAGCGAGGGGCGCGAATTCGCCACTAACGGCGATACGTTTTGTCGAATTCGGACACGGCGCCGAAACCCATCAGCTCGCTGAACTCGCTGAATTTGTAGAGCGGCGCCTCGGCGCCGACACTGGAGCCTTTCTCTTTCAGATGCCGGTAGACCTTGCGCAACGCTTCGCCGGCGGCAAGAAAACCGAAGGCCGGAAAAATCGCAATCGAGTACCCGATCTCCTCCAGCGTTTTGCGATCCAGCACCGGGGTGCGGCCGCCTTCCACTATATTGGCCATCAGCGGCAGGTCGAAACTTCGGCCGATGATCCGCATCTCCTCGATGCTCTCCGGACTTTCCACAAACAGAATGTCCGCGCCCGCTTTGGCGTAGGCTTCCGCCCGGCGCAGCGCTTCATCGAGTCCGAGCGTCGTTCGCGCGTCGGTGCGGGCAATGATCAGGAAATCGCTCGACTCGCGGCTCGACACCGCGACTTTCACCTTGTCGACCATGTCCTCGATCGGCACCACGCGCCGGCCAAGCATGTGGCCGCATTTTTTCGGAAACTCCTGGTCTTCGAGCTGTATTGCGACCGCGCCAGCGGCTTCATAGCCGCGCACCGTATATTGCACGTTAAGAAGCCCGCCGTAGCCGGTGTCGCCGTCGGCAATGAGCGGCGTCGCAGTCCCGGCGGCAATGACGGCGACGCGGCCGACCATATCCGAATAGGTCGCGATCCCGGCGTCCGGCAACCCCAAATGAGACGCGACCGTGCCATACCCGGTCATGTAGAGCGCTTCGAACCCTGTCTGATCGGCGATCCTGGCCGAAATTCCGTCGAACACGCCCGGCGCAACCAGCAGCTCATTCGCGCGCAAGCGCGCGCGCAAGTCGGCTTGCTGTCGCTTGGTCATAGACATCCTCCCTCGACCTTCGGCGCCGTCAGAGACCACACATAAGACGCGCAACTCATCTAAAAAATTCGCGCTCAGGAAAAGCGGCGCGCCGGCGAGCCGAGCGCAGCTCTCGGCGCTAGTACGTCACGCACCATGCTGCCGTGCGTGTTGGCGTATTGCCCGCCGTAAGGTCGCCGCTTGACGAATGCGCCGTCGCCGGGACGGCCGACATAGTTGCCGTTGTCGATGACGATCTTGCCGCGCGAAATCACGGTGTCGGTATAGCCTCTAACCTTGAAGCCCTCGTAGGCGCTGTAATCGATGTTCATGTGATGGGTGCGGCCGTTAAACGCGCTGATCGTCTCCTCACGCTCCGGATCGAAAATCACGATGTCGGCGTCGCTGCCCACCGCGATCGTGCCCTTCTTCGGAAAGAGGCCGAAGATTTTCGCGGGAGCGGTCGACGTCAGCTCGACGAAACGGTTAAGGGAGATGTGTCCACGACCAACACCGTAGTGATAAATCAGGCTCATGCGGTTTTCGATACCCGGACCGCCGTTCGGTATTTTACTGAAGTCGTTGCGACCCAGTTCTTTTTGCTCTTTCAGGCAAAACGGGCAATGATCGGTCGAAATCACGTCGAGCGCATGAGAACGCAACCCGCCCCACAGCTCGTCGTGATTCCATTTCTCCCGCAGCGGCGGGGTCAGCACATATTTGGCGCCGTCGAACCCCGGTTCGTCGTAGCGGTCGACATCGAGCAGCAGATATTGCGGGCAGGTCTCAGCGTGCGCCATCACGCCGCGCGCCTGCGCGAGCCGCAGTTCCTGTAACGCGTCGTAACAGCTTAGATGCACGATATAGACCGGCGCCCGCGCAACCTCGGCGATCGACAAAGCGCGATGCACGCCTTCGGCTTCCAGACGGGTCGGCCGCGTCAGCGCGTGGTATTTCGGTTCAACGTGGCCTTGCGCGAGCGCGATCTTCACCAACTCGTCGATGACGATGCCGTTTTCGGCGTGCATGCACACCAGTGTCCCGTCCTCGCCGGCCTTGCGCATGGCGCGAAAGATGGTGCCGTCGTCCGCGAGCAACGCTCCGGGATAGGCCATGAACAGCTTGTAGCTGGTGACGCCGCTGTCGGCGAGGCTGCGCATTTCGCCGGTTCGCTCTTGCGGCAGATCGGTGACGATCATGTGGAATGAATAATCGATCGCCGTTTTGCCCTGCGCCTTGGCATGCCAATCGTCGAGCGCTTTTAGCGTCGAAGTCCCCCGCGTTTGGACCGCAAAGTCGATGATACACGTGGTGCCGCCGTGGGCGGCCGCTCGCGTGCCGGTCTCGAACGTATCTGAGGTTGTTGTGCCGCCGAATGGCAATTCAAGATGCGTATGCGGATCGACGCCGCCGGGGATCACCAGCTTGCCCGCGGCATCAATCTGTTTGTCCGCGTCGATGACCAGATCTGTGCCGATCAGGGCCACCGTCGAGCCGTTGATGAAGATGTCGGCCTGGTAGTCGTCGACGGCGGTCACCACGCGTCCATTTTTGATCAATACAGTCACTTTTGCTGCCCCTCGGCGGTTTGACAGGCCCTTGCGCTAATGTATCATTCGTAAATTGAAGCGGTGCACAAGGGCTTTTTGGCGGGCGGCCGCTCCGGGCTTCAATCACAGCCAAAAAATTCGAGCGTTGCAAACAACGAAAATCGGGTGGTTCAAACAAAGGAGACTGGCATGCGCGTGCAGCAGGGTAAGTGGTCGCGCAGATCGTTCATGAAGGCCACCGCCGCCGGCGTAGCGACCGGCGCGATGGGAGGCTTCTCGCGACGGGCGTCGGCAGATGGAGGGTTGCGAAGCGTAGGTCTCGGCGTCAGCGAGATCAACGAAATACAGGACAAGGCGACCAAAGACCTTGGCTTCCCCGTTGCCGGCCAAGCGCTCGGCTACGGCGAAATGCTGAGCAAGATACTCAACCAGAATGACCAATATGAAATAGCCGAAGGCTACTATCACGATCTCGCGTTCTACCAGCCCGCAAAGGTGCTGCAGCCGATCGACACGAAGAAGATCAAAGACTGGGACAAGGTCACCAATCTCACCAAGACTGGCAAACTCACGCCGGAA
>Ga0335078_10002728_pt1 | contig 26638 bp, 23 predicted proteins | sample Lox_Sample_32_FD_206711 | JGI IMG/M metagenome (GOLD analysis project Ga0335078, IMG submission 206711) | Soil microbial communities from Loxahatchee National Wildlife Refuge, Florida, United States - Lox_Sample_3.2 | ecosystem: Environmental > Terrestrial > Soil > Wetlands | place: USA... | reverse complement strand
TAGATAGAGATCTCTGGAGAGTACCTTAATTTGTAACGATTGTTGCCAGTCAAAAACCAAGTCGAGGGCACGCGTTGCCACGATGCGCCCATTCACTAAATTTGTCCTTCGTGATAAATCCATTTCAATCACATTCGTGTTAGCACAGTTCTCAGACGACATACCTGTGCCGTTTCCCGCCGCCGTTCAATAACCTCATTCAATCGCTTTAACAACTCCTCCTGATTTGCTCTGATCTTATCGCCGATGGCATGATTTCTCTGGATGCCAACCTAAATCAACGTTAAATCTTATTCAAAATACCTGTCGTTCTTTCCAATTCCGTGATATTTTTTCTTGGTGCCGTTCATTGAGTTCCGTATTTGATTTGGGTTTGATGTCAATTTCCTGCATCAGCTTTTCCCGTTGTTGAATCACCTTGGGCTTTCACCGTTTCATATTGACCTTGTCTTCAAGGAGTGATAATGCTACTTCTTTTGCATCTGCAACCCTCTTGGCATTGTTGAACCGCTTCGTCTCCAATACAACTTCCTTATCAAGTCGTTTCTTCTTATCCGAGAAGTTCTATATCAGCTTCATCCCATATGGAGTTACTTTCAATTCGATTGCCGAATCTCTGTCTTTGTTGCTTGGGTTCTGTTCAGTTTGACGGAGGGTTTTGATGAGCGAGTCAAGAGTTCTCCGTAATAGCGTCGCAGTGATGTGTTCCTTGATAGTACAAATCTACTCAGCTTTTCCATTTTATCAAAGCGGGGGTCAAGGTTGACGCGACAGAATCCGGGGAATCTCTAAATGAGCTTGATCAGATGAGATGTACGTTGATGAATGCGAGATCATGACGACCTAATATACATTTCCGCAATTCGTTTTTCTTGCTGTAATCTGCTTGAATTCTTTAATTTTGAAGACCCATCTCCATCAATTCCTGCCTGATTTCTTTTAAATATCTCGTCATGAACCACATTCTTCAAGCTCTAGAGTCAACATCTCAAAGAATCGAGGACCAGACTTCGCCCTGTGCTATCCTCCGCTATAGCTGCTCAAGCAAGGATGGACAACGTGCCATGATGATGATTGATCATCAATCAATTCTAAAGTCTAGTCTATTTAAGATAAAATAGTCAACACGCCGATCTCAACCACCATATACGTCTCTTTGTCCAACTCTAAACAACCATCTTAACGACTGCATCCTGCACTCAAAATGGACTTTATATCTGATATTTTGCCCTATGCATCATCGTCAATTTGCCACTCAACTCCATCTCTAAACTCATCTCATCCCCACTCAAAAGGACTCACAAATTAATTATCCTGCACATCAATTCCTGCATCTGACACATGTCGAACTCTCGCAGGACGAGATTCGACCGGTTTCACCGACCAAAAGCGGCACCACTCTTTGATGAGAGGAGGGTAGGATGGAGGTTCCGCTTGGAATACGTCATCGTAATCCCTCAGATCTAATTTGGTGTTGATACGACAGAACAACGAACGACCCCTCCGCATTGCTAGGGTAAGAGGACCGCAATGACCTTGACAATTTCATCTTTTCCCGTTCGAGATCCGCGCTGAGGCTCGCAATTTCTTGAATTTGAAGATCCGACCTTTTCAACGTCTCCTGAAGCGCCGAGTCCTTGGCTCTCGCATCCTCGTTACCAGGATCTCTCGCCTCCTTCAATCGTTCAAGATTATCATTGGCAGTGGCCAATTCGATTTCAAGATCTTGAATGCGCCGTGTTCCCTCGCATCTCACCCTTCGCTCCTCTTCCCTTTCAGCCTCCATCGCCCTAGCCTGTTCCTCCCTTTCGACGATTTGGATTTGCATCTCCTGCAACTTGGTTTCGCCGCCCGTCTTTTCTTGATGAATTGCCTTGACCTCTTTTTCCAAGTCTCTCAATCCATTTTCGAACGTTTCTCTCTTCTCCTTTTCCGAAATTAATTCTAATTTCCGGGCCTCGAGTTCCGCTTGAACACAGGCCAAGTGGTCTGGTGTTCAAAGAATTCTATCGTCAGCTCGGCGTTCGTGGAAATAATCTCGTTGACAAGTTCAATATCGAGACCCGCTAGAGATGTGGGCTTCGGGAGATTGGGGATTCTCGGAGGCTGGAAGTCCACCAACTCTTTATGAGCCTACACCAATTCCTCTAAATGCGCCTTCTTCATCTCTTACTCGGTTTCAAGCAATTGTGAAATTTTTGGAGGCTTCATGCAAGGATTGTTACGCATGAAGTAATCTTTCGTTCAATGAAAGGTATTTTTTCCAAAATTCCAGACGACGTAATTTATGTCCACCTTGGTCCGCTTTTTGAGTCTGCGTCAGCAAAAAGTAGAATAGGAATGTACCCTTCTCTTTCTTTTTCGAACTTCCTCCACATTTCTCGAGCCTTTTTGCATTGAGTCTTGAATTTTTTGCCCGATTTTTCTATGTTATCAGGATCGGATAGACTCACGAGGTCCACGGCAAAAAGAGTGTTCGAATCGAACTAACATCACCATGACTTTGACAACCAGGGTCAAAGAATTTGTGTTAAAGACAATCTTTCAATTGAGGATTCTAAACCGACCAACCTGGCTAATTACCTACTCAGGAAGAATAAGACGAATAGGCTATCATTACCATTGTCGCCTGAGAATTTGAAAGCCAGATTGACAATGTGGCCAATCGCGGTGAAAGACATTTTGTTTTCCATGGGCCAGACAGGATTGAACCACCTCTTTTCCTCCGAAATCCCTCCATTTCCGTCATCACAAACTTCGGCTTGTCAAATGTTCCGGTTCACCCTGCCTTAACTGAAGGGCAATACCTTCCAAGCCTTGACCTGGCCACAGCATCACAACTCCATCTCGTTTGGTCGCCGAAGCTACCGTTCGTTTGATTTCCTCTTTCATCCAATCCAGCTCATCTCAGCCAGCTCTATAGCGCCACCGTTCTGCCAGTGTACAATCGACCACCAACTTCAGGCCGCTTATCTTACTTATATTTGGGAAAGTAAACCTCCAATGCGTCATTCCTCTCCTTCTCTTTCGTGCTCCACTGTCGTTCTGTTGAGTCTTACGGACTACGAGCCGAACGTGAGAACCTCCCCAAAAGTGGAGCCTTACTCACCACTGCGGCAAGAACTAGATTGATATTAACCTCGAGGGGGTCGGAAACGTTTTGTGGCTTTTTCCACCAAGTTGCATACATAGCAACAGCACATAGAACATGAGCAAGTGTGTTAAGCTCAAGTGATGTTATAAGTAGACCCGAGACTTTGCGCGTAATCGTTTGGATTACCATCCAAATACTAGCCTAAAGGCATGCGAGACCCTTTGCCAACTGATCCGTTTATCTTTTGGCATTGACTTGATCTCGGTCGATATTAGGCAGCCTATACAACTTAGCGAGAGATAGCAAACCGATTGGCGTGATAGCCTGACCATTGTCCAGAATCCCACTGTGCTGATTCGGAACGGATACCACTATTCCTCCCATCACCGCCAGATAGCCCTGCTCCAATGGTCCAACACTGTTGCATATTGGCCTCCATATCGATTTCCCCTCCAATTTTTCCTCCCGAATTGTGGGTGGCTTCGCCGGACTCTGATGTAATCTCGTCGGTTCGGGGGCTAGGAGGGCTTCCACCCAGGACTTTGTTCCGCTCTCGCACCAGACTCCAAGCGACTCGCCATGGAATGATTGCTCCCTATAGCAGAATTTCAGGAGCAAACATTCCGAGTAGTGCCTATCCTAGCTTCCTCAGATGTCTTGCTCGTCAGCTCGAGAGGCGCGGCCGAAACCATTGAGAGAAATAGCCGTGTATATTCAGATGAAAAGGGTGAACGCACAAGCTGTTACGAGGCCGGCTGTTCTTCCTGATGGTTCTGGAATGTACACGGGCGCAGCGGGGCCCCCAACAGGTGTCGATGTGATAGGGCGTAAGAATATCGCCGAAATGATTATTGCGGTTGAGCTAATCTGTCCCATGCAACGTCCTACAGAGCGGAAGCTAACATGAGGTCGTATAAATTAAATAAGGTGGGCCAAGTTACCAAGGTTCGGCCGATGGTGTAGCACAAACCTTTCTAACTTTGAATAAGTTGAGGGTCAAATGGGATAGAAAGTGACGGGCAGCCTGAGAGACCCTCTGTTCTAACTTTGATCCTATTTCCAACATCCCGGCTTACAGAACAAAAACTCGGACTCGAGGAATTTGGCAAATGAATTATCGAAATAGAGAATCTATGGGCTACCGGCCTTTCCAATTGTCAGCTCATCATCAAATGTCTGAGGAGTTTCCCTTTTTTGCTGCAAAGAGATATGTCGCGCGATGAAACTTGTGAACAGGCCCATGCTGGCAAACGGAATCATAACATACCAGGTAATCTAGTTCCACGTAAGCACCATCAATAAACGAGTATATACCCTCAATGAATCTGCGTAAACGTACTGCAGAACGATACGAAAAACCTCGGGGATGGACGGTAATAGCCCCGTAAACCCTTCCGCATCCCGTCCCGAAACCATATATTCTGGAGGAAGATTTCCACTCTGCACGGTGATTCTCTTATCGAATTCGTTTTGGAAGACCACGCCGCCGATCGCAACACCGAACGCCTGTCCGAGCGACCTTACGAATGTGAACACCGCCGCTGCAATTCCAACATTATTTTGGGATTGCGGGGCTTGAGCAGCGAGCTGTAAAGTCGGAAATAGGATTCCCATTCCACATCCTTCTAGAATTTGAAAACCAATTTGTTGACCTGTGTTATTTGTAGGAGAAAGTAGGCATAGGGTACCGACGCCGATGGTTGCGAAAAGCCAACCCACGGAAATGACTTGCTTTAGGTGTCCGAATTTAGTGACTGCAAAACTGGCAATCACGGCGGACAGAGTTGTTGAGATGACGAGGGGTAGCGAATCAATGGCGGCTTGTATAGGAGATCGGAGACGCACTGCCTGAAACCAAAATACAAGATAGATCGTCAAATTCCACATGGTCTCGACGTCAACAAAGTGAGTTTGAAAATGAAGGTACCATCCCATGCAAGAATATGCCAATGTAAGCAGAAACGGCGGTACGTGATGCAAACACAATGAGGGGAATCATTGGCTCTTTAGAGATGTACTTCTCAGTAACCCCAAACACGAGTAACCCAGCGGCGCCCAGGACTATCGGCATAATCGTTCTGAATGATACCCAATCGTACACTGTTCCCCCAACAGTGATGCCAAAGAGGAGTGAAGTAGTTGATGCCATAAATATGGCAATTCCCAGCCAATCTATCCGACGAACTTTAAAAGCGAAGGAAGACCGTTGAGCTTGAAGGTTAAGGAACGTCGCTGCTCCAAGGAAGCACAGAACAGAAACCGGAATATTCAGGTAAAATATCCTTGCGTGAGCCTATGCAAATTTTGCGCTACCATCGCCATTGCCCTGCTCCAGCACAAGCGCCTCCAATGATGGGTGCTACTGTCAGAAAATTCAAGGATGATATACCAACTACACTTCCAAGAGCCCAGAGTACAGCTATAATCCCGAGGTATATACCTCGTTCTGCTAAAGGTACCAAGTCAGTGGTTATGACTTCCACGAGAGTGATCAGTCCTCCCCCTCCGGTACCCTGCACTGCTCTGCTGGCAACAAGCATGACCATCGATGAACTTCGCGCGCAGAGAATGGAGCCGGTGGCGAAGACAATGATAACCAGAAGCAGAGTATGCTTGCGACCGAAGATTTCGGACATGCTGCCCCATACTACGATTAGACTTCATTTGAGGGGGATAACCAGGCTGGACCACCGTCTTCGCCAGAAGATAGGAAGTGGCACACCAGAAGGCAAGGATACTGGTTCCATGCAAGTCTTGAGCAACTGCTGGGAGAGCGGTAGCCAAAATTGTCGCGTCGATGGCCGAAAGAAATGTACAAAGAAGGAGAATGAGAATTACCATCCGGAACCTCCATAATTTTTTTGGTTGAATTGAATCGTCGTTTACAGGATCGACGGATACTTCCCCGACTTGCTTCATGTTTTTCTCTAGGAAACGGCATTCTCATGGCTAAGTCGCTTTTTAAGCGATGTTCCAATCGGCTCGCTTCTCCAATTCACGTTTGGGTGCGGAAATACTGAACGTTTATCAGTGGGATAGGGCACCATATTGGATTTTCCATGTATCAGGAAATCAATTTTTCGGGCGCCGGGCGCCTTTTTAGCCGAAATTGGGTCCAGACTTTCGCGTATCACATGTGAATTTGCTCCGCACATGTAATTTAGAAAAAGCTTAAACATGATGATTTGACGTTCATAAGACTATAATAATTCCAACTGTGCAGTTCCGACCTTGTTCATTTTAATTTAATCGGTAGAAATGGCAGCGCAGCGGAACCTGTGGAGATAGAACATTTTGCAATCGTACTTCAATCTAATAAGAAATGGATTTAGTAGGAGTTAATCATCTCCTCAAACTCTAAAAATTCTAATCCATATTTGTCCGACTTATATGTCGCTCTTTCATATGAACCTCCAACGGACCCGCCGCAAGAGAACGATGCAAATAAGCCGGCGGCTCATCTTCTACGAGGCTCAGATCGTAATGCCAAACCAGTCTTGCCAACGCAATGCGCATCTCAAGCAATGCCAGACTACATTCAATATTGAGATAAAAAAGGAAAGTTACGGTTTCCCTATGCAGCCCCACCTGCCTGGCAGAAAAGGGACCCAGGCGGCTTTCGTACAAGTTTCAGATCCGCGCTCCGTTTCGATCCATCTCTCAGGAATGAAAGAGTACGGGTTTGAAAAGTATCGGCTATCGTGGACCATTGTCCAATTTGAACAGCTGACCTCCGTCTACTATTAAAAAGGAAGAAATACAGACGAACGTTTCCATGAATGAAGTGGCCGTCGATTATCATCCCCTCATGAGGGGTGATCCGGGGATGGAGAGTTGTGACTGGCGGGTAAAGACGAAGACCTATCTTTAAAGGATAAAGGGATTTTAGTACCTTCATGAATGACTGCACCAAGGAAAGGCAAAACCTCCGTGGAACGACCGGTGATCTCTTCAGCAGCGGCGAATTTGGTCCGAATTTCATCGCAAAGTCGCTTCCAATAACTGGGATTGGCAAGGACAGAGTATAGGGTGAACGTCAACCCAATCGCCGTGGTGTCGGATGCTCCGCAGCTGCGAGTCAGAAGAATCCAAGGGGTTGGTACAGCAAAGTCTGTGAGTTCATGACGAGATCGCCAAATTGAAGCCCCACTCCAGTCTCTGGGTCTTTCGCCCGAAGCAGTGTTGATAATATATTCCGTGACTGATCTGCCTTCTCCGCTTGCAAAGCAGTAGAAACAGCATCCTCCGTGAACTTTAAGATTAGCAAATAGTGAGGTGAAATCTTACTTTCTTGAGTTTTCCACGTGGTCCTGTAATCCATTCTGGCAACGGAAGCGGGCGCAAGAGCGGGCTAACCCATGTGATTGTGGCGACCAAGTTCAAAAAGATGAGATTTCGATGCATCCTCTTCATAAAGAAGTGCTGCTCCCCGCTGAGAAGACTACCAAATTCCACTCCAAGAGTCAAACTTCCGGCAATCTACGCGTCAGACGGGTCATATAGGAGTAATACATCGAACGCGAGGTTATGAAACCACGAGTTGATTTCTACCACACCGTCGTTTTGACTTGCCTTTTGGCGAATCCCCCAAATAAACCGTTCATAATGCGTTTCCATTGTCTTCTCGAAAGCTTTGAGAGGGTTAGGACCGAACGAGGGATTCATAACTCGTCTCAAAAATCCATGTCTTCCTTTGTCACTAATGTTAGGGGGATTTGTGAAGCGGTTACAGTTCAGTAAATATTGATGTTGGCATTCCCGATTTGCCACCAAGCATTGCATAGAAATCACCCTTTAATGCCTTGGTATGATGTCCGTAGATATCCTCGAAGGCCTCAATCGTATTAAAGCAGATATGATTAGGTTGAATCCGAACAGCATCGCCTAACCATAAGAAAAAAAAAATCAGACTGACGAACCTGATTGACGATGAAAGTTTGCGATCAACTCATACGGTTGCCCGACTTGAACCTGTCTCCAAAATGCCCAATCTGTCGTGCAGTACCAAAATTGCCCGGGAATTCCGTGGTGACGAAAATAAACATTATACAGTGTTTTGAAGATAAATGCAGAGGTAATCTGTCTGTTAAACCAGGACGCTGAGGTAGGTACGTAGACGATGTTGAAGATAAACAACGCCGCCATATGCCGGAAGAGTTGTAGGTGTGCTTTGAAATAAATCTCGTAACAGAAAATCAATCCATTCGATAAAGCAACCCCAGACAGGGTACTGAAAAGCGAAGCTTGGTTGGGGTATTGGAAAACAACATGATGAATACTACCGCCAATAAGCGCAATTGCGACGATATCCATATCGGTCGAGCGAGGCGCAACAAGTGGGAGTGATACCCCCTCTTCATATAAACTCAGAAGCTGTTGCACCTTAGCGTTTTATTCTCGCGCCTCCACATTCCGAACGGAGACGGTAGATAGACATTGAATTGCGTCCGGGAATCGATCGCTTCCTCTGCCGCCGTTTGGGAGATTTTAAGATTTCTCCCACTTGCACGAATTTGCCGAGGCAGGGTCAATGCTGAATGCAGATATGGCCCGACTACGGAGAGTAGATCCTCGTGTTTTCGGATGCACACTTCATGATTCGCATGTGAGAACGCAGTCGTTTAAACTCTTGGCCCGTGGACCGTGGTGGATCGAGTGGCTCACAGTTCTTTCGTGTGTTAGCCAGGAAAGTGGGAGGATCAAGGCGACAAGGAATCTCTTTTTTGCTGATTACTATTGTTAACGATAACAATTTGTCGCATTCTTTACCTTTTTGATCTGATAAGGAGTCAATAAACGGAGTTGCCATTGGTTCCTCATATCTTGATACCGTAGGGTGGGTATCGCGAAAATAATTTTCATCCCACCTCAGAATTAAAATTAGGTTTCGCCGACGACCGATATTGACCCAAGAAGAAAGTACAATCTCTTGGCGCAGATTTGGTCCCGGTTGCAGGGTGGGATCGGCTAAATCGAAATGCAATTTTAGATTGGCCACTATCCAGGTCCTTCAGTGTTTTACAGAAAGGATAAACTTTCCTCGGAAAACCTCGACCGTGGTTGCCTCCACTTGTCGACTTTCAGGCCTATATCCCTTAGTGCCATCAACTCTTGACTTAGGATGGTAACTCATACCGCCAAGTACGCTATTGCGGGAGTGACGGGCGGGGTTCTGCTGGCACACAGTGCGGTAAAGCCCCCAGTGGACAGTAATACTAATATCCCAGTCGCTTCCGTTTGTAATCGGATTGTCCAACTTCAACTGAGTTTAGGTGTGGCACTTGAGAATGCTCTCGCAAATGATTCCTCGAACAATTCTTTTCCTCCTTATTGGCCGTTCAACCTTTTCAAAAACGGACAAATCGAATCCGGAAGCGCTGTTTCAAGTCACCAAAGACACGTTTCGTACATGGCCCGATGACTCAGACTATAATGGACATATGAATAACGCGTTCTCTCTCTTCAAGTTCTGTGTTAATGGAAGGAGTTATCAAAAGATTTGCGATATCAAACGAACGGCTCATACACATATCGTCGCCCCCTTTGGAGCTTGGAAAGTTCTGAAGTCGGAGTATCTCATAGGACATTCTGCAACGTCGGCGCGTTTTCTACGACAGTTACCGATATTAGGAAAGTATTATGTTTACACGAGATTTCTCACTTGGTCACCGGACGGTCAGTATCTGTATTATCAGACAGTTTTCACGAGGAAAGGCAGTCTGAAAAATCGCAAAGCGGAGGATAAGGTATTCAAGGAAATTCCATCTATCATCCCTGATGATGAGATTATTTGTGCGATCCTGTATGTTAGAAATCAGCTATTTCGTCGGGATGGGACAAGAGTAACGATGGAGGAGGTATTTGCGGACGAGGGCTATAACCCGCATGACGAGAGAGTGCAAAGAATCAAGGAAGCAGGATGGGAATATGTCAAGAATTTGCATGACGCTTGGGATAAAGAGACGACCTTGGCAGGGCTTCGTCGAACTAGTGCTCGATTGTAGCGTTAAAAAGATCATACTTCAGATATGCTTGGAGGCCTCCAAATGCATCATTTACATGACTCGATTCACTTTTCAGACTCTTACTTTAAACTGAATGAGAATAGTTGATAAAAGCTTGCTTCCTGGCCAAAAGCGCAGGCAAAAGCTTACGTACGATGTAGTCCCAAAAATTATGATGTGGGCGTCGCACGTTCTAAGACGTATTATTTGCTAAACATGGGGACTGGGTAAGCTGGGACTTTTAACAGCCACAACAACCCTATGATGTTCTGTAAGATGACCGATTGTAGTCTCGATTGAAATTTGAAATTTGTCGACATTACGACAGACTGTTCCCTCAATTTCATTGGTTTATTGGTTGGTCTGAGTATTTAAAATGCTCTAGGGCTTTGGTCATAGCTTATATATAATTAAAAAGGTATTGATTTTTGAAGATCTATTGTCACAGGCTAGAGAGTTTTCTATATTATATAGAATGTGCTAACCTCTTATTATATGTTAACTATTAACCTTTATCTATTTCTATATTCCTATTCTCTATATTCCTATGACTCAATCTATATTTTCTTACTTATTCTTGTTTCACATATATCTTCCTTTTCATTTTCAAACTCTTACTTTATTACTCTTAATAATTTTAATAACTTTATTTATTTAGTGTCTATAAAGTACATCTAGACCTCTCAAGTAAAAAAATTTTCACCTCATATAAATATCAGATCCATTCATCAAAACATCAGTACCGAATCATCTCTTATATACCTGGCCTCTAATGTACTCATTGATATTTTAATGAAGGTTTTAACGACTAATAAGAGACTTTACTTCTCATCTCTCAAATGGACTTCACCTCCATTACTTCAACTTAATGAGCCTTTAGGATCTCTATGATTCAAGACTTTGCCCTTTGTTAGATCCTCTAAGCTCTATAAAATGATGTAAAAGATTGCAATACTTAGATCTTCAAACTTAAGGTGAGGCTCGAGTCTCTGTCCAACCCTTCAGTTTCTCACAATTACACCCTTGAACTAAGCTCTCATACGCTTTCTCTCATCTTCAAATTGTATCCTTTTAGCTATAACACTAATTGTCAAAAGTAGTAAAACAAGAGCTCGAGAATGAAGAGGGAGGTATATGCAAAGCGAAAATAAGAGAGAGAGTATAGATTAAGTAATAAAAATATAAAAAATAGGAATATGAGAATAGACAAAGGTTGATAGCTAGTATGTATTAAGAGGTTAATGCACTTTATATAGTATAAGAGTATCTCTAGTCTATGACACTGGTCAATACTCTAAACCTTAATAATAATGTAAAACTCATTCAGTTCCAACAAGGGCTATCTTTTGAACTAAAAAGATCCTTGATGATTTTCAACGTTCCTTTAATCATCATCGAGACCTATATACAATGAGTGATCAAAATCAATCAATGAACCTTCTTAGCTAGCAAGTCTGAGTGGCAATCTAATAAATTTTTATTCTTTGGTCCTCTGGTAACTCTTCAGTTTCCAATCAAAGCTTGAAGAATTATGCTTCATCTTCATCCTTCTTTAGTAATCCTAAGTTCAGTTCTCAGTCATATGATAAAATCTCTCTAAAAGAGAAAAAACATCACATTGATAATAAGCTCTACTTATATTATAATAACTCTAGGCATTTTGCTAACCACTATCTAAGGAGAAATGAAGTGAGTAATCTCAACCAAATCCCCACTTCTTAACAAACTCTCACTTCAGTATATAGTGCTTTTGTCTCTATTCTTATCACTGATGCCCTCACTGTATTATTTTCAAAAAATGCCTAATTTCAAGGGCTCGAGAAACTAGTTTCTTGAAACAAATACATATCTCAGTCTCACTCATATATTTCTCTCCTCTATTATACCTATTGTACTATAAGAGATTATATCGAATGGAATAAAGTATGAGATGAATGAAGATGTCTATTTCCTTATGTGAAATAAGCTATATATAACATATATCGATCGCCTCGATCACATGTCACCATAGCACCCCTCTCTCAGAGAGGCGGAATGCTAAAAAGCAATATATAAAAGCAATATACATAACTAGCAAAAGTTTCAAGCACGAAACATTTCACTTAGATGAAGATTTTTTGTAGCGGGAGGAACAACAGAGCGGAATGGAGAGATCACTTTGAGACTCATTCGATTTATCTTTATCTATCTCAGGCTTATCGTAGTCAGATTCATTCAACTTATCTGTATCAGTCCGATCCATATGTAATTTGTTTGAAGATTATACGATCCACTCGTTAAGGACATTCTATATATTGTCGAGGTATTTTAACAGCTCCCAAGTCCTCTCAGCATCACCATATCCTTTTCACTTAATCAGAAATTCCTTTTTTCCTTTTATCTTTCATTCTCCTTTAATCTGCTCTACTTTATATTCTTCCATACCATCCACTTGTACTGGCATCGATTTAGTGTCATACGTATTGCTTCCTTTATAATATTGGAGATGAACAATTGAAACTATATCATAGATCTGAGACCCTGCTGGCAGTTGAATACGATATAATAATGGAAAGAGCTTCTTGAGGATGCGTATAGAAATAGATATCGGAGCAATCTTGTATCGGTGTTGAGGTGGTAGCTTGTAACTAGAGCCGAATCTATAGAAGCGTAATAGAGTGAGGTTGCTAACTTTAAATTGAAAATCGCATTGCTTGGAGTCATAAAGCTCTTTTTGCTTTCATTGAGTGATAAGGATAGAGTCATGAGCATCGGAGTAACGATTCTGTAGATTATCAATGAGTGTTTCAGTGGATTCAGATGACTATGAGTCATGTAGAGATAATACATCTGGAACGTCACGGGGACAGATTATGAAATGGAGATGGTTCAGCGATATATTCATGCTCATTTAAAGGATGTTCTTCTATTCAAGTTCAATGATAGGAAGGTATTCAGTCCACTTTGAGTATAAATCAATATCGCCACCCAAAAAACAATATAATGTGATTTCCACTGTTGCATTTATCTGTTCACTCTGGCCATTTGTCTGAGGATAAAAAACTACAGTGACGTCCATCTTGACTTCAAGTAATTTCATAAGAGTCAACCAAAATGATGAAGTGAATTTAGGATCATGATCAGAAATGATTTTTATTGGAAGTTCGAAGGTTGTGTAAGCATATTGTAAATACAATTTGGCTGTATCCTTCACAGAGTCTGTCATTCTGCATGAGATTAGTTTAATCGCTTTCGAGAACTTATCAGTGATAATGAGAAGAGCGTCATGTCCATGCAACAGGGGTAGACCAGTGATGAAATTCATTATAATGGTGTGAAATGGCTTGTCTAGAGTCGGAAGTGGATAGAGATGACCGATAGGCTTCCTGTGGGAGCGTTTTGAAGTTTGACAAGTGACACAGTTATCACAATGCTCTTTGATTTTCCATGACATTCAAAGGAAGTAGAACTGTTCGAAGGCCAATAGATAGGTTCGACAAATGCTGAGGTATCCACATGCATCATGACATAACTGAAGGGTTTCTGAGACAAGTTTCTCTGGGATACATAATCATAGAGTGAATGACTGACAGTTGGAGAAATATAGTGACTTTTTGATTAACATGAAGGTACCATCCGTTGATGTCACTAATTGCTTGACGGCTGATTCTGTGTATTTCGTGAGAGTTTTATTCTCTTTTTCTTCTACGGATATAGATGTGAGAATTAATGGATCGGTTGTTGGGTGTGAGTTGAATGGTGTAGCTGTTGCCTTCGGAGTAGTTAGGTCAGCTGCAGGAGTGGTCCATTTATCTGTGGATGTGTTCCAAATCTACACCAGCCTGAGAACGATGTTCTTGAAATGACGGTTGCTCTTATATCCATTTCATAATTCTTTCTGCCAGTTGTTGTTGATATGTACCAGGTTGATGTTGAAAGATGAAGATGAGGATGAAGATGAAGATGAAGATGAGAAAGGAAATCTCGACAATGCATCGATGTTTACATGGAATCTGCTGAGTCGATGGATGATTGTGATCTTGTTCTGTAATGGATTTAATAGCAATGCTCAGTGGAATAAATGTAAGTTGACTGTCGCTTTCGCATTCCATATCCACTTCAATGTAGCATGGTTGGTATATATCTTCAATTTCACTCCATTGATATAATGCTACAACTTGTACAAGCTTCATACTAGTCCAAGGCCCTCGAGTTCTATTACAGAATAGTGGGTCTCGGCATCTTTCAATTGACGTGAAATGAAGAAGATGAGATGTAATTTGTTATCCTCCAATGACACTTAGTATAGTCCTTCTCCAATTCCTTTTTTATATGCATTTGTGTGGAAGATGAATTCTTACTCGAAGTCTGAATACATCAGAACAAGAGTGACAGATAGGCGAGCCTTTAAGATTTCAAATGCTTTCCTTATGTCTTTTATGTCCGAGAATGGTTGTGCGTATCTAGCTTTGGCTATCTCTTTAGAAGAGATTGGTTGTTTTCCGATTTCAGTATTCGCTTCTATGCTCACCCTCTTCGAGGTGATGGCAAATGCCTTGTGATTGTCCACTCTAGATTTTTTATTCTGACCTATTGCTTTCATGATTGGCAAGGCGATTTCTATGAAGCATGGAATGAAATCACAGTGGTAATTGAATTTCATAAAGATGGTCAATGCTTCCTTTATTGTCTTTGGGTACAGAAGAGCTGTGATCACCTCGACTCATTCTTTGAGTATTGATAGTCTCAGTTGACCTACTCAATGATTCAACAATTTCACATTATCATATGCAAAGTGACACTTCTCTTCAGAGACTGTCATACCAACATTCCAGAGGGCTTCCAGCACCTTGTCAATGTACTTCAAATGCTCCTCCAGCATCTTTGAATATATTGTAATATCGTTGATATACGCCAAGGCAAAATCCAGGCAATACCTCCCCAGTATAGAGTCTACCATGCGTTGAATGTATGACGGTGCATTTTTCAGATCAAAGGGTACTCATAAACATTTATAGAACTTATCTTTAGTAACGAAGCTAGTAAACTTTCTGTTATCCTCGTATACTCCCATCTGATGGTAACTACAATTGCAATCGATTATAGAAAAGCGATAAAAGTCACTTAGAGCCCGGAAGACCGAATCTTGACGTGGGATCATATATTTATTAGTAAGGGTTTTGCTATTAATCTCTCGGAGGTCTATGTAGAATTGTGGTTTGCCTTTTTATATGATAACTATGACAGATATTGAGATCTCAGAATTGGATGGTTAGATGATGTTACAGTCAAGCACGTTCTAGACGAATTGCTTGATGATCTTTCTCTTCACCGACGAGGTCAGATATAATCCTTTTGAGCATATGGCTTTCATATCAGCTTCTATTTTCATATCGAAGCGTGAATCCAGCTTGTCGACCTTCTTTTCTGATTTAGCAAAAACATCCTGATGCTTACATAGTATGGCCATCTATTTTCTCTTCCATTGTCTGTTGAGGCCAGGACATATATTCCATTTCAAGTCATCCATTTGCATATCGCTGTCATTCGGTTGAGGTTGGATGGGCCTGCTTTGACTGAACTCATCTTTTGGTCCAAATGGATCAACAGGCTCTATGATATCCAGGTGCCAGCTCAATGATGACTCTTGTTTGAGAGGATCAGTGGTACTCCACCAATCGAAAGACATTGGTGGATCAGCGAAAGGCATGCTATTGATGGTAGGGATACCTGAAATAGTAGATTCTAAAGGTGTGACCATTCCGGAAATAGGTGAGACATTGTCAGCAGCTATGAAGACATTTCCAGAAATAGCTGACACTGCTGATGGTTCCGATATAGATGTGCTTGAAAAGGAAAGTATGAAGGCAGCTTGGGTTGCAAGGATGCTCAGACCGAGATTCTTGACTATCGTCTTAGGAAAGGGTGTCTCCCAGTTGAGAAAGGAATAACAAGTATTTCCTTTGAACAGCTTGAATATACCCACGATTGAATTGCAGTCTAGCTTGACTGAGTAGGGCGTCGGATTTATTACAAGAATGTAACTTGTATTGCTTTTAATAACTACGTAAGAACATGACACCCAAGTTCCTTTTGCTCTATTGACATGGCAGATGGAATTAATGAGGTACTCTTTCTCTATCTTTAATAAAGCAAAGCGGATTGAAATCCAATAGTCTAAGTATAGGTTGATATAGATAGTCTGTGTCATGAAGATTCATGGATTATATTTCATTTTTTCATAGCGATTTCCATCGAGTATTGGAATTCTGACAGAAGGAGAGAGGGAATCAAATGCGATGTGTCTTCTAGCCGAATCGATGACCATTTTGTATGACTTTATCGTGTTGATGCCGATGAGGTAATTCGTAAGTCAGTGCTCTACAACTTGAAATTGGATCTGGGCTTTGACCATCTGTGAACCTTTGTCTCCGCTATCTCCAAGCATAGTCGCTTTATTCAGAAAGTAGACTGGTAGAACAACATATCTTAATGTACTTGTCTTATGTCTACTGATTCCTTCAAATGTTGGACGCAAAAGCGACTTCATGATCTGTGTTCCTTTTGAAATGGTATCTATTTGAATGATGGATGGTCCACTAGAGTCAATGACTCCTCTGGTCAATCTCACAGATGGAGAAGGATCACAGCTGATATATGCTTGGATTGGTGCTGGTTCTACACTCATGTATGAAACTCCTATTCTCATTGGGAATCTCATAGGGAGTTTGTAGTAAAAGAGATCGTATCGAATGGAATAAAGTACAAGATGAATGAAGATGTCATATTTCCTATTCAGGAATAAACTATATATAGCGTGGTGTCGATCACATCGATCACATGTTATCACAGCACCCCTCTTTTGAAGAGGCAGAACACCAAAAAGCAATATATAAAAAGCAATATATATGAATATCTAACAAAAGTTCCAAGTGCATCTCACTAAGGTGAAGATTTTTTATGGTGGGACGAACGACGGAGCAGAATGGAGGGATCACTTTGAGACTCATTCGGTTTATCTCCATCTGTCTTAGGCTTATCGTAGTGTGTGTATATCTTCAGCTTTGCTCTATCGATGTAATGCTGCAACTTGTACAGGCTCTATACTAGTCCAAGACATTCAAGTTTCATTGTGGAGTAACGAGTTTCAGTGTCTTTCAGTTGGCGAGAGATAAACAGGATAGGGTACAGTTTGTCATTCTCCTGAGATACTTGATATAGGCCTACTCCAATTTCTTTCCTGCGTGCGTCTGTGTAAAGGATGAATTCTAGATCGAACTCAGGATGGATCAATACCGGAGCAGAGGATAAACGGGCTTTGAGAATCTCAAAGGCCTTCCTGATCTCCTCAGTGTCAGGGAAAGGCAATGTGTAGTGGGCTTTTGCCATTTCTTTCAGAGAGATCCTTGGTTTGTTTACAGTGTCGCTTTCCTTCTTGTTCGCTTTGATTGATTTAGCTTTACGATTGTTGACGGTAGAATGCTTGTTTTGTCCTATGGCTTTCGTGATGAGTAATGCGATGATTGCAGCGTCATCATATAGTTCTGTCATCAATGAGAGTTGGTCACACAAGCAGTGAACTGAGTCTTTATCGGGATCAAAGAATCCGAGCATGCTTGATGAAAGCTTTGTGGTGCTCTTGTCGATGATAGGTGTTGGCTGTGTAGATCTGTCTCGATGGCAGTCTCGACATCTATTTTGTCTATTGTCATGATTCCGGCGGAAGCGTTGGCATCCGTAAATGTCATCGTCATCCGAATCGGATGGATCGAATGGATTGGATAGATCTCTTCTTTCATTGTTAGTCCCACACCGGTGAGGCTTATTACGATTACGATTGCGATCCCTTCCTCTATCATCCCTTCCTCTGTCATCCCTTCTTCGATCCCTATCAGTGTTTCCATTATCCGAGTCATTCAGATCGGATCCATTGGGGTCTTGGGGTTGATCATAGCGATGACGGGTGGTAGGACTTTGATGTTGTGAAGAGGAATCTAGACATTGGCATGATGGATAGCGTGATGGATTCTGGCGTTGAGGTGGTGAATTCTGGTATTGAAGTAAGGAATTCTGACCATTTCCTTCTTTGGAGGTGCCTCTTTTCATTCGGTTGCCATTGAACTCCCACATCGACGGGTCCATTTTGTTGATGAACCATTTGCCATCATATCTGATGGATGTTGAAGGTTGATCTTGTGGTCTGAAGTCATACTGAAGATGTTCATTGGAACAGATGTTTGCACAGAATTTTTGTATGTCGAGATCTAGAAATATCCCAGTTTGCGTTCCAAAATAGGTCAACGTATTGACAACAACAACTTGATGGATACGCTGCCTTTCTATCGACTTTTTAATGTGGGTTGCTCCTCTCACATAGGTGATGTCGGGAAGATGTGGCTTAGTAATGATATCTGAGTCAGTGAATTTCAGAATGACCATCGGAATAGGCCTGATTGGATTCAGCATGACCATAGGAATAGACGCTTGCTCTTTCTGTGCAATGGGGATAGATGTCTGTTCCTTTTGCAATCCTGCTTTATGGAGCCTTTCTTCACGTGATCTTTGCAACATGGATTCAAGTGCTCTGGAGTCTGGATGGTTTCTTTTTGGAACAATAGCACTTGAAAAATTGTTCTCATTTTCGTCCGAAGTAGCCAGAATGAATATCAGAATGGATATTGGAATGGATGAACGCCTCGAATCTGCTTCAACACTTTGAAGTCTCATGTCTAATCTAATAATCATATCGGATTACACTTTCATTTGAGAACTAATAGCTTCTGTTCTGGTTTCCACCGTTTCAGAGATGTCGTTGATTCTCCTTGATTGCTTTTCCAATTCTTCTGTGATGATATTCATCTTTACATCCTGTCCTTTGGCAAATTGCTCTTGGTTTTATATGATAATCGGAAGGTTCTTTATTGCTTCTGCTAGTACCGATATTTCAGTATGCAACTTGTCAATAGACGCCATGGTGGAGGATGTCTCTGGAGGGACTTTGAGAGATTCTGCTGCTGCTGTCACTGGTTGTTAATTCGTTTGACTTCTCAAGTGTGATCTAGCCGTGAACTCCTCATTTGTATGTCTCTTATCCCTGTGCTGAAATTGTGGAGAGACAGTTATTTTTGAAGGTAAGGCATGCTTCTCTCCTGGTTTGAAGACTTGTTGATTATCCGAAAAGTAAATCACTATAGGATCTCCAAGTGACTGTTCTTGTCGACTCTGAAGAGTTGATGTTAGTGTTCGGTCTTCAGGAGCTATCATTGATGCTTGAATTGTGACCAATGCTTGAATTACGATGGGTCTCCAAGCTGCGAGTGATATAAAAGTGGTAATCATGGGGAATGACGAAGATTTCAAATGATGTTAGTAAGTTGGAGGATGAGTTATTGAGACGACACAATTTTCACAGAATTTTGGAATGGCTGGCATCGTGAGTGGTGTCGAAATTGATGTCGTTGACTTAATGAAAGTGGTCTGTTGATGGTCGGGATGTCTGAAAATCGCTAAAAAGCTCATCGTAAAGGGTGGAAACAAAAGAGGTTCCGTTGGTGTTAGACGAGCAGGTGGTTCAAAAGGGGAGGGTGCTCTCACCATCTAAGCATCCATATTGCCGCTTCTGATAAGTTCATCTTATATTCGAAACAATGACGATGATTGCGTCTGACTTGCAGATGAACTTGCAGATGATGATTAATCAGATATGATCCCACTACCTTGATGATTTTCAAGAGATACGATCAGCATGACAGGAGGGAGAACGATGAGTGGATGGATAGGATGCATATTTTGATGTTCTTGTTGTTGATTCTTGGAGGGCTCGGGTACAGATGTAGATGAATTCTGGGACGTGGACATCTGCCTCCTCTTATCCCCTCATCGCTGACATAGGATGGCATCTGGATTGTCGACTATTGATGTAAGCTCTGGATTTGAAGCTCTCGTATTCTTTGAGTCTTTGTGGTATTTCTTTCTTCTTCGACTAACTGGAAGATCAGTCATCTCTGGCGGAGCAGAAGAAGATGGTATACTGTCTTCCTGAGAAGACATTAGTAACGGATCTCTTGCGGTCTAGAGATCTAAAGTGAAGCTATTCAGTCTAGTGGAACCTGGATGAGCACCTTCAGCTATTCATGACATAGGATTCCAATAGAACAGGAACCACCGGATCACCAAAGATGGAGTCTAATTCACTTCCAAACCTCACTCTGAAGCCCAACACACTTATATCAGAGGTTTATAATCTAAAGCTACAGAAGTGTATCCCTCTAAAGAGTGGAACACTTCAAGATAACTGTATGTAGGGGAGAAATTTTGAGATGGGGAGGTTACTTTGCTCGATATTACTGATAGCTCTCAGCTGGTTAAAACTAGTGTGTACGGGTTATCGCTTGGTCAATGAATGAGTGACAGGGTGTCAATAGACAGTGTACGAATACTAGTCTCTACCAAATTTAGTAAAAGAGATCATATCGAATGAAATAAAGTATGAGATGAATGAAGATATTGTATTTCCTACTTAAAAATAAGCTATATATATCGTGGTGTCGATCGCATCGATCACATGTCACTACAGAGTTCTCTGATTCTGTACTTGTCGATTCTTGTCAATGTCATGCTAGGAGATGCATCTTCGTACATGAGAGACATGTAGACATTGTGATATGATGACTAGTTATATGAATTATATATGTACGAATCGTACGAATCCTTGCTCCCCATCAATTCATCATCATTTTCGGATTCCGATTGACTTGATGTAGTTTCATCACTAGAGTTATTTTGATCAGAGATATTTCAAGCATCAAATAGCATTGAGTGGTATGATTTCAGTCATTTATCATAATTGTAATTCATATGCATCTTGTGGCAAAATCGACAAGGTCTTTCTACTATTTTTTCATCATCATCTTTGATGTACTTTTTCTTCGGGAGCTTGGACAGAACTGAGAAGTCCTTGTCCAACTTCCTTTTGGCTTTTAGTTAAACTGCTTTTATTCGGAACTTACTATCTCTTTGAGATTGAGATCTTTTGTTATCTCTTCACCCTCCTCTCTGAGATCTTAATGACTCCGATGACTTGAGTAATGAAGGAGATCTTCTATCGCAGTCATGGTTATTGTGTCTTGATTTACAATTCTTTTATTTCTATGACTTTCTGAAGTTGATATCTTTATTATATAAAAGGTGGCTGAAATCTGCCATATTCATATCTCTTATTTCATCATGGTTCATCGTCAAATGAAAGTCTGAAGGCAAACCATTTCACATCTCATCGATCAAATCCTTTGACTTGATCTTCCTATCTGCTGACCTGCAGAGCTCCATCTTTGCATAAAAATAATCCATGACACTCTTATCTTCAAGAGTGTATTTCCTTTTGCTCATTAATTCTTTGGCCACTGTAGTGTTGATTTGGAATTCATCTGTCAAACACTCGATCCAGCTTTCAACAGTTCTTATTTTCCTTCAAGGCATGGATTGTGATGAGAACTAACTCTTAGTTCTTCTGACGAGGGATTCAGAGATTAGCACAATGATTGCAGCATCACCATATAGTTCCATCATCAATGAGAGTTGATTGCAAAAACTGTGAACAGAGTCTTTATTGAGATCAAAGAATCTGAATGTGCTTGACAAAAGCTTTGCAGTGCTTTTGTCGATGATAGATGTAAGTTGTCTTGTAGGTCTATCTCGATGGCAGTCTCAACGTCTATTATTGTGATTCTGGTGGGAGCATCTATATCTGTAGATGTCATCGTCATCGTCTAGATCGGATGGATCGAATGATGGATCCCTTCTTCCACTGCCAGTTCTACGTCAGTGAGGCTCATCATGATCTCGATTGTGATTCCTTCCTCTATCATCCCTTCTTTAATCCTTGTCAGTGTTTCCATCATTCGAGTCGCTTGGATTTAGATCTAATTCATCGGCTCCATGGTGATGATGGGTGTTAGGACTTGGGTACCAATAGGTGTTTAGACTTTGATGTTGGGAAGAGGAATCTGGACGTAGAGGTAATGAGTTCTGACATTGGAGTGAGGAATTCTGATCATCTCTTTCTTTGAAAGTGGTTCTCCTTATTCGGTCATTATTGAATTCTCACATCGGTGGATCCATTTTATTGATGAACCATTTGTCTTTGTACTCAAATGGCATTAGAGGCTGCTCTTGTGGTCCGAAGTCATATTGAGGATGTTCATCGGAACAGATCTCTACATAGAATTTTTGTATCTCAAGATCGAGAAACATTCTGCTTTGTATTCCAAAATGAGTAAGCGCATGTACAATAACAACCTGATAAGCTTATTAGTAAGCATGTTGCTTTTCTATCAACTTCTTGATGTAAGTTGTTCCTCTCATGTAGGTGATATCAGAGAGATGCAGCTTCGTAATGATATTGGCAAATTCTAGAATGACTATCGGAATAGGTCTGATCGGCTCTGGTATGATGATAAAAATAGATGTTTGTTCCTTTTGCAATCCTGCTTTGTGAAGTCTTTCTTTCCATGATCCTTGTAATATGTATTCAAGTGCTATAGAGTTTAGATGGTTCCTTTTCAGGACGACAGCATTCAGAAAGTTATTTTCATCTGATTCATTTATGTCTATATCATAGTCCTCAATTTGACTTTTCTGTTTCGATTCTATCGGCAATTCCTGTAATTCGGTAGCTTTTCTTTTTAGTGATTCTCTGTTTTCCTTTGACTCAAATGACATAAATAGTTGAGAGGGAGCTTTCAGAGTAACTGGAATTGATGAATGACTGAAGTCTGTTTCAATACTTTGAAGTCTCATATTAAGCCTATTAATCGCATCAGATTGCATTTTCATTTAAGGACTAATAGCTTCTGTTCAGGCTTCAACTGTTTCGGAAATATCATTGATTTTCCTTATTTGCTTTTTTAACTCTTCCACAATAATATTCATCTTTATGTCCTACTCTTTAGCGGATTGCTCTTGGCTCCTGACCAAATGTTCCTAGTTCTATGCAATAATTGAAGGGTTCTTCATTACTTCTGCTAGTACTGATATTTCAGTGTACAACTTATCAATAGAGGCCACGGTAGTTAATGTTTCTGAAGCGACTTTGAGAGATTTCACTGCTGCCACTGATGCTGACTGTTGGTTTGCCTGACTTCCTGAGCATAATCTAGCCACGAGCTCCTCATTTGTATGTCTCTTATCACTGTATTGGGATTGTGGAGAGACTATTGTTTTTGGAAGTAATGCTCGCTTCCTCCCTTGCTTGAAGACTTATTGATCAAGCAATGGACTAACTGATGTAGCTTCTTTATCTAGAGAGTTGATCTCTATAAGATCTCCAGGCGACTGTTCTTGTCGACTCGATTGAGGAGTTGGTGTTCACTCTTCAGAAACTGTCATCAATGCTTGAATTGCTATCATCAATGCTTGAATCACAAAAGGTCTCGAAGCCACGAGTGATGTAAAAGTTGTAATTGTGGGAAGAGAAGAAGATCTTGAATGATGAATTAGAAGATGAGTTTTATTGAGAGCAATAGAGATGACATGAGTCTCACAGTAGGTTAGGATGGTTGGCATTATGAGTGGTGTCGAAATTAGTGTTGTTGACTTAATGAAAGTAGCCTGTCGATGGACTGAATCTCTGAAAATTGCTGAAAAGCTCATTGTTGTAGAGGGTGGAAATAAAAGAGGTTCTGTCAGTGTTGGACGAGCAGATAGTTCAAGAGGAGAGAGTGCTCTCACTGTCTGAGCATTCATACTGCTTCTGATAGGTTCGTCTTACATTTGAAACAATGATGATAATTACATCTGACTTGTAGATGATGACTGATTGGATATGATCCCACTACCTTGATGATTTTCAAGTGACACGACTAATATGACAGAAGGGAGAACGACGGGTAGATGGATAGGATGCAGGTTTGGGTTTTGATGTTCTTGTTTTTGATTCTCAGAGGGCTCATGTACAGATGTAGATGAATCTCAGAACGTAGAGGTTTGCTTCCTCTTATCCTCTCGTCGTTGATATAGAATGACGTCCGGGTTATCGACCATTGATGTGAGCTCTGGATTTGAAGCTCTCATATTTCTGCAATGAATGCATACGACGATCTTCCTCCGCTTAGCTTAGCCGCATTAAGAAGTCCTATCTGGACTATATATAGCTCTAGGAAGTCAATGAGAATTCAGTCCTGTTGATCTCTGTGCCCACGATGAGTCATTTTCCTTCAAAAGTTATGCGTTCGCTCTACTTTTTTTTCAACATCGACTCGAACAGCCTTGTCCGTCGCCTCGTATACCTAGTCAATGTCCCTAGAACCATTGAACCCAGAAGCCAGCGAATTGGCTGTCAAATCATCGTTTATCCCTGGAAGTGAAAAATTTTCACTTTGCCTCTGAACCTCTGAATCCCAACGATTCACCATCGTCGCGAGCATCTCCAAGGCCTCGCACCTTTAGGACCTAGTCATGATACCTCCCAAGAGGAGAGCCAACACGCGGACCGCGTCTGCTGCATCTTTATCGCGTCAACCCAGCGCATTGGAATCGCTCCCAACCTTAACCGTCGACCCAGATTCGGAACGAGAATCAGCCGAGAGCTCCACTTTATCCGACATCCCAACTCTAACCGAAGCGCCTAGACAGGAAGGCCATTACAGATTATGAATGGCTTTGAAACCCTCGAAACCCGTAGTCTTCGATGGCACCGATGTGACCCATACCTCGGTACGCAACTGGATGTTCAGCATCCAAGAATATATGGATCTGGCCGAGGTCCCTAAGAATAAACAGACCCGTTTGGCTGGTACCTATCTCTCAGGCATCGCCAAAAGCTGGTACATCAACAAGTATGCCGACGTGACCCCACTCCCTCCCCTCGCCAATTTCTTGGCCAACTTCAAGAAGCATCATACCCGTACCGATAATGCCGTCACCGTCATCCACCGTATCGAAACCATGAAGCAAGGCTGTCACCCAGCTGCTGACTATGGAACCGAGTTCGAGTCGCTCGTCGTGGAACTCGGCAATACAGACACCCGCTGGGTCCACGAACATTTCCTCCGAGGCCTCGATGACGCTACTCGCATTGCCCTCGCCCCAGCACTCCTTGGCGATGAAGATCTCGACTCCCTCATCGCCAGAGCTAACAATGTTTCCCGCGCCTTAGAACAAGCTTGTCCCCGCGTGACGATGACTCGTACCATGACTCATGCCCCTGCTAGCTCCTCCCAGCCTTCACAATTCAGCTCCAGCTCCAGCCCGTCTGCCCCTGCCAACCTTAAGAAGCTCACAGAAACGGAACGGGAGTACCTTCGCAATAATCGCGGCTGTTTTCGCTGCCGCAAAACCAACGTGGACCACATAGCATCGACTTGCCCCGAGACGCCTGGAGGGAAGCCCAGCACACTGGTTATCAAGAAAGAGGCAGCCGTAGATGCTATAGTTACCCTCGATATAGCAGGAAATGAATACAATAGCGCTTATCTTCACCCCAATCATGTGCGACGTAGTCCCATCAAGATCCCTGTTGTAGTTCAGAATACGGAAGCCTCGGCCCTTGTCGATACCGGAGCAACCATCAATGCCATCTCCGAGGCATTAGTGGAAGAGAATAAGCTTCCCACGACTCCATGCCCATCTATCCGGATTAAACAGACGTTGCATAATAAGGCCAGCACTGCGACACAGAAGATAGAATCCAAAGTCAGTATACCCTCCAAGGAATGGACTAGTCAATCTAGCCATAGCCTCGTTGTTGCCCCACTCAACACCCACGATGTCATTCTGGGGATGCTGTTCTTGGTTGATGAGAAAGCTAAAATCAATCTGGCTAGAGGCACCTTGACGTTGCAATCCACAAAACCGGATATCCCTGCTAAATCCCCGAATTTGACATCTTCATTGCCCGTTGACATCAAAATCGAACACATGACCCATACAGAATGGAAGCCAACAATCGATCCAGATGAGGCATCCAAGCTATCTCAACGTATGCTTAAACAATATGTCGACGTCTTCGCCGATAAGCTACCAAACAAGCCTCCACATCCCAAAGCCCTGCTCCATCGCATTCAGCTCAAAGATGAATCCAAATCGATCAATGGCCACGCCTATAGAATACCAGGAATGTACCTCAATAAAATGCTGAATTCCATCGAGGAACAGTTAGCGGCAGGCCGTATTCGACCCTCCTCTAGCAACATGTCGGCAGGCACATTGATGGTCGCAAAGAAGAACACCCAAGGCATGATTGACCCGAATGGAGAAAGACGCATAGTTCATGATTATCGGGCACTCAATGAGAATACCATCCCCGATCACACTCTATTGCCTCGCCAAGATGAGATCATGACCGCTGCCGCTAAAGGAAGAATCCGAGGGAAGATTGACATGGTTAGCGCCTACTCTCAACTCGGAATGGACCCCAATGACATTTTTAAAACAGCTTTCAAGACACCTTTCGGTATGTTCGAGTGGCTGGTGATGCCTCAAGGACTATGCAATGGCCCCGCCTCATGCCAACGGTATATGAACTATGTCCTCCGCAAATATATAGGCCGATTCTGCTATGTAT
>Ga0335078_10002727_pt1 | contig 26642 bp, 15 predicted proteins | sample Lox_Sample_32_FD_206711 | JGI IMG/M metagenome (GOLD analysis project Ga0335078, IMG submission 206711) | Soil microbial communities from Loxahatchee National Wildlife Refuge, Florida, United States - Lox_Sample_3.2 | ecosystem: Environmental > Terrestrial > Soil > Wetlands | place: USA... | reverse complement strand
GGATTCCGCCCCATTGCTACGGTCTAAATTGTATTCGCCGTGGGCCTTATGTGCAAAGTTTAGGCACCAGTTGTCACGCGGCTGTCATTTTTTTGAAACCCAGAGCAGATTGCAAAAAAGCACTTGGATTGCGGCTGAGGATGGGTTATCTTGGCCGACACGAAAGTAAGGACCGGGAGATAGACGCGCACAGAAGATACCGGGCACGAAACTCAGCTTCGGCTTGGCGAAAGCGAGTCACCGCTCTCGGGGCTTGGGGCCGGGACCGGAGCAAAGCGGTCAAGTAACGGTCTTTAACTCCTTCTGAGCGCAACCAGGGAAACGTTGCAAGCTGTCTCCAGGGTTCGGAGAGGGAACTCCAGCCATGAGAGTCCTGCGGTACCTGCCCGCCCTAGCGGTAACGATCCTTTTTTGCGGCGCTTCGTCTGTTTCCAGCTGGGCTCAGGACTCCAGTCCGCCGCCCGCCCCGCCGGTCAGTCAGCAGGTTCCCGTGGCGACAGCCCCGGCTTCCGGCTTCTCTGAGATCACTATTCCCGGCCCACTGCGTTCCTTTCTGCGCATGGCGGGGATCAGCCAGCAAGTCACACCGGACGAAGTAATGCCGCTGTTGGCCCGCAATGTATTTACCCAGGGGTATGAAGGTTGGCAGGGCGGAGGGGCTAGGACCGAATATCTGATTCTGCTGATGCGCTATGTCAAGCAGGCCAAGGAATTAGCTGCTCTTTCCGCCGCTGACGGAGTGATTCACGTTTCCAGCTGCGATGAGGCGGCGCCTGTGCTGCGGGTGCTGGGTTACCGCACCCGGCAGGGGTGCGGACACAGTAGCACTACCCTGGTAACCGAAGATCCCGAGAGAGCGTTCATTACCATCGACTCAGGCTTTCCCCTGTCCGATCTGGAGGAGGCGCTGCAAGGTGGGAAACCGTTCGCCTGCCCCTATCCGGCTTCCCGGATTCCGTTCCAGTTCACCGAGCGCGACTGGCTGGCACTGAGCAAAGACAGCACAGGTGGAGTGCTCGACGCCTTGATGCGTGACCCAGTCCTGTCTCGACTGTACTGGGCGCTCACCGAAACCGATATCGAGACCCGGCAAGCGCTGCAGCAAACCGTGGGGCTGGGCAATCTTCTTCCCTACGCCTCAACCCTCGACTTTTACGGAAGTCAAATCCGCATTCGCGCTGGCAAAGTACAGGTGCCCGGAGGTGCGGACGCCGAATCCGCTTGGAAAGATCTGGTAGGAGCGAGCCCCGACTCACCCCACGACTTTGTCCCGCGGCTTCTGGAAAAGGACAAGGGATGGCTGGTCGCTTACTTCGACGCTCTGTCGCGGGTGAATCGGGTTCAACAGGTGCACTTTACTGAAGGCCGCCGCCTGCGGCATTTCTACGAGGCGCTGCGCGGACAGGATGTGTCACCAGATGCAGCCAGGACCGCATTCCGGCCGGCCCCGGGACTTTTACTCCTGATGACCCGGTTGCGATGGGAACCGAACGGAGAGCCTCACGTCCCTGGGAATCTGGAAGTATGGAAAGAGATCATGCGCCAGAAAACTGATTCCAGGGTGATTCGCGAGTGGGGCAAGCGGGCAAGTCACTGGAGTCATCCCGAGCAACTGGTGGATGCAATGTTCGCCGTTTCGCGGGTTGAAACCGATCTGGGTCCTTTGCAGATGTATCTGACCTTGAGCGAACTCGACAGCCGCAGGCCACCTGACCGGCCTTTGAGTCCGCAGACCGTCCGCCTGCTGGCTAGCCGGTTCGCGCAATACAGCGATCAGTATCTGGTGTTCTCTGAGTTTCCGGAACTGGACGACGCGTCGATCGAAGTTTTTGTCAATACTGCCGAGGCAATCGACAAGATTCCTAACCATGCTGTGCGCGGCAATGCCATGGGAGTCTTCCAGGCCAACCTCGGGCTGTGGCAGATTCTGGCCCGGCAGGGACAGATCCCGAGCGACAAGCTCAACATTTCCTGGCAGGTGATGGCCAAACCCTTTGCCAAGATTTCTTCGCCCGATCAGGTCTTTGATGCCGGACGCGATTCTCTGGCCGAACTGTTGCGGGTTTCAACCGGGAGAACGAATCTGTCCGAGGACGAACTCCTGGACCTTCTTGCCGGACCTCCCCAGACCAGTCCTGAAGGCCAGCGTATCCATCAGGAACTCGTGGCCAGAATGCGATCGGTGCTGGATGGCCAACGCCTGGTATCGCTCGATACCCTGTTGTCTCTAGGCAGCGGATTGAATGAACTAGCCTCCGGAAAAGAAGTGGGAGATTCGCTGGTGCCGCTCGCCGGTGAGTTACGGGAATTCGAGATGCCGCGGCCCATCTTTACCAGCAGTGAGCGTACCCAGTGGGCCGCGGGAGTGTACAACAATCGTCACACCGAACTTGAGATGAAGACGGATTTGACCAAGGTGATCAAAGCTCCCCCATCTCGCGTTCGCCTGGAAGAAGCCCGCGGGCAGCTCGCTCCCCTGATGCGGGACACGCTGGTAGGCCTGAACTACGCCTACTACGAACCACCGGGGGCCCAGATGCTCCACCACAATCCGCTTTTCGTCCGCTCCCACGACTTCTCCGGGGAAACGGTGATTGGCGTAGAGCACGTTTGGCAAGCTCCGCAACTTTTCGGCGAGGGATCGCCGGCGGGCGGTGGCGCGCACCTGGTTGGCTCCTTGGCTGATTTGCCCTACGTTTTGGCGGAAGCCGAGCAGGACTTCATCGCGCCCGAGCACGTGCAGGCTCTGATTTGGAAAGAGTTAGTCCCCGGCCTCTTGATGAGCTCGACCGTACCGCGCTGGTGGGACGTAGGCCGCAATGAACTCCACGCCGTGGCGCTCTATCAAAAAACTGGCGAGGAATTGCTGAGTGCGGCGGCGAGCAATGAAGCCCTCCGCACCGAAGTACTTAATATCCTGTCCGACCGCATGGGTCCGCAACGGTTGGAGGAACTCGAGCAGGGGCTTCGTTCTGGACGGGTCGAACAGGCGACTCTACGTATGATGCCCGCGGACAAGTTCTATCTGGCCGCGGAGTTTCGCCGCAAATCTCCTCAACAAGCGGCGTCCTTCGGGACCGTGAGCGCGGAATTGGAGAGCCTTTCGAGCCAGCACCCCGCGGAAGTGAACTGGGAGCGGCTGTCACGGGACTTTGGTGTGCCCCATCCCATTTTGGCCCAAACCTACGCCCGCGAATTGCTGAATGTCGAACCGTTCCCCGCGTTCGAGGGGTATTCTAGCCGGTTACTGGCGGAGAGCTGGGACTCCAGCAATTTATATTGGGCCCGTTTGGCGGACGAAATGGGCTACTCGCCGGTCCTTCTGAATCGTTTGGCGCCGGAGCTGACCCATCGCATGGTGGAAAAGATTTTTGCCACCAATTTCGAGGATTGGCCCGCCATCTTGCGCGCCATGCGGGAGACTGGCGACGAACTCCGGCAGGGCAAAATCGCTTTCCTGCCCACAGGCGGAACGGTGGCGCAGCGCAGCGAGGGGAACGGAATCGAATAGCAGGCACTTATGTCAAAGACATATGTTCAGATCTGCGGAATCTTCGTGGGCCTCATGTTCGCCGTGGACCCGCAAGCCCTGGCGCAGCAAAACGAGCCTCACATTCACGTCAACGTCGATCTGGTGCAGTTGAATGTGGCGGTGACCGACTCCAAAGGAGATTACATCACCGGGCTTCGGCCCCAGGACTTCGCCATCACGGAGGACGGCATCAAGGAAAAGCTGGCCACGTTTGCGGAGGGCAACGAGCCGGCACGCCGAGTCGTGGATATCACGCCCGACGACAGCAAGTTGTCGGCACAAGGGGACCCTGCCGCGACCACATCAGGCGGGGGCGCAACCCTGGGGTCGATGGTGGCCGGGGCCAACGTTTTCATTCTGTTCGATACGAGCAATTACATGTATCGCGGATTCGTCTTCGCGCAGGATGCCATCGCCGATTTCGTCCGCTCCCTCGAAACCGCTGACAAGATCGCGTTCTATTCCTACAGCCGCGACCTTTCCCGCGCCTCGTCTCTTACCGCCGACCGGTCGCTGGTCCTGCGCGGAGTTCGTTCCACGGTGGCTGGAGATGATGCTGCACTCTATAACTGCCTGCTGCTGACAGTGAAAGATGCGGCCCGCTACACGGGAAGAAAAGTGGTGGTGGTGTTCTCCAATGGTCCGGACAATACCAGCATGGTGCCTCCCGAGGATGTGGCGGAACTGGCGCAATCCACCGGCATCCCCGTCTACATGATCAGCACTCAGCTGGCCCGTCTGGAGCCGGTTTCGACAGCAGTGTTTGAGCGCATGGCGGCCGCCACCGGTGGGAAAGCCTACTTTGCCAAGAATTGGCGCGATGAAAAGGCCGCGTTCGCCTCCATCCGCAACGACCTGGCTCACCTCTACGGGCTCAGCTACTACCCGCAAGCCAATCCCAACCGGGGATGGCGATCCATCAGCGTCAAACTGGTCGGCGACCGCCTGAAGAAGTACAACATACGCACCCGCAATGGATATCGTCCGCAGCAAACCCAGATATTCGGGGACATCACCCCGGTTTCTGCGGACACTCCAGTCTCCCGGTAAATGTAGGCGCGGGCTTTTGCGCCCCTGCAACCCTGGCAAGTTGCACAGCGACGGCGGTGTTCCTGCGTTTCCCTAGAACGTGTACTTCAAGGCGAATTCGATCTCCCGGTTGTCGGTCGCCGTGTTGGTGATGGCCGAGCCTCCCGGCACATCGACAGCAACCAGTGCGCCTCCACCCGGCAAGCCGAAATTGGGATGATTGAACAGATTGAAGAATTCCGAGCGGAATTCGATCTGTTGCGATTCTCGAATCTTGAAAGCCTTCTGCAGCGAGAAGTCGAAGTCAACCAGCCCGGGTCCGCGCAGATCACCAATCTTGGCGTTGCCGAAGCTGTGCGCCGATTGCTGTCCCGGAGCCAAGGGAGGCGCGACAAACGCCGCCTGGTTAACCCAGCAGTCCAGAGTCTGATGTCCCGGCCGCGAGCAGCCGAACAGGTTAGCCTGATCTGCGGTATCGAAGGAGAAATCGTATGGGTTGGCGATCTGATCGGGGCGATAGCTGAAGCTATCGGTATTGCTCAGATCGGTGGACATGACGGCGTTGACGGCTTCTCCGGTCTGCGCCGTAGTGATCCCGCCAATCTGCCACCCGCCGAGAAAGGCCTCCTCCACTCCGTGCGCGTCACCCAGGAAATGCCGCCCGTGGCCAACCGGAATTTCATAGAGGTAGCTGATCGAAAGCCGCTGCCGCAGATCGGGAGCCACCGGCCCGTGTTCCAGATTGGGGAAATAGGCGTTCTGCACGTAGCCGCCGACGTTGCCATCGGCGTTTCCCAGGTTCTTGGCAAAGGTATAAGCCACCAGCATGTTGAAGCCGCTCGAAAAGCGCTTGTTCAGCGATGCCTGGAAACTGTTGTAGAAAGACTGGAACTGCGGATAGTCGAGTGGGAGCACCTGAGTCAGGTTTGGTTGCTGGGCGAAATAACGCCGCCCGTAGTTCGGCTCCGTGCAGTTGCTCAGGTCGGGGCCGCAGAAGTTGGTGTCCAGAATCTGCGGCGCCTGGTTAAGATCACTGGCCTCGTGATTCCACAAATGGTAGGAGCGTGTCCCCACATAGCCAATCTGCGCCATCCAGTTCTGCGCGAACTGATGCTGGATATTCAGATTCCACTCCAGAATATGGGGAATCAGCCGCACCGGTCCCGTCGTCTTGACCGGGCCGCTGATATTGGTGGCGCTGCTCGGAGGCAGAGCCGCCGGGAAACCGCTGGAGATCAACTGTCCCATGCTCGGGATGGCGCCGGCGTTAAAGTTGGTTGCGTAAAACGAAAGCTGGGGTGGGTTCAGCCCGAGGTCGTCAAAAATGTTCGCCTCCGCAGAATAGAACATGCCAAAGGCGCTGCGAATGACGGTATTCTTCTCCACCGACCACGACAGGCCTATGCGCGGCGCAATGTCCTTCTTATCGAACTGCACTCCGGCGTGAGAAACGGCGTCCGGGCCGTAGGAGGTCACGACGATAGCGCGGGTCAGGTCAAAGTTCCCAACTCGCCCATTGGCGGGCGAAGTCACTTCGTAGCGAAGGCCAAGGTTGAGAGTCAGATTGTTGGTGACATGGTAGTCGTCCTGAGCGAACTCGGCGAGGTCCCAGTAGCGCGTGGGATAAAGCCCGGCGAGAAAGTCCTGTTCATTGGAAATGGGAGCCCCGAACAGGAGATCGGCCAGGCCGTTGCCCCCGTTGGCAGTCGTTAGGTCGTCGGTATATCCACCTCCGAAGACGAAGTATCCCCGCGGACTCGATAGCTGGAAGAAATTGCGCTGCTGGCGGCGGAAGTCCACACCAAACTTCAGCGAATGCTTGCCTTTGATCCAGGTGAGGGTGTCTGCGACCTGAAAAATATTCTCGAACACGTGCTCAGGCAGCCACTGCGAGTCCCCCAGTGACGTAAAGCCGGCGAGATCGATATTGGTAAGGCCGGTGGAGTTGGGATACCCGGGACGGTTCACATTGGGAATGCCGAGTTGTGCGCCCAGGTCTTTGCCGAAATTGAAGGGCAAGGCATTCACAGCATAGCGGAAGTACCCGCCGTGCAGGTCGTTGAGCAGCCGTTCCGAAAACGTGTGAGTGTAACCGATCCCCAGGTGTTGCGAGCGGGAGTCGCTGATGCTCGGGCAGCAATCCGATCCTCCATACAAAGGCCCGAGCGGTCCAGGTTGCTGGCTGCGCACGTCGCCGAAGCTGTAAGAGGTGAACACCTGATCCTGCTCGCGGAAGCGGTGATCCAGCCGGATATCGAAGGAATCCTGATTATTGATGTTGTTTACATTGAGCAGGTAATTGTTGGTGAGATTGTTAAGCCCGCCGAAGTTCGGCGTGGGGTAAAAGTTGGCGATGTTGGACCCTACTTTGTTGATGAGGCTCGGATCAATGACGTTCGGCTTGCCGTTGAAGGAGACCGGCGTGCGGAGTGTCACTACTTGACCATTAGAGCATGTGAATTGAGTAAGTCCGTTCTGTCCGCCGGGCGGGAACGGATCGAAGATGGTTCCCAAGTCGAAGAAGGGGTCGCCTTTCTTTTGGTCGGCGCTGGCGCCGCAGGGCGAGAACGTCTCCCCCGTCAGCCGATCGCTAAAGTCCCCAACCCGTTCCGCCGCCGTAGGTACGGTAGACAAGAATGGCTGGCTTTGCCGCAGCCGCGATCCCTGATAATCGCCGAAGATGAACGTCTTATTCTTCTGCAGCGGTCCGCCCAGGAACCCGCCGAACTGGTTGCGCTTGTAGGGCTGTTGCCCCTGATTGAAGTAGTTCACCGCATCCAGCTTGTCGTTGCGGATGAACTCGTAGAGCCCGCCGTGAATCTGGTTCGTGCCCGATTTCAGCACCACGTTCACCGCTGCGCCCCCGCGGCCGAACTCCGCGCTCATGGAATTTTCTTCAGTCTTGAATTCCTCAATGGCGTCCGGCGGCGGCAACACGATGACGCCACCCAGTCCGAACTCGTTGTTATCCACTCCATTCAGTAAGAAGTTATTGTTGGAGACGCGCAGGCCATTCACCGAGATCGCTTCGTCGGCGCGCTCGTTTTCGAACACCCCGCCGCTCACATTGGAGCCGGTCTCACCTCCGTTGGCCCCCGGCCCAAGGTATGCGAGCTGGATAAAATCCCGGCCGTTCAGCGGCAGGTCAGAAATTCGCCGTTCGGTTTCGAGGGTGCCCAGAGAAGAGGACTCGGTTTGCAGCAGGGGCGCCGCTCCAGTAACCTCGACCTTCTCGGAAGTCGCGCCCAGCTTCAGCACCAAATCAACCCGCGCAGTCTGGTTGACCGTGACATCGACGCCAGTCTGTACCGTGGTTTCAAAGCCCTGCTTCGTGGCGGAGACCGAATAAGTGCCGATCTTGAGCAACTTGGCATTGTAGTTGCCCTGGTCGTCGCTCGTGATGCGGATAGGCTGACCAGTATCGATGTTGGTGATGATGATCTCTGCATTCGCGACTCTGGCCCCGGTCGGGTCCGTGACCGCGCCCACAATCGCCCCGCGGTCGACCTGTGCGCTCCCGATTGCGCTGAACATCAAAAGCAAACCGAAGCATGCCGAGAACGGAACCGCAGTGTAGACACGGCGAAGCATAGGGGGCCCCCAAGCGCATCCTCAGACTCGCTCGCACGTCCGAAGGCGGATTTTGATTCGACCATTGGTTACACCTCCCGGACGGGGGTGTCAAGATCAAAACCAGCCTGACCTGGGGTCAAACGCAATTTCCTTCGACGAAAAGCCGAATTTCCGCTACCTTGGACAGCTCAGCAGAAGCAAAACGAATTTGGAGGATCGCGGATGCGAACCGCTCTGATTGTTTGTTTTTTCGGGGTCCTGTCGCTGGTCACGGTGCAGGCGCAGCAAACCCGCCTGGAAGATCTGCAGAATAGAACCATTCTCGTATTTACTCCACATCCCGACGACGACGTCTTCGGCGCGGGGGGCACGATTGCGCTCATGAACCGCAATCACAACAAGGTCTACATCGTGGTGTACACCAATGATGACAAGGGCTCGTATGATCCCGACATGAATTCGCAGCGCCTGGCGCGAATCCGCCGGGCCGAACAGGAGGTCTCGGAAGGGCAGTTGGGCACGCCGAAAGAAAATATCATGTGGATGGGATATGACGACGGCATGCTCGAATACGCGCCGCAGCCCAAGCTGACCGAGGAAGCCACCGCGATTATTCGCCGCATCCGGCCCGATGTTCTGCTGAGCGTGGATCCGGGCGAATGGTACGAACGCTGGCACAAAACCGACCACCGCATGGCCGCCTTCAACACCATCGATGCGGTGCGCGCTGCCGAGTTCTGGCTGTACTTTCCCAATCAAAAGCTGCAGCAGGGACTCGAACCCTATCTGGTACCGGAAATGTACCTCTTCTACCCGTCCCCGCAGGAGTCGAACTATTTCGTGAATATCGAGAGCGTCGCCGAGCTCAAGTTCGATGCCGCAACCAAGCAAGTGAGCCAGTTCGAGCCGGCAGTCCACAAATACCGTCCCGATTGGGATGCCAAGGATCTAGCCGCGGCCAAAGACGAAATGCGCAAAGAGCAGCCACGCAAAGACGGCCACTATGTGGAAGCGTTCCGCTACGCCACCGGATTCAACCAATATTAGGGAGAGAAAACATGTCAGCACTGGCCTTACTCGGCGGTAAGAAAGCAAAGGGCAAAGCGTTTCCCGAATGGCCGTATTACGACCAGAACGAGGAGCGCGCGCTGCAAGAAGTCTTGACCAGCCGCGTCTGGTGGCGAACTCCAGGGACGAAGACGCTCGAATTCGAACGTGAATTCGCCAAGTTTCACGGCGCAAAGCACGGCCTTGCGGTCACCAACGGCACCGCCGCACTGGAAGTGACGATGGCAGCTCTCGACATCAACGCCGGGGATGAGGTGATCGTGCCAAACTTTACCTTCGTCGCCACGGCGAGTGCGGTGTTATTTGCCAATGCGCTTCCGGTATTGGTCGATGTGGACCCGGCCACTTATTGCATCGATTGCGATCTCGTAGAAGAAGCGATCACGCCGCGAACCAAGGCAATTGTTGCGGTACACATGGGGGGAAATCCCGCGGATCTCGATCGACTGGTCAAGATTGCCAAGCGGCATCGCCTGGCCTTGATCGAAGACTCAGCACACGCTCACGCCAGCGAATGGCGCGGGCAGCGCGTCGGCACATTCGGCGTGGCGGGCACATTCAGTTTTCAGGCCAGCAAGCTGATCACCGCCGGCGAAGGCGGCATGATTATCTCCAACAACGACAAGTTTGAAGTGCAAGCCCGCTCGGTGCACGACTGCGGCCGCATGCCGGGAGAGTGGTTTTACAGCCACTTTATCTATGGTTCGAACTACCGGCTCAGCGAATGGCAGGGGGCCGTCTTGAACGTGCAATTGGGCCGTCTCGACGAGCAAACTAAACGGCGCCATCAAAACTCGAGATTGCTCGACCGCTTGCTGGGCGAAATCCCGGGCATCACGCCACAAAAGGTAGATGAGCGCTGCACCCGCAACGGCCAGTACGCCTATATCTTTCACTTTAACAAGAAGCACTTCGCTGGCATCTCGACCGAGCGCTTTATCGCAGCCATGAACGCGGAAGGCATCCCCAACCAGGCGAGCTATCCGCCGCTGCACCAGTTGCACATGTTTCGCAATGGCAGTTATCGCAAACGGCTTAGCGGCAAGCAGGCCAAAGCCAAGCATGCGTTTCTGAAGCAGAAATTTCCGGCGACCAAGAAAGCCGCATGGGAAACGGTTTGGTTTCCGCAGCCGGCACTGCTGGGAGACGAAGCAGACATGCACGAGATCGCCGCGGCTCTGAGCAAGATTCAGAAGAATGCAAAAGACCTGGCGTGAACCGCCGTCTTAGGCGCCGGCGTCCTCATTCATGCGAAGGTATGCTGAAGGTGACGCACGGGCGGGACGCTCGCGCCTACATCGCGAACCGTCAATGATCGAGCGACTCTCATACCGGGGCTGGAATAATGCCTACAAACTGTCGAACGGCAACGTCGAGCTGATCGTAACCGCCGACGTGGGCCCGCGCATCCTCTCCTACGGCTTTTGCAAAGGGGAAAATCTCTTTCACGAAGTGGAGGAAGACGCAGGTAAGACCGGTGGTTCGCAGTTCCGCCTTTATGGCGGACACCGCTTCTGGGTTTCGCCCGAAGTTGAAAGAACCTATTATCCCGACAACACTTCTGTGACGGCGGCACAGCATGGAAACACCTTTCGCTTTACTGCTCAACGCGAGGACTTGCCGCCGGGCACGCATCTGCAAAAAGAAATAGAGATTGAGCTGGCAGCGAGCGGCTCGCAGGTTCGAATTAGGCACCGCGTCACAAATCATGACGCGCAGCCCACCACACTCGCTCCCTGGTCGCCGACGATGATGGGCGCCGGCGGCCGCGCCATCCTGCCGCTTTCTCCGAGGATTGCCATGGATAAAGATCACTACCTGCCGGTAGGAGTCTTCGCTCTCTGGTCTTACACGGATTTTTCTGACCCGCGCTGGACAATGGGCTCCTCTTATATTCAGTTGCAGCAGGCAGGAAAACCGCAAGGCCGTTTTAAAGAACAGATGGGAGGAATTTACAACGCTTGCGGATGGGGAGCATATTTTCGCCGTGGATTGCTTTTCGTCAAGCGCGCGGCGATCATCCCCGGCGCGCAATATCCAGATTTCGGGTGCAACTTCGAGGTGTTCACCAATCCTGATTTCATCGAACTGGAGACGCTGGGGCCCCTGGTCGAATTGCGTCCCGGAGAAAAAGCAGAGCACATCGAACAATGGTGGCTGTTTCCCGGTGTGCCTTCCGGAGAAGACGATGCCTGGATCGATTCAGCCGTGCTTCCGCTGGTGAAGCAGACGGCGGGTAGTCCGCTGAAAAGATGAACCGAACGATTCCAGACCGTGTCATCCTGAAGCTCCGCGTTCTCACCAGCGGGGCGAGGGACCTGGCGTCGTGCATCCCAGCCATCGCGGTTCTTGCATTTGCGAAATTTGACGAATAGGGACACGTCTTCTAACATCGGCTGCTTAACCGAAACGGAATCGAGGTCTCTCAGTGAATCTAAGGGCGGCGGTCATTGGCGCGGGTTTCGTCGGGAGGGCACACATTGAAGCTCTGCGGCGGTTGGCCATTCCTATCCAGGGAGTACTGGGAAGTTCGCCTGGCCGGACGCAGGACTCGTGCCGTTCGCTGGGGATCGCCCGCGCATACGGATCGATGGAGGAGTTGGCCGGGGATGGTTCGGTCGATGTGGTTCACATCTGCACCCCCAACCATCTTCACGCTCCAGAGACGCAATCCGCTCTGCAGGCCGGCAAGCACGTGATGTGCGAAAAGCCTCTGGCCATGAACACCGAAGAAACCGCAGCTTTGGTCGAGCTGGCAGAGAAGCGAGGGAAAGTCGGAGCCGTAACCTACAACCTGCGATACTACCCGCTTTGCCAGGAGGCGCATGCGCTGGTGCAACAGGGCGCGATCGGCGAGCCGCGGATCGCCCACGGCGGATATCTCCAGGACTGGCTGTTTTATCCCACCGACTGGAACTGGCGCCTGGAGCCAGCGCTCGGTGGCGACATGCGCGCTGTCGCCGACGTGGGCACGCATTGGCTGGATGCCATCTGCTGGATCAGCGGACAAAACTTGAAAGAACTCTGCGCCGACCTCGCGACCATCATTCCGGTCCGGCAGCGGCCGAAGGGCCCGGTCGAGACCTTCAAGAAGGCAGAGAACATCGCGACTGTGCCAGTGCAGATGACGACCGACGACTACGGTTCCGTCCTTTTGCATTTCGACGGCGGCATGCGCGGGGTGATGACCGTCTCCCAGGTGAGCGCCGGGCGCAAGAACCACATGTGGTTTGAAATTGACGGCTCCGAGGGTTCGCTGGCATGGGATGAGGAAGAACCGAATGTGCTCTGGATCGGAAGCCGCAAGGAAGCCAACCGTTACTTGATTAAGGATCCAGCGCTGATGAGCCCGCAGGCTCGAGGCTATGCGGCCTATCCCGCCGGACACGCGGAGGGATATCCCGACACCTTCGTTCAGCTTTTCAAAGATTTGTACGGCTACATTGATGCCGGCGATCTCAAGGCGCCGCGCTCGTTTCCCACCTTCGAGACCGGGCATTACGAGGTAAAGTTGTGCGAGCTGATTGCGCAGAGCGCGCGCGAACGGCGGTGGGTAAGCGTTTGAAAGACGACGCGGCAACGCAGTCGATACGGCGAGGGGGAACAATGAGGATATGTCGCAAACAGTATCAGCCCGGCTCGGTTGTTTTTGCCACGATCTGCCTACTGCTCCTCGCCCCGATCAGCTCTTCAGCCCAAACCTCGCGCCCGGTCCCGGACCACGTTCCACCCAAGCGATCGTCGCAGATTCACGATGGCTTCGGCATCAACTCCGATCTGCCGCGCGATCCCTATCTGCCCTGGGACCGCTGGTGGTGGACACGTATGTTCGACGCCGGCTTCAAATGGGCCCGCATCGGACAATATGAAAACAGCTCTGACCGCACCAGTTGGGACTGGATCGAGCAAAAGCGCGGCGTCTATTCCAGTTCGCAGGAGCTCGAAGATTTTGTCGACTCGCTTGCCGACAACGGCGTTGAGATGCAGGTGCAACTCATCTATGGCAACGTGATGTACACATCGCCCAGCGGAAAATTGCCCGACGTGAGTGTGCCCGAGCCCGGATCATTTCATAACGATGATCGCAGCCTGTATTCAGTCTTCTGGCCCCCGACCACACCCGAGCAGATTGCCGCCTTCAACCGTTATTCCGCCTGGATGGTGAATCACTTTAAAGATCGCATCCACTACTGGGCGTTGTGGAACGAGCAGGACATTGGTTACTGGAACCCGTGGGGCAATCCTGAGCAGTTCGGACGGCTGCTGGCGCCGTTCATCGAAACCGTGCACAAAGCCGACCCGCAGGCCAAGGTCATCTATGGCGGGCAAGCCGACCCCGGCCGCGAATTCACCCAGCGAGCATTTGACACCTGCCAATGCGCCGCTGGAATCGATGTATATGCCTATCACACCTATCCGGGCTACGGGCAAAACTTGAATCCCGAAACCATGGACTACGGCGCATACCAGTCCGAGTCTCCACGGGCATTACGCGACCTGGTTACGCATTACCCCGGGATCAAGCCCGGTATTCCGTTTTTTGATGATGAGTTCAACTCCATCCCTTCGTGGGTGGGGTCGGATGAGTCGGTGCAGGCAAAATATATTCCACGTGGCTTCATTTATAACCTGGCGGCAGGAGTGAAGACGTTCGTTTGGCTGCTGGCTGCGGGAACCGACGGCAACGAGTACGACGACTTCGGAATCCTTCACGGCATTACCAATCACGATACCGATTTCGCCCCGCGTCCGGTCTTCTACGCGCTGCAGAATACGAATGCGCTTTTCTCGGATACGAAGTTCGATCCTACGATCGAGGTCAGCGGCCCCGACCTGCCCGCTCTGCGGCGTCAGGCCGGCTTCCCTTTCATGGGTTATGGCTTTCGTTCGGACAAAGGAAAAGCGATCGTTGCCTACTGGCTGGCGGCTCACAGCCTGCCGGGAAGTTCTTTTCCTCCGCTTTACGCCACGCTCTCTTTGAAAAATACGGGGATCACCCATCCCGTGCTGGTCGATGTTGTCAGCGGCGAGATCAAGCCAGTGTCGTGGAAGGCGGGCACAGCCGATGCCATCGAAGCTCTGCCGATCAAAGACAGCGTGATGGCCGTCGCCGACGCGGATTACTTCGATTGGCCGGTGCTGCCGGAAGCTCCTAGCTCGCTTAATCTTTCAGTAAGTACCACCTCGGCGAAGCTGACATGGCAAGTGCACGGAGGGAATCCCAACGGAATCGTAGTCGAGCGCAGTGTCTCGGAGAACGACAACACAAAAGCAAGCTGGAGCCGTATCGCCAAGCTGGCAGCCACCATAACTGAGTACAACGATTCCGGAGTAAGAAAAGGGCAGCATCTCGCCTACCGCGTACGCGCTATCAATGCCGACGGCGAGTCGGCGTATTCCAACGTCGCCCGGGATGTCGTTCCAGTGAAGTAGCGCGGAGATTTCCATGTTTCGATGGTCCCGATTTCTGCAGGCTATATTCGCAGTCGTCATCGCCGCAAGCCTTGCCAAGTCGCAAAACTCTGCCATTCCTACCCAAACCCCTGGGCAGAATGCGGTTCTTCTGGGCACCGACTGGTATCCGGAGCAATGGCCGCAATCGCGATGGGAGGAAGATTTGCGCCTGATGGAAGCCGCACACATCAGGGTCGTCCGGCTTGCCGAGTTTGCCTGGAGCACGATGGAGCCGTCGGAGGGCCACTACGACTTCGATTGGCTGGAGCGCGCTGTGAACCTGGCGGCGAAACACCATATCGTGTCGGTGCTGGGAACACCCACTGCCGGGCCGCCCGCGTGGCTGACCCAGAAATATCCCGACACCCTCAGAATCGACGAAAATGGAATACGCGCCACGCACGGCATGCGCGCCCACGGATCCGTCAATTCGCCCCGCTATCGCGGGCTTTGTCGCAAGATTGCAGAACAGATGGCGCTTCGTTTTGGACATAACGCGAATGTCGTCGGCTGGCAGATCGACAACGAATATGGCTATGCCAACATGTCCTTTGATGACTACACGCGCCAGCAATTCCAAGATTGGCTCAAAGCGAAGTATCAGACCCTGGACTCGTTGAACGCCCACTGGACTACCGCCTACTGGAGTCAGACTTACGACAATTGGGGCGAGATCCCCATCCCAAACCCGATAACCGCCGATCACAGTCCTGCACTTCGGCTGGAGTGGAAGCGCTTTGTCAGCGATACCTGGAACGACTATCAGAAAAATCAAATTGAAGTCATCCGGCAACACGCCGAATTGCGGCAGTTCATCACCGGAAATTTCATGGGGTTCTTTGACGGTTTCGATCACTACATCATGGCGCAGCCGCTCACCTTCGCCTCCTGGGACGATTACGTGGGCAGCGGCCACGTCGATCCCGATTACAACGGGCTGGCTCACGATTTGACGCGTGGCTTCAAACGGGAAGACTTCTGGGTGATTGAAACTCAGCCCGGCGCGGTAAATTGGGCCAACGTGAATAATTTTTTGAACCGCGGGGAGGTGCGGGCTATGGCCTGGCAGGCCGTTGGCCACGGCGCAGACGAGGTCGGGTATTGGCAGTGGCGCAGCGCGTTGAATGGCCAGGAGGAATACCACGGCACGCTGGTCGGCCCCGATGGAACGCCGGTGCCCCTCTACGAAGAAGTCAGCCAGATCGGGCGGGAATTCGACAAGGTCGCTGCGTATCTGGCAGGTGCGCAGCCAGTTTCGCAGGTCGCCCTCCTGCATGACTATGACAGTCACTGGGCAATCGATCTGCAAAAACACACCGACAAATATGATCAGGTCGAACTGCTGAAGAGCTACTATCGCGTTTTGCAGCAGTGGGCGCAGTCGGTAGATGTTGTGAACCCTTATGTGTCGCTGGCTGACTATAAACTCGTGGTCGCTCCCGACCTGAATCTGATTCCTGAAAAGCTAGCCACGCAACTTCTCAGTTATGTCCAGAATGGCGGTCACTTGGTTCTCGGCCCTCGCTCGGGCATGAAGGATCAATACAATGCACTGCTTCCGCAGCGGCAGCCCGGATTTCTGGTTGACGCCCTCGGCGGCCGGGTCGAGCAGTACTACGCGTTGGAGAAAGATTTCCCTGTATCGGGAGCGTGGGGCAGCGGGGAAGCCAAAATCTGGGCGGAGCAGCTAAAGCCGTTGGCGGGAAATGCAGAAGTCCCGCTGAAGTACGGCAAGGGCAATGGATGGCTTGACAATCAGCCAGCGGTTATCACGCGGACGTTGGGCAAAGGAAGAATCACGTATGTCGGCGCCATTCTCGATGACAAATTAATGGCCTCCGCCGCGGACTGGATGTTGCGCGATAGCGGCGTCAGTCCAGCTCTGGGGCCAATCCCTGATGAAGTGCAGGTGTGCCGCCGCAGTGCCGGGACAAGGCAGGTTTTCATAGTCATCAACTTCGCGCCGGAGACGCGAAGCGTAAAGCTGCCGCGCCCGATGAAGTTCCTCTTATCCGGCGGCGACGGCGACATGCTGCAGCTTCCACAATACGGCGTCGAAGTTCTCGCTGATTCTCCGGTCCAGAAAATGTAGGCACCGGCCCATTCGACAAATCGCTTAGCTGCTCAGGGCAGGCTACGAACCTCGCCCTTGCGGGGTTGGGCCAAGGTAAGCACGAACGGGGGCGCCTTGCGCCTATACTACTGCTGCACCGAGAACTTGTAGATGGTGATCGAGTGATAACGCTGTCCCGGTTTGAGAACCGTAGACGGAAAATTGGAATGGTTGGGCGAGTCGGGGAAATGCTGCGTCTCCAGGCAGAGGGCGTCCCGCCGATTATAGATCTTCCCGCCCTTTCCGTGGACGCCGTCCAGAAAGTTCCCGCTGTAAAACTGAATCCCCGGCTGCGTAGTCCATGCTTCCAGCGTACGGCCGCTCTTGGGCTCGTAGACATGAGCAGCCAGAATCGGCTGGTCGCTATCTTGCATTCCCAACACCCAGTTGTGGTCATATCCCATGCCATACTTCAGTTGCTGATCGTCGTCGTTGATGCGGGCCCCAATGGCCATCGGAGACCTGAAGTCGAGAGGCGTTCCCTCGACGCTGCGGATTTCTCCTGTGGGAATCAGGTTTGCGTCGACCGGAGTGAAGCGGTCCGAATGCAAAGTCACTACGTGTTGCAACACGTCGCCGCTGCCGGCTCCCGCCAGATTGAAATACGAATGCTGCGTAAGATTGAGAACCGTGGCTTTGTCGGTGGTCGCGCTGTATTCGATCTTCAGTTCGTTCTGGTTGTTCCAGGTGTAGACCACCTGCACCGAAAGATTTCCCGGGAACCCTTCTTCGCTGTCTTTGCTGAGATAGTGGAGTCGTAACCCCGGCCCGTTGGGATTGGGAATTTCGGAGGCCTGCCAAACTTTTTTGTTGAAACCGTCGATCCCGCCATGCAGCGTGTTTCCGCCATTGTTCTGTGGCAGTGTGTACAGAACGCCATCCAACGCGAATCTGCCGTGGGCGATGCGATTGCCATAGCGGCCGATTAGAGCTCCGAAATAGGCCTTGTCGTTGAGGTAGCCCTCGAGGTTGTCGTAGCCGAGTACGACATCGCCCATGTTCCCCTGCTTATCGGGGACCTTCAGCCACACGAGAATGCCTCCGTAATTCGTGATAGCCGCTTCTGCGCCGGTGCTGTTGGTGAGGATATACAGGTCGACAGGAGTGCCGTCCGCTGTTTTGCCGAACGACTGTTTCTTGATATTGGCCTTCAGTGGAGCCCCCTGGACCTGCAAGGTAATGAACAAACCTACTAACAGTGTACTCAGACTTTTCGTTTGCATGGGCGTTCCCATAATCCCCGTTCCTCTTTGGCAGAGGCCGGCATCACAACCCATCTCGGCTGCTAACCCGTAAAGGATTCGGCCGTCGTAGGATCAATAACACTTCTGACTTCGGAAATCTGATTGGCGGGGAATTGCCCGCGCTTGGCATGCTCACGAATAATCTCGGCGTTGGGAGCAATGTAGACACAATAGATCTTGTCGTCGGTAACGTAACTGTGGACCCACTGAATCTGCGGTCCCAGATTCTGCAGAATACCGCAGGAAGTCTGGGAGATCGCTTTCAGTTGCGCCGCATTCAACTTCCCGGCTCCAGGCAGTTCACGTTCGATCACGTACTTCGGCATCTATTGCCTCCCGTTTTGTAGTCCGCCGATGGTTTAGTCGGTGAATAATTTCATTCCGCAATTGGTATGGTGGATGACGAAAAACTCGCGAGTGCCCAGCTCATGAGGGCCTCCTTGATTAGGACGAAATTATACTAGAGACTTGGCGCATGGCGGGCGCTACTGCCGCACCAGCAACGCGAGGCGGGGAAAGGTGAACCGTCCCGCAGCATCATCCACCACGTTTACCTGACAAGTGTAAAAGCCGGGCTTGAACTGCGCCAACGGGACATCCAGCTGAAAGACTGCCGCCCCTCGATCCCCCGCATTCAATTCTCTTACCTCCTGCAGCGGACTCTCGTAGGCTTTCACCTTTCCCTGAAAGAAATCGATGTTGGTGAGGAGCCTGATGCCCGAGTCGCTGCCACTCTTCGACTTGCCGTTGACCTGGCCTTCGCGCGCCGGATCGTAGACTTCGTAATAAAAGTACAGATGTTGCCCGGTAGAAAAGACGTGAGTCACGCTGGGAATGATCTCCGAACCATCCCGAATCAGGGGATCAGTCGTGTTGTGGTTCTTCTTCGACGGCTGAATCTGATTGGCCAGCACCACCGTGCTCATCTTGAGCGGCTGAGTCTTCAGATCAGGAATTTCGATATCGGTTTCAAACGATCCCATCCGGCCGGTCTGGTTTTCGCGAACCACAAACTTCAGATGATACTTACCGGCGATCAGAATGAACCCGTTGTTGTACTGTACGTTCTTTCTGCGCACCTCTGCAGAAGTATTGAGCGCAAGCTTCACCGTGTCACGCAGGTCGCCCACTTGGCGCTTGTTGGCGTCGAGTGCGATCCCGATGATATCGAGCGTGGCTTTGTCCTGGTTGCTGTTGCTGGTAAATGGGATTTGCGATCCTGGCACCGCCAGTGAAACCGGGACAAAAAATTTGTTGTCTCCAATACGAAAGTAGCCGGCGGCGAGGTAAAGCGGAAGATCGGTTGCAGGCAAGTCAGAATTCAATTCCTCCTCAAGTTGCCGTTCGCGGTCCTCCTGGGTCGCGTGTTTGTAGTCGGCGGGAGCATAGTAGCCGCGGCGGAACTCCAGCTTCACGCCAGGCTGGTTCAAGCTCACCGTGATACGTCGATATCGCCCGTCTCGCGCAGGATTGGTGCTGTGGTACCCAAGAACATAGTAGGTTGAAGTATCCTCCTGTACGCCCTTGAACACTCGGCTGAAGTCGTTGGAATCGAGAAACGCTCGCCCACCGGTGTCCGCCGCCAGGGTCACCAGAGTTTCCTGAGTGGTGAAATTCGAGCTCAGCGCGTTCAGCGTTGCCTGCCCCGAATAAGGAGATGTCCCCCGCAGGCTGGCATTCTGCGCTTCACCACCGGCTACCAGAGCCTGCAATCCGCGAATGTCCATGGTGTAAAAGGCGAGATTGGCCCGCACCGCAGCGTTGGTCGCGGCCCGTAGTTCAGATTGGTTTTCGATTCCGGTGCGATCGATGCCGCTGGAAAAATAAATCAAGGATTTCTTTTGCTGGACATGCGCCAGCCGGTCAGCCACCGAACGCAATGCTTCCAGACGCCGGTCGGTATTGAAGATGTTGTATTCCGTATCGTCAGCGGTGAACGACCCGCCGGTGTCTGGCGTGCCCTCCGTGCTGCCGGTTGATCCCTCCTCGAAGCCCTGCCCCGCGCCGGGATTGAGTGACTGCAGTGCTTTCTTTAACAACTCATGATCGGAAGTGAAATCCTGATTGACCAGCAGCGCGCTTCCCAGTGAAACAATCGAAACCAGGTCGGCGGGGGCCATTTGCTTGTCGACGTAATTCTCGGCAGCAGTAACCGAGTGATCGATCTCATCCGGCTCCATGCCGGAAAGATCAAAAAACAGTACGATCAGTCGACGGTCTTTGAATTCGACCGCCGATACGACCGCCGGAGCCGCCGATCCCGGGGCTGGGGCGGCCGAGTCGCTAAGCGGCTTCGCCTGGGCGACATCCAGCGAGGGGATCGCGTCCGTATTTTCAATATCAAAGGAGACGATTTGCTGCGGCTTGCCGTCTTCTTTGATTTGAAAATCCTCCGGCTTCAGGTTGGGAACGAACTTGCCATTCTTGTCACGAACTGTGACATTCACCAATACCAGCTCGGTTTGCGAGCGAAAAATGTAATCCGTATCCTGAGCCGTAAGAGAAGATGCTAACAACAGAAACCCAAGCAGGGCGGCAGCGAGCTCTCGAAAGTCATGCCGGCATGTGGAAGCGATTTTCATGATCGCAGTTCTCAAAATCGAAATCTCGCCGTAAGTTGTATGGCTCGCATGGCTCCTGCCGAGGTAACTCGGCCAAAAGTCGGAGAATTTACCACCGTATCGATAGCGGCATATTGCGGGATATTGAAAATATTGGTCGCCTGTGCGCGAAACTCCAGAACCCGTGATTCCTTCAAAGGGAAGATTTTCGTGAATGCCATATCGAAAACATGAGTTGGAGGGCCGATAATGCTGTTGCGGCGAGCGTCACCATATTGGCCAATCGGAGGCGCCACGAAAGCGACGGTATTAAACCAGCGCGTGATCGACGGGTTGGAAATGCCGATGGATTCTCCAGGGACAAGGTCCGGACGCAGTGTGCCATTCGTTCCACGCCCCACATCTGAGAAATTGCCGAGCAGCCGGGGCGTAAATGGCAACCCTGAGGCAATGGTCCAGTCGCCGCTCCATTGCCAGTCGCCGAAGATGGCGCGTGGCACACTGTTGCCGGTCAGCCAGCGCTTGTCGTGGCCGAAAGGCAATTCCCACAAGTAGTCCGCGGTAAACCGGTGCGTCTGGTTGAAACTGGAGAGACCGCGCTCTGCGGAGAGGTCGAGCGCATTCTGGGCGAGGTTGTTCGTGCCTGCGCTGGCAGTTGCACCGCCTGCGCTGCCCCCGCCGCCACCTGGCCCGGTGCCGCCTGCGCCCAGCCCAGCCGAGCCTGTCCCTGAGGCCGCTCCGCCTCCAATTGTAGACGCGTCGTCGATGGACTTGGAAAACGTATAGGTACCGCCGATGGAAAATCCTTCTGACAGGCGCTTGCGCAACCGCACCGAGCCTGCATTAGCCTCCAGGTTTCCAACTGCGTTTTCAAAAGTAAACGCCTGCACGCCCGCCGGAATAAGAAGGCCGGTGGCGGTGCGATTTGGTGCTTCCAGAATATCCAGGTCGGTTCCTTTGGTGCCGGTGTAATCGATGTTCAACAGCAATGTGGGTTTGAGTTGCTGCTGGATGTCTAGATTCCTGATCTGCACATAGCCGAGCCTGTAGTTAGGATTTACCGCGTAATTGTTGGTGATTCCTTGCGCTTGCTCCGCCGGGAATCCGTTCTGCAGTGTAAGTTGGCCGGGAGATGATTGTATGTTGGTTTCGGTGAACGAAAACGGTGGCTGGAAGGCAAGCTGCTGCACAATACCCTGGTAGGCGCCGGTGTTGTAGTTAATGCCATAGCCACCGCGCACCACCGTCTTGGAGAAAGGCTTCCAGGCAAAACCAAGCCGCGGCATAAAATTGTTCCGGTCAGGCCGCACCAGCGTATCGGGAAACTTTCCGTGATATGGGCCGCTTTGACCAGGCAAGACCACCGCCACCGCCGGAGTTCCGGGAAGGCCAAATAATCCGGGAGACAGATCTAGATTCACGATGCGGTTGTTGGTCTCAGTGAAGGGCGAAACATACTCGTACCGCACGCCCAGATTGAGCGTGAGATTGCCGCGAAGCTTCCATTCGTCCTGTCCATACAAGTCCCAGGAGTTTCCGCGGAAGTGATAGTTATTCTCGCCGAACTGCGCCGAGGTCTGCTGCGGCAAACCAAGCAGAAAATCGGCGAAATCATATCCGGTACCGGGAACAGGGACGGGCTGACCGTTCGCCGTCGTTGTTTCGGATGTATTCAGTCCGGTAAAAACAAAACTGCCGCGGGCATTGCTGTCGGTTTCCGTGTTGAGTTGAATGCGGCGAAAATCTCCGCCCCAGCGGAAGGTGTGTTTTCCATGATTCCAGATCATGTTGTCGGCGTAGGTGAAGGTCTGGTCGCGCTGCAGTTGCGGATTGGTGTCCTGCAAACCACCGAAGTTTGTGAACGAAAGACTAGGTAAACCCCAGTCGAACGGGTTTTGCGAGACTCCATCGATTCCTAGATTCCCGGTGATATTGTCCACGAAGGCGTAGAGGTTTTGTGTGCGTATGCGGCTGCGATTGAAATCGAAGCGCGCAATATTGGTCAGCTTTCCGAAGCTGCGAATATACGCGACCGGAATGTCGAAACTGCGAACGTCGCTATGGCCTCCAACGCTGGGAAACGGATTGGTAAGAGTTGCTCCCGATCCGTGGTAATGGAAGCCGAAAGTAAGGTTATTCTGCGGCCCGCGGCGCCCCCCTTGACGGCGGCCACGCAACGGCGCCCCGAAACTGTGATTTATGCGGATGTTCAGATCGTCGCTGTTGCTATCGGCCGAAGAAACAAAATGGAAATTCTGCAGGCTTCCGGGCAGGTTGGGCAGAGGAACGTATTTCAGCAGCCCCGCGGCCACGGGATTGATTCGTGTGATCGTATCGCTCGGAAATGGCGTATTCGTGGCGGGATTGAAGATCCGTACCACTTGTCCGGCATCGGCGCCGGAAGTGTATACGGTTTGAGAGAAATTGCCCTGGCGCTCGAGTATGGTCGGTACCGTCGAAAACTGGTCGAACGGATTCGACCCGCGACGCCCATTGTAGTTGGCGAAAAAGAAAGTCTTCTCTCCACCATGGTAGATCTTCGGAATGTTGAGCGGCCCGCCAATCGATCCCCCAAAACTATTTTGCTCGTAACCCGGCTTGATGACTGGTTCACCGGTCAACGAATAAGGTGCGGCGTTGAGCACCGAGTCGCCGAGCCCGTAATAGATCGAACCGTGCGGGCGATTGATGTCAAAACCGCGACGCCCGAAGATAGCAGGACCGCCACCAAACCCTCCACCCCCGAAGCCACCCCCGCCAAACCCTCCTCCTCCACCAAACCCTCCACCCCCGCCGAATCCGCCGGTCTGGCGGGCATCGTTGAAGCGCTGCTGCAACTCCGCGCTGCTCATTCCTGCGAGGGGGCTGGAGTTATTTCCGGAGATTGCAACCGACTCGGTGGCGCTATCGGGCGCGATCCCTGGCACCGGCATGCCTTGCGGCACGATGTCGCCGGCGCCGTTCATTTCCTGGCCTTCCGCGCTCTGCGTCAGGGTAAGTCCCTGAAATCCCCGGCCCGCGCCAGTTGCCGCGGCCTGTGCCGGCGCAACCTGCGCTGCCGGTTCAGTTTTCGGCATTCGCGAGAGCAGAACCATTTCAAGATCTGCTTCCGCGTTGGGGTTGGCGGCATTAATGCGTACTTCCTGGGTCACCGGGGCAAAGGCCGCCATTTGAGCCCGCACCACGTAATGACCGTCAGCGGGAATCTGCAGGATATAGCTGCCGTCCACGTCGGTGGAAGTTGTGATCTTTTGCCCGGTGAGCGTGTTGGCGGCGCTGACGATCGCCCCGGGAATCGGCATATTGCCGGACTTCACCACGCCATGAATCGTTCCCCCCGACGATGGCAGATCTTGAGCACCCAACCAACAAGAGGCAAAAAGGAGGATTGCTGTACCCCGCATCAACCGGCAAACTCCCACCCTCCAACGCCATCGGGCAGGGTTGAACAGGGGAAGTCTCGACTGATTTCCAATCTCCACGTAAGCCTTTATTGCATCGCTAACGATCCTCGCCCTGCTCTAATGCGACTCCGGCGCGCCGTTCTGCCGCTGCATTCCCATCCGAGGCTGTCCAAGGTTCAGGGTCGCAGGCACGAAGACGCCATTCTTGAGCTCGCCACGGCCAAACACATGGTCGCCAGGCTTCACGTCGGCGAGCGTAATGCTCTCCCCATCTTTGCGAAAAGAGGTGTTCTCGTCGACAGAAATCGTTTGCGAAACTCCATCCGGACGCTGAATAGTCAACTGTAACCCGTCGATCGATTTCACCTCCCCGGCAATAAACTGTTTGCCCATGCCTTCGCGGAAGTTGTCCGGGCCACCCTGGCCGCGAGTGGCAACGGCGGCCGCCTGCCAGGCATTGTCGCCAGTCTTTTCGCCGCGAACGAATACCATGTCGCCGACCTTGAAGTCGGTGAGCGCGGCTGCAGCCCGGTCCTTGCGATATTCCGTTTTCTCATTCACAGTGACTTGCGCAGTCTGCCCGTCACGGGTCTTGACCGTGATGGTGTTCGCATCGATCGCGGTAATTGTGCCAGCGACCCCCGGACCCCGGTGCCCGCCCCAACGCTGGCCTTGTGCCGGAGGTGGCGCTTGATTGTCGGGAGGCGGAGCTGCCGGTGTAGTTTGCGCAACGCAAAATGCAGAAACGAGCAGGCAGAGTGAAACCAGAATGCGCTTCATAGAAAATCCTCCAGGATCGCGTTCACTCTATTGGAGCATTGTTTCGGCCGTTCGCCGCGTAAAGGAGGGTCAACGATAGTAAAAGTTTGTAGTAAGAGTCTTTGCAGTTAGAGTCCGCGATCAATGGCTCGGGAGCGAACACCGCACACTCCATTCCGTTCTTCGTTCGGGAAGGAACCCTCGCAATAAGCTAAGTTCTTCTTCGGCCGAAGCAGAACGAAAACACGGTGGTGTGGTCTTCATCGACGAAAAGACCATCTCCGGGCGGATATCGGCGGCAGGGTCGATTTCCCGAGTCAGGAATGCCGGATGTGGGGTTTATTTGTGGCAGCCGGACCTGTAAGCCGAATTCGCCGGGCTGCGTTGCAAACAGACAAGTTATTTGAGGTCAGTCGCTGCAGCGTGTCAATGATGTCAATTTTGGCAGTGATGGCAGGTTTTGCGTCACACCGGCGTCACAGTGTCGTGCCTGAGGATTGTCCCCAACAGTTCAAGACGGCAGTCGATGATTCACTTCTAGAATGCCACGTTCCGCAAGCCGACCTCACATTACTATCCGGCCAGATGCCTGTGTTGCAACTCCCATTTGTGAGATAGTTTCGATTTGAAATTCTTACCAAACACGGAGGCTGAACCCATGGCTACGCATACGAGAACGAGAGGCTCGGCTCAATTCGTGCGATGCGCATTTCTCGGAGTCCCGGCGGTGCTCCTTGCACTCGCTGCTGTTGGGGCGACGGCTGAGGCCCGGAAGATCGAACTGGGTGACGTCCAGAGAATCGTCAAAGTCTCCAGCCCGGAGATTTCGCCGGATGGAAAGTCTATTGTCATCATTGTGTCCCGCGTGAATTGGGACGAGGACCGTTACGACAGCCAGCTCGTGCTCGTGGACATCGCGACTGGTGCGCAGCGGCCGCTCACCAATATCCGCAAAGGATTGAGCCTGCCGCAGTGGTCGCCTTCGGGCGATCGGCTGGCGTTCCTTGCGGAAGCTGGCGGGGGGGAGAAGAAAGAGAATAGGGCCGCCGCGCAACTCTTCGTGCTGCCCATGAACGGTGGCGATGAGCACCCAATCAGCAGCGCGCCTTTAGGTGTCGAGCGGTTTGCGAGGCGCCCAGACGGGAACGATATTGCTTACGTCACAAGCGATGAACCTCCTAACAAAGCCGACATCGAAAAGCACCACGACCTCTTTGAAGTCGGCGACAACGATTACCTCGCGACCTCCGCTCCCACTCCTTCGCACATCTGGCTCGTCGCCGCCTCAGGCGGCGCTGCAAAACGCCTCACCTCCGGCGCGTGGACTCTTCTGTACAGTCGGTTTTCCTGGTCGCCGGACGGCAAACAGATCTGCTTCACCCGCCAAGCCGACCCGCACTTAGGCGATTCCGATCAAACTGTCGTGCAGATCCTGGACGTTGACAGCGGACAAATTCGCCAATTGACGAAGCGTACTGCGTTCGAGGGTCCCGGCTTCTTCTCACCCGACGGCTCTAAGATCGCCTACTCGTTCCCACGGGACGGGGACTACAACAATGAGAATGAGATCTTTGTCACTCCCTCGACTGGCGGCGAAGGAACCGATCTCACACGCGCGCTCGATCGCGATGTCCTGCGCGCCATCTGGATGCCTGACGGCAAGTCGCTTTTCCTCAGTGGCAAAGACGGGACACGGACGGCCATCTGGATCCAGCCGCTCGACGGTACCGCGCGAAAGATCGACCTCGGTGACGCCAATCGTTGCGGGGAGTTCTCGCTGGACGCGAACGTAGGCAAGGATGGCTCGATCGCTTTCGCCGGTAGCACGCCGACCCAACCGAACGAGCTCTATTACCTTGCGTCACCGGCCGCCAAACCGAAACGCCTCACGGACTTCAATCATGA
>Ga0335078_10002726_pt1 | contig 26643 bp, 26 predicted proteins | sample Lox_Sample_32_FD_206711 | JGI IMG/M metagenome (GOLD analysis project Ga0335078, IMG submission 206711) | Soil microbial communities from Loxahatchee National Wildlife Refuge, Florida, United States - Lox_Sample_3.2 | ecosystem: Environmental > Terrestrial > Soil > Wetlands | place: USA... | reverse complement strand
ACTCAGCGAGCATGCGGCAGATGGTTCGCTTCACCCTGTCGGAGGAGGGATACACGGTAATCGAGGCCGCCGATGGGCGGGAAGCATTGACGATGCTGTCAGATCCCATTCATCTGGTAATTACCGATCTGAACATGCCGAATCTCGACGGCATTGGGCTGATTCGGGGGATCCGCGCCAACCCTTCCTGTAAGGGGTTGCCCATCATCATGTTGACCACTGAGTCACAGGAGGTGCGCAAGCAGGAGGGTCGTTCGGCTGGAGCAACCGGGTGGATCGTCAAGCCGTTCACGCGGCAACAACTAGTGGCTGTCGTCAAAAGGCTGATCGGATGAGCGACCGCCTGCGCCAGTGCTTCGACGAGGAAGCCCGCGAGCTGCTCACCGAGCTGGAGACAGCGCTCCTCGAATTAGAACGGGATCCGGACGATCCCGAGAATGTGGGGCGCGCTTTCCGGGCGCTTCACACGATCAAGGGATCGGGGGCGATGTTCGGCTTCGACAATATCGCCGCATTCACCCACGATCTGGAAGCCGTTTTCGACCGGCTGCGCGCCGGTCGACTTGCCGTGAGTTCCGCGCTCATCAATTTAACCCTCCGGGCGAGCGATCAGATCAGGGCTATGCTCGACGAGGCGTTCGGACGCGGGCAGGTCGACGGGCAATATTCCGAAACACTTTTGATGGAATTGCGGAAACTGGCTGGTTTGTCAGGGCCGGACAAGGAAGCGCCGGCCCCGGCCCGGGCCACGGGAAGTACGGTCGGCGCCGGCCCGGAGCGTCAGTGGCGTATCCACTTCCAGCCAGGGCCGGACATTGTCCTCAACGGCACAAATCCTCTGCTCCTTCTGGCCGAACTGCGTCAACTGGGCCGCCTGGATGTTGTTTTGGATGCGTCCTCCATTCCCGCGCTCGCGGACATAGACCCCGAGCGCTGCTATGCCGCGTGGGACATAGTGCTCACCACTGCCGCGCCACTGGAGGCGATCCGCGATGTCTTTATTTTCATCGAGGACGCCTGCGAGCTGACGATTGAGGGCATCCAGCCCGGTCCTGAAGGCCGCCCGGCGCGTGCAGAAGCACGGCCCCGGCAGCCTTGTGCGGGAGCCGGAGGAAACAACTCGGCATCGGCTTCCAGCATCCGGGTTGCTACGGAGAAACTTGATCAGCTTGTGAATCTGGTTGGTGAATTGGTGACCGTCCAGGCCCGCCTGAGCGAGATCGCGGCCCGGCGTGACGATGCGGACGTGCTTGCCGTCTCCGAGGAGGTCGGCCGACTCACGGCGGAGTTGCGCGAGAACTCGATGAGCATCCGCATGCTCCCGCTACGCGGCACGTTCGAGAGATTCAGGCGGCTCGTTCACGATTTGTGCGCCGAGCTGGACAAGCGCGTTGAGCTGGTCATAGAGGGCGGCGAAACCGAGCTCGACAAAACCGTGATCGATCAGCTCAACGATCCTCTCGTACACCTCATTCGGAACGCCATGGATCATGGCATAGAAAGCGCCGAGATGCGGCGCCGTTCCGGAAAGCCGGAAGTGGCCACCGTCCGGCTTTCCGCCCGCCACTCCGGGGCTCAGGTGCTTATCCAGGTGGCCGATGACGGGCAGGGCCTGGATACACAAGCTGTCCGCGCTCGCGCGATCGAAAAAGGGCTGATGGATCCATCGGCGCAAATCCCTGAGTCGGAATTGTACGCGGTGATTTTCCAACCCGGCTTTTCGACCGCCCGCGACGTTACCGACGTGTCAGGCCGGGGTGTGGGAATGGACGTGGTACGGCGGAACGTCGAGGCCCTGCGAGGTTCGATCGAACTTGCCAGCAAGCCCGGCCAGGGACTCACGGTCACACTCAGGCTGCCGCTCACTCTGGCGATCATCGACGGATTGCTGGTGCGTGTCGGAGGTACCCATTTCGTGCTGCCCCTGGCCAACAGCCTGGAATGCGTGGAGCTGAGCACACGCGACATCGATAAGGCTCACGGGAACCATCTGGCTATTGTCAGGGGCGAGACGATCCCCTACATCCGTTTGAGTGAGTACCTGGGTTTAAAGACCGATCGGCCGGAGCGCGAACAGATCATGGTGGTTGAAACCGGGGACGGCCAGTATGGGCTGGTTGTTGACGAGGTTCTAGGCAATCATCAGACCGTGATAAAGAATCTTGGCCGGCTTTACCGGAATGTGCAGACCGTTTCCGGCGCCACGATCCTCGGTAATGGTAACGTGGCGCTCATCCTCGATCCTCACCGGCTGGTGGAAAACGCCATCCGTCACTCACTGGACCGCCGCGCTCCGAGCCGGGCCAGTCACCGCCGTCAAATCACGGCCCCCAGACCGGCTGACGGCCAATCATACGCGCGAAAGGAAGAAAGCACTCATGCCAGTTAGAGAAAGAGAAGTGAAGAAAATGCATCAAGGCGGCGATAAAACGGCCGGCAAAGGACCGGCCAGGGCAGGCGCCGGCGACCAGGCAGAACTGCGCCGCGTCGCCGAAGAGGTGCAGCGCCTCGTGGAGGCGTCCCGGCAGGGGCATCTGAGCGAGCGTGGGCGCGTGGGCGATTTCGAGGGCGAATCCGCCGAAATCGTCGCCGGTATCAACGCCATGCTTGACGCGGTGGTGCGGCCGCTCATGGTAGCCGCGGATTGCGTGGACAAGATCAGCAAAGGGACGATACCTCCCAAAATCAGCGAGAGCTACAACGGTGACTTCAACACCATCAAATCGAATCTCAACACCTGTATCGACGCCGTCGACGGACTCATCTCCGAGATGACCCGGATGTCCGACGAGCATAACAAGGGCGATATCGATGTGGTGATTCCGGCCGACAGGTTTGAAGGAGCCTGGCGCACGATGGCCCAGGGCGTCAACGACATGGTAGCCGGGCATGTCGCTGTGAAGAAAAAGGCGATGGCCTGCGTCAACGAGTTCGCCAGAGGCAACTTTGACGCGCCTCTCGAGAGGTTTCCAGGCAAAAAGGCCTTCATCAACGACACCATTGAGCGGCTCCGGGCGAACGTCCAGTCTTTCATCGCGGAGATGAGACGCATGTCGGACGAGCATAACAAGGGCGACATCGATGTGGTCATTCCGGCCGAAAGATTCGAGGGCGCATACCGGGTGATGGCCCAGGGCGTCAACGACATGGTGGCCGGGCATATCACGGTGAAGAAAAAGGCAATGGCCTGCATCGCCGAATTTGGAAAGGGCAACTTCGATGCGCCTCTGGAGCGCTTTCCAGGTAAGAAGGCGTTCATCAACGACACCATTGAGCAGGTTCGCGTCAATCTGAAGGCGCTGATCGCCGACGCGGACAGTCTGGTCACGGCGGCAGTTCAGGGAAGGCTTTCCACACGAGCCGATTCATCGAAACATCATGGCGATTTCCGCAAAATCGTCGACGGCGTCAATCGTACACTCGATGCGGTGATCGGACCGCTGAATGTCGCCGCCACCTGCGTGGAAAAGATCAGCAGGGGCGACATGCCGCCTCAGATCACCGACACGTACCAGGGCGACTTCAATACCATCAAGAACAACCTCAACGCTCTGATCGCATCGATGGCCGAGGTGACTCAGGCGGCTGAAGGGATCGCCCACGGTGATCTGACCGTGACAGTGCGGGAGCGCTCCGCTCAGGACAAGCTGATGCAGGCGCTCGGTGCGATGGTCGGGGGACTCACCCGCACGGTGACCGAAATTCGCGGGATCGCGGGCGAGGTAGCTTCCGCCAGCCAGGCGATCAGCACCTCGTCGGTACAGGTGTCCAACGGCGCCAGTGCGCAGGCCGCATCGGCCGAGGAAGCTTCTTCGTCAATGGAGGAAATGGTCTCCAACATCAAGCAAAACGCCGACAACTCCCAGCAGACAGATCGAATCGCCACCAAGTCGGCCAACGATGCGATTGAAAGTGGCAAGTGCGTGGCAGCCGCGATGACTGCCATGAAAGAAATCGCCAGCAAGATCTCAATCATCGAGGAGATCGCTCGCCAGACCAATCTTCTCGCCCTGAATGCCGCCATTGAGGCCGCGCGCGCGGGTGAGCACGGCAAAGGTTTTGCCGTGGTGGCGGCTGAGGTGCGTAAACTCGCTGAGCGGAGCCAAAAGGCGGCTGGGGAGATTAATCAGCTCTCGGGCACGACCGTAAAAGTGTCGGAAAAGGCCGGCGAGATGCTCGACAAGCTGGTTCCGGACATCCAGAAGACGGCCGAACTGGTGCAGGAAATTACGGCTGCCAGCAAAGAGCAGGACACCGGAGCCGAGCAGATCAACAAGGCGCTGCAGCAACTCGAGAGGGTGATTCAGCAGAACGCCTCGGCAGCCGAAGAGATGGCGTCCACCACGGAAGAGCTAACCGGGCAGGCGGATCAGTTGATGACTGCCCTGGGATTCTTCCGCACGGGAGACTCCGCGCCGGCAAGCAGCACTCACAGCCGGCCGCAGCAATCGCTGAATCGGCTACGCGATGCAGTAGGCAAGGGCGTCGCGCCGGCCAAGCCCGGCAACAAAAGTGGCGTCGCCCTGAAAATGACCGACAGCGACCATGTCGATAAGGAGTTCGAGCGCTTCTAGGTGACTGGAGGGCGGGCAACTGGACTATAGGGAGCCCGCCCGGGTACCCGCACTCGAGAGGAAAAACAATGAGCGTTACCGATATTACCGAAACGCGGCAATACCTGACCTTTCGGCTGGGTGAAGAGGTATTCGCCACCGACGTCGCAAAAGTCCGCGAGGTGCTGGATTTCACCACTATCACGCGAATCCCCAGAACGCCGGAATACATGAGCGGCGTCATCAACCTCCGCGGCAATGTTGTACCCGTTGTGGACTTGCGGCTTTGTTTTGAAATGTCGAAAACGGAGAAGACCGTCAGCACCTGCATTGTGGTGGTTGAGATGCTCGTCGATGGCGAGTCCTGCGTGATCGGCGCACTGGCCGATTCGGTGGAGGAAGTCATTGATCTGGAACCGGAGAGTATTCAGCCGCCACCCCGGATCGGCACGAAGATCCGCACCGAATTCATACGAGGCATGGGCAAGCGCGATTCGCAACTGATCATGATCCTCGACATCGACCGGGTCTTTTCGGCCGACGAAATCTCCGCAGTCCGCTCGGCGGAACTGGCGGAGGTCAACGCCTGACAACCAATGGGGCGTCTTCCGCGGTAACACTGGCCAGGACCGGCGCCCCTGCTTCATCATGGACAGGCTAAACGAGAGTCTTTCGCGGCAGAACTTCGAGAGGCTGAGGGAACTCATCCTCGACGAAGCCGGCATCAGCCTCGGGCAGGAAAAGAAGACCATGCTTGAGGTTCGGCTCAGACGACGCCTGAGCACCCTCCGAATGACCTCAACTGCCCGATATTGCGAGTATCTGTTCAGCCCCGAGGGCCGATCGAAAGAACTCGTCAACCTGATTGACACCGTCACCACCAATAAGACGGACTTCTTCCGTGAACCCGACCATTTCGAGCATCTTGTTCTCAAGGCGCTCCCCGACATCGAGCAGCGCCGGGGCCTCTCCCGGCGGTTGCTGGTCTGGAGCGCCGGCTGCTCGACCGGGGAGGAACCCTATACCCTTGCGATGGTGTTGAGTGAATATGCGCAGCGGCGCGGCGGGTTCCGATTCGCACTATTGGCGAGCGACATTTCCACGCGGGCGCTCGAGGCAGCAAAGATGGGGATATTCCGGTCGGAGACTGTCCAGCCAGTGCCCCCTGACCTTCGGCGCAAATACCTGATGCGCAGTCGCGATTCCGCCTCCGATCTGGTGCGCGTGGTCCCGGAGTTACGCGCCACAATCGAATTCCGGCGGCTCAATCTTATGGATTCCCACTACGATATTGCGGAGCCTCCGGAGATCATCTTCTGCCGCAATGTAATCATCTACTTCGATCGCTCGACGCAGATGCGCATTCTGGGGAGATTGGTTTCCCACCTGATGCCAGGGGGCTATTTCTTCGCCGGACACTCCGAATCGCTCCAGAATATGGATCTGCCGCTGACGGTAGCGGGTCCGGCGGTCTATCGAAAGTGTGGTTGAGGTGGAGTTGCCCAGGATCAGCGTTCAACCCGGGGAACTCTATCTGACGCGTCGCCCGGCGATTCTGCAGACCATCCTCGGATCCTGTGTCAGCGTCACTTTCTGGAGTCCCGGGAAGGGAGCTGGTGCGCTGTGTCACGGCGTCCTGCCGCGGAGCCCGCAAGGGGTCGCGGCACCCGAAGGCCACCACTACGTGGATTTCGCCATTCGCTATCTCACTCAGAAATTCGAGGGAATGGGCGCAACGCCCAGCGAGGTTGAGGTCAAGGTGTTCGGGGGAGCCGACGTGCTGCCGGTCGGTGCGTCGCCCACAGGGAAACCAACCGTTGGCGCTCTCAACTGTCGAGCCGCTCTCGAAGTTCTGGAACAAGAGGGATTTACGGTACTCGCCTCCGATCTGGGGGGAACAAGGGGACGTACCATTCGTTTTCATACGGCTACGGGTGAGGTCCTGGTGCATCGTCTGGAAAGACTCGGAAGTATTGTCCGTCCTGACGTGGTCCCCTGCGCGCCGCCCGCATTCGGTGAGGCCTGGATATGACCGAGCGGCGGATCCGCGTTCTGGTCGTGGACGATTCCGCCGTGGTTCGGCAGACCTTGAGTCATGTTCTCTCGACCGACCCGATGATTGAGGTCGTCGCCACAGCAAGCGATCCATTTGTTGCCGCCGACCGCATCGCCGAGCAGGTGCCGGACGTCATCACCCTCGATATTGAAATGCCCCGCATGGACGGGCTGACCTTTCTGCGGAAGATTATGACCCAGCATCCCATTCCGGTCGTGATCTGTTCCAGCCTCACCGAGGAGGGAGCGTCAAGCCGTCTGAAGGCGCTTGAGTACGGCGCTGTTGAGATTATTGCCAAACCCCGGTTGGGGACCCGGCAATTCCTGGAGGAATCTCGCGTCATCATCTGCGAGGCAGTCCGGGCGGCTGCCTCCGCGCGGGTTCGGGCGGTTGCTCCGAGCCGCGCTGTCGAGCCGAAGCTAACCGCCGACGCAGTTCTCGCACGCAGCTCGGGGGCCATGCTGGAGACCACCGAAAAGGTAGTGGTCATTGGCGCTTCCACCGGTGGAACCGAGGCATTGCGGGTTCTGCTGGAAACCCTGCCCGACGATGCTCCGGGCATTGTCATTGTCCAGCACATGCCGGAGGTCTTCACCCGGGCCTTCGCCGACCGGCTGGATGGCATTTGCCATATCGCCGTGAAGGAAGCAGAACCCAACGACACAATCCTGCGAGGTCGTGCGCTGATCGCTCCGGGAAATCATCATCTGCTGGTCAAGCGCAGCGGCGCGCGTTACTATGTCGAAATCCGGGACGGTCCTCTTGTCTCCAGGCATCGCCCTTCGGTCGACGTGTTGTTCCGCTCAGCCGCCCGGTACGCTGGCCAGAACGCCGTGGGCGTAATCATGACGGGGATGGGCGATGACGGGGCCTCCGGCATGCTGGAAATGAAGGAGGCTGGCGCGAAAACCATAGCGCAGGACGAGGCGACTTCGGTGGTATTTGGGATGCCCAACGAGGCAATCAAGCGAGGCGCCGTGGATCTGGTGCTGCCCCTGCCGGCTATCGCCGCCTCGATCCTGGCGCATGCATGCTGAGTGCCGGAGCACAGCCGCCAGGAATCACATTCAGCCCGTAGTGATGGTTTGTTTCGCCCCGGAACGATGATATTGACCGAGCTGGCGATCGGTTGTAGTCGTGTGCGTGATCAGCCAGCGGGAAAGAAACTGCAGAACCTGGATTGTCATGGCGGTGTCGCCGCTTTCAAAGCGGTGCTGGAAATCCTTCAGGCGTTCAACGAGATCCCGGTGTTGAGCAATGTGTTGTTCGCGCTCGGGGTAATCGATGGACGCCATGAGGCGCTCTTCGACATGGAAGTGAGCGTTGGTATAGCGTACCAGCGCTTCCAGTAGTTCATCCAGCATTGCCTTGCCCTTGCCGGTGGCGACAGCGTGGTGAAAACGCTCTCCGAGGGCAAACCAGTGCTTATGCTGCTGGTCTATCGCCGTTACGCCAATCAAATACTCGTCGTTCCACTCGAACACGGTCTTAGGGAACTTATCGATTGGTTGGGCGCGCTTCTCCGCCAAATCTTTTGATCTGATAAGCTACTTAGCGTGGATAGCCCCGTTTCAGGAGGAAGATGAGTAAAGAAGACTGCATTGAGGTGACCGGAACTGTTGTTGAAAAATTCCCCAGTGGCTTGTTCAGCGTTCAGCTTGATCAGGAGCGTACCGTGCTGGCCCATCTGGCCGGCAAACTCCGCCGGAATCGGATTCGAGTTCTCGCCGGTGACCGTGTCACGCTGGAGCTTTCCCCTTACGATCTCACCAAGGGCAGAATCACCTACCGCCACAAGTAGCTCAGGCTGAGAGCCCGTCCCCGGCGCTCCCACTACCGTTGTGTGCCATGGAAAATTCTGGTGGTCTTCGGTACGCGTCCGGAGGCGATCAAGTTGTGTCCGGTTGTTCAACACCTGCGCCGGCTTTCGGAGCGCTATCGCGTATGTGTTGCCGTCACTGCGCAGCACCGTGAAATGCTCGATCAGGTGCTGGGCGTATTCGGGGTAAAGCCGGATCACGACCTGAACCTCATGCTGCCGGGTCAGGCTCTGGCGCAAACCACGGCGCGGGCCGTCGCTGCTCTGGACCAGGTTCTCGCCGAGGAGGAGCCGGACATGGTCCTGGTTCAAGGGGATACTACCTCGACGCTTTGCGGCGCTCTGGCCGCTTTCTACCGGCGGGTTCCAGTTGCCCACATTGAGGCTGGCCTCCGTACCGGAGACCGGTTTCAGCCTTTCCCCGAAGAGATGAACCGCCTGCTGACCACGCGCCTCGCCACGCTTCATATGCCGGCCACAGCCGAGGCGTCTGAAAACCTGCTGGGCGAAGGTGTATCGGAAGATGCGATCATTGTCACTGGTAACACGGTGATCGATGCCGTTCTCCGGGTGAGCAAGCTGCTCAGAAGCGGGTGTATCGCGCGGCCGTTATGGCCCTGGCTCGATCAAAACAAACGTCTTCTTCTGGTAACCGCGCATCGTCGAGAGAACTTCGGCCGCGGCCTCGAAGGAATCTGCGAGGCGTTGCTGCGTCTCTCCGAGCGGCGCGACGTGCAGATCGCCTGTACCGTTCACCCGAACCCGCAGGTGCAACAAACGATACATCGGCTGCTGGAGGGCCGTTCGGGTATACGAGTGCTTGCGCCGCTTGATTATCTGGCATTTGTCGACCTCATGAGCCTGGCGCACATCATTCTTACGGACTCCGGCGGAATCCAGGAGGAGGGGCCGGCGCTCGGAAAGCCGATCCTTGTACTGCGCGAGAAAACAGAACGGCCGGAAGCAGTGCGGGCCGGAACAGCCAAACTAGTCGGGTGTGACCCGGAGAGAATCGTTGCAGTTGCGGGCGAATTGCTGGATTCGCCGGCCCTGTACGAACGCATGGCGCGCGTTCACAACCCTTATGGCGATGGCCAGGCGAGCGCCCGCATCGAGTGTGCAATCCGTTCATTCTTAGAGAGAAAAGGCGCATTAGCCGCTTGGCAAAACCGGCCGTTGCGCGATCTTTTGAGTCCTCTGCTCGCTTGCGGCGTCGTACACTGACGCTTCGAAGTCAGACGAGTGGGGGACAACAGTGATTGCAGCCACTGGCGAGATCCGCCGTTTCAGGGAGGTCCACGCCGGCCGATTCGCCGCCGAGATAGAAAAGCGGGTTATCGGCCAGTCCGGGGCCGTCCGCGCGATAGCGCCCTGGCTCGAAGTTCAGGAGGCTGGCTTGTCTCCCGAAGGCCGTCCCGCTGGCGTGTTTCTTTTGCTCGGGCCAACCGGAACGGGCAAAACGCGGACGGTGGAGGCAGTGGCTGAGGTTCTGCATGGCAGCGCCCGCAGATTGCTCAGAGTCGATTGCGGCGAGTTTGCCTTGGACCATGAGGTGGCCCGTTTGATTGGCGCGCCTCCGGGCTACCTCGGTCACCGGGAAACTCCGGCGTATCTTTCCCGCGATGCTCTGCGGACCCAGACCAGCCCTCAATGCGATCTGGCCATCATCCTGTTTGATGAAATCGAAAAAGCCGCGCCCTCGCTGACTCGCCTCCTTCTCGGCATCCTCGACAAGGGGTTGCTTCGTCTGGGCGACAACACTTCCGTGAGTTTCGAGAAGACCCTGATCTTTTTCACCAGCAATCTGGGCGCCGGGAGAATGCGCTCCGAGCTGAGCCGAGACTTCGGCTTTGCCTGCGCTCTTCCAAACGAGACCGACTCGCGGCGGAAGCGTATTGAGCGGATCGGAACCAACGCCGTACGGCGCCGATTTTCGCCTGAGTTCATCAATCGCATTGACGCGGTCATCACTTACGCCCCGCTTGATCGCGCAGCGCTCGAGAAAATCCTCGATCTGCTCCTTGCCGATCTGCAGGAGCACATCGACAAACGCCTCGGCCGGCAGACGTTTCAGTTGAAGGTTGGGGCTCGCGCCCGTTCGGTCCTCCTTGGAGCCGGAGCCAGCGCCGAGTTTGGCGCGCGCGAACTGAAGAGAACGCTGCAGCGAACAATCGTACAGCCCCTGGCTTCCCTGGTTTCCCGAAACAGAGTCGCCCCTGGCAGTGTCGTCAAGGCACGGGCAGCCGCAGGCCGCGTATTGATCGAGTGTGGGCGCCGCGGAGCCTGAGGTCTATTTTTGTACAGCGAAGTTCCTGGCTCCGAGAGACCATTCGGGAGCAGCCTCGATCGTCTTGATAACCTCTTCCGGTTTGGAAACGACCGACCACATCTCAACATGCCGCTCATTCATGAACCCTTCCGCAATGCAGCGTGTCAGCAGCTCCACGCAGGAATCGTAGAAGCTGTTCACGTTGACCATCACGATCGGCTTCAGATAGAGTCCCAGCCGCTTCCACGTAATCGCCTCAAACAGCTCTTCAAGCGTCCCGCAGCCGCCCGGCAGGGCGACCACCGCATCGGACAGTTCCAGCATCAGCCGCTTGCGGTCGTGAATACTGTCGGTGATCCGCAGTTCATCAAGTCCGCGGTGTCCCCACTCGAGGTTCTCCATGAACCTGGGCAAAACGCCGATGACCCGTCCGCCGGCGGCCAGAGCCGCGTTCGCCAGCCGTCCCATCGATCCGATGCCGCCGCCGCCGTAGACGATCGTCTTGCCATGCCGCGCCAGCTCGGTTCCAAGGCGCTCAGCAGCGTCATGATAAACCCGCGGGGTCCTCTCGCTCGAGGCGCAATACACGCAGACCGTTTCGATGGTGCGGGGCACTGCAGACCATCGTACCTGCTGGCGCGATCGCTCGCCGTCTATGCGCTGTCGTTCTTGCGGGTGATGTCGATGCCGCCGCGGAAGTAGGCGCCGTCCTCGATAACGATTCCAGATGTGCGGATGTCGCCGATGAGACTGGCATCCTTGCGAATGTGAACCTTGTCGGCCGCCTCCACCTTGCCAGTGAGGCTTCCGAATACCACAACATCCTGTGCCTTTACCTGACTGACCTTCAGCCTGCTGTTGGGACCCAGCGTCAGGCGGTGATCGACCACCTCGACGCTGCCTTCCACGTCGCCGTCGATGGTGAGATCTTCGTTACTGTGGATCTCGCCTCTAACCGTGACATTTTTCCCAAGCACGGCGGCGCCGCCCGTCAGTGGAGCGGACTCAGCGGCAACCGATTGTCTTTCGTCGCGATTCCATGCCATTGCAGATTACTACCTCGCTATAGTGTGGCACGCACACGGATTTTTCTGAAGCTGTTTGACCAAAAAAATTCGCACGCCCCTCTCCGATAGAATCGAGACATGATCCACGAGATCATACCAGTGGGTGTTTTGCAGTGTAACTGTTCCATCTTTGGCGACGAGAATACGCGTGAAGCTGTAGTGGTCGATCCAGGCGACGAGACGGCGGCGATTCTCGCACGCCTCGCCAGGCATGGTTTGCGTGTTGTTGCCATCGTCATCACGCATGCGCACATCGACCATATCGGAGGCGCCGCGCGGCTGAAGGCGGTCACCAGCGCGCCTGTCTACATGAACGCGGACGACCAGGAGCTATACGATCATCTCGACGATCAGGCCGAATGGCTGGGCATGGCCACTCCATCACGCACAACCGTGGACGTGGCCATACGCGAAGGCGACTCGATCTCGCCGGGTGCTGCCGACTTCCGCTTCCTCCATACACCGGGTCACACGCCCGGCAGCGTCAGCATCTGGATTCCGGCGGAGAGCAAACTGATCGCCGGCGATACACTCTTTCGCGACAGCATCGGCCGCACGGACCTGCCGGGCGGCGATTCCCGGACGATCCTGCGATCCATTCACACGAAACTACTCTCCCTGCCAGAGGAAACCATCGTGGTTCCGGGACACGGCGAGCTCACTACCATCGGCCGGGAGAAAGAGCGGAACCCATTTTTGCAGGCGTGAATGATAAGCTCACCTGCATGGATCAGCTCAATCGCCGGACGTTCGTGCAGGTCGCTGCCGGCGCCGCGTTAAGCCTTAGCGCGCGTGCCGCTGATGAAAAGAAGCCGATGCGCCTGGGCGTGGTTACCGGCGGCCAGGATCCAGACGCCGCCATCCGTCGCGTTCGCGACCTCGGCTTCACTAACTGTCAGGTGTACTTTGGATCTCCGGGGACCGACGCGGCCGCCCGGTTGCGCGCCGCCCTCGACAACTACGGTATTGAAGCAACCTCGCTGATCGTTACCGGGCCTGAGCGCGAGGTCTACGATTTCCAGGAAGGCCCCGTCACAATCGGCCTTGTGCCGCGCCGGTACCGCGCTGAGCGAATCGCCCGTATGAAGCAGGCCTCTGATTTTGCAAAACTCGTGGGCATCGCCGGCGTGCAGGGCCACTGCGGGTTCTTTCCCGAATGGCCTGGAGACCCGCTGTTTGACGAAACTGTTGAGGCCCTTCGCACCGTGGCCGCCTACTGCCGGACGAACAGCCAGACCTTCCGTTGCGAGACCGGTCAGGAAACACCGGTGACGCTGCTGCGTGCAATCAAGGCCGTCGGTCTGGACAACCTGGGCGTTAACTTCGACTGCGCCAATCTTATCCTCTATGGCAAGGCCAATCCCGTTGACGCGCTTGACCTGCTCGGGCCGTACGTGCTCGGCGTCCATGCCAAGGATGGCCTTTATCCCACCGATCCCAACCGCCTCGGTGAAGAGGTTCCCATCGGCAAGGGACGCGTGGATTTCGCGCGTTTGATACAGCGCCTCAAGGAGGCCGGCTATCGCGGGCCCATCACCATCGAGCGCGAGATCTCAGGGCCCGCGCAAGCTGCCGACATCCGGGCGTCGAAGGAATATCTGGAGAAGCTGATCGGCTGAGGAGGTAGCATGCAGAGCACAAGACGCGCATTTCTGGAAGCCGCCGGCGTGACGCTGATCTCGCCTCGCGCTGTTCGCGGGACCGAGGCAAATTCGGCGGTTCGCGTCGGGTTGCTCGGATGCGGCGGTCGCGGCACGGCTGTAGCCGATAGCATGGTGAAGAATGCCGGAGCACGCATTGTCGCGCTCGGCGATCTGTTCGAGGATCAGCTCGACCGCGCCCGGCAACACTTCGGTAATCCCGCAATTCTTTTCCATGGGCCGCGCGCCTTTGAGGAGATCTCCGCGGCGCCTGGCATCGACGCCATCGTTGTCGCCACCCCGCCATATTTTCACGCCCGGCATCTTCGCGCGATGGTGGACGCCGGCAAGCACGTCTACTGCGAGAAACCCGTCGCTGTCGATGTGCCCGGTACGCGTCATGTGCTCGAAAGCGGCCACCGGGCCGAAGGACGTCTGAGCCTTGAGGTCGGGTTCCAGATTCGATGCGCCCCGCCGTTCGTGGAACTGGTGAGACGCCTGCACGCCGGCGCCATAGGCGAAATCGGGTTTGCAGAAGCCTACTATTACTGCCCTTACCTCGACACGGGCCACTCCAACGCGCCCACCGCGCAGATGCGAATTCGAAACTGGCTGCACGACCGGGTGCTCTCCGGCGACATCATCGTTGAGCAGAACATCCATGCGATCGACATCTGCAATTGGGTGCTCGATTCGCACCCGCTGATGGCCATCGGCGGAGGGGGACGCCGGGGGCGCCCATCCGTTAGTGACGATTGTCTGGGGAACTGCTCCGTGTCATATTCGTATCCAAATGGCGTGCAGCTGAGCTTCAGCTCCAAACAATTCGGCAAAGGGCCGTTCGATGTAAGCGAGCGCTTCTTCGGAACCCGCGGCTCGGCGCAATCGCCCTATTCAGGCGCCCTGGGCATCGCCGGCGATGAGAGCTGGATCTGGCCGGGCAGCGAGAACAAGACCGCAGCCGAATTTTCAATGGCCGGCTCGTTCTTCGATAACCTCGCCGATGCCGACGCAGAAAAGCACAAGAGCTTCATCGCCAGCATCACCTCCGGCCATTTCCACAATCAGGCGGCCCTCGGCGTCGAGTCGTCGCTCACCGCAATGCTCGGCCGCACCGCCGTCTACACTGGCCGGGAAGTGACTTGGGAAGAACTTACGCGCTCCGAAGAAATCTGGGACGCCGAAATCGACCTGGAGAACCTGGGCTAAACCTTCGCCACTCCCACGATGCGGCCTTCATCGTCCAGTGTCAGTACCCGATCGCGCCAGCGGACGCGATGGCCGAACATGCCGGCCATCCACACACATGTGCCCCACAGATCCCGTAGCGGGATCAGCGGCCACAACCGTTTTACACACGGGCTGCGCAGAGCCCACCATCCCGCGATGACCGCCGTCGTCATGCGCAAGGCCAGCAATGGCAGCGCCAGCCACCATGCGCCAGAAGCGAAAGCCACGCACGACCAGAAGACCGCGTGAGTGAGGAACAAGCCCGCATAAGCCCCACGCGACAACCGGATCGTCCGCGCCCAACGCAACTGATGCCGCCACACCTCGCCCCAAGTCGAGGCATGCAGATGCGTATCGACAACAAGACGCGAGAGCACGTTGCGCCGTCCCAGCCGATGAATCCGCGCCCCGAGCTGGTAATCGTCGGCGATGTAATCGGTGATGGCTTCGAATCCGCCGATGGCCTGCAGATCCGCACGGCGGAACACGATTGTGGATCCTAACCCGAACTCCGAAACGCCGACGAACGGCGCAACCATTGCACTCGGCGCGAAGTCGGTGGCGATACCGAGCCCTTCCCACCGACCGGGCAGATGGTCAGCGGTCGCGCGGTAAAGGCAGGTAACGATGCCCGTTCTTGTGTCAGCCAGCGGCGCCACCACCTCCTTCAGATAGCCTGACGGCACGGTAATGTCCGAGTCATTCACCAGCAGCGTGTCATGACGCGCCTGCCGCACCATGTCGGCCAGCGCCGCAGCCTTTCCGTTGGCGCCGTTGTTCTCACAGTGCACCAGCCGGATGTTCAAATCGGGAAACTCGCAGCGCAGACGCTCGATCAGCGTCAGCGCAGGATCTTCCAGACTGCGCACGCCGAAGACGATCTCATACTGTGGATAATCGAGCGCCGCATGCGAGCGCAGCGCCTCCCACAAGCCCGGGTCGGCGCCGTACATCGGCTTCAGGATGGAAATCGGCGGCCGGAACGGCGGCGAGTCATCATCCTTCCTCGCGAAGTGCCGAACCGTGGCCACAAGGGCGAGGATTTGATAGGCAGCAGCCGCGGCCGTGATTGCGGCCAGAAGCCAGATCACAGCGCCAGCAGCGCTACGCCGCAGGCCACCAGCCCGGCACCCGCCCAGCGAAGCGGACTGACCCGTTCCCGGAGCCAGATTCTGGCAAATGCGGTCTCCAGCACGAAGCTTGCGGCAGAGGCGGGCACGGCGAAGCTCAGGTCGGCCACAGTCAGCAGTTTCAGAAAAGCGAAAAACGAGATGGCCATGAACACGATGGCTACCGCCAGCCAGGCGTTGCGCAGCATCGCGGAGCAGGCGGTGCCCAGCCGCCCATCGCGGAAACAGACCTCGCCCTGGCGCTTCATCTCCATTGATTGCAGCAGGTCGCCAGCCACGGTACTCCCCACCATCACGATCAGCAGCAGCCAGGCGATCGGTTTCACGAGTGCGTTTCCACCTCTACGGCGAGTGGCCCTGCCGTGGTTGTGTTGCGCTGCGTGCGGCCCACCAGCGCCGTGCCCGCCACAATCAGCGCGATGCCGGCCCAGCGTGCCGGAGATATCTCTTCGGCGAACGAATACTTGCCCAGAATCGCCGAAATCACGTACCCGACGGAGGTCACCGGCAGCACGTAACTCAGGTCCGCCCAACTCAACAGGGCCATCCGTGAAAGCAGCCACACGATAAGCACGATGATTCCCAGGCCAACCCAGGGACTGAACATTGTGCGCAAGACTGCCAACGGCGCGAGCGCCATATGCGCGCCATCGTGTTTCATGCCCCAGGCCAGGGACCAGTTGCCCAGGGACTGGCTCAAAACAACGATGAGCGCGACGACACGAGTTTTAAACGCCAGCCGTGCGCTCTCGCTGCCGTTCAAGAAGCGCGTTCTCCAGCCTGCGCCAATGTTGGTGCGTTCTTCGCCGCGCGTTGTTCGCTCACAAATTTCTTGCGCTTCGAGCGCAGAGCGAGATATTCGCGCGCTTCCTTGTAGAGCCTTGGCAGGTCGCGGTTCGCGATGGCCTTACTTACCACGCGCCACGCGGCTTTGGGCCGGAAGTAGTATTCCGAATAGAACCGCTCAACCCAATCCACCAGCTCGCCACGGTCGAGACCGGGGTAAATAATGTTGGGCAGCTGATGACCACTCTCGTCGGTCATCGATTCGATAGTGAACAGGTCGTTCTTCTTCGCGTAGTCGTAAAACTCAGTTCCGGGGTAGGCGTGTCCGATTGAAACCTGAATGGTCTCCACGTTCAGAGATTTCGCGAAATCGATGCTCTTGCGCAGGCTCTCCCTCGTTTCCCCCGGCAGGCCCACAATAAAATCGCCGTGAATCACCAGCCCCAGCTTGTGCGCGTTCTCCGTGAACCGCTTCGCCGCGTCGACCGTCGCCCCCTTCTTGATATTGCGCAGAATCTGTTCGTCGCCGCTCTCGTAACCAACAATCAAAAGCCGGCACCCGGCTTCTTTCATCGCCTTCAGGGTGTCGTAGTCGGTGGTTACGCGCGAGGTACAGGACCAGGTGAAATTCAGGGGCCCCAGCTTTTCGCAAACCTCCATGGTCCGCTGCTTCTTGTAGTTAAAAGTGTCGTCGTCGAAGAAGATCTCCTTCAGGCCCGGAAAGCTCGCGAGCGCATGCTTCACTTCCGCCTGGATGTCGTCCGACGAGCGTAGCCGCCACCGGTGCCCCGAGTGCGTCTGCGGCCACAGGCAAAACGTGCACATAGCCGGGCACCCGCGCGATGTGTAGAAGGAGATGTACGGATTCAGCAGGAAGGGAACATTGTACCGGCGGAAATCGAGATCGCGCTTATAGACCTTCGTCACCCACGGTAGTTCATCGAGATTCTCGATCACCGGTCCGTCGGGATTGTGCGCGATATTGCCATTCTTCCGATAGCTAACCCCGGGCAGCTCCGCCAATGGTGTGCCCCTGGCATAATTGACAATCTGATAATCGAACTCGCGCCGCACGATGAAGTCCACCGCGCTGGTGTCCCGAAACGCCTTTTCCGGCTCGGTGGTCACCGGCGGCCCCACGAACGCGACCTTCAGCTTGGCGTTGACGTCCTTCATCATCTCGGCGATTTTCACATCAACGTGAAAACCTGGAGTGGAGGTAAACAACACCAACAGTTCGAAGTCGCGCGCCATGGCCACGCACTCATCGATAGACACTTTGTGCGGCGGGGCATCCACCACCTTGCTGTCTTCCAGCAGGCCGGCCGGGTAGCAAAGCCACACCGGGTACCAGTAGGATTCGATTTCACGCGACGCCGGCCACCGCGAGCCCGCGCCTCCATCGAAGCCCTCAAAAGACGGTGGGTTCAGAAAAAGTGTTCTCATCCGCTTCCTTTGAGCTTACGGTAGTTCGGGGGTTGAATTCAAACCGGGCGGCTTACTGATTGATCCCGTTACTGGCTGTCGCCGCCAGCCGCGGGCGCTTCCGTCTCGTCGTCGGGGGCCCGCACGTAGTTGTTGAAGTTGATGCTCAGCTCCACCGGGCCCACAATGCGGGTCTGCACCACGCTGTCGATGTGCTGCGGGCGCGACACGCCGTCCTGCAAATCGTAGGTCCGTACGAACTCCATCTTCTTGAAGAAAATGGAAGGGTTCTTCACGAACCGCCCTTGCTCCCGCAGAGGCATGCAGGTGGCAGGATCCAGCCAGATCTCGCCCTTGAAGAGCCCAACTTCCTTTTTTCGAGGCGAGACGCTGAAGACATAAGTCTGCTGACCGTTATGGTCCTGCAGACCACGGAACTTGAACTTGTAATTCGCCGGGGTGATGCTGATGTCCTGGCCATTCCCCTGCGCCTGGACCTCAGCCGTCAGATATCGCGCGATCACGTCCTTCTTGATGGTACTGTCGCCGCTGAAACCGAGCGCGTGATAGGTGACTTGCCCCACCTTCGAGATGCTGCGCAACGCGTGCATGCGGCCTTCTTTTTTCAGCTTTGGCAGTTTGGCGTCGATGTCCACATCGCTGCGCACCCCGCGCATGGAGTTCCTCTGGGTGTCGCTCGCGGCAAGGTACCGCTGAAGAACTTCATCGCCCGATAGCTCCGGTGCTGTCCCCGGGGCGGGGGCTGCCGGTACAGTCCCGGATGAGAGAAGAACGGCCAGTACGATTCCGATTGACGTCACTATTAACAAACCTCAAAACCCGACGACCTGGTTCGGGGGCGTATTATGAAATCTTATCAATAACCAGGACCCCGCGTTAGAGCTTGATCGCTCTGCTGATTTGACGATCTCGTTATGCCCAAAGATACGGCAAAACACACCCATCGGGTGATGGGATCCGCGGTTATTTGTAAAGTGCCGTGGAATCAGCTATTTCCAAGGTACATGACGTGGACGTAGGTGCCCAGCCGGACGTTGTACGCCAGGTACCAGCCGACATGGTCAGGATCCTCGTAGATAACGATTTGATCGCTGCCCCATAGCCAGTCGCCGCAATAACCAAGGTCGGGCGAAGCCACACTGAAGTAAAAGCCGCCGAACCAGAAACGGCTGGGTCCGCCACCCTCGATGCGGAACACGTGGCCAGGACCAAAGGCTCCGGGAAAATGACCGTGCTCCCAGGGATGGTCCAGATGGTAACGCGGGTCATTGCGCCCCGTGTCGTGGCCCACCCATTTGTCGTTGCTCGCGTGTACGTGGGGAGCCGTGGGGTGTCCACCCTTGTCCGCGAACGAACGGTTATCGACTACCGGCTTGCCTTTGCCGTGTACCGGAGCAGGCCCGTGAGCCGGAATGTGGCCGCCGCCCACCTGTTCGTCCCGTCCCATACCGAGCGCAAAGGCTGAGCACGCCAATAACATCGCGCAGAGTCCAAATGATATCCGCATGGATGCTAAGACGTCACCTTGTTACCCCAAGGCTACAGGACCGTTGACGGATTCTCCGGTTTTTGTGAACCTTCTGCCATCGAGATAAGGACATCCGCTGCCCGCTCGGCGGCGCCAGGGTGCGACAGCCGCCGAGCGTTGGCCGCCATGCTCAAAAGCAGGCCCGGATCCGATTGCAATTCCTTCACTTCCCGCACCAGGCATTCCCCGGTCATGTCCTTGTCAAGAACCAGACGCGCCGCGCCGGCACGCTGAAAGGCCTGCGCGTTGTGGAGTTGATGATTGTCGGTGGCGAAAGGGAAGGGAACCAGTACGGCCGGCCTTCCGGCCGCTGCAAGCTCGGCAACGGCGCCCGCCCCGGCACGGCAAACGATGAGATCGGCCTCGGCGAACGCCGCCGGCATATCTTCGATAAACGGAACTACCCGGCCCTGCAGCCCCGATTGGCTGAATTCACGCTCGATCTCGGCGTGCGCCGGAACCGCGCCGGTCTGGTGAATAATCCGGACAGGGAGCCCGAGTTCGCGGATCAGCTGCCAGCTGTCGCGCGCCGCATTGTTCAGAGTTCTGGAGCCGCGGCTGCCGCCGGTAATGAGGATGGTCAACTGCTGGCCACGGGGTTTCGGAGCAAGTTCGAAAAACTCCCGGCGAACCGGCACGCCAGTTACCTCCGCCCGCCCCTTTGGAAAGTACCGCGCCGTGTCGGGGAAGCTAATGAGCGCGCGCCGGACAAATGGGCCCAGGCGGCGGTTGGTAAAACCGGGTACGGCATTCGGCTCCATCACCACGACAGGAATGCGGCGCATGACCGCCGCAATGACCACCGGCCCGGCTACATAACCGCCCATGCTGAAGACCGCCGCGGGACGATATTTGGCCAGCAGCCGAAGAGCGTGGGCAATGGCCACGGGAAGCCCAATCAGAGTGCGCATGACTCGCAGCGCGCCGACGCCTTTCAGGCCGCCCACTTCAATCCACTCGATGGGGAAGCCCGCTGCCGGAACAAGATTCGCCTCGAATCCACGACGCGTGCCGGCGAAGATCGGGTGATGTCCGCGCCGTTCCAGCTCGCGTGCCACCGCCAACGCCGGCATTACATGGCCGCCAGTGCCTCCACCGGCCATCAGGAAGATGTGCGGCCCGTTCATCCCGCACGGTCGCTGACGCTCAGCAGTAATCCGCAGGAGATCAGCGTGCTTAGCAGCGAACTGCCGCCGGAGCTAATCATGGGCAAGGGAATGCCCTTCGTTGGGCCAAGCCCCGCCACGACGCTCATATTCATGAGAGCCTGGAACACAATGGAAGCGGTCACGGCGAGCGCCAGATACCGCCCGAAATCGTCCGGTGCAAGCCAGTACAGCCGGAGACCCCGCCAGAGGAGCAGGAGGAAGCCCGCCAGTACCGCCGTGCAGCCAAACAAACCCAGTTCCTCGCCCACCACCGCGTAGATGAAATCCGTATGAGCTTCGGGCAGATAGAACAGCTTCTGTTGACCCTGCATCAAGCCCACGCCTAATGCTCCGCCGCTGCCAAGTGCGATTCTCGATTGCAAGCCCTGGTACTCGGTGTCCGGCACCTTCGATTCGCGGAGATAGTTGATGATCCGTCCGCTGTGGTCGATGCGCGCCAGCAACTCGTAACCATGCGGTACGAAGCCCACCACGCGCGCTATGCGATAGGGTTTGGAGACGATCGCGACGCACCCCAGAACTCCCAGCGCCAGGACGGCAATGCGGAAGTACCTGCGCTCCAGCCCGGCGACGTAGAACACCACGGCCGCGGTCAATACCAATACCACGGCCGTCCCGAGGTCCGCGGCCACCACGGCGACCGCGAGCACGCCCAGCGCCATGGCAGCGGGGAGAATGGTGTGTTTCGTGTTAATGGCGCGCGCGCGGACGGTCACGAACCACGCGAGGAAGATGGCCAGTGCAGGTTTTGCGAACTCGGAGGGCTGGAACGACGCCACGCCCATCTTGAACCAGCGGTGTGTGTGCCAGTCCCAGAAATAAACGACCACCAGAAGAACCAGAACAATTCCCAGCGGAACGAAGGCCCACCGTTCCGACTGCCAGCAGCGATAGTCTCGCCGTTTGAGCCACATGAGCGCGACAAAAGAAATGGCCGCCCAGCCGAGCTGACGCACCAGAAAGTGGCTCACCGAGTGAAAACGGATATCCGCGGTCACCGACGATGCACTGTAGACCATGAGCAGTCCGAAACACACCATGATCACGACGGTGAAGAACAATGTCCAGTCGGTTCTCACTCTTTGGGCCATGGTTCACTTCTCCCCAGCGATGCTCTCCACAAGTTCTCGAAAAACGCGGCCGCGATGCTCGAAACTGTCGAACTGGTCGAAGCTGGCGCATGCCGGCGCCAGCAGGACAACGTCGCCATTCGATGAATGCGAGCGCGCATAATCGATAGCTCGGTCGAGCGTGCCGCATGGCACCAGCGGCACCGCGCCGTTGAGTTGATCGGCGATCTTTTGCGCGGCCGCGCCGATCAGCAACGCCGCGTGGGCCTTCCGGCGCAATGGTTCGCGCAACGGCGTGTAGTCGCTGCCCTTATCCTTGCCACCAAGGATAATCCACAGGTCTCCGTTGAACGCGTCGATCGCCTTCATCGCCGCGTCTACGTTGGTAGCTTTGGAATCGTTGTACCAGAGGACTCCGTTGACCTCGCGGACGCGTTGCAGGCGGTGCTCGACGCCCGCGAAGCTGCGGACCGCGGCGGCTATCCGCGGCAGGGATGCGCCGGCAATCCGAGCGGCAGCCGCGGCGGCCATCACGTTCTCCAGATTGTGCCGCCCACGCAAGGGAACCTCGCTCGTAATGAGTAGTCTTTGATCGTCGAAGTGAATCGCTTCGCCGTCGAACCACAGTCCGGGCGACACCGGGCGCGCCAGGCTGAACCATACGGGCGAGGCGGCGGTGACGGAAGCGTATTCCATTGCGATTGGGTCGTCGGCGTTAAGCACGGCGAAGTCGCCCTTCTGCTGTCGGCGGAACAACTGCCCCTTAGCCGCCGAGTAGTTTGCGAAAGTGTGATGGCGGTCCAGATGATCCGGCGTGATGTTTAGCGCCACACCAACGCGGGCGCGAAACGTCTCGATGGTTTCCAGTTGGAAGCTGGAAAGCTCCAGCACGTTCCATTTCTCCGGACGGGAATCAGCCACCATCGCCGTTGGCGGCATCCCGATGTTGCCCCCCACCTGGCAGGGAATGCCGGACTCCCGCAGGATGTGGCCAGTGAGCGCGGTCGTCGTGGTCTTGCCGTTCGAGCCGGTGATCCCGATTATCGGTCCCTCGAGATACCAGCCAGCCAGCTCCACCTCGCCAACCACCGGCACGCCGCGGGAACGCACGCCGTCAAGAATCTCCTCATCGGCGGGTACGCCTGGCGAGATCACCACCAGATCGGCGCCATGGAAGGATCTCTCGCTCTGTGGCAGGAGATCGATTCGCAGCGCGTTAACTTTGTCGCGCAGCTCGGGAGTCACGTGCGAGTCGATCGCTCGTACGCGAGCGCCCTTCGCGATCATGAGCTCCGCCGCGGCCATTCCCGAACGCGCCATTCCGACTACCGCCACGGTGGCGTCACGCACGTCGTGATGAGGTGAATTGCTCATCGCAGTTTCAGCGTCGTTAGTGCAAACAGGGCCATCACCAGGCCGGCAATCCAGAACCGCACGATGATCTTCGATTCCTTCCAGCCCAAAGCTTCGAAGTGGTGGTGAATCGGCGCCATCTTGAAGATTCTCTTCTTGCGCAGCTTGTAGCTGCCCACCTGCAGCATCACCGACAGAGCCTCAATCACAAACACGCCGCCGATGAACGGCAGCAGCAGTTCCTGCTTGATCAGAATCGCCACAACCCCCATGCTGCCGCCCAGGGCCAGCGACCCCACATCGCCCATGAAAACTTCGGCAGGATGGGCGTTGTACCAGAGAAAGCCGATCGACGCGCCCGTGAGGGCGCCGCAGAAAATGGTCAGCTCAGCAGCGCCCGGCAGCCGCGCCAGACCAAGGTATTCGGCGAAACGGGCGTGACCGGTGACGTATGCCAGAACGGTCATGGCGCCCGCAGCGATGATCATCAGGCCGATCGCTAGCCCGTCAAGTCCATCCGTCAGATTCACTGCGTTCGTCGATCCTACCAGGATGAGCGCCATGAACGCGTAGAAGAGCGTGAACGAGAGTGGGTAGGTGATAGCGTTGTGCGCAAGGCTGTGGATGATGAGGTCAGGCTTGAAATTCTTCACGAAGGGCACGTTCAGCGTGGTGGAATACAGATTGCGCGCGTGCATACCCAGCATGACGAAACCGATAAGCAGGGCCGCAACGATCTGCCACGCCAGCTTCTGCCGCGCGGTCAGACCCAGGTTCTGCATCTTCTTCACCTTCGTGTAGTCGTCCCAAAAACCGATCGCCCCGAACGAGCCAAGACCGAGCAGAGAGATCCAAACGTAAGGGTTGGTCAGGTTGGCCCACAGCACGGTGGGCACGAAAATGGAAATCGCAATCAGCACGCCGCCCATGGTCGGAGTACCCGCCTTGGCCATGTGCGAACGCGGTCCATCTTCGCGGATGTGCTGGCCAATCTGCATATCCCGCAGCCTGCGAATCAGCACCGGCCCGAGCGCGATGCACAGAAACAGCGCTGTGAGGCTGGCAAAGGCCGTGCGCACCGTGGCGTATTGAAAGACGCGAAACGGCGAGAATGCGTGAAATAACTTTTCGTAGAAGAGCCAGTAGAGCATGGGTCAGGCCATGAACCTTTCGAGGGCCTTCTCGACTCGGGTCCCTCGCGAGCCCTTAAACAGGACCGCGTCGCCTTCCTGGGCGATGCCCCGCAGATGCTCACCGGCGCTTTCGGGCGTGTCAAAAAAGTACGCGGCGGCCTCAGGGAGGCCCGCTTTCACGGCTGCGTCCACTAATGCCCTGGCAGCGCCGCGTATTCCCATTAGCACAGACACCCCGCATTGGGCGGCGTAGCGGCCTACGTCGCGATGCAGGGTCTCGGACCAGCGTCCAAGCTCGAGCATCTCCCCGAGGACGGCAATTCGACGCTCTGCCGGCGTATCGCGCAGCACATCGAGCATGACGCGGGCCGCCTCGGGGTTAGAGTTGTAAGAATCGTTAAGGATCAGGATACCTCTGTACGAGAGCCGTTCGCCACGCATCTTCCCGGGTTTCAGGTGTGCGACGCTGTCCACCAGCTCCCCGGCCGGGATTCCGTAGACGCGCGCGACGGCGATTCCGGCCAGAATGTTGAGCACTGAGTGACGGCCCGGAAGAGAGGTTTCAAAACCGGCGCCGGCAACCCGGAATGTCGTAGCGATCTTACCGAAGACAACCTGCTCGGCGCGCACATCGGCGGGATGATCGATGCCAAACGTGATCTTCGTGCCCGGGCCCTCATAGCGCGACACGCGCGGATCGTCGGCGTTCAGAATGGCCACGCCGTCTGACGGCAGAGCTTCAATAAGTTCCCGTTTGGCCATTGCAACGCCTTCAATGCCGTCTTCGAAATTCTCCGCGTGAGCATAACCGACGTTGGTGACAACGGCGACTCGCGGCCGCGCAACCTCCACCAGCTCGCGAATCTCGCCCGCGTGATTCATGCCGATTTCGATCACCCCAACACCAGCTTCCTCGGGCAGCCGAAGCAGCGAGAGCGGCACGCCGATGTGATTGTTGAGGTTTCCGCCGGTGCGGCCGGCCGGCATGTGGGGCGCAAGCAGGTCGGCGATAACTTCCTTGGTCGATGTTTTGCCCGCGCTGCCGGTGACGGCCACGATGTCACCGCCCCAGGCGCAACGCGCCCATGCGGCCAGTTTCTGCAACGCGCGTAGAACATCGGGAACCACCAGAACAGGGCCGGCTGAGGGGGTATTCGAGACCGCGCCCGCCGCCCCCCGCGCCAGGGCATTCTGCACAAACGCCGACCCATCGAAGTTCGGTCCGCTCAGCGCGAAGAACAAATCACCCGGTACGAGGGTGCGTGAATCGGTGCTCCATCCGCTGACCCGCACGTCAGGCATTGGCTCGGTCAGGCCCAGCGCATTCGCGATCTCCGCCAGCGTGAACGTCATCGCTTCTGAAAACCCATGTCCCCCAAGGCCGCACGCGCCACCTCGCGGTCGTCGAAATGAATCGTGGCGGCACCCAGAATCTGATACGTCTCGTGCCCCTTTCCGGCCAGGATTACCGCATCGCCGGGCCGCGCTTCGTGCAACGCCAGGTGAATCGCTTTCTCGCGATCCGGCTCCACGACGTGTGGCGTGTCGGTTCGGCGAAGTCCGACGAGGGCGTCGTTGATGATGTCCAGCGGATCTTCCGACCGTGGATTGTCCGAGGTCAGCACGACGAAATCGCTCAGCTCCCCGGCCGCCCGGGCCATCAGCGGACGCTTGGTCCGATCGCGATCGCCCCCGCATCCGAACAAGGTCAGCACCCGCTTCGGACCCAGCTCGCGCGCGGCGGCAATCACGTTCCGAAGGGCGTCGTCAGTGTGCGCATAATCCACGACCACCAGAAACGGCTGGCCCTCGCGAATGCGCTCGAAACGCCCCGGAACAGCGGCGAATGCCGCCACATCGCGCCGGAGCGCTTCCGGCGAGAGCCCGTAGCTGAGGCCCGCCGAAAACGCCGCCAGAATGTTGTAGACGTTCATGCGGCCCACCAGCGGCGAGGTGCAGGGCAGGGAACCGCCCGGATACTCCACCGTGAAGCGCAGGCCGTCGAAACTCATGCTCACGTCGCGCGCCCGCACTGTCGAGCCTTCGCTGAAGCCGTACCCGAGCACGCGCGTCGATTGCGCCGGCTCCAGCCTTCGCCCCCACTCGTCGTCCCGATTGATGGCCGCCCACGACGGTGCCTCGCCGGTTTCCGGACGGAAAAGCAAGCTCTTGGCCGCGAAGTAGTTCTCCATGGTGCGGTGAAAGTCCAGGTGATCGCGGGTGAGGTTGGTGAAGACCGCCGTGTGGAACTTCATCCCGTGCACGCGCCCAATTGCCAGCGCGTGCGAAGAAACCTCCATTGTGACATGCGTCCCGCCGGCTTCCTCCAACTCGTGGAACATGCGATAGAGATCCAGCGATTCGGGCGTCGTGTTTACCGCCGGCAGCCGTTTC
>Ga0335078_10002725_pt1 | contig 26649 bp, 20 predicted proteins | sample Lox_Sample_32_FD_206711 | JGI IMG/M metagenome (GOLD analysis project Ga0335078, IMG submission 206711) | Soil microbial communities from Loxahatchee National Wildlife Refuge, Florida, United States - Lox_Sample_3.2 | ecosystem: Environmental > Terrestrial > Soil > Wetlands | place: USA... | reverse complement strand
CGCGGGTGACCAGAGCGCGCAGCGAGCGCCCTCTCCGGTTGTAGATCCAGCACTGAACCGACTGAGGGGAGGGCTGCCTTGCGACAGTCCAATGCACCCTTAGCAGAACCGGTGGTGGACGAGAGTCGTACGCATTCCGGTTCGATCACATCGAGCTGCCCGGGCGCCACTCCGGACCCGACCGGTGTGCGGGAACGCGTCCCACTTGCCCCTCGTTTTCCCGTTAACAATGTGGGTTGGAACGTCTTCAAGAATTCCGCCGCCCAGGTAGCTGGACGCGTGTTCATGGCCCTGCTCCGCCTCGTCATCGCCGGCATTATCGTCCGAACTTATGACAGGGGCATGTTCGGCGAATACTCGCTGGTCTTCGGGGTTTTGTCGATAGCAGATTGGCTGGTCGACTTCGGAACGGTTGATGTTTTTGTACGTGAGATTTGCCGCGAACCAGAACACGCACCCCGTCTGCTGCGCCTTTTGACTGCGGCGAAAATAGTTCAAGTTCCGGCTGCGTTTGCGACCCTCACAATCATTCTCACCGCCCTTCGATACCCTACTCGCGTCGTCGAAGCAGGGCTTTTGGGGGGAGCGAACCTCATCTTCTTTGGCGGAGTACTGGTCTACCGCGTGATCTTCAGAGCCACCCTGACCATCGAGCGCGAGGTCTTAGCCGAGCTGTTATCTGTGGTTGCGATAGTCCCCTTGATCTTCCTTGTGTGCAAGAGTGGCGGTGGATTGATCGCACTTGTCAGTTGTCACGTCTTTTCTCGTGCCATGTTTCTGGGGATCTGTTTTGTTTTTGGCAAGAAGCAGTTCAAGCCTTCAATACAAGGTGTTACGTGGCAAGGGGTCGCTTGGGGCATGCGAACCTCCGCCGCGATCGGAGTCATAGGATTTCTCGTGGGCGGCTATGAGACACTCGACATCTTGTTGCTCTCGAAGCTCGGTGGTTTCTCGCAACTGGCGTACTACGCCAGCGCGCAAAGGCTCATCTGGCCATTGCTAATGGCCCTCTCCGCCGTGGCAGCGGCGTTTTATCCCGTCATTGCTTCGTACTGGCCATACTCGCGTAGCCAGTTTGAGGCGACCTGCCAGCGCGGACTAGACACGGTCCTGCTCCTCGCGGGTTTCGCGGTGTGCTCACTCATCGCTGGTGCCAACTTCTTCATGGGGCTGCTCGGACCTGACCTCGTTAGCGGCGCGCGGGTATTGAAGGTCCTCGCGGTGCTTTGCTTTGTAAAGGCGATAACCTCTACGGTAGCGCCAGTGCTTTACGTGGTGAAGGCGCAGAAACAAGCTTTACAGTTCATTGCTTTCGCGGTGGTGATGAAAGGGATTGTGATTGCCGCGTTGGCTCCGCGCTTTGGCTACATGGGCGTGGCGTTTGGTGCTGTGGCCGTCGAATCGCTCTTCGCGACAGTTCCGGCGGTGTTCATCTTCCAAAGCCGGACCGGATATCGACTACGCTGGAATGTGCCACTGAAGGTGGCGGGGATCGTCGTTATGGCAGTAGTTGTCCCCCGTTTTTTCGTTGGCTCGGGCGGACTGGCGGCGGCTTGTATCGCCCCTGCCCTCTACGTCTCATTGGCCTTTTTGTTCGGGGCCATCCGCCCCTCCGAACTGCTCTCGCTCCTCAAATGGAAAACCGGTGAGGCGAAGGCCGGCTCAGAGGCATTCTCCCGGGGGGAGGCAGGGAATTAGCGCGACTGGTCACATCCCAGAGACAAAGCTGATCGAGGAGCACTCCCTCCGATGTCAGGCGAGGCGGGACCTTTTGTAAACACGAGATCGAACGAGCACCCGCCGTGCGGGCACTGCTGTCTTTTCGCCCTGGGCAAGAACTGGTCAGAAGACATCGTTCGATATCTAACCAAATCTCCCGAGAACCAAGCGGCGGGCGATAATTTCAAGACTCGCCTGAGCGCCTCGCTCACACCCGAATTGCTGTGTCTATTGCTCTACCGAATCAGCCACTACTTGCATGTGAAGCGGTGGCAACGGTTGGCAGTGGTGGTAAGCAGGCTCAACCTTTTTTTGCACAAAGTCAGTATCACACCTGAAAGCTGCATCGGTCCGGGGTGCCGCCTGTCCCATCCCGCTGGCGTAACCTTCCAGGGCCGGGCGGGCCGGGGCCTCACGCTCTATTCTCTGGCTGTTTGTTGCGCTAGGGAAGGCTTTGGGGACGGTCCGGCGGAGAGAGGGCCGCGGCTGGGTGATCGGGTAACGGTAGGAGCGCATGCGGTGCTCATGGGGCCCATCAACGTCGGCGATGATTCAAAGATACCTTTCAGCGTCGTCTTGGATCAGGATAGCCCGCCTGGCGCTTTGGTATTTTCCAGGTGTTTGCGCCTTATCGAACGGCCGGTCGTGGCGCCAAAGGCGACGCGCCAAACATGATTCGGAGTTGGCGCAACTTCAGACGAGCGTGCTGGCGTAATTCGTGGCTGAGCGTGCCGGGCTTCGGCCAAGGCACCTACCCTGTGCGCCGTCAGCCAAAAACTCGACCATATTCTTCTGGCCCCGGTTCGGGTTCGGGTTCGGGAACGCAGGCAAAGGACTGAATCGATGCATGTATCGATTGTCATTCCGACCTTTAATCGCTCTCGTTTGCTTCCCGCAACGATTCGAGCCCTTACCAGCCAGCAGTCAGGCGATTTCACTTATGAAGTGATCTTCGTGAGTAACGGCTCGTCCGACGGCACTGACAGGATCCTCAAGGAGGCGGTAGCTCGCTTCCCGAACAAAGTTCGTTATTACTACATCGCCCCGACCGGTGGTCCGTCGGCGCCGCGCAACTTGGGGATCCGTACCGCCACCGGTGAAGTGGTCATCATTCTGGATGATGACGTTTTGCCGGATCCTGATATGGTACTGAAGCATGCAGAGTTTCATAATCATCATCCGGCAGCACACCACGTTGCCCTCGGAGAGGTTTATGTCCCTCCCTCCTTGCTGGATGATCCCATGTCCATGTTTCACGTTTTTCCATACGAGGAGGTCCGCAAACTCGAGCGCCTCAGCTATCTGCACTTCTGGACCTGCAACATCTCAATGAAAAGGCAGTTCATGCTCGACGCAGGAATGTTTGATGAACGCTTTCTCGCTTACGAGGACATACTCTGCGGACATCAACTGGCGACTAATGGGATGCACTTGCACTTTTTGCCTTGTGCTCGCGGTCAGCACCTGCACCAGATCAAGCCCGAGGGTATTCCTGCCAAAGGTCTGTGGTATGGCCGTTGGCTATACGCCTTCGTGGAGCAGTTACCCAAACCCGAGGTCAAGGTACGATTCGGTATCTTATCCACGGATATCGGTGCTGGCCTCCTGATCAGGCGGCTAGCAAACCGTCTGGCGTTCCGGACCATCGATAACCCGCTGACGGCCTTCGTTCTGAGGTTATTCGGAGCCACTGGCGGCAAACGCAGCCGGATCAGTGATTTTTACTATTTCCTGATATTCCGTCGGAGTTTGCTGGCTGGCTATTATGAGGTGAAGCGGGAAGCACGAAAACGTCACCAGCCCGCTCTGAAGAGTGTAAACCCCCAATGGGCCGACCGCGGAGAGCACAACTGACAAGCCAATCGTTGACAAAGGCCAAGCGTGGATGCCTCGTAGTGTCACAGGCGTTCCAGGTTGGCGTTGGGAAGATCCAGGCGGTGTGTAGCCAGAGCACTCGTTGATCCGGCGCACCGTGGCGATGGCCGATGCTATGGGGCGCGTGCTAGCACAAGCGAAGTAACAGAGTGCGCGGGAAAGGTGTAGTTGAACCTTGACCCGAGACCGGTGACAACGGAAGAGGCCAGCGTTACTTCATTCGGCGCTCCGTGGTAAAAGCGCGGGTTCTGCTGATCCTGGGCTTGCCTGCCCCAGTGAAGTCCGGGGACTTGAAGCGGTGTCGTTCCGGTGTTCGCATCGATTGCTGTTCCCGTCAGCGTCCAGGCCGTACCTTGCTGGGCGGCTTTAAAACCCCGCAGCGTAATGGATGTTTCCAAGGGGCTGTCGAAATCCTTGTTTATGGCCATGACATAAAGCTTGCTTCCGTCGGAGCTGAGGCTCGAGAGAACATCGAGATAAGGCACTCCTTTGACGGCATCCACGACGCCAACCGTCTCGCTGTCGTAAGTAGGGCTCGATACGCTCGATTGCACCAAGCGGTCGCCGAAATGTTGCGTGTAGAGCTGAAAAGCGTAATAGCGAGCGGTGGGCGCCCAAACCGGTCGGGGGGGGAAAGTGCCGTTTAGGGAGCCAATCCAGCCGAGCACGCTATAATCGTTGAGCAAGAAGAAGTTCGCAATATCGGTTCGAGGCGATTCGATGAAAGCCTTCAAAGCGCTTGCCACAAAAAGCGCAGAGCCCAACGTTTTGGCGTGATCGACGAAGTGGCCCGCGGGGTCAAACTGAAACAAAGGCCCCCACTCCGTAACCGCGATTCCGATTTTCTCGGCCCGTGACGGCGCCCGTTCGGCAATCTGTATCGAGATCGTGTTCAGGTTGCGCGCAATGAGAACCGGCGCCGCCAGCATTGCTGCATAAATCGCCCGCACGTCTTTTCCTTCGTCGCCGAATAGCAGAACGGGAGCGTAAGCATCATGGACGGCGAGAAAATCAATCTGGTCCGCTGCCTTATCAAGCAAAGTGCTATCCCAGTTGGCGTAACTAACACTCGCATATCGTCCCTGATTCTCGCCCCCAATGGCGCCTAATTTGATCTTGGGATCCGCCGCCCGCATTGCCTGAGCAAACTCCAGAAAGCGCGCAGCATAGGCAGACGCGTCGATGGAGACGTTAGAGCGGCTTTTAATGTAAAGTTCATTGCCGACCTCCCAGTAGCGAACGCGCTCAGACTTCGCATTGACGTAGCGCACCCAGTCAGCGGCCTCTTGCGGAGTGCCCGTCGCCGCATTCACCGTTATCATCAACTCGGCGCCCACCTGCTGGGCAAAGGCAAGCGCTTCCTCGGTGCCCAAGGTCAGCCGCGACCGGTCTCCCTTCCCCGCCTCGTGCAGGGCATTCGGCCGCTTCTCGTAGGGCGTTACACCGTCTCTCCAGTGGTAACCATCAGCGTAGTGCCCGCCTGGATAGCGAATGAGAGAAACGCCCATTTCCCGCGAGAGACGCACGATTTCCGAATCCGACGTGCGTTCCTGCTCCCGCCACAAGCCGTTTCCATTCCAAATCCACTCGATATTCGCGCCGTAAAGCGTCCGTGGAATACGGCGAATCACCACGCCTGCGTTAACTTCAACAGAGGCGTGTAGCTTCTCTTGAGATACGAGGGGAGGCGCGCTGGATGACGGTGAGTTGTACGGACGCACAGAGACGTCGTCGAACCAAGCGGCGCCTGAAAGGCCAGTTACGAAACAGGTGATCACGAGTTTGACGGAAGCATCATCCGGCACATCATAAACCTGCGAGACGAAGGTCCAGCCTGGATAGTCGCTGGAACGTGATACGGTCACCAAGTTGGAGGGACGGCCACGAACGAAGTTCAGCATGCCCAGATTGGCTGTCGCGCCTCCCTCCGCGGCCAAGTACGCGGAGAACTCAGCCTTCCGGCCACGATAAGGAGCGCCGGGAATCACCTGGGCGATCGCCAGAGGATAATCTCCAACGTTTTGCTCGTTGGGCTGCAGTTTGAGGGAAGCACGTCCGGAGTGGAATCGTGCATAATCCAGAGAAATCGCGCCCTTCGTGCCGGTCCGTTTGGCATCGCGGAACCAGTCGTGCGGGGCGCTCGATCCTCCCTCCTCAAACCCGCCGTTCTGAACTAACTGTTCACTGGAAGTCGAGCCTTGCCCGCCGCTCTTACCCACCAGAGTTAAGAAAGCAAGATGGGCCGGGAGCCCCACGCCGGAATTTCTGAGATCCTGATGCGCCAAGAGTTTCACAGCATCGGGTTGCTTCACGCTGACGCCGCTGGGCCCGCCCAACCGCCTCAGCAAGTCCCCATCCGAAATCTGGTTGCTGCGGACAGAGTAGCCCCCCCCAAACAGAACGGTTACTGCAGCGATCAGAGCGATCCTGCGCCACCCGAAGTTTCTTGGCATAGCAACGACGGTAATGATACCACAGGCGTGGGGGCGCCCAAAGATGGCGGGATCATTACCTGGGCGAAACTCCCAGATCCTCCCCTCTTCAAAGACGGCTCTGCCTCGCATTTCATCACTGCTCCGGAGCGCTCCCGTACTCTGACGACCCGTGGCCCTTTGCGGCCCTGTCTTGCTTGACTCGGAACGCCTTGGATCGCCTTGGCGCCTTGGAGAAGCGGCTTGACTTCCGGGGGCTGGTAACGGATGATACCGAAAATGGCCTCTGTCAGCGTCATCATGAACGTCCGTAACGGTGCCTCGACTCTGCGCGAAGCTCTGGACAGCGTCGTGGCACAGACCTTCAAAGACTGGGAAATCATCGTGTGGGATGATTGTTCCAGCGATGACAGCGCCAGAATTGTTGCCGAATATCCTGACCCGCGGATTCATTACAAGCTCTCGACTGAGGACACGCCGCTGGGCCGCGCGCGCGACCTGGCGATGCGCGAGGCGACTGGCGAGTGGGTGGCCTTCCTCGACCAGGATGACATCTGGCTACCGGAAAAACTGCAAAAACAAATGGCTCTCGTCTGGAATGAGCCGCGCGCTGGCTTGGTGTACGGGCGGACCGTGTCTTTTGATACGAGCGGCAGGGAACGGGACTACGATCATCGGCATGAGTTTGGGCCCTTGCCCGAGGGCGAGATCTTTGCCACGTTGTTCACGGACTCTTGCTATATCTCGATGAGTTCTGCCATGCTGCGCCGGTCTGCGGTGGAAGAACTGGGCGGAATCCCGGACGCCATCCAGATGACTCCGGATTACTACCTTTTTGTCGCCATCGCACGTCGTTACACGGCCCGGGCGGTGCAAAGCGTCGTCTGCCGTTACCGCCGGCACCCCAGAAGCATGTCGCACTCGAATCGGGGCAGGATGCACGCCGAGGCGTTGTGGGTGATCGACCAGTGGGCTCACTGCTTGGACCGAAGGCTGGTTGTCCGACGCCGCAGAATCCACCAGACTCTCGTGGCCCTGGCGGAGATGGGCCACCTGAGTACGACCGTCAGCGGCGTGGCCCGGTTGCTCAGGCACGGCTCGCTCGGATTTCTGCTGTCACGGCCTTTCGCACGTACGTTTCGCGCCATTCGGCGAAGGGTGCGCCGCCCCTATTGGCTAACACCCATAGGCCAACAGGGCACCAAGACGCACGCTAGCGAGATCCCCGTCCTCGAGAATAACTCTCCAATGGAGGGCGGATGCTCTCAAAACCTGTGATGGCTGGTGGCGAGCCGGCGATTCTCGAGTATTGCCAGCAGGCGCCCGACAGTTTTGATCTCCGCCCGGTAACCCGAATCAATCGGGGTACACTTCTCGCCAGATCTAGGACCTGCCCGACCTTATCCTCCGAACCGGTTTCAACCCTCGCGAGGCTTTCCCTCCCTGCGGAGGCGGGTTGTTCAACCAAGCGTGCCGTGGGGAGACAAGCGTAGTGGCCTATTCCCTTACCCTTTCCGTGATCGTGGTGAACTGGAACGTTCGCGATCTCCTCAGGGACTGCCTCCGGTCGTTGCACGAGCAGATGCTCATCCCGCCCGAGGCCTGGGAGGTCATTGTGGTGGACAATGATTCCTCGGATGGCAGTGCCGCCATGGTGGAGCGGGATTTTCCGCAAGCCGTCCTTCTGGCCAATTCGAAAAACGTAGGATTCGCCCCGGCCAACAATCAAGCATTTCGCATCTCGCGCGGCAGGTACGTGCTGCTGCTCAATCCCGACACGGTCATTCTGGACCACGCGGTGGACTGCATGGTGGGTGAGATGGACAGGTCACCGGACGTGGCGGCTCTCGGCTGCCGCTTGCTTAACAGCGACGGGTCATTCCAGCGCTGGACGGGCGGAAATCCACCTACCTTACCGAACGTTGCCTGCCATTTCCTCTTTGCCTACAAAGTGCTGCCTCGAGCGATCCTGCCGCGGCCCCTTTACCTTGAGACTGACCCAAAGCAGGACTTGGACGTAGGATGGGTCAGCGGAGCTTGCATGCTCCTGCGCAGGGAGGCGCTGGCAGGAACGATCTTCGACGAGCGCTTTTTCCTGTACGGCGAGGACTTCGACCTGTGCGACCGCCTGGCTCGGGCCGGTTGGAGGGTCGTCTATACTCCCAAAGCGAGGATAATGCACTATGCCGGCCGCAGCCTGGAAAGACAATCTGCCGAAATTCAGGTGAGCAAGCTGCGCAGCCTGCGACAGATCTTTGCCTCACGCCACGGCCTAATCTCGTTGCTGCTCTACGACCTGGTGGTGGTTGTCGGCTTCCTCCTCCGATCCATCGCCTTCGGCCTGGCGGAACGCGCGCGCCCCGGCCGTGGATACAACGTTGACGCCGCGAAGAGCCGCCAATATTTTAGCGAAGCCTGCCGCGCATTGGTCCGTCGCTAAGCTGCTGTGGGCCTTAGGCTGATCAGGCTGAGCAGCCCGTCGCGAGATAATTGCGATATAGTGCCAGAGGAGCGGTAAGAACTATGGGTGAGAACACTGCTGTCACCGGCCGAGGCCGCTGCTGATGAGGGTCCTCCACGCCTACAACCAACATCGCAGCGGCGGCGGCTCCGACAATTCCACCCGCACAACCATCGAGATCTCGCGCGCGTACGGTTTGGAGGTGGAGGTCTTCACCCGTAAGAGCGGGGACCTGCCGAGCGGTCTACGGGGGCGGATCGAGGCAGCTCGCAGCGCGATCTACCCGCCCCATTCGGTGCGGGAATTCGCCGCCGTGCTCGACTCCTTCCGGCCCGACGTGGTTCATGCCCACGAGGTTTTCCCCCTGGTTTCTCCCTGGATCCTCCCGCTCTGCGCCCAACGCGGGATCCCCGTAGTCATGACTTGCGTGGACTATCGGCTGACCTGCCCGATTGTGACTCATCTTTACCGCGGTGAGATCTGCACTCGCTGTACGGGTGGCCGCGAGTACTGGGTCATATTAAGGAACTGTCGACAGAACCTGCCGGAAAGTCTCACCGTCGCCGCTTACAACACGATGGTGCGCAAGCTGGCTCTCTTTGCCCGCAACGTGAGCCAGTTCATCGCCCCCTCGGAGTTTGCCCGCCAGTGGCTTATCCAGCATGCGAACATCCAGCCCACCCGGATCATCACCGTCACACCCAGCGTAGAGGTCCCGGAGAGCGGCGTAGACCCTTCGCGCGGCAATTATGTAGCCTATGCTGGCCGCTTCACGCCGGAGAAAGGGATCAACACTCTGCTCGACGCCGCCCGCCTTTCCCGCCTGCCCTTTCGCCTGTCCCGTCACGAGCACAGCGTGGCCAGCGTGGTGATCCCCCCTGAGGTCGCGGTGGTGGTGACCCGCGATCGGGAGGATTTGAATGCTTTCCTTCGTGGCGCCCGCATGCTCATTTTTCCGAGCATCTGGTTTGAAACCTTCGGACTGGTAGCGGCCGAGGCGATGGGCCACGGCATTCCGGTTGTAGCCTCCCGCATGGGGGCCATGTCAGCCCTCGTTGAGGATGGCGTCGACGGGCTGCTTTTCGAGCCGGGCAACGCGCAGGATCTGTGTGAGAAGGTGACGCGCCTTTGGGGCGATGCGGAGCTTTGTCGACGCCTTGGCCGCGCGGCGCGTTTGAAGGTGGCGTCGCGCTGGAGTCCCAGGCACCACGTCGAACACCTCAAGGCCGTGTACGATAGTCTCTGCGCGCCCCGCTAGCCCGCACCTCTCGCCACGTTTGAACGCCGGTGGGGCTGAGGCCCCGCCCTTCCAAATCCTCGGTAGAGCTCAGATCCGCGCTTCCTCCTGTCTTCGAGAACCGTTGCCAAGACGCGGATTTGCCAGTATCATCAAAGACGTAGTCATCGTCGTGCCAAGCGGCTTACAGGCGTCGTCGCCCGCCCGGGAGATCCATTTTACCGCCGGGCGGATGCGCGCATTCTTGTCTCCATGCGACTTATGGAGGAGTGCGGCGAGCGGGACCATTTCCAGTGGACGTACTTCGCGACAGTTTCGGCCGGTCTACTGATGCATTGAGACCGAGCCCCCGGGTTGCGCTCGTGTCGATTGGAATCGGTCGCGTGCAACGCGGGTTTGAGAGGATGTTCACCGACCTTTTCGGTGTCCTCAGGGATAACCTCGACGTCACTCTGTTCAAGGGCGGGGGCACACCGAGTGCCCACGAGAAGGTTCCGCCATTCCTCCGGACCGCCACTGCCATCGCCCGGGCCCTGCCGCTCGGCGGACACGCGGGTGGGGCTACGTACAAAGGGGATTGCGTCGCTTTCGGGTTGACCCTGCTACCCGAACTGCTGCGCGGCCGCTTCGATGTCATTCATTGCGTTGACCCCCCCTTGGCGATAGTCCTCGGGTACCTCCAGCGGGTGTGTCGTTTCCGAGGCCGGCTGCTTTTTACCGAGGGGTGCAGAATGCCACCTCAGTACTACCCGCGCGTCGCTCATATACATCATGTAGGCTTAGTGGCCTTTCAACAAGCAGTGGCGATGGGCATTCCTGAGTCCCACATGACGGTGATACCCATCGGTGTTCACACGGAGCGTTTTGCGAAGACTGTTGGGCGCCGGGAGTTACGGAGGAAGCACGAAATCTCGGACGGAACATTTGTCATTTTGGTGGTTAGCAACGTGGAACGGGTTTTCAAGCGCGTAGACTACATCATTGAAGAGGTCAGCCGACTCGAGGGCGACATTCTGCTTTGGATCGATGGCCATCCGGATGACCCCACACTCCCTGAGTTTGCCCGTCAGAAGCTCGGCCCCCGGTGCCGCATCACTTACGTGCCGTCGAGCGAGGTCGCGGATCTCTACCACTTGGCCGACGTGATGGTGCATGCCAACCTCGACGAGGCGTTCGGGATTGCGGTGGCCGAAGCGCTTTCGAGCGGGATCATGGTGCTCACCCATAATTCTCCCCATTTTGAGTGGCTGGTCCAAGACCCCGACTGCCTGGTGGATATGAGCGCACCGGGCAACTTGACGGCACGCCTTCGGGAACTAACCGCCCGAGGAGAGGGCTTCTGTGGTCGGTCCCCGGCGCGTGCCGAAAGTGCACGCCAGCGGCTCGATTGGCGGTGCCTCACGCCTGCGTATGTCGAGATGTACCGCAAGGTCGCAGGCTTGAAGTCTCGGGCTACGGCTGGTAAGTAAAGAGATCTCGCTATGGCCAATCTTACCTTGGGTGACTCGCCCGCTCCGCCTACGGGAGAGCTGCCGAGCTTGGGAATCCTGGTAGCAAGGCATCGGCGAATGCTGTTGATGCAGAAACTGGCAAAAGTATGTCAGCGCTACCTGGCGTGGCATGGAAACCTCAGTTACGACCTGCACACCAATGGAGAGACCTTCGTGCTCGAAACACTCGCGGCTTTTCGTCCTCGAGTGCTCTTCGATGTGGGCGCGAATGTCGGCGACTGGACCCTCGCAGCCAATAAGCGATGTACCGGCGCCCGGATCTACGCCTTCGAGATCGCCCCGCCGACGTTTGCCAGGCTGGAAGCAAACACGCGTCATCTCCCCTATGTCCACTGCCAGAATAACGGGCTCTCGGACTTCGAGGGGCCGATGCGCATTCGCTACTACAACGCGGTTCCGGCACTCACGACGTCCACGAATTATCCCCACGCTCTCCCCTTTACGGAGCTGGAGGCGCACGTGGTCACCGGAGATGGTTACGCCATTCGCGAGGGCATTGAGCACATCGACCTGCTGAAGATCGACGTGGAGGGCATGGAAGAGCAGGTTCTGAAGGGCTTTCGCGGCATGTTCGCGCGTAAGGCCATCGACCTGATCCAGTTCGAGTACGGCCGCGTCAGCATTCTGAACCGGTTCCTTCTGCGCGACTTTTATGCCTTTTTTCGCGAAAGGGGCTACGTGATCGGAAAGGTGTTTCCCAACTATGTCGATTTTCGTGACTACGACTTGGGGGACGAGGACTTTATGGGTCCCAACTACCTTGCCTGCCGGGAGGACAAGACCGAGTATCTGAAGGCCCTGGGGGGGACCCCGCGCCGTGGCACCATCCACCAATACAATAGAAGGTGCGCAGGAGATTCTCCTTGACTGTGGAACGCCTTAGCTGGAAACAGACGTTCTTGAGGCTCCGCGCCGACCATAGCCGTCTCGTGGCGTTGCTGGCGCGTCAACAGGACGGGCCACTTACCAGCGCGTTTTTGCATCCATCGTTTGTCTGCGTGATTTTGTATCGCATCTCGAATCGCTTTTTCCGGGCCGGCCATCGACACGTGGCACGATTCTTCTGGCACCTCAATGTTCTGCTGACCGGCGCTGACATCGCCGCACCCGCAGATCTCGGTGAGGGCTTGGTCATCTTGAATCCACCTGGCACGGCCATCATGGGCAAGGCAGGCCGGAATCTCACCGTAATGGCTTGCGCTGGGCTGGGCAGCGAAATGGGGCGCCTGGAAGATATCGGAGCGGGACCAGGACTGCCGGTAGTCGGGGACGATGTTATCCTTGAGCCTCACAGTGGAATCCTGGGTCCGGTCAAGATCGGGAACCGCGTGCGGGTAGGGGCAGGAATTGGCCTAACCTACGACGTGCCGGACGATACGGTGGTAGAGGGACCGCCACCCCGATTCCTGCGCCGAGGAGCGACTTGAGAAAATGAGCGGGCAAGCAAACAGCATCCTGCAAGCCAGGTTCTAATCATAACTAGGCTAGCAATCTCATAAGATCGAGAACGCCTGATCGTGCGAAAAGGGGCCACCATTCGAGTTATCCGAGCGGCGCTGTTGGGTATGGCTCTTGCCACGCTCTCCTGTGGCGGGGGTGAGATGGGTCCGTCTGGGGGGCCGCCTCTTCAGCTCTCGCTCTCCGCGAACTCTGTGGCAGTGGGTCAGGACGGCAAGCCTGCCTCCGTCACCGTCACCCTCACCCGTCCCGCCGGCGATACCAACTCCGTGAGCGTGACGGCGAGCAACGTGCCTTCCGGCGTCAAGACCCAAATCCAGTCACCCGGCACCGGAAACACCGGTACCGTCACCTTCGCGGCCGAGACGCCCGGTGCCCCGAGCGCGGGCGCCTACTCCGTGACCATAAACGGCACCGAAGGCGCCACCACTGCCACCGCCAACCTCTCGTTGGTGATCGCTGTCGTCGCGACCGTCAAGTCTACGGTCAACGGGAGCGCCGGACTCAACGGGCGGCTCAGCATTTTCATGTCTACGTCGTTTCAGCCCACCCAAACGGACTACCAGTTCTTCACCACTAATCCTGGCGCGACCGCCACCCTGGAGGATCTTCATCCACAGCACATCCGCTTGCAGCCCAAACGCGGCGGCACTCCGGAGAAGGCGGATCAAAGCTGGGACTTCTCTATTCTCGACGCCGTTTTGAACCCGGTGATCGGTGTGGCAGACAAAAGTCCCGAGCTGCAGCTCGCCACCGCTCCGGGTTGGATGGCCGACTCGAACGGCCACCTGGAGGTTGGCCACTTTCAGGATTTTGCAGAGTACAGCGCCGACGTGGTCAGATACTACAATACGACGACAGGTTTCATTGACTCGGGAGGGAACACTCATGTCCACTCAACGTCAAAGGTGACACCCGTTACTTGGTGGGGCATCTTTAACGAGCCCAACGCCAACGGCCTCTCCGCTGCAGACTACGTTCATCTTTACAATGTGGTCGTTCCCGCCATGCTGGAAGCGGTGCCGGCCATGCCCCTCAAGTTCGTGGCCGTGGAACTGGCCGACTTCGGCAACCAACCGGAGACCTACATGCCCACCTTTGTCTCGGGCGTCGCCGCGCAAGTCGACGCAGTTGCCACGCACCTGTACTCAACCTGCAACCAGCAAGACTCGGACGAAAAGCTCCTTGGTACAATCCCGGGGTTCGTCACGGACGTCAACTACATCTATTCGCAACTAAGGTCTAGTGAGGCCAATTCGCAGCTGGCCACCGTGCCCGTGTGGGTGACAGAGAACAACGTCGACGCCGACTTTGCCACGAGTGACGGGACGAGCGCCTGTAACCCCGGCCGGCCGTTCGTCACCGACCAGCGCGGAACCAGCGCCTTTTTTGCCGCTTGGCGGCCTTACGTGTTCTCCCAGTTGGCCCAAGCGGGAGTGGGAGCCCTTTACCAGTGGGATTTTGACGGCGACATGCAGTTCGGCGAAGTGAGTGTCGCCACTGGCAAAACGTACCTCAGCTATTGGGTGGACTACTACCTCGAGCGATACTTCTCATTGTGCCCGCAGGGCGCGGCGGCCTGCAGCGGCGCGCCTCCAAGCATCCTGAATCTGGCCAACACGGAAACGGCCTCGGTGGAGGCGATGGCGACGGAGAATCCCGACGGCTCCGTCGTGGTGATGATTGCCGATCATGCCGCGGAGGCCCCCAGTGACAACAACGGTCCCGGCGCTCCTCGCACCGTGATCGTCGACGTTTCCGCGCTCCAGCCGTTTGCTTCCGGTACGCTGCTGACGATCGACGCCACAACCGACCCGGCCAACGGTCCAACCTCCGTGCCCATCACCCCGGCCCCGCGCCTGACGATCACCCTGAACGGCTACGGAGTTGCATTCCTCGAATTCAAGCCCTAGAGAGCTGGAGAGGCAAGAGAGTCGTCGCGTGGGCAGGCCGGGTTGCCGAGTCACGCAGAAAGTTCGCTTGTCTCTGTTTCCACAGGTCGGAGCTGTCTTGATTCTCACAATATGAAGGTTACTGCAGCACCTTGATGAGTTTGAAATTGGCATAAACCCCGAGTGACGAGCTGACTCCGACCAGCGGCTTGTTCACGATGTCGTCGAGAAAACGAGTGACTTGGCTGCGTCCGTTCTCCGGCACGAATACGATGTCGTCCGCCTGAAGCAGTGAACTTCGCAGCGCCATGTAGGCGCCCGGCTGGCCGCCGACTTCCGTCACCACCGGAATTGCCTGCAAATGCCCATCCTCGGTCAAACGGATGATGGTAACGTCGCGCGAAGCGGCAGACCGGCGAAATCCGCCAGCTAGAGCGATAGCCTGAATGGCGGTGGGCGCCTCGCGCAGGGGGATGGCAGCAACGAGATTCGTTTCGCCCGCGACGTAGACAACGGGATCGCGAACCTTGCTCGCAATTACCGTCACTTCGGGGTTCAGCAACCTGGCCGCAAACAGCGTGGTGAGTTTTGCCTCGAGCTCGTGAACCGTCAATCCCGCCGCACTCACATCGTTCAGCAGGGGCAAGGAAATAAATCCATCCGGGCGAATGGTCACCTGGTGTGACACTTCCGGCACCCGCCGGACTATTACCTCTATCTGGTCTCCAGGAATCAGTACGTACTCTTTGCGAAATCGAGTCTCTGTTTGGGTCACTTGCGGCTGGACGGACACTTGTGACTTGGCGGCGTGCGGGCTTACGCACGCAGGAAGCAGGACCATGACCGCCAGGCTAGAGATCCCCAGTGAGAATTGCTGAAGAAATTTCAGCCTCCAGACTGTCCTGGCGGACAGAGCCACTGCGAGCACGCGACTTTTCATTTTCTTAACCCTTCCTTTTACGAGTTTTCTCGATCACTTTGCTTCACTGCACTCCTGGCCGAGGCCGGCTTTGTGCGCACCGAGGCTCGGGCTTTCTTCCGCGAGACGTAATACCGAAGAATACGCGCCAATGCGGTGCACACATCCGATACATCCGTCGCGGACAGGTTGGCCGAAAGGGGGAGGGACAAAGTGCGCTCCCCCACGAAAGCCGCATTGGGAAAATCCGAAGGCCGGAACCCGAACTTACGCCGGTAGTATGGCTGCCGGTGCACGGGAACATAGTGGATACCGACGCCGATGTTCTCCGCCCGGAGCGCCCGAATCACTTCGTTCCGCCCGACCCCAAGCCTCTCGGGGACTAGCAGCGGCGTATAAAGGTGGTAAGCGTGCCGGTCGTCCGGCCCCGCGTCTGGCGGTAGGACAAGAAGAACCTCCTTGAGACCACAGCGGTATGCCTGCCATACCTCTTGGCGTCGCTTCCAACGCTCCTCGATTGCTGACAATTGCACTAAACCGAGGGCAGCGGAGATATCCGTCATATTGCACTTGAATCCTGCTTCAACCACCTCGTATCCGATCCGCTCATTCAGCGACCGGGCCCAGGCATCGGCAGTCATTCCGTGCAAGGAAAGAATTTTGACCCGCCTGAACAATCGTTGATCGGCGGTAATCACCATTCCTCCGTCACCGCTGGTAATGTTCTTGGTAGGGTAGAAACTGAAGCAACCAACATCGCCCATCAATCCCGCCGGCCGCCCGTGGTAACTGGACTCAATGGCGTGGGCACAGTCCTCGATAACGCACAAGCGGTGACGACGAGCGATATCCAGGATGGGGTCCATATCGCAGCAACGGCCACACATGTGAACCACCAGGATGGCTCTGGTGCGTGAAGTAACTCGCTCCTCGATCGCTTCCGGCTTCATATTGAATGTGTCGAGCTGGCAGTCCACCAGAACCGGAGTAGCTCCCGCATGTACAATCGCGTGAATTGTGGAACAGAAGGTCATAGTTGGAGCGACGACCTCGTCACCTGCGCCAATGCCCAGCGCTACCAGCGACAGATGAATGGCCGCAGTTCCGCTACTGACGGCGGCTGCGTAAGGCGCGCCCTTATAGCGCGCGAAACTGCGTTCGAAGCACTCCACCCTCGGTCCCACCCCGATCCAGCCACTGCGGAGACACTCCGAGACTGCGGAGATCTCCGCCTCACCGATTACCGGCGCCCCGAATACTAATTGCCGTTCCGCCGGACGAACCGGAACCCCCCCGGCAATCGCAGGCAATTCACTCCGTCGATGATCCAACGACACACCTCTCCTCATGATTCAATGTGCGCTAGCGCCCATCTCGCGCGAGGTGATTGCGCCCACGTCCCGGAGCAGGCTGGATAACGCTCTTTTCCACAAAGAAAACCGAGCGTTGAGTCGAAATCCTGCTCTTATGGTGTGGGTTTCACCCGTACTCTGCCACTCGACGGATCCTGTGATTTTAGTCTGCCACGATCGGATTTGACAAGCCCTAAGTGGGGCCCTAAGTGATGAAACCAAGTAATGGCGAGGTGCTCGACGGCTTTGGGGTCCGTCCGGGCACGATGGTCAAAACTCCAACAAAGGTGCGTAGACCGTTTCGAGGTCCGAGCGCCACGGTATTCCGACTCCAAGTCCCAAACCTAGCTTAACTAGTGGACAGTGAGGGTGAGCGGTACAGTATGGGTCAAGTTGTTTGTGCCGACGACGGTCACTGTTTCGCTGGCCGTCAAGGTGTAAGTGCCGGACGGCGTGCCTGGGCTGCCGCCACCACCACCGCCGCCACCGCCACCGCCGCCACCACAAGACAACCAGATGCCTACCGTGAGGACGATAATGGCGATGCCGAGCCAAGCCCATCGTGGTCTCGAGCGCATTGCCGCAACCGTGAAGGCGAGCAGTATGAGCAAGAGCAGCCAGAACGGCAGCCGTGGAAAACGCGTGCTGCCGGGCGGGAGCCGCCGGCCCGGCGGGCGAAGGATAGAAGAGGGCGCGGTGGTAAGCACGGTCACCGTCGCGGTCGCCGGATTCGTCCCATCCGGAGTCACGCTCGAAACGCTACACGTGGAGAGCTGGGGTGCGCCGGAACAGCTGCCGGTTACGAACTGGCGAAAGCCATCAATCGGCGTCACGGTGAGAGAATATGTTGCAGTCTGGCCGGCCGTGACCGCGGCGGTTGGCTGAGCGACAGCCAACGAAAAGTCTTGGATAACTATGGAGAGCGGCAAGGAATAGGTCTGTTGGCCCGAAGTGCCGACTACCGAGAAATTCAGCGTGTTCCCGCTGACGTTCGAGAGACCACTAACCGTGAGGGTTGACGTGTTCGCCCCAATAGTACCAATCGACGCGAAGTTAAAACTACACGCTGCCGGTGACACACCCGCGCAACTGAAGGCAATATTGCCTGCATCCGGTGCTCCCGCGTAGCCGTTCGCGGAAATATTAAATTGGCTGGTGTCAGTTCCTTTCAAAATGACAACCGAGTTTTTGGCAGCCGACAGATAAAAATCCGGCCCGACATCGCCGCTTAGGCTCACGATACGGGGGCTTCCGGGTCCATCGTCAGAGATGGTCAGCGTACCGGACTGCGAACCGTAAACGCTCGGCGTAAATTGGACCTAAACCTCACAGCCAGTTCCGGGTGCGATGGTTCCGGTGCAAGGAATAGCCCAGTACTCGGGCGAAATGGAGAAGCCTTGACGGACGAAATGTCGAGTGGTGTCGAACGTTGATTCATCAAGGCGACGGCCAGCACCTCGTTATTCGCAAAATTCAGAGGCGTGTGCGCAAAGGTCAAGGAATTCCTGGTGAGAAGGACGGCGTTTGCCGGCTGGGGGCTGATCTTTGTGACAAACGCCCCCGTGCCAACCGGTTTGTCGTCTTCACAGGCGGGGCCAGTGGCTTCGAAGGGACCCGCCATGGGGAAGTCGGGGGCATTGGTCGTGCCGGTGACGTAGATATCTCCGCTCGAATCGACGCCGATTCCGCTGCTTGTATTCGTGCCGCTTCCGCCCAGAAACGACGAGTAGAGGAGTGCGGCGCCAGCCGGATCAAGCTCGCTGATCAATATCATGTTGGAAGTGCCTTCCGTAGAACTCATGGGAGGCTGCAACCCATTCACCAGAGCAGGCCCGGGGACACCGGGACTTACCGTTAGGAAGGCATTCCCCGTGATATAGACGTCTTTGGATTTGTCGAGCGCGATCCCAGTTGCTCCATATGCGCCAAAGGAGAAATCCCCGTAACCGACATAGGTGGAGTAGAGCAGCCCGCAACCGGCCGGGTGCAGTTTGGTGACGAAAGCGGATTCTATGAAGAAGGGAACAGACTCATACGCGCCTGGAGTTACGGGAAGTGAGGCCAAAGTCGACCCAGTGACGTACGCTGCCCCATTGGAATCCACTGCGATAGCCTTCGACTGAGTGCTTGTTCCGTTGCCGGCGTTACCAAATCCCGGGCCCCCAAAATACGTGGAGTACACTAGCGAGCCAGACGAGCTAAATTTAGCGATGAAGGAATCGCTGCCATAAGAACCCGATTGGAATGCGCCCGGGGTGGTAGGAAAATCCAGTGAAGCGGTTTGACCCGTGACGTAAACATTACCCGACCCGTCCAAGGCAAGTCCATTCACCTGGTCGGTGTTCGTGCCAGCCAGATAGGTTGAAAAGACTAATGACGTGCCGTCTGGATTCAGCTTTGTAAGAAAGCCGTGACCATTGCCGGCGCCCCCCGGGTAAGGCGCTGCGGTGGTTTGAAAAGCCCCCGGGGTGGTGGGAAAACTCAAGCTCGCTGCCAAACCGCCCACAAAGGCATTGCCGGACGCGTCCACCCCAATTGCCTGACCCTAGTCCCCTGGGCCTCCACCCAAATAGGTGGAGTAGATCAAATGTGAGCCTGCCGGGTTGAGCTTGGTGATGAAAGCGCCGCTACAGGAATCGGAATTGCCCCCATTGGGCCCAGTAGCCTGGAAGGCACCTGGAGTGACTGGGAAATCCGGCGACAGAGTGTACCCAGTGACGTAAGCGTTGCCGGAACTATCCACCGCAATCGCCATCCCATGGTCTTCGCTTTCGCCTCCCAGGTACGTCGGGTAGATCAAGGAACCATCGGGACCTAGTTTCGACACAAAGGCGTCGGGCTGCCCCTGAAAAGTGACGCAGGGATAGTCTGACGAGCCGCACGTCGTCTTGTAGGCTCCACTGGCAATGGGAAAGTCGGGGGAGTAGGTCGTACCAGTAATATAGGCATTTCCTGCGGAGTCCAAGACAATACCGTTGGCCGAATCTTCGTTCGACCCCGCGAGATAAGTTGAAAAACTCATAATCGGATCGATCACCAACGGCTTGGTTCGGTCGTAAGCGCCGACTTCGAACCCAACTTCGTTTGAACCGAGGAGGGCAAAATGACCTTCCACAGATTGACGGCCGCTGGCGGCGGCCCCCCGGCGAGCGATTTTCAGTAAACTGTGCTTGTCTCCAGATCCCGTCTGGTAAAGGAGCGGCTTCTGAAAGCGAACATCGCCCGAGGATGTTTCCAAAACCAGTTCTCCCGACTGGTCGTTGACTCGCATGCGTGATTCGCCGTTAAACCTCAGGCGAATTGCCGCAGGGTCTGCGCTTGGCGCAACGAGAAAGTCGTATTCGAGGTGGCGTTGATTGCCGCAGTAGACCAGATCGATTCCAGGATAAATGCCTTGCAATCGCACTTTGCGGTAAGTCCCAACATTAGTGCGCCAGCGGCCGGGATCGTTGCCAATGAAATAGTCCGCCCTGCCGGCCAGTTCGCCCATTCCGCCGAGCCGCGCGCCCGGTCTCGCCCCGACCATGGACATGTTGACGGCAACGGAGCTTTCGGGCAGCTGAAGCGCTAAAGGGAGCGGTTGAGCCGTCTTGGCGCAGGAATTTTGACGACCGCGCGTCAACTCACGAGGGTTGTTTCCCCTTGAGGCCTCGACGCGCAACGTGAGACCGGTTCGGCGAAGAGCGATCGTATTTCGCTCGGTGCGCGCCACAAACTCGACTCCGGAAGTGAACTGGCCGACGTTCGGTTCGAAGTAAAGTGATGCCTCGGTATTAATCCGCTTGGCGCGCAGTCGCGCCTGTGCGGCTGGGCTGGTCGCACTCGTCAACGGTGGCGCACCGCCGGGCTTAATGCCTGATACCAACCCAGGAGGAATCAAGAAGAGGTCGCCCGAACTGGCCGATCCCGTGCCCACCAGAGTGACCATTTGAGGGCTTCCCTGAGCGTCATCCGTCATCGTGATCGTGCCACTGCGAGAGCCGGCCGCCTTAGGAGTGAAAGTCACCTGGATGATGCAACTGGACCGTGCCGGAAAACTTCCTACGCAGTCGTCGGTCTCGGAGAAGTCGCCTTTTGCGGTGATTCCAGTGACAGTGAGGGAATCACTGCCGTTGTTGGTAACAATTATAGGGCGCGCGGCGCTGGCGGTGTTGACGGCTTGACTCGGGAAGGTCAACGATGCCGGGCAGAACAGCACCGCGGGAGCGGTGATTCCAACTCCCGAGAGGTTGACGAAGGGAGTTTGACCGCTAGTACTCAGAAGGACCGATATTGATCCTTGCTCCGTTCCAGCCGTCGTCGGATGGAATGTCACCGTGAAATCACAACTGGCGCCGGCCGCCAACGAAGAGCCGCAGTTGTTCGTCTGGGCAAAATCACCGCTGATGGTCGGGTTTCCAAGAAATTGAGCTGACGCATTGCCGGTATTCGTCAGGGTTACGACCTGCGGTACGCTGGCCGACTGTAGCACGGTGGGCGGAAAAGCCGCCGGCGACGGCTTAAACGACAGGATTGCCTCTATCGCTCCGAAACCTCTCATTCCCGCCGTTACGAGGTTGCCGGTGCCGTATGGGATCGAAAGGAGGCCGCTCTCCCAAGTGTTCACGGAGGGTTTCAAGGTCACTGATAGCGTGCAGGTCTGGTTGGCGCCCAGCGACATTCCGGAGCAAGTGTCGTTGCTCACCGTGAAATCGGCGGCATCCTCGCCAGTCACGCCGGCCGCGCCCAACGCAATGTTGTCCTGGCTGATGTTGGTCACCGTGACCGCGATAGGGCTGCCGGCGATACCCGCGGGGACGTCTTGTAAGTCCAGAAGGGCTGGCGAGAGGGACAGCGCAGGCGGGGCGATCACCTGTACCCCAGCCGTCACGAAATTCGGGTCGGGAGTTCCGGCGTACTCTGCAAACGCCCAAAAGCTATTTCCATCAGGATCTTCCGACATCGCACTGTAATCGCTCCAACGGTTTTCTCCGTTCGGCTCGTCATAAGACGATGTTCCCGCCTGATAGATGGAGTAAGTCCGCATGGTACCGGCTGGGTCTCGAACCTCCCTAACGGTGAAAGCGGCGGACGGAGGCTGGTAAGAGCTCGAAGTGGTGAAGGCCATGCCGGTCGCGCCGTCAGCTTTTACTGTCAAAGCCGGGTAGTACGCATCGCCGCTGCCAGTAACCATGCCCGATTGAGCCAGGCTCGCCGAGTCGAGGTCGGTAATCTGGATCTGGTACCATTGCGCCCCGACGCTCCCTCCCGAACTGGCAGCCGTGTTCTGCCCAAGCCAGAGCGAACCCTTGGCCCACACCGCGTTGAGCGAACTGAAGTCATCGGTGTCAATGCCGTTATTGGTCCCCGGTTGGATTGCGTCCGGAGGGAAAGTATACGCAGGCACGGTGATATCCACGGTCGAGAGAGAGGGTGTTCCTGCCGTGGGAATGGCAAACAAATTGAGCGCAGTGCCCTGGTAGGCGTCAAACCTGGCCGCCACCAGGAACTCGCTGCTCGACGAACCGTAAGTTAGAGCCGGTTGGATGGCGAAAGCCGGTAAACCGTCGGGAGTTTGGACGCTGGTGAACGATGTGACATTCAGGCTGGCGCCGCCCAAAAGCAGTTCGGGCAGCCCGATCACCTTGACCCACGCATCAGAGAAACAGCAGTCAGTGGTATCGGTGCTGAGGCACGCGCGGCTGAGCTCGAACTGGTTGGTGGTGATGTATACGGCCGACTGGCTGAGTCCCAGTCCCGGAAAGTCGGGAAAAGTGCGTTGGTCGCCCGCGGCGTTGAATCCCTCCGAGTCGAGCGCCCATTTGTGCCAGACGCCGGTGGGATCACTGGTGGCCGACACGGCCAGGAATACGTGGCCGTTGGTGAGGTTGGTGAAATCGATTTCGGCGGCACTGAAGATGAATCGCTGATCGGTTTGATCGTAGATGATGCGCGGGTCGAAGATTTGACCGGTGATCGCGAGGCTGCTGAAGAACGAGCTGAAATTCTGAAAGCTGCCTTGCAAATTGCCTGATTTGTCGTAGATCGCGAGGAGCGAGTTGACCGCGACCACAACGTAATCTGGTCCCGCCGCAAGCTGAGAGTCGGGAGGAATTAAGTGGGTGTCGGATTCGCTGGGGCCCCTGAAGACAACACCTTGAGCGGTCGGGGTAGTTGCAGATTGGCGATCGTAAGTCTGAAGTTCACCGGACTGGAGAACCGGCGGGGTTAAGGTACCGTTAGGTACCCGCGAGCCGGACCGCTCCAGAGCCTTGCGGCGAGCGTTGGCCTGCCGCTTCCATTCACGGGCCCCCGGGAACTTGCCTATTTCCGGCAGTTCACGGTGCTCGTTTTCGGTTACGCGGCCGATGGTGGCCGACCAAGCCTCGGAAACCATGGGGACCCTCGCCGTCTCCGGTTTGCCGGTTATCGTGTGGATGGCGCGGGCGGAAGGGGTGGAAGTCCCCTGCGTGTGCGCCGCCGAAGGGTCCTGCTGAGCGAACAAGCACATCGTGCGACAACATACCATCGCAGTGCAAACGAGGATGGCGTATAACAACGGATACCGGCTCGGGCCCGGGTCAGAAGAGGCCTTCGAAACCCCGGCTTCGTTTGATCGCCGATGGACTCTCATCGATTTTCTCCTGCCAGCAGGTCACATGCCCACCGCTTGGGCAAGCCTGTACCAGGGCTGGCCGTGATCGACACTGCTTTGGGGTTTGGAGTGCGACGACTGCCGGCAACCCCGCCAATATTCTCCTCGCACGCCCCTCAAGAAAACGCAGTGACCCCAATCACACACCGGCGTGACTGGGCGGCGCCCAGGGATTGGTCAATGTCGCGCTCTAGGCTAGCTAGCGTAGGTGATTCACTTCCTGCGGCGCGCCCGTGGCGCCCGATCCGTCAGCCCGCGCGATCCAATTCAAGCAGTAGAAAAAAGTGGTTGACCACTGACTTATCAACTGGCTAATATAGGAAGGTGGTGGTCTCCGCCTTGCGTTGGCGGCGTGTGATCGACGGCCGAGCCGCACCGAGAGTTTTTTCCCAGGTAGAGACCAGCACTGGCAGAAGAAGCGAGGAATGGTGAAATGGTGAACTATGAACTAAGAGAGTCTGAAAATCGAGTTTCCATTTTCGGGCTGGCGCAGGACGCAGCCCTGCGATTCAAAGACTGGCGTAATCCAAGGATTGTATCGGCTGAAGCAGAAAGGTAACGGAGAAAACCCGTTCCCGGCAGCGGGCCCTCAACCTCGACCTTCGATCTTTTTAAAAAACGAAGCCACCGATTTGTATGAAAACAAAGGATCGGCTCTGGAGCAAATCAGGAACGAAGCCACGCTGGAACGCCAGTAGGCGGTTGGCAGAGGGCAGTAGGCAGTCCGGTGCAGTCAAGGTACCGGAGTCAGGAGAGCGTCCGATTGCATATATCAAAGATGAAGGTATATCCCACGATGTTATTGAAAACAAAGCTACAGAAAATGGAATATTGGAACATCCCACGATGTTTATGATAAGAAATGACTTATCATTGATATGCCACGATATGTATGGAAAATAGGGACTTGGCTGCCTCAGACTAATAGGGTGGCTTTACTCGTGGCCAACTGCCCATTCCGAACCACAGCTTAAGATTATGCCGCGAGCTGTCGATATTAGAAATGTGCATATAAGGGATGCCGTCGCAGTAAGATCCGCACGCACCAGCCTGGTGCTGACGCTCGTCCTGGCCACAAGTGGTCTAAGCTGCCGCACAACCAGCCACGCCCGGGAACAAGTCACGATTGTCTTCTCTTGTCTCAACGATTGGCACAGCCCGTCGAAGCTTGGGCCGGAAGTGATTGCTGAATTCACCCGCCACACGGGCATTGTCGTTCAGACACTGCCTTATGGAGAGGAGCTCGCACAGCGCCGGGCCCGGCATTTGTCGTGGCTGGAACAGCATTCGAGCACGCCAGACGTCTACGAGACCGACATCATCGAACTTCCGGGGCTGGCCGAGCACATGATCGATCTTGCTCCGTACATCGGCGAAGACGCGAACCACTTCATGCCGGCGGTACTCAAGAATATGACCTTCGACGGGAAGCTTATAGCGGTCCCGAACAACACCGACGTGGGTCTCCTGTTCTACCGCGCGGACCTGCTGCGGCGGTATGGGTATCGAGAGCCGCCACGGAACTTGGGAAGAACTGGAGAAGATGGCGGCCGTCATACAGGCGGGAGAGAGGGCTGCCGGGATCAAGGACTTCTGGGGTTTTGTCTGGGAGGGAGCAGAGTGGGAGGGGCTCACTTACACAGCACTTGAGTGGCAGGCATCATCGGGTGGAGGGCAGATCATCGAGCCAGACGGCACGATAAGTGTTGACAATCCACACACCATTCGAGCCCTCAAGCGGGCCAAGAGTTGGATCGGGACGATTTCGCCGCCCGGCGTCATTGCCTACCGCATGGAAGACGTTTTCAATGTCTGGCAGGCCGGCCGGGCCGCCTTCATGCGCGCCTGGCCCTACGCCTACCTCGGTGGCAGCCAACCGGGTTCATTGATCCGTGGAAAGTACGATGTCACCTATTTGCCGAGCGGAGGTGCAGGCTACGCCGGGACGCTCGGAGGCTGGCAGTTCTCGGTATCCAAGTACTCGGCGCACCCCCGGGAAGCTGCGGAATTCGTGCGTTATCTGACCAGCCGCCCGGCGCAGCTCCGGTTCACGCGAGAGCTGGGGTGGACGCCCGCCAGGCTCGATATCTACGATGACCCCGAAGTGCTTCGCGTCAACCCCTACTACGGCTGGCTGAAATGGGCCTTGCCCCAGATCATCGTGGCTCGCCCGTCAATCGTGGCCGGGAAGAACTACACCGCCGTTTCTGACGCCTATTCGCAGGCGGTGCACTCGGCGCTGACCGGAGAGCAGAGTGCGGCCGACGCCATGGCAGGTCTTGAGAACACTCTGGCGGGGTTAACGCGCGACGGAAGACGGCCATCCGCGTCGGCGACCTCCATCCCGATGGGATCTTCAGTGCCTTGATTCCCGGTCATCAGGCCCTAGCCCCTTGTTCATTGTTCGCCAGATCCGGTCATCGAGAAAGACCGGGGCGAAAAGCCCGGCAACGGCGGGACCGCAGTAGAGCATTTCGAATGTTCGCCGATCGACTTCAAATCCGCACGCGGCTCACGGTGTCGTACGTCGCCATTGTGGTTCTGATGTGTGTAGGTGTGGCGGTAGCGCTCTGGGAGTTCAACAGCATCAGAACCGAGTCGCGGCGGATGTCTGAAATCGACGTGGAGGCCTTGGCGGCTTTGCACTTCCACGTCAGCGTGCTGACCTTTGTCGAGCGGCTCCAGGGCGCCGTGGAGACGCGGTCGGTCGATCAATTCGTGAGCGTAGCCGGACCTCTGCGTGAATCAGTGTTGGCAGCGGCCGGGCGGGCAAAGAGCTCCCTCGAAGCAAACTCAACTGACGTCCAGCGACATGCCCTTCTGGCGGACGCGATCACCAGCGCGAGCGTGTCGCTCGCCACGCAAACCGATATCATGACGGCATTGGCGAGGGCCGGCGACTGGCAAGCGCTCCAGCTTCGCTTCGGCAGGCAGGTAAGGGCGATCAGCCAGATCACCAGCAACGTCGTCGAGCAGGTGGACGCGGAAGTCGGCGCCGAACGGTCTCGCATGATTGAGGATATGCGCGGCGCAGTCCGGCGGGCGATTCTAACACTGATCCTGACTGCGTTGCTGACCATGGCAACGGCCGGAGCCTTGGGCGTTTCAGCGACCCGGCGAATTGCGCATCCGCTCTTGCGCCTGGTTGAAGGTTCCGAG